>Ga0307376_10000315_pt1 | contig 63357 bp, 53 predicted proteins | sample TR2MG_FD_202536 | JGI IMG/M metagenome (GOLD analysis project Ga0307376, IMG submission 202536) | Soil microbial communities from Risofladan, Vaasa, Finland - TR-2 | ecosystem: Environmental > Terrestrial > Soil > Coastal area > Acid sulfate soil | place: Finland: Risofladan, Vaasa | collected...
GATATGCGTTCGTCTCTCAAAATTATTAGAAGGAAGAGTTCCGCATTGAATTGCCTTGGTTTTTCAACCTTTAAGAAAAAATACCCAGAAGATTTGACGCCAATCTCTATCCAAAAATCATTGACAAATCAGTAATACGATGATACAATAAAACAATCTTATTATCAATGTAAATGTAAAGGAGAGAAAATGTCACATGGAGCTTTTCACGATGAATTTAAAGTCGAAATAGGTAAATTAGCAATTGAGATTAATGGTAAAATTACAGACGGAAAGGGTGAATATTCTTATCCAAACTGTATTGGGAAATTCAACGAAAAGACTATTGACATTGAAATGTTCTGGGAAGTTGGTGCAACCTTTTTGAAAATATACTTATGTTCAGACTTTTTATTGAATCTAACAGTAGAAAAGGAAACTATCGTTTCGCGAGTTGTTGAAAAACTTGGAATGGATACTGAACCCACCTTAGATAGAACAACTGTTCCAGAAAGTTTCAATGCTCAATATCAAATTACTGGAAAACCTGAACAGAAAATTAAGGAATTCCTATCTAAAAGAGAAGTAATAAAAGAAATTAAACTCTTAGAACCATTTACTCGACTTACAATAAAGAACACACTCATCTTTTCTAAGCATTTTGTTAACTCCAAAGATGATTTCAAAGCAGCAAGAATGATGCAAATAATAAGGTCGCTTCAAACTCTCTCAAAATTATCATAAATCCCCCTCACCTCCTTTGTGAACGGGGACGATGTACTTCGCTCTTACTCAGCATCTTCGGTCCTTCAATAAAATATTCGGGACCTACGGAACTTCGACATAACTCAGTATCTCCGACTTCATTTATTAGAAAACAGGTAAGAACAAAATAACTTGACATTAGTCAAGAATCATTATATATTGAACCACTATGCATGAGAAAATTCATTTGTATCGAAAAGTAACAAGTGGTTTTTGTGTTTTCATACTTATTTTCGTTATTTTGTCTCTTTTAGTTTATAAATCTTCAATGGCCCAAAAGCGCATTATATTCCTGCATCCAACTGCTGGTGGTCCGGTGTTCTACCTTGAAGATCCAGATGTCTTTAACGAATTCTGGCAGCTTATACCAATATATGATGAAAACGATGAGGGGAAGGTTACAGCTTATCTTGCAGAGATATTGAGGGATGAAGAGGGGAAGATTCTTGGTGACATGACCGTCCTTGATGCAATGACAGGTTTCATTGAATTAAAAGATGATTACACAGACTACATATGCATCTCCCCGAAATCGAATGAAATAATCTATAAAAATCCATATATGAATGAAGAAAATGGTCCTGTTTGGTTCGATGCAGAGAAGATTCCATGGGAGGAAAATGCTTTTGTTTCTGTCTTCTATTTCCGGCGGAAGACAGACGAAGAATTTAGTATTGTTCTCAAAATATATGAAACGCAGATTGAGGTTACGAAATATATTTTCCTGCCTGAATCTTTCAAAAAAGGTGAACCGTGTAATGCCTTGTGCTACCCGTTTAAGATTAATGCCTGTGGTGAAATGTACGTCGCTTCGTATACCCAACGTACGACAGAAGGTGAAGAGAAGTTTGAAAACGTTGGTTTTATTTCGTACATGGATTCGATAAAGATACGTTTGGGCACAAAAATTGGATTTAGCTATGAATTGATTGATAGCACACTGGAGGGAAAATATAAAGTAAATATTATTCATCCTGAATACAAATTTGGTTCTGAAAAAGGACAAAGTAATTGTCTTGACGAGAAAGAATATAAATTTGGTAAACCTGAGCAGGTTATTTGGGAATTCACTGAAGAGTATGAACTCATTGCAGGTGAATGGATAATTCAGCTTATGGATGATGAAAAAGAGAAGTCATGGGGTCAGGCTGAAAACTGAAAAATGGCCTTAGAGATGTAATAGTGCTCTGCGTTTCCGTTTGTGGGGGAATAACTCTTTGCTGCGAATAAGTCCTGGAAAAGGGGGACAGCGACCATTTTCTTAATTTCTTTACTCCTCGACCTTTTGTGGTTCAGTGACGATTTTAGACTGCTCTCAGGTCAGGAACCCATAGAATCACATTTTTTCATTGACAGATTAATTTATTTCTGGTAATATTTTTGTATTGATAAATTTAATTCTGAATCCGCCACTATTTCGGCGCGCATTGTAAAATAATAATGGAATTCGGTTAAAACTGTGAGTGAGCTTTATGGAATCTTGGTGCGGTCATGTTGGGCAGTTATATCTTATTTCTTAGTCTGACACTTGACATTGGAGATTTATAATGGTTAAGGACAAATTCGCAGAATGGATAAAAACAGTTCTTGTAAATCTGAAAGACGATTATACAACCAGTGATTTAGTGACTGATAGAAAGAATTTTTATAATGAGTTTTTCAAAACTGCTAAAGGTAGCAATAAATATATAATTGGACTAGGTGAATATGAAGCAAAACGAATAAAGAATTTCTATATTACTTTTATTGAAAAATTAGAAAGTGAAATTCAAAAAAATATAACAATATTTGGTTATTTCGATTTAGAAAATATCCATCTTGAATTTCAGAAAATCTTTTATCAATTATATTTGGATTCTAAATCATATGTTGAAAAAGAAGCAGTTGGTAATTCTGTTTCAAGTCACATAGTAGATTCATCTATTGATAAAATTCAAATCGTATATAATGAATGTATAGGAAAACTCAAAAGCAAATTAAAAGAAATTTCATTGAAGTTTTCAATGGTTGAAACTGAAACTATTGAAAAAGATATTACTGAAAATGTTTTTCGAGAATTATCAGACAAAGAAATTGAACTTCATATTCTTCTTGAAGCTGTGACCCAATATAAAAAGGCATCTACTTCTGATAACTTGAAAAATAATAAGTGTGCAAGAGAAATTGATGTTTCTGAAGTTCTAGAGAAAATAACTGGAGAAAGAAATTATAGAATAAATTATTGGCTCAATCATTTAGCTCCTTGTAATAAACCAAAGAAAGGACCACTTCGTAGATGTAGTAATTCAACAGTAAATACTAATAAACATAAATATCATGTTCGCGCATTTGAATATTCTTCTCACAAAGGTTTTATTTCTGCATGGGACCGGATTAAAGAAATAAGAGAGCAAATAGGATTGTCATCCGATGGAATTCTTTATAATAGCTTTCTACAAGAAATAGATTTTAAAGAATGGATGAATGAAGAAAACATAAAAAAAATAGGATTGCTATATATTGATATTGATGATTTCCGACAATTAAATAAAAAATATACCGAAACGATTATTGATGAAACAATTCTTCCAGATTTCAAAAAAACACTAAAAAAAGTAACAAAATTCCATGGAAAAGCATATCGTGAACATGACAGAGGAGATGAATTTGTAATAATGTTTCCAGTTCATAATCAAAAAGAGACAAACGAGTTCGCAGACAAATTATATTCCACAATTAAATCTAAGACATTCGTTATTAAAGATGGTGATAATGTAAATGAGGAAAATATCACTGTTTCTATTGGCCTTGCATTATGGCCAGATAATGGAAAAGAATTTAACGAAATTAAAAAAGCAGCGAATAAAGCAAAGCAATATGCAAAAGATACTGGTAAAGACAAAATTGTCGTTTCGCATGCTTAATAGATTAATTAATTAGGAGTCACGGGGTCTATAATCAAAAAATGAGATATATTAGATAATTCAAGACATAAGACAGGTTAAGTTAAAACTCAAAAGTGAAAAGTTAAATCTGCGCACAAGAGCACAAGCGACAGGTGGAAATTGGGATTTAGGCTCGCCCGAGTTTAAGAAGCCTGCGACTGCCTTTTGTAAAAAATACCCCGTAAGATTTGACACTAACACAATATCAGTTTCTATTGACAACTTTCGAATCCTCTGTTATAATTGCATAATATGAATTACAAGTTGAGACATCAATGTAATCTTCTGAACAATAAAGTTATTTCTATTTTTCAGATCGACCCCTTTGCTCAAGACGCGGGGATTAGTAAGCGTGCAAGTTGTCATACTTTTAGACATTCATTTGCAACACATCTTTTAGAATCCGGATACGATATTAGAGCAATACAGGAATTATGAAGGTCTAAAAATATGGAGACAACAATGATTTATACCTATGTAATTAACCAAGGAGGTAAGGGGGTAAGAAGCCCTGCTGATTTTTAGTATAGGTTGCTAAATTAGCAATATATACAAGTAAATAAAACAAGGAGGAATGATGCATAACTTACGTAATAATAAACAATTAACAAATAATAAGCAACATAGTATAGGTAGACATGGAAAGCAACAATTGCTTTTTCCATTAGTACACCTAATCTTATGTTATGCGGCATCCAAGAGTTGGAGTAGACAGGAGACATCCCTATGAGGAGCAGAGCAAGCAGACGCCACACGTTCGCACTGCTGACGGTGCTCTTCGTGCTCTCCCGCGCGGCGGACGCTGGTGGGACCTACATGGTCACGCCCGACCTGCGCCATGAGACCAACCCGATTGTCAGCGTGCTCGGGGCAGGCTGGGGTGGACTCCTAGTAGTGCAGGTAGCCTTGAGCGCGCTAGTGATCTGGTTGACCTACTGGGATCTGTTCGGATCTCGGCTACCCTATCCGACACAGCGAGGACTCGGATTTCGGGAGTTCGCAGGAGCCTATTACTTCGGACGGAAGAGCACGTTGGTGGAATTCCTCTGGCGGCCGCCCGCTGGTTGGCGCCTCAATCTCAAGCTAGCGGGCTACGCGCTTCCTAGGTTGCTGATTGTGCTCGGCTTCACCGTAGCGACTTCTAGCATCGCATCATTGCACAGTGAGGTTTGGCGCGGAGTGCTGCGGGTCACATCGCCATGGATTTACTTGGTGCCGATCTTGGTGCTCGCGTTTTGGAGCATCTACGGTTTCCTGCGGCGGGAGTTTCAATGCTATGTGGATGCCTCCTAACTAGGGTATGCAACCGACGAGCTTGGCCGTCACGTCGACTGCACAGCTGATACGCGGTCCGTTAGAAAAGGGGGACAGCGACCATTTTCTTAGTTTCTTTACCCTTCAACTTTCTGGTTCAGTCACGATTTTAGCCTGCTCTCAGGTCAGATAACCGCAAAATCACATTTTTTCATTGACAAACTAATTAATTTCCGTTAGTAATAGAATTCAGTTAAAACTGAGTGAGTCATGGGGTCAGGCTGAAAACTGAAAAATAGCCTTAGAAATGTAATAGTGCTCTGGGTTTCCGTTTATGGGGTAATCACTGTTTGCTGCGAATAGGATATTTTTTTGTTATGTGATTTTCTTGACATTAAAGAAAAATAGCCGTAATATAGTAGAAAACGTGCTCGGTGCTTGAATCTGTGAAAAGGGGGACAGCGACCATTTTCTTAGTTTCTTTACCCTTCAACTTCCTGGTTCAGTAAGGATTTTAGACCCTTCTCAGGCCAGGCAACCGCAAAATCACTTTCTTTCATTGACAAACTAATTAATTTCTGGTAATATTCTTCTATTGATAAATTTAATTCTGAATCCGCAACTATTTCAGCGCGCATTGTAAAATAATAATGGAATTCGGTTAAAACTGTGAACAGGATTTATGAAATTTTTAACGCAAGCATTCTGGGCAGTTATATCTTAATTCTCAGTCTGACACCTGAGAAAAAAAGGAGGTAAGCCATGACTGGCAAGTATTCGAATAGGCTAAAGATTAGAGGAATTAGCTTAAGCATTGGATTCTTTGTATTTGTTACGTTGTTAAATCCTTGCCTTTGCATGGGTCAAGAAAAGGTTCTGAAATACAAAATCTCTGACGAAAGGTCGTTATCTGCAAAAGACCATAAAGAGGTCATTGATAGAGTTGCTGAATTGATTGCTGAAAACTATGTCTATCCCGATAAAGGTAAAGAGATTGCAGATGGAATTAAGCAGCAGTATGAAGAGGGTAAATACTCCGAAATTACCGATATCAGGGAGTTCCAGGAAGTACTGACTGCTGATTTGATAGTAATCAGCAAAGATGGACACTTGTCTTTACGTCCTAAGAGCGTAATGGGTAAAGCAGGACCGATAAAAGTGGTAGTTAAAAAGGAACCAGGTAATGACGATAAGAGTGAAAAAGTAGTAAAGGTTACTGAAGAGGATGGAAAAACAGAAAAGACCACAAAAGAACCAGAAGAAAGCATTCTAAAAAGCTTACCAGGATTTGGCAAATATTACAACTATGGTTTTGAGAAAGTAGAGAGATTATCCGGTAACATTGGATATCTGGATTTGCGTGTTTTTGATGACCCACGGAATGAAGATGCAAAAGCGACAGCAGAAGGGGCAATGGCATTTCTGGCTAATTCGGATGCAATCATTATCGACGTTCGTAAGAACAAGGGTGGAACCGGAGCAATGGCTAATTTACTGGAAAGCTATTTCTTTTCTAATGAGCCAGTGCATCTATTGACCAATACTACTCGATATATGGGTGAGACTTTTACTCAGGAAGACTGGACTCTCGAGGAAATCAATGGAAAGCGATTGCCAAAAATCGATTTCTATCTCCTGATCAGTAATATGACAGGATCAGCAGCAGAACACTTCGTTTTTGCATTAAAAGGTCAAAACCGCGCAACGCTTGTCGGTGAAACAACTGGTGGTGCAGGGCACAACGTTGGTTTTTTCCCTGTGCTTGATTTGTATGATTTAGCTGTCCCTATAGGAAGGACATATAATCCTGAAACAGGTGAGGGTTGGCAGGAGACCGGTATTGATCCACATATTGAGGTCTCTTCAGATAAAGCCCTCGAAATAGCGCACAGAGAAGCGTTAAAGAATCTTAACATGAAAACAACGGATGAGAAAGGAAAACAGAAGATCAAGTGGGTTTTGGAAACACTGGACGCCGTGTATAATCCGATTACTGTTGAAAAATCTCTATTAAAAACATATGCTGGTAACTACGATAGCAATAGAGATGTTACATTCGAAAATGACGAATTATATTATACTCGCAAAGGGATGGGACGAAAAAATAAACTCATCCCCATAACGGAAAAACGATTTCTGTTAGATGGTATAGATGATGTGAGATTAGAATTTGTAAAAAATGGTCAGATGAAGTTGCATGTTATTTATGAAGATGGCGTAACTCAAATATGTAATAAAGTAAATTAGTTGATTTTTCATAAACTCTTTATAGGAAAATAGTGATTCTCGTTATAAGAAAGGGAAATGGGGTCAGGAAATGGGGAAATGGGGCCAGACTAAGAAATAAGAGATAGTATTCTTGAATCTGTGAATTTAGGAAATCTGAATGAAAAAGGTCGGGGTCGGGAACGGCAGGGGGGAACGGCAGGGGTCAGGCTTCAAGATACTAGATAGAGTTACTACAAATTAAGGGGTCAGGTCATCCTACGCTAAAGCTTCAGTGGGCAGGAGCTTCGGCGCGTAAACTGGAAATTGGAATTTGGATCCCGTTCTAATTCTCCTTAGGGCATGTCCTGCACCGTATGGTATAGGGCAGACATTTTTAATTTGCAAAAAACCTGACATTTTCTACTTGCAATGACAAACTCGGAAAAATCCTTGACATCATCCAGTACTTATGGTATAAAAACAAAAATCTGAAACAAAACCAGCAAATCGTAATCGGGACAGGAATAAACTTTTGAATAAGAGAAGAGGGTGTTAAACTAAGAAAGAAGATTTAGGAGTAATTAGTTGCTGCTGAAGTAAAAATCTTGACTTTTTGTTTATTTAACTGTATTATCCTGTTTGAGAGCGACAATTTATACTCATGTGATAAAGAAAAGACGAATGGGAGTGAAGAGCCAGTAGATGTTACTAAGGAGGAAAAATGAATACGAGCATAAAGCGAGTTCTCTTCTGGACTCCGAGGGTTCTGTGCATTCTTTTCGCGATGTTTTTGAGTCTCTTTACCTTAGACGTATTCAGTGAAGGTTGTGGCTTTTGGGAAACAATTCTCGCTCTGCTAATCCATCTAGTTCCAGTGTACATTGTTGTCATCGTATTAGTCATAGCATGGCGTCGGGAATGGGTTGGGGCGATCCTGTTCATCGCTTTGGCGTTGTTCTATCTGGTCTGGAGCTGGGGACGATTCCATTGGAGCGCTGGTTTGGGAATTTCCGGCCCCTTGGTCTTGATAGGTGTTCTTTTTCTGTTCAACTGGATATACAGAGCACAGCTGCGAACGCGATAGTTGCAACCTAACAACGGATTGCAGTCGGCGTTGCTCCGCTTCGCTCCGCAACGCGGCTAAATCCAACCATTATGCCTATGGAATCATATAAGAAAAGGGGGACAGCGACCATTTTCTTAATTTCTTTACCCTTCAACCCTCTGGTTCAGTAAAGATTTTAGGCTCTTCCCGGGCAGGGAGCCGTAGAATCACATTTTTTCATTGACAAACTAATTAATTTCCGTTAGTAATAGAATTCAGTTAAAACAAAGCGGTCAGGTCTCAACATTTGACATTCATTCTGGGTGATTATACAAAAAATCTGTAATAATGTCAAGGGTTTTAGTATATCTTAGCCTGGCACCATTTCCCCGATTTCCCACTAATTTCATTTTTCCCTTGACAAATTCATCCAGCGTAGTATATTTATAGTAAGATAAAGCAGAAACAGGACAGGACAACTCAATCAGCTATCGCTGAATCATAGTTGTTGAACGAAGACGAAGAATAAACATAATTAAACGTAATAAAGGAGGTTTACCATGAAAAAAAAGAAGGATAACCTGACCAGCAATTTCGGTATGCCAATCGATGACGACCAGAACAGCAAGACCATAGGTACTACCGGACCAAGCATCATGGAAGATGTATATTTAGCCGAGAAGCTCGCGCACTTCAACCGTGAGCGCATCCCCGAGCGCGTGGTGCACGCAAAGGGTACGGGAGCCTGGGGCTATTTCGAGGTCACCCACGATGTTAGCAAATATACGAGGGCAAAGTTCCTCTCCGAGATCGGCAAGCGCACTGAGGTGTTTGTGCGGTTCTCCACGGTTGGCGGAGAGAAGGGTTCTGCTGATGCTGCCCGGGATCCGCGTGGTTTCGCGGTTAAATTCTATACCGAAGAGGGAAACTACGACATGGTCGGTAACAATACGCCGGTATTCTTCATCCGCGATGTCATAAAGTTCCCTGACTTCATCCATACCCAGAAGCGAAATCCCCTGACGAACCTGAAGGATGCCGATATGTTCTGGGATTTCCTTTCACTCACGCCGGAATCCATCCATCAGGTTACGATCCTCTTCTCGGACCGGGGAACACCCTGGAACCACCGGCACATGAACGGGTATGGAGGGCATACCTTCAAATGGTGGAACAAGAAAGGTGAATACTTCTGGGTGAAGATCCACTTTAAGACAGCGCAGGGGATCAAGAACCTGACGAGGCAAGAGGCACTGAAACTTTCGGGCGAGAATCCCGACCATGCCACCAAAGACCTCTTCAACGCGATCGAAAAGGGTGAATTCCCGGCATGGAATGTCCAGATTCAGGTCATGGAACCGGAGCAGGCAAAGAATTATAAATTCAATCCCTTTGACGTCACCAAAGTACTCCCCCATGGAGATTTTCCGATGATACCCGTAGGGAAAATGGTTTTGAACCAGAATCCGAAGAATTACTTCGCCGAGGTAGAGCAGGCAGCCTTCTGTCCCGGTAACTTCGTACCAGGTATCGGCCCCTCACCGGATAAGATGCTCCAGGGACGGATCGTATTCTATCACGATGCGCAGCGGTACCGCCTTGGGCCTAACTACCACCTGATACCGGTAAATTCACCGAGAGGCGTCAAGGTCAATACCTATCAGCGGGACGGAGCAATGAGAGTGGATGGCAATTTCGGTGGAATACCAAACTACTATCCGAACAGCTTTGAAGGTCCTGAACCACAACCCGATATGGCGGAACCAGCACTGGAATTTTCAGGCAAGGGTGCGCGCCAAAAGTTCGTTCATCCCAACGACGACTTCGTTCAAGCGGGAAATCTCTACAGAAAAGTGATGACAGACGAAGCGAGGGAACACCTCATTGGAAATATTGTGGACCATCTTGGCAAAGCCAAGAAGAAGATCCAGCTCCGTCAAACAGTCCTCTTCTACAGGGCTGATCCCGAGTACGGCAGCCGCGTCGCCAAGGGACTTGGCTTAGACATAAAAGAGGTAAAAACGGGGTCAGGTCTCAACATTTGACATTCATTTAATCATACAGGATTGGAACGGATGGGGTCAGGCAGAAAACTGAAATTTAGACTAAAGCATGTTACGCAACCCCTAGATAAATTTCAAGAAACAAGATAACACTACTTTAATTTTTTCGCTTTATTATCAACACCATTAAGCGTCTCAATTGTTCGCTTAACCTTTTTAATACATTCCTCCGGATTTTGGATAATCTCCGAGCCGGTGAAACGCAGTACACTCCAGCCATAACTTGTAAGTTCGTTATTTCTATCCCTATCTTTTGCAACATCTTTCTTCGATGAATGATAGGCTGAACCGTCACATTCGACGTCTATTTTCCCTTCCTTACAGAGTATACCAAAATCCAAGCAGTATATCTTCCTCCCTTCGTTAACAAATAACTGCCTCTCAACCTGGATGTTTTCTTTTCTGAAATGGGTATACATTTCCTCTTCAATGGGAGATGTATGGTAAAGGTCATTTATTTCTTCTGCTTGCTTTAATTTTTTTAAGGTTGTGGGTATGAATACAATTCTTCTCCATCTTTTACTAAGTATTGGATGGGGTAATTTTTCGAGATTTTCCAAAGTGTATTTGTAATAATCTTTATCTGCCCTGGGATGTTTGGGTTCGTCAGGTAAGAGTTCAATACGTTTAACAACTTTCAAGTCTCTAATCTTCGCATAGTAATTTACAGAATATTTTTCATCCCCAAATATCTTTGGCTGATAGAAGGCTAAATAATGCACCTTCTCCGCTATATTTGGCGCACTTTTCACTGGAATACGATACCAAAACTCTTTTGTTAATATTTCCCAATCCGAAAGTCTGGGTACAATCCCAACCAATACTAACTCATCCATCAAATATTTCCTCCTGATTAAAAAGATAAGGCCAAATATTCTTAATGTCAAGGAGAAAAAACCGGGGAAGATAAGAATAACCTCATTGGAATATTCCATATCTAACCACGATACGATATCTATATATCTAACCACAGTACGATATTTTCATATCTTACCCCATTAGAAATGAATGATTTCTAACGGGGCACGCGAGGCACCATTAGAGATTAATACTAACGGAACAGGCAGGCAGGGCGCGCCCTGCACCATACGGTTCAGGGCAGGCTCTGTAAATTTACGAAACTAAACAATTTATCACTTGACACGTTATAGGTTACAGGTTATAATAAAACAATGATAAAATCCTTTAAGCATAAAGAACAGAAGTTGCTCTTTGAAGTTGGGAATAGAAAAGGGATTAACCCGGAACACGCAAAAAAAATTGCAAGGATATTAGATCGTTTAGATGCTTCCACTGGTCCAAAAGATATGAATCTTCCGGGATATAGACTTCATAAGCTTACAGGAACGGAAGAAGGCAGCTGGTCGGTCTGGGTAAGCGGAAATTGGAGAATAAGTTTTCAATTTGAAGGCAAAGATGCGATAGCGCTTGACTATCGTGATTATCATTAGGAGGTAAATTTATATGATACCTAAAAGAAAACCAACACATCCTGGAGAAGTTTTATTGGAGGATGTTATTAAACCCCTGGGGCTTACAATAACTGAGGCTGCAAAAGGCTTAGATGTTAGCCGAAAAGCTCTCTCTGAATTGGTTAACGGCAGGTCGGATTTAAGTCCGCAAATGGCGGTAAGAATATCAGAAGCAACGAAGACGAGCCCCGAGAGCTGGCTTAATATGCAGTCAAAACTGGATTTGTGGAAAGCCCTAAAAAACAAACCGCACAATATAACTAACTTTTCTCAAAAAGCAACTGTTTGAAATCTGCATTCTTTTTTTGATAAGAGGATAATTGTTGTTGAACCGGACATTCGAAACCTTGGTTAAAAAGGATAGAAAGATTAAGAAAAGGAGAAGCAATCTACTGATACTTGCCTTGAAAGGTAAATCCGAGGTATTAAATTTAATAGGGCAAGGTAAAAAGGCATTGAAGGAAATAAATAGCGCAATTGCAGTAACAAAAGAACTAAAGGATAAAAAACTGATGGCAGATTGCATTTTACATATGAGTAATATCAATGGCAATCTCAGCCGAAACGATGAAATGTTGAATTCATCAAAGAAAACCCTATTGTTATACGAAAAAATAAAAGAGAGAAAAGGAACCGCAAGAAGCCTCAGAAACATTGGGTTTGTACACGACAATCTTGGCAACTACAAGGAGGCACTTCAATACTACAACCGCGCATTACATATACAGGAGGAGATAAGCGACAGAAAGGGTGAGGCAATAAATCTCATCAACATCGGTTATGTGCAAAGCAGTCTCGGTAATTACAAAAAGGCACTTCAATGTTACAATCGCACATTAAAGATACAGGAGGATATAGGCGATAGAAAGAATGAGGCATATTGTCTCAGCAACATCGGTGTGATACGGGGGAAGCTTGGCAACCACAAAGAGGCACTTCAATATTACAACCGCGCATTAAGGATACAGGAGGAGATAGGCGACAGAAAGGGTGTAGCGTTTAGTCTCAACAACATCGGCATGCTTCAGATAGAAATAGAAGGGTTCAAGACTGCCAGTAAATATCTGAACAGAGCACTCAGATTGGCAGAAGAACTTGGTGAGAAAGAGGTTCTGCGTCGTGTCCATATCTCGCTTGCCGAGCTATGTTTACAGATCAAAGAATACGATGAGGCTAAACACCATCTAAAATCAGCATTTACACTGGCGGATGAACTTGGATTCAAACAGGGAAAAGGAGAGGCACTTCTTATTTCAGCACGACTGAGAAGTTCAAGAGGTAAAATAGACAAAAATGTATTTGGCGAATGTATCAGCATATTTGAACAATCAAATAATCCCTTCCCACTGGCAAAAGCGTATTACTACTATGCCAAGGCACTATCAGCCTGCAGTTCAAAACCTGCAGCTGACAGCAAAGGAAAAAAAGAGAAGCGTAAGGCAAAGAGCTATTTGAAGAAGGCAGAGAAGATTTTTAAGAAAATGCATGCACAATTTTGGTTATATAAAGCAGGGGAATTAGGACAAGAGATAGGAGGAAATCAAAAACAGAGGGAGAAAACACTGTTTTTGCATAAAAATAAACCTCGCAAGAAAATGAAAGGAGATCTCAGATGAAACGTAGAATAATCTTCAGCCTAATATTGATCTCAGTGATTATGTCGCTTTATTGTGGACACAAGACGGTCAAAGTGATGGTTCCACCAAGAATTGACCTCAAACAGCATGAAGTCATTGGAATAATTGACTTTGATTGTACGAACAAAGGCAAACTCGGGGTACTGACAACAGAGAGATTCATGGAAGCTATCCGTGTAGACCAGGGAATGGTGCGTATTATTAAGCTGGGGTCAAAGAAAAAGGTCCTCAAGGCTATCGGCAGTCAGAAGCTTGATGCAGTAACAATAGAGGCAATTGGCGTAAAATACGAAGTCAACACAGTTTTCAAAGGTGAACTGGTAATTTCCGATATCAGACCAGATGTCATAATCACACCTGGTTTAAACATGAGATTAAATGCTGATGTCGACGCAACGCTGGCTGTTGAAATGTTCGAAACAGTAACGGGTGCATCCATCTGGAACAGATCTGCGAGTGCTACAGAAAACATAGCCGGGGTGTCCATCTTTGGTGGCAACTACTTTTCATTTGACGCAGATGATCCTGATAAGGCTTATGGCAAGCTCGTGAATAACCTCGTTGTAAGAACAACAGGAGACTACAGGGTAACTTGGACAAGAAGAAGAGTCGAATAATAAAAGCGGCATTATACCGCTGAGCATATGATTCTCGGTGAGAAAATTCTTGCCAACCACAATATGCTCTAGCAATACAATATCTATCTCAACAGAAATCATTCACCTCCCTTTGCTCTGACAAAATCTGGCTGCGTTGACATTTGGGGACCTGGGGTCAGGCACTCCTACGCCAATTTACCTACGCCAATGCTTCACCAGACAGGGGCTACGGCGCGTAAACTGAAAACTAAAATTTAGCTCCAATTCTAATCCTCAAACAAGAATGCAATGTTGCCTGATTTGTATTACATTATAGTTTATCTTCAATAAAACAGAAGATAAACTATAATATTAAGAAAAAATGAGGGGTCGAAAGCCGGGATCGCTCGTTCAAATTGTAAAAGAGAAGCAATAAAGGTGGTGGGTTAGAAAAAGGGGGACAGCGACCCTTTTTCACTTACAAAAAGTAGGTACTAAAATTGTGAGGGGGTAATGTTGCCTGCGCTTTACCCCATTCGTAGAAACCAAAAAGGAAACAAGCGGATTACGGCTGAAACCTGACAACGAGATTCTCCCGACGCTTTAGGCAAATCCAGAATAGTATGGGAAAGAGTTCGCAGAAAAAGTTCTGCTACTCCATTTAGGGGCAACCGCCAGGGTTGCCCCTACTTAAGGCAAATGTCAACAGGAGGTTGCTTCCATATCAGGGTAAAGTCCCTATAAAATTTTAGAGAAAATGAGAGCATTGGTAATCTGTTTCAATGGTTGCTAATAAATGTGAGAGGGAAAAGGCACACGTTCGTTTTTACTCTGGAGGGAAGAAAGATAGATAGGTAAGAAATAGTAGAGCTGGAGTATGAAAAGAATTTGATTTTCGCCTATTTTTATGTTAAAGAAAAGAATGCGAGAAAAGCGTGACCTCACAGAAGGAAACATAGTCAAGAATATTTGGTATCTAGCACTCCCCACTATGGTAACAAGTGCGCTTCAGGATCTGTTTAATATCGTTGATATGATATATGTGGGTAAATTGGGACCTTCTTCTATTGCTTCGGTTGCTATGTCTGGTATCATAATAGGCGTAGTAAACACCGTAACTATCGGAATAGCCACAGGAACCGTTGCTCTCATTTCCAGGTTTTTTGGTGCAAAGGATTATGATACTGCTAATAATATTGTAATTCAGACAATCCTTCTCGCAGTTATCGCTTCCGTAGTAATAGGAGTAACTGGTTATTTTTTTGCCCTGCCTTTGATGCATTTGCTTGGAGCAAAAGGCGACGTTTTAGATTTAGGAACTATCTATCTTAAGATAATGGCAATAGGTTCATTCACGATGTTTCTGGTCTTCTCCCTAAATGCCATTCTAAGAGGTGCTGGTGATCCAGTAACCCCTATGAAGGTACTCGTTTTTTCAACCGTGCTCAATATAATACTTGACCCTTTACTAATTTTTGGAATATGGTTTTTCCCGAAAATGGGAGTTGCCGGCTCATCGTTAGCAACAGTTATCGCAAGGGGTGTTGGAATGTTTATTCTCCTCATCATTTTCATGAAAGGACATTCCTATTTTCATTTAAAACTTCATGATTTTAGGTTGGACATCAGGATGATGTGGAGAATTATAAAAATAGGATTTTTCAGTTCATTGCAAGCACTTCTCAGGAATATATCCGCTCTTATCCTTATGAGGGTTGTAGCATTTTTTGGAACCTTTGCTGTCGCAGCATACGGAATAGGAATGAGAATTAGGATGGCAACAATGATGCCAGGTTTTGGATTCTCTCAGGCTTCGGCAGTACTTGTAGGACAGAATTTGGGGGCAAAAAAACCGAAAAGGGCTACAAGGAGCGCCTGGTTAACCGTTGGTTTATACGAAATACTTATCGTCTTTTTGTCAACTCTGATCTTTGTCTTGGCACCTTTCATAGTAAAAACCTTTAATACAAACCCTGAAGTGGTAAGAATAGCGACACAGTATTTAAGGATTTTTTCTCTGACACTCGTCTTTCTTGCCCTCTCCATTGTTATAGGAAGGTCATTCAACGGTGCAGGAGATACCGTATCTCCTATGGTCATAACGGGCATTTGCCTGCTTCTCTTTCGCATACCCCTTGCAATACTCCTTGCAAAGATAATGAGTACTACTGGCATTTGGCTTGCATTAGGCATATCCGATGTTGTTCAGGGAATAACTATGTCAGGTTGGTTCTTAAGAGGAAAATGGAAGGACAAGAAGGTATAGCCCAAGGGAAACCATGGGGTCGGGCACCATTAGAGAATGTGAAATTCCTAACCACAGTACGATATTTTCATATCCTACGAGGCAGGCGGGGTAAACTGGAAATTGGAATTTAGGCTCAACGGAGTTCAAGAAACTTAGGACAGAATAGAACATTTCTACTTTGCTAAGGGATTTTCTTGACATTCAAGAAAAATAGTCCTAATATAGTAAAAGTGAAATGAATTATTCTGCATTTTGCTTCTATTGGAACGGGGCAGGTATTCAATCACAAAAAGGAGGTTCATGTGAATCCTGGAAGAAAGAAGTATTATAAAGGTGTATTTTTTACAACGGGTGTATATGATATTGTTTTGGGAATTATCTTTACCTTCTTCTACAAGCAAGCTTTTGGGTGGATAGGGATAGCCGATAGATTACCCAATTATGGAGCTTATCTTTCACTGATAGGTGCTTTTCTCTTTGTTATTGGTGTGGCTTATTTTCTGATTTACCTTGGTGACCTGCGAAGGAATTTGGATTTAATAATAATAGGTGCACTTTATAAATTGGCTTACAGTGGCGTAGCTCTCTATTATTTTATAGTTGGTGAATATCCTCATATTATATTCCTCGCGCTCTTTGGTGTAATCGACATTATCTTCCTTTTTATGATGCTTGAATGCATTATTTTTCTCCATAGAACACGTACTTGAGACAGAGAGAAGACTGAACCGGAGAAACGCTGAGACGGAGGAGAGAGACCATTTCGGATTGAACACCAGATCACCAATAACTAATGACCGATGACCAGAATCAGAGCGAGGAGCGAAACGGAGTGTCGGCGCATCGGTGAAACGGCTTCGTCTGTAAAACAAAGCCTGTCGCTGTAAACCAACGCACTTCGTGCTGTAAAAAAACCTTAAAGGGTGAAATTGGGAATATGAGATTGCTTCGGAAGAAATTAAGGAAGAACACTCGCAATGACGAAATAAAAGCAAACAAGAGAAGAGGGATGAGAGAAACGCTGAGACGGAGAGACGGGGAAACTGCAAGGATGAAGGATAAGGGGAAAGGTGACATTTCTATTTTGCCTTGACATAGCCAAAACGAAACTTGACAAGCAGCTTAAAAAATGTTATGTTTCACTAAAGTAAGTTCTGATTTCTTAAGTAATAAAAACCTGGTGATTTACTTTCATAATGTAAACAATAATTAATTTAAGAAGGAGAAAAAATATGAGTAAAGATGAGCTATTAACAAAAATGTATAGTGAAATAAAGATTATAAAAAAGGAGATTGAAGAAATAAAAAACATCCTAATACCAGAGGATGAACCTACAAATGAAGAACTTGAGGAAATAAAACTTGGAATTGCAGAAATTAAAGGGAAAAATTATAGGGACTGGAAAGATATCAAGAAAGAAATTTAGTTAATGTACAAAGTTTTTCTATCAAATAGAGCAGAGAAAAATCTTAAGTTATTGGATAAAAAGACAAAAGCAGACATCAGAGGTGCAATAGATAATCTTATCTATACTTATTTTCCTAAGAAATATGACATAAGAAAACTGAAAAGCCTTGAACATACATATAGATTGAAAATTGGAAATGAAAGAATAATATACAATGTAGATTTCAAGAAAAAACAAATATTCATACTATCTATAGCAAAGCGAGACAAAGTATACAAGAAATTAGGCTCTTAGGGGACCAATTCTCTAAAGGAGGAAGGGAGGAGCGGTTTTATGGAACTAAAAACATATCTTGAAAGAAACTATATCATAGCAGATGGTGCAATGGGGACGAATCTCTATAGAAAGGGTTTTTCAAGCAAAAAACCCTTCGCTATGTTAAATAAAGAAAACCCCGGGTTAATACTTGAATTACACACGGAATTCATTGATGCAGGGGCAGATCTTCTTGTAACAAACACATTCGATGCAAACATCTTTAAGTTGGACCCCTATGCCGCTTTCAAAGAAATTAAAGCACTCAATAGAAAGGGTGCAGAATTGGCAAGAAAGGTTGCTGGCACCAGAAAATGGGTTGCGGGTTCCATCGGTCCTTCTGGGAAAACCTTTGCACTAATGGATGATGATGAAAAGGAATGGTTCAAAGAGAGCCTTATCGAACAGGTAGAGGGTCTTGTTTCAGGTGGTGCAGATGCACTTCTTGTCGAAACACAAATAGGCGTTGACGAAGCAAGGTTTATCGTTGAGGTGATAGAAAAATGCAGAAAAGGCACTCCAGTAATATTGGCATTCACATTCACGGAAGGTTTGAAAACACCATCAGGAGAATCTGTCGAAAATGTGATCGATTCATCAAAAGACCTTTCCCTGCTTGCTATTGGAGCAAATCACGGTATAGGACCACTGCAGTTCTTGGAACTCTCACCGCATTTTCTTGATAAAAGCACAATTCCTATATCGTTTATGCCAAACTCCGGAGTCCCAAGATATATCGATGGCAGGTTTGTTTTCCCAGCTTCGAGTGAGCATTTCGCAAGGTACGCAATGGAATTTATCAAAAGAGGCGTCAAGATTGTTGGCGGATGCTGTGGAACAACCCCTTCGTATATAAATCTCCTGGTTAAGATGCTTGAGAAAAAATCTGGCAAACCCATCCATTTTCTTTTTGTGGAAGAAGAAGAGATTGAATCACCGGAAAAAGTCGTAAAGCAAAAAATTGCTAACATTGTCCATGAACAAATTAACGCAAAATCTCTTGTTGTTGTGGAGGTTACACCTCCGCGCGGCTCCTATGTGGGCAGCAGTATTGAATGGATTGAAAAACTGAAGGAGTTCGGTATTGACGCAGTTAGTATTCTCGATTCTCCAATGGCAAGGGTGCGAATGAATCCTGTTGCTTTCTGCCACATTGTAAAGGAAAAAGGGCTTGAAGCGATACCACACTTTGCTCTACGGGACAGAAGTTTAACTCGTATTCAATCGGACCTGATTGCTGCTGCTGCTCTTGGATTAAACAATATCTTTGCAATATCGGGAGACCCTCCATCACTCGGAGATTACCCCCAGTCGACCGCTGTTTACGATATTACTTCCCCCGGTCTTATAAAACTAATCAAATCACTGAACTCGGGCAAGGATTTTGCAGGAAATATCTATACAAATCCAACTCATTTCTTTGTTGGCGCTGCAATAAATCCAAACCCTCCTGACCTTAAACGGGAAATTGGGAAAGTGCAGGAGAAGATAGAAGGAGGTGCCGATTACTTTGTTACTCAACCGGTATTTGATTCAAAAACCCTTCACTCGCTAACGGAAAGGGTGAACCTGAAAGGCATCCCTTTAATCGTAAACCTATTTATCCCAAAGAACAAGAAACAATTTACCTACATTGCCAACGAGGTTCCAGGTATTAGTGTTCCTCGCAACCTTAAAAATATTGTAGAAGAAAAAGAGGACTGGCTTCCATTCTTGCGGGATGAACTGATGAATGTCCTTCGGGAAACAAAGAAACTGATTTCAGGTATTTATATCTCAATTCCAAAAGGAAAAACATCTTTTTTGAGACCCTTTATGGAGGAAATCAAGGGTAGGACATGGGGACTTTGAAGTTCAAAATACGAAATTAGGAAAGTCTGGGAGGAAAAGAGTTTGATTTGTTGGATTGGTTTAATTAGTTTAATTGGTTTGAACCTTGAAACAGATGTGTGTCCTTCGACTTCGCTCCCTTCGGGTCTGAGCCTCAGGGTCGAAGACAGGACAGGCTCTGTGGTTCCCCTGTGAAATACAATTAAGTTCTGCCCATTCTCCTATTTCACGGGGTAAATCTGTGGTGAAATTTATACGGAAATTACGAAAATATTATTTAAATTAAGGCGAAACAATGAAAGGCTGTAGGCGATTGCTTCGGGAGTTAATATGGGAGAATACTCGCAATGACACAAATGTGCACTTCCATTCAAAGCATGCAAAGAGTATTGCTTTCCAAGACGGTAAACATCTCGCAAGAAGGTAATATAGAAATATGAATAGAGATAAGATTAAAGATATCCTTTTAAAACGAGTGCTTATTCTCGATGGAGCTATGGGAACAGAGCTAATCAAGAGAGGGTTCGGAGGAATATCTCCTGAGCAATGTATTCTGCAGAACGAAAAAGCGATTCTTGACATACAGCGGGACTATGTCAAATCAGGATGCGACATAATTATCACAGCAACATTTGGTGCAAATCCGCTGAAGCTGAAACAAAGTGCTCTTGATAGTAAAATGGAGTTAATAAATGCTAATGCGGTAAAAATAGCAAGAAAAGCAGTTAATTCTAAAGTGCTGATCGCTGGAGGATTGGGCCCTACTGGAGAAATGTTTCCGCCATCCGGTAATCTTAACTTCACAAAAAGCTATGAGTGCTTTAAGAAACAGGCAGAAATTTTGGACAGAGAACGAGTTGAGCTTTTTATTCTTGAAACATTCTCGGACATAAGAGAACTAAAGGCTGCTGTGCTTGCTGTGCGAAATACCGGTCCAAATACATTCATAATTGCAAATCTGACATTTGACAGGGAAGGCAGAACGCTGCTTGGAACCGACCCGGTTGGCTTTGCTCTCGCTTTTGAGGATTTAGACGTGGATTGTCTTGGAATCAACTGCTCCCTGGGTCCGGAAGGTATATTCCCTATTTTTCAGGAACTTTCAAGAACGACCAAAAAATTTCTTTGTATTGAACCCAATGCCGGTATTCCAGAAATCATAAATGGAAAACCTTATTATAAAATGACCCCTGAGGTCTTCGTTAACTATGCAGAGGATTTTGCCTCTCTTGGTGCCAACATTATTGGCGGATGCTGCGGAACAGGTCCTCGCCACATAAAGGCTCTTTCGGCAAAACTAAGAGGAAGAAAACCAATTTCCAGAACAATAAATTCTCCTATTGGCATTTCTTCTTTAACTAAGAACGTCATCTTTTCAACTAACAATGCTCCGGTAATAATCGGGGAACGCATCAATCCAACGGGCAAGAAGAAAATGTCGAGCGAGATCCAACAGGGTATAACCGAAATAATCCTAAAAGAGGCGAGGAAGCAAAGGAAAGCAGGTGCAGAAATTCTTGATGTAAACTTAGGAATGGAATCAGCAGTTCGAGAAGAATGGCTTAGAAGTCTTATTACGGATTTACTTATCTCTCCTTCCCTTCCACTTTCTCTTGATTTTAGAACCGAACACCTCATCGAGGCAGCCTTACAGGAGTATGGCGGTAGAGCTTTATTCAACTCTATAGACCTCACGGATATGGAAGACAAAATTGAACTGCTAAAGAAATATGGAGGAATGGTTGTCTTTCTTCCTATAGATAAGAATGGTATCCCTGATACAGCAAGAAAGAGAATGGCTGTTGCAAAGAAAGCAATAAGCAAACTTGAGGATATGGGCTTTGACAAAAAAAGGGTTCTATTTGACCCAATTGTTATGAGTCTTGCAACAGGAAACGACCCTCGCATTACACTCGATACACTGAAATTGTATAAAAGTTCGGGACTTCTGACAGTTCTTGGGCTTTCCAATATCTCCTATGGTCTTCCGAAACGTTCTGTAATCAACAGTTTCTTTTTGAATCTCTGTATCAAAGCAGGACTGGATGCAGTAATTATGAACCCTTTGGAAAAGGAAATTAGTGCAAGTATTGACCTCTCCCCTATCTTCTTACAGGGTGAAAATATTAAAACTTATCTTAAGAAACTAACAGCAAAAAGAAAAAGCAAAGTGCTCCGAGAGGAGAAAAATATTATCTTTACCTCGATAATTGAAGGCGAAAAACAGAAGGTTCTGAGTGAGTTAAAGACAATGTTAGAAAAGATGAATTACAATGAGATCATTGAGAAACATTTGAAACCCGCACTGGAAAAAGTTGGAGAGCTTTATGAAGCCAGAACAATCTTTCTTCCTCAGTTGATGATGTCCGCAGAAACCGCTCAGGTTGCATTTGCATATATAGAGACACGTTTCGGAAAAAAGAAAATGGGGAATGGAAAGATTATTATCGCCACGGTGAAAGGTGATATCCATGATATTGGAAAAAATATAGTTGCAATGATATTAAGGAATGCGGGATTTGAAGTGATTGATCTTGGTAAAGACGTTCCTTCGGAGGATATTGTCAGAACAGCTAAAGACAGGAATGCAAACGCTGTTGCGCTCTCTGCACTGATGACAACCACTGCAATGAGAATGAAAGAGGTGCGGGAGCTAATGTCAGCGCAAAATATTCCTGCGAAACTCATCGTTGGTGGAGCCTGCATTACAAAAAACTTCGCTCGTGAAATCGGTGCGGATGCATATGCAAAAGATGCCAATGCAGCTGTTAAAGAAGTTAGGAAAATAATTGAAGACAAGAAAAGGGGAAATGAGTAGCCTCTTAATACTTCTTAAATGTAAAGTGTTAAAATTAGAATTCCTCCATAGGTTGTTCTTCAAAATCCTGCTCCGGGTTTTCGGGTTTCCGTTCGGGCTTGTAGTTGTTGAAATTGTAGGTAATAGTTAACGTTACCGTCGGTGACTCGTGGGTGAACTGGCTGTGTGAATAGAAATTTGTACCTTCGGATGTGTATGCGAATTTGGATGTACGAAAGACATCACGAACCTGTAAGGTAACCGATAGACTTTTGTCAATGATATACTGTTTCAGAGCTGCGCTTGTTGAAAAGAAACCTTTGCGTTCACCCTGAGAAGTAACCCTTGGGCTGTTGTAAAAGCTATTAACCTGGACATTGGTTGCACTTCCAAGCTTGAAGGTATTACCGAGTCGTACCCTCCAATTGAAATTTTCCTCGGAAAATGGTTCTCCATATGTTTCCCCTTTTATCCGGTAATGATAAACATTACCCATCAGGTTCACATTCCACCACTTGAATTGAGCCAGGTATAGCATAGTTTCTGTTCCAAATGCATAGTCGGTTCCCACATTTTCAACGGTATGCAGTATCACATTTTGATCATAAACACTACTAACACGTTCAACAACATTGTGGGTAACTCGGTAATACAATTCAGTGGAAAATGAATTGCTCGCCATACGTTTTTCATATCCCAACTCATAAGAATCAATGTACTCGGGTTTGAGATCAGGATTTCCCCTGCGGACGTTAAAAGCATCTGACCGGGTCTCAAAGGGCTCAAGATACCAGGGTCTTGGTCTGTCGATCCTGCGCGTGTAACTTGCCATCATCTGCTGAGTTTTCGAAAATCCGTAGGAAATGTGCGCTGTTGGAAATCCATCCCATTGATCGACTTTGAAGTTCTCATCCTCCCCGATAAGTTCTATCAAGCGATATGTATACTCTCCTCTCATACCAAACTGGTAACCAAAGCGCTCCTCAATTTCACTTGAATAGATGGTGTACAGTGAGTGAATATCGCGATCATAATCTATTGTATGGCTGTATTCCGGTATAAACACATATTCGATACCGGAACTATCGTAATCATAGACTTTTGTAATATCTTCCGTTCGGCTATATCTGCTCTGATATCCTGCTTCTAATTTGTCTGCTCTCCATAAAGGCAAAACATAATCAAGTTTTAGTCGCAAATACTTTGATGGACCTTCTCCTGTCGAGCGCTGCCCACTTGTGATTACTCTATCTACATCAAGGAGTTCATTGATTGATTCTTCATCTCCGCTACGCTTGCTCAGAGTAGCTTGCCCTGTTAGTTCGTGACCTTTTGCGAAAGTATGGCGACCATCTATGTTTGCCGAAAAGAAACCTCCTCCTCGGTTCCAACCGCTTTCGCTAACATAGAAATTATGTGCACTACCAGGTTCAGTCCATTCATCGAAATCGAGCTCTGCGGAGCGTTCCATTGCCCTCCCACCATATCTTGATGTAAGAGTTAAGATATCATTGGGACTAACATTTAAATCTATTCCCCCTCTTAACCCATATGCATTTCTCGTCCATCGAGAATCGCCACTGGACTTCACAATTGATGTCGTATCATTTAAAAATGTCCGATTCTCTGTTTCTGAACTTCCAGGGGATGTGCGTCTATTGTAGTCAGCGCCGAAATACGCATTGAATCCCGTTCTTTTCAAGTTCAGCAAGAAATCACCGCCATACTTACCACCCAAACCACCGTTAAGGTTCGTAATTCCGTTCATCCCGCTCAACTCCCTTCTCTTCGTGACAATATTAATGATACCTGAAATACCCTCGGGATCATACTTGGCGGACGGATTGGTGATAATTTCAATCCTGTCAATCGTGCTGGCGGGTATCTGTTGCAATGCTTCATTTGACTCCAAAACTGTTGGACGATTGTTGATAAGAACAGTGAAGCTCTGGCTTCCACGCAAACTAACATTACCTTCAACATCAACATCAACCGATGGAACATTTTGCAATACATCAACCGCGGAGCCTGATAAGCTCGCATATTCTTTACTTACATTAACCACCTTCTTATCAATCTTAAACTCTATTGGTAGTTTTTCCTCTACAACCTCAACTCCCTCTATTTCAATCAACCTCGGTTCCAACTCTATCTTTCCAAGATTTGCAAACATTTTGTCTGTTTTAAGATCGATAGGTTCTATAGTTTTTATGTGATACCCCATAAACTTAGCCTTCAAAGTGTAGATGGCTGGTTTTATACCTTTCAGTACAAAATTTCCTTCCTTGTTCGTAATCGTCCCTGTAACCTGTTTTCCGTTTTCTTTATCATACAAAACGATGTTTACATATTCCATGGGCTTCTTAAGGTCTGAACTCACAATATTTCCACTTATTATCCCTCCGGATTTTTGCTCTTGTTGTTCCTGTGCCATTCCATAGCTGGGAAACACCAAAAGAAAACTTACTATAACAAAGAAATGTTTTTTCATCTCCTCCCCCTTATATTTCTATGGTAAACCACATAAACAGAAATTCCAATTTTCTCCCTCTCGCACACATCGAATTCCAGCTGTCATACTATGAAGTCAATCTATCTACATATGTCTACATCAAAACGAAGAAAAGATACTAAAGTTCCTTCCAAATTGAAAAATGTGATATCTAACCTTTTAGATCTAATGTATAGAATAAACTATTCGGACTTTTATCTTGGGGTAGCATCCGGAAGTCCTCCATCGACAGGGAGCGTTGCGCCAGTCGTAGGAGTTTGATGTGTTGCAAAAAATAGAACTGCATTCGCCACATGTGTTGCAGTTATTTTTGCTTTCAGCAGATTCCTGTTTTGATAGTATTCTTCGAGTTGTTTTTCATCTAAACCTCGTGCACGCATACGGTTCGGTCCTACTTCTGCCCATAAACCGGATTTTCTCTTTCCATGTGCGAACACCCCATCCGGGGAAACCATATTAACACGCACTCCCATCTCTGCAAGTTCAAGACTCGCAATACGGGCAAGCTGATACGCTGCTGCCTTTGTAGCGCTGTATGCACCGAATTTTGCACCCGGGGCAAAAACATTTTTAGTCGATATCAGAACAATATCCCCACCTGTTCCTTGAATCTTGAAAAACCGTGAAATTTCAGAAAGGATGTTCAGTGTCCCTTCAATATTCACCTGCTCGAGTTTTCGAAAAGTAGTCAAATCAAGGGTTTCAAGTGGTGATACATAGGCAATACCGGCATTCAAAACCACGATATCAACACCACCCCATTCGGCAATAACTGAATTAATACCTCTTTCAACCGACTCGGATTCAGTTACATCAAGTGGAACTCCAATAATCCGATTTTCATAGTTCTTCCTGAATTCTTCTACAAGCGAATTCAGGGATTCACCTGCCAAGTCTGTAGCTGCAACATGGCATCCATTTTGAAGCAGCCCCTCGCAAATTCCTGCTCCTATTGCTCCTGCTGCCCCTGTGACAAGGGCAACCTGACGCTTTAATGGAAGTTCCGATTCCCGTTTGAGTTTCATATGTTGAAGAGAAAAGTATTCCATATCGAAGATATGCTGCTCGTTTAGTCCTTCATACTTTCCTGTCTGTGCAATCCTCATCTTGGTAGATATAGTTTGTTCGGTTATATCCTTTACGATATCGGCTTCAACAACATCCGTGCCTGCACATACTGCACCTATCCCGGGGATAAGAACCACCCGCGGTATAGAATCAAAACGATTGAGTTCAGACTTCGATTTTCTTGAATAATGTTTAAAATAGACATCATATTTCCTTGCATACTTCTTTAGTGCATCAGAAATTTGTTTCCTTAATTTCTTCTCATTATCATACTTCGGGGCATCTATCCACATTGGAAATGCTTTAGTTCTTATCAAATGGTCAGCAGTCAACGGTGGTGTCAAAGCAATTTCCTTTCCCTGTTCCGAATCAACAAGAGCAAACACCTTTTTTCTTATTAGCGGTCGTATGATAAATCGCCTGTATGGCAGGTCAGCATTTTTGGTTGGAATAGCCAAGAGTCCTCTGAGGACTGGTGCGACTTTAAGATATCGTTCCCTTGCTTCTGAAACCGAAGTGGAAATTGCGATTTTTAAAGATTTTATACCGTTTTTTTGTAGATACCGCTCTGCTTTGGTAACAAGTTCAATAGTTTTTTCATAGGATTCCCGAGCCGTTTCACCCCAGGTAATTAATCCATGTTTCATCAAAACCATTCCTTTGCTCGCAGGCGAAGCTTCGTATGCATCTGCTACTGCTTTTGCAAGGACAAATCCTGGCTTTTTATAATCCAATATAATTACATCATTCCCCAGTGCATCATTGACGAATTTTGCACCTTTGGCCTGGTTGGTTAACGCTAATATTGAGTCAGCATGTGTGTGGTCAATGTATTTTGGGGGAATGAAGGCATGCATCAATGTTTCGATTGACGGTGGTTTCGCTTGTGCATTAAAACGGTGTGTTAGCAATTCATTTACCAAAGTCTCATCCGAGATATCCGATAAGATTTTTAGATTTAAAAGATATTCAAGGTCGAGTCCAGTATGTTCTTGTGGCTTAATATCTTGAAGATTTAAACCGGATGCCTTAACAAAGATTACAGGTATGCGTTTGCCAAGAATGTTCGTAAATACCGTTTTGACAGATGTATTACCCCCACCATAAAGCACAAGCTCTTTTTCTTCTCCGATTAACCTGCTCGTGTATGTACGAAGCACAAGGTTTTTTCCATATTTTTTTCTGTACTTTGTTATGAATCCATTTGCTTTATTTGGTGACCATCTGTTTTTCATAGTTTCTCCTGATTGGACTCAAAGAAAGGGAACCCTTTCACTCTTAGATGCACAACAAGAATCACAATAATCTCAACATCATCAAGCATTTGCATCGATATCTTTTTTTATTTTCCTTTCAATTCTTGATAAACATCATAAGCATCTTCAGGTGAGAAATTTTCATGAACAATCTTTCGCACTGCCTGAATCATTGCTATGGGTGCTTCGGATTGAAAGATATTCCGACCCATATCAACACCGCAGGCACCCTGCTCTATCGCATTATGAGCCATCTTCAGTGCATCGAGTTCCGGAAGTTTTTTTCCACCGGCTATAACGATGGGGACAGGGCAGGAGGCTGTAACCGTTTCAAACCCATCAGGCATATAGTATGTCTTAACATACGAGGCGCCTAACTCTGCACATATTCTTGTTGCCAAACGCATATATTTTACATCCCTCACCATTTGTTTTCCCACAGCAGTTACACCAAGAACAGGTATCCCATAACGATTCCCCATATCTACAAGTCTTGTCATATTGTTAATCGATTTTGTTTCATACTCTCCACCAATAAATACCTGAACAGCAAGTGCGGCAACATTTAAACGGATTGCATCTTCAATATCAACTGCAATTTCCTCGTTAGAGAGTTCTTTGAGTATGCTTGGACCTCCACTTGCTCTAAGCACCACACCTTTTGTAAACGTTGGAGCAATAGTGCTACGCAAGATACCTCTTGTGCACATAAGCGTGTCAGCATATTGGAGCAATGGCACTATGGTTATGTCGATTCTCTCCAGTCCAGCAGTTGGACCGAGGAAGTAGCCATGGTCAACGGCAAGCATTACCGTGCGGTTTGTCTCAGGGTTAAAAATATTGGATAATCTATTCTTCATACCCCAACCCAGTGAATTTGAACCTTTTAGCGAGAAAACCTTGTTCTTAACAGGAACATCAAAATGATAGTTATGTGTCTCCAAACTAGTATCCTTATCTGCCATAGTCGTTCTCCTTTCCAATTTTTCTATTGTTATTTGACAGTTTAATTTGTCATTCTTTTACATCGTTTATGAATATATAACAAAGAAATTGAAAAGTCAAGAAATACATATTCAAAAACTGAATGGGATTAGCGTTCTTCAATTTGATTTCACGCAGTCCAGAGAAATTTAGAGAAGTTAATCAGACCTTCTTCGCTCAATTCTATTCCTTCTTCTTCAAGCATTTTTTTCTGCAATTCATATCCGTTGCCAGGCTTCAAAGAAATGGCACCTTTACTATTTATAACGCGGTGCCAGGGTAGATTCTCCTTCCTGGAACATGAATGGAGTATGTATGCAACCTGACGCGCTCCACGCGGATTTCCAGCGGCAGCTGCAATCCGCCCATATGTTACTACTTTTCCTCGAGGGATATTTTTTATGATATCTATCACTCTCTCTTGAAAGGTCTTATTCATTAGTGAATGTTAATATCGCTTAGTTAGTTATTAGTTATTAGTTATTGGTTAATAGAAAAACCATTTGGATTGTTCTCTTGTTCTATTGACCATCGACAATTAACTATTAACTCTTCTTTGTCTTTCACCCTTCCGACGCTGCATTAAAGAGATAATTGCAGGAAGGAACAAAACTGTCGTAATAAAACAGGCTCCAACCCCTAAAAGCAACAATGCCCCAAGCCCGATAAATCCTCTGTATTTTGCTATCAACAAGGAACCAAATCCCACCATTGTCGTAAGAGAAGTCAACAGTATGGCTTTTCCCGTACTTCGCAGCACTTTCTTAGTTTTATTGAAACCTTCCACCCGATATCGATGTAGAAGGTGAACACCATCATCAATACCTATACCCACAATCATAGGAATTCCCATTACATTCACTACCGTGAATGCCAGTCCAAATGTCCTCAAAAGTCCTACCATCCAGATAGCCCCGGCAAGCAAAGGAATGATGCCAAGTAATGCCAGACGGAAAGAGCGAAAATCGAGCCATAAGAGCAATAGAACAATAACAACAGTTAAAATAGTCGCCCTTAATCCATCCCTGCCAATGTAATCAATGAGTCTCAGCATTACCAGAGGGGTTCCTGTTATCTTTGGGCTTATGCTTGCCATCTGTTCCGTGAAGGACCTGAGGGACTGAAAGTTCCATACCTGTCCCTTCGCATAGATTGTTACGAGAAAGTTGTCTCCCTTATTGTTCATAAAACGTCCTTTAATGCCTTCAGGTAGTTCTCTAAGCCTTATGATATTTGCATTAGACATACTAAGGAGTTTACTTCTCAGATTAGAAAAATAATAGTCCTGAAATCGATTTAAGCCGCTAACCGCAGACTTGCGATATTTGCCTATTTTATCGGCAAGTGCAATAATGTTGCTGCCGGATTTTCCTCCATTCTCATCACCGATAATGCTTCTGCATTTCTTATCGACCCTATCCTGTCCTCCCATAAATGCTGTTTGTGACAGCTCATATATGTTCATATCAAGTCTTTTCAATTGTTCAATAATAGCTTGTACATTTCTCTCTCTCAGGAGCAGTCCTTTTTTATTCGCTCTAATGTTATTATGTATTAATTGAACATATACTCTCCGCTTCAGTTGCTGCTCCAAAGGTGGACACCAGTCAGAGATATTCTCAACAAGACTCACAGAGGGCATTTCTTTTGTATCTTCAGCTATTTTGTATGATTCCTCAATTGAAGAAGTCGTGACCATTGCAAAGTCTGTACTCAAACTGAATGCATTGATCAATGTATCGTGAAGCGCAACAGATTTTATACCCCTCGGTTCAATATTCAGCATATTGGGGTCGAACTTCACATTTAGCATTTGATAGAAAAGTAAACCTGTCAATACAATGCCAATCAGTATATAGGCAAGAGGACGATGTCTAATGCTCTTACCCAGATTGCCCAAAGCGGTAAACTCAACATTTCTGGGCTTAAATGGTCTATGCGTAATCCTCAATGCCATTCTCTCTCGCGCGATAAGCAAGGCAGGTAAACCAGCAAGTGTTGTAAGCATTGCGCAGATAATACCAATACCCAGGATTATCCCCATCTCTTTTATTCCCCGGGACACTGAAATCACAAGCGTGAAAAATGCAGCAGCGGTAGTCACCCCACCCGTTATAATTCCTGAGCCGGAACGCAGCAAAGTCTGTTCCATTGCACTGACAGCATCTCTATCGATAGCACGGCGCTCGTTATACACTGAAATTATGTGAATCGAGAAATCAATTCCAAGCCCGATAAGGATTGCCGCAAACATTGCAGTCATCGGATTCAGCCTTCCCGGATATATAGAAATTACCCCTGCAGTAATGGCAACAGCAAGCAGGAGATTGAAACCTGCAAGAAGTGGTGCACTCCACATCCTGAAGCTAACCATAAAAAGAACCATTACCAGGACAAGAGCAATAATAAAAGTGTTTTTCAAATCCTTCATAACATATACATTTTCATCACGCTGCATTGGAACCATTCCGGTAAGCCCGGCGCGAACTTCCGGGAAATCCTTATTTGCAGCATTCAGAATAGTCTGCAAACTGTCTGTCGATTTAATACATTTTGCAACATCCATAACATTGAAAGTCGGTTTAACAAGAATGAGGAGAGTGTGCTTGTCCTGGGAGATAATGTATGGGTCGCCATAGAGGAGCTGGCTGCATGCAGTATCTGCCAATGCTTTATTTGCCTTTTCGGAATTACCAACAAACCTATCGAGTGTTTGTATCCAGAAAGCTAAACCATCGAGATATCTCACAGCATTTTCTTCCTTCTCTCCAGTGCTGAGTGCTTCCTCTTGCCCTATATATTCCGCTTCGAAGTTATCGTTGATATGCGTTAGCAAAGGTATGAGGTTTAAGTCTTTGAACATATCGACTGTTTTTTCAAGGTCCTCAGCCCTTGTGAGCATAAACCCATGATTAGCAATAAATTTCTCGTCAATCTTGAAATCAACACGGTCAACATATGTTTTAATATCTCTAATCTTCGGGACAACTGTATCGGCAAATCTTTTTATCTCGCTTTCAGTTCCCTGAAGTACAATAATGGAGTTTGAGGCGCTCTTGTATTCTTTTATAATCCTGTCGAATTCCTGCGCCATCTTATCATGCTCAGGAAGAAGGTCAGAATATCTCATATTCAGGTCTAAATTCTTAATCAGGAATAATGAAATTACGCTCAATAGTAGTATGCCGCCAATAACCCACCAGGGGTGCAGTGCTGCAAATCGCGCCCAGTTCTTAAGAATCTTTTCTTTCATTCAACCTTCCTTCCAATGCATCAAAAATATAGGGTTGCACGCAGGAGACCTCCATTACCAAGCGCTCTGCCGAATGCCTTTCCTTCTTTTCCCGTATAGAGATTAACCATTAAGGAGAGATTAATATTTTCAAAGAGACTATATTCAATGGTCGGAACAAAGACAGCGCTTCCATCGCTAATACTTGTTGCAATCGAAGTGCTTATGGTTAACAAATCAGTCGCAGGATACCGAAAATAACAAGCAATCTCATCTCTTGAAATGCTTCTTGTCTCTCCAGTCAAAAAACCCATCCAATCGTTCAGGTCATACCCTGTGTAATCTGCCTTTGCAAGAGAGTTTCTGTGGTATTCTATAAGTGTGTAAAATCCGGAATTCAATGTATAATCAGTTCCAAAAGTAAATTCATAAAAATCCTCGTCATAATCAAGGTAGTTGTAAGCCCCTTCAGCCCAAACTCCTAAACCAATTAACTCGCCTACGACATCCCCACCAAGCACCTTTTTTGACCCACGCCTGGTTTGAAAGTTGTAGAAATCAGTAATGCTATAATCCAGTTTACCTCCAATAACAGAAAAATCAAAATGACCAATTCCACACTTTATCCTCATAAACTTCCCTGAATGTTCCCAGTCCGCATTAATCGGTGAAACGAGCGCCATAACCTGAAATCTAGACTTCAAAGAAATGTCCATTCTGATTGCGTTATGACCGGGCTGTTCGTAAGTAGGGTCAAGCATATTCTTGACATTGAACACATCCGTAGGATTGAAAAAGTAGCCTGTCCCCATAGATATCTGTTGTTTCCCAATAGTAAGGGCAAAACGGTTAAATCCAATGCGTGCATATATATTGTCAGGATAGAAACTGTCTTCGTATGCAAACTGGAAGAGAGGATACATCTCGGTAGGAAGAGATGCGACAATTTTGTCAGGAAGAAACTCGAGTACATTCCAGTTTCTCTTTCCGCAATAAAGAAGATTAATGAAATCAGCACCGAATTCGGTATGCGCAACAGAAGTGCTTTTAAGGTCAATCCGTAGTTTTGAGGACTGAAACTGATAATAAACCTTATAAAGATACATACCTGTATATTGAGATTCGAGGTATCCGTAGATATCTACTGGCTGGGCATGTAAACCTGCAGTATTTTGCGGTAAAAATACTATTTCGAACAATAACAAAAACGCCCATTTCATTGCTGCATCCCCATTTCTGTGAACAGGTCATCGGACAGTTTGATATTATAGGTTATGTTCAATATTTCCATACTTGTTTGCGTATTATCGAGTTTGTTATACATTACGAATTTCATCGGTGTAAATATTCCATCAATTACTCTTATATCTCTGCAAATAAGCTCTTTCTCGAGAAGTTCAATGTACTTCTTATGAAAATAATCAATAACAACAGGAACAAAAGACTTTTTGTCTACCCAAGCGATAATCTTTGAATAATCTGCCGAGCTTTTTGATTTGGGTGTCAATTTTATCTTGTAACATAAATGGTGCTCTTTCTTCTCGTCATTTAACCTCACTGCATTATATTCTTCAATAAAAGTATTCGATGCCCCCATATCCTCATAGGAAAAATCACTTCCCTCCAATTTCTGTTTCCTTGCATGTGTTGCCAGTTTCCTAATACGTTTCGTGCGTGGGAAGTATGTCCAGATATCGTTTGCATTGTTTTTCAAAAGAATTGCCTGTCCTTTTAGCCTTGTTGGTTCAATGTATTTCAAAAGGGTTTTCTCACCATGATTTTTGCTGGAGGTTTCATAGACAAAGTCCCTGTCTTCGCCAGTACTCGTAACAATCGTCATTTTCATTTTCCCTTGCGACTGTTCCGGATTCATGGTTTTGGTCAATGTGTTAATGATTTCATCTGCGGTTAAATCCTCTGCATATAGATTTGCACTACAAAGAAACAATACACTTATGCATAATGCTAAAGTTGTTTTGTTTAGGAATCTATCCATTTCTGCTCCCTTCTCACAATTTGCTGCAAAAAGTTGACCACACTATTGGTGCAGCAATACTTTCAGTTCATTTATTGACTGTTTAACAGTCTATGAAAGTATGATATTTTTCGTCCCGTCTGTCAAGTTTTTTTTTGACTGTCGCATATTTTGGGAAATAAGCAACGGTGTCAATGGAGCTTTTCATTAGCCCCACTGACACCGTCCTATCAAGAAAATAAGTGCTTCTCGTAGTTCTTACTTATCTCTGCTTGTTTGCAATAGAACTGAAAACGATTCGAAGTGCAGCCCTGTCCCTATTGAAGAAGTGCTTCTAATTATTCTTATCATTTTTATCGCCTCCTTTAAGATTTAACTGTTTCTTTCTAATACCTTTGACACCGTACAAATACACATTTGTCAGTGTTTCCGCATACTTATTATAAAAGATGTCTCCACGAGGTGAAGAACTATTTTCCAATTTTTCTCCATCAGAAAACCTGGATTTAGCACTCGTTTGAATTACGTGCTCTTTAACATACTTCGATTGAAAGTGTGAAAGGATAATTGCTGTTAAGGCTCCACGAAAGACGCTCATTTGAATATCATCATCTGCATCTAATCCAAGACTTATGAAAAACTGATTCATAACTCTTCTGTTTTCCAATTCCCACTTATTCTTGAGGTCTGCAATTCTTGGCATATCAAGCGGCATTACATCAAGTGCAACAATAGCAACTTCCGTATTCTCTCTGAAAAATCTTATTATGATATCGACAATGGTTCTCACACGTTTCTCAATACTGCTTTTCCCATCCATAATATGACCTACAGCACTGTAATACTTTTCATAAGCTTCATTAATTATCGCCTTTAGTATTCCAATTTTTCCGCCATAATAGTAGTTTATCATAGAAATGTTGATATTCGCTTTCTTTGCGATTCTTCTTATGCTGGTAGCGGCAAAACCTTTCATGGCAAAGAGTGATAGTGCGGCTTTGAATATTCTTTCTTTTGCATCCATCTTCTTTTTGCCTTTCAACTCTCCTCCTCCTATTTTAATTCCTTTCTCAATCGTTTGTTTTAGTCAATCGTTCGTTTGATTATAATATAATACACAAATCCCTATTTGTCAAGTCTTTTTTCGAAAATCTTTGGTTTTTTGGATTACTTAGATTTCAATTGATTACACTAATATCAAATAAATTAGAAACCTATAAAGAATACTCATTCCTTAACATAGACAACAATCGTATCCATTACCGTTGCACCTATTACCCCTATTGCCCTTTCATCGTCAATCTCGTCAAAATTCCCCCAAGCTTTCGATGCGTTATAGCAATGCTCATCCATTCCCATTACAGAGACAGTGTAAAGAGTATCCGTTTCCTGAAAAAGCTGCCGGGCATAGAAAATACCCAGCAAAGTATCTGATGTAGCCATTGGAAACATAATACTATCAGCAAACCCGGTAGGATACGCATTAATATAGTAATTGTTTTTATAGCATCCCGAGCAGTTGTTCCAGATGAGCATTGGCGGGTTGCCGAGCGAAATTGTATCAAAATCTGCTGGCGTATAGATGTGAAGTGAACCAGGAACTATTACTTCCTGTGAGATAGTATCTCCCTTAATGGCAATATTTACAATGTAGGTCATATTGGGCCTTACCCATAGTGAATCATCGCTCAGGTATGTGCCCGTTGTCTCGGATTCAGAGAATGTGAATATATTGCTGTCTTTGTCAACAACAAAAATGTCTGCTCCCGATATTCCTGTTAATTCTTCATTTACAGATTGGTCTAATCTGTAAGTGGAATCAACGTATGCCTTCTGCCAGGGCATCGGCAATCTCAAATTAAGATTTATAACATATTTATGTTCGAAAGGTGCTTCAGTCACACTGCACGATGCGAACAAAACACACAAAAGCAAAATAACCAAAAAATATTTTTTCATCATTCTCTCCATTAGAACCTATAAACAAGTTCAATAGATGGTATTATAGGCAGCATATAGAAAGGTTTCTTGACCGGGGGCTCCTTGTCATAATCATAATAATAGAAAAACACATTCCTTCTGTTCAGTACATTAAACACGCTGACTTTCAAGTCCAGTTCATTATTCCCGAAGTAAAATACCTTGCTTGAACTTATATCAAGCCTCAAATAGGGGGGATACCTTACCTGGTTCTTTTTGCCTTCAAGTTCTACCCATAAAGGATCTGTATCATCGTAAGGCAGGCTCGGTCTTCTATATCGAAAACGCGCAAGTGCGCTTGTGTAAGGATTCCCTGTCGAGAATGTTAATTGAGCACCCACATCCCAACTTTTGGGTAAAGTTCCAAGAAACATCAGATGAAGATTGTGCCTTCTATCCCATTCAGTTGGATATGTATAGTCACCAAAAGTAGCATCTGTATTAAGAAATGTGTAAGACAGCCAGCCCCGGAATCTACCCATCTCCTTTTTTAAAAGAGCGTCCAATCCGTATGCTTTTCCATACCCGGATTCCAACATCGTTTTATAATACACTTCTTCGTTTTCAATGTCTATATTTTCCAAATCCCGCATCTGCAGCAGATGATTGTACTTTCTGTAATATGTCTCAAGGGAAAAATAAAATTTGTCTGTAAACCATCCTTCACAACCCAGGTTAAAATGGTGTGCAACCTCGGGGTCGTACTGTCCACCAAGTGGAATCCAGTAATAAACTGGAAAAGAAGAGCCCATAATCACCGAGCCACCTGGAACAACATATTGATGGAAATTTCCAATGGATGTTGTTACCGCTAAAACATCGGAAATGAAATATTTGGTTGCCAACCTGTAAGCACCGAAAACATCTGTATTACAAACATTGACTTTTGCAGTCTCCGAATGATAATGCGTTAGAGAAACTCCACCTCTTAAAAGTAGTTTTTTTACGGGCGCATACTGATCTTCAATATACATCATTCCCCGATTGCTCCAGATGTCATCGTATTTATAGTTGTAGCCCATTTGCAAATTGCTCTCATAATCGAATGGTCTGTAGTTCTCTCCAATCCCAAAAGTTATTTTGTGACCAGCGAATTTTCTTGAATAGTCTACTCCAAATGTTCCCACATTTATGGTACCACTTGTTATGAACAGTGTATCCATAATTCTGATGTTGAAATTGTGGTTACTCCATCCAGTTGAGAAATGTAGTAAACCATCATCAGCAAAGGAATGGAACAGATTCAACGCACCAACCCTATTCCCCCAATCAAACCCGACTATTTTTATTGAAGAATTATCTTCATCGCGAACATCAAGAAAATCTTTTCCCATATATCCGCTCAAGATTGCAGTCCAATCTCCAATTCGTGTTTCCGTATGCATATATCCATCATAGAAATAGTATGGGAGGTCTGTATGAAAGAGAGCAAGTAGTTTGTCCATATATGTTCTCCTTGCCGTTAGAAGAAAATTAGTATTGAGTGACTGAATCGGACTTCCAATGGTCAATCCACTTGACAAAGGGCTTAAAGAAACTACCCCGGTTAAACCCTTTATTTCTTGTCCAACTCCTCTGGTCTTAATGTCAAGCACACTTGAAAGAGAAGCATCATGTTTAACCGGAATGCCACTGGCAAGCAATTCTGCATTTCTTATAGCATTTACATTAAAAGCAGATACAAGGCCAAAAAGGTGCGATGGATTCAGAAGTGGAATATCATCTATCAGAACTTGATTCTGGTCTGGACCACCTCCTCTGACTGAGATATCCGTCGAAAAATCACTGGATTTCGTAACACCTGGCAACATTTCTATCGTCCGCATCAGATCACTTTCTATAAAAGAGGGCAGTAGCTTTAATTCCTTCTGCGATATGGATGTTGGTGTAATGGAAGCGGATTCCTTGAACCTCTCTCTCTTGGCAGAAACAATTATTCCCTGAATCTTCAATGTCTCCATACGCATGGCTATATTGACAGTAATGCTGTTTTCCTTATCGAACCGAATCCTCTTCTCTGCTTTCTTATAACCCATCATCGAATAAACAATATCAAAGTTTTCAATACTATCGGGGACTTGCAGCGTGTAAAATCCTTTATCATCCGTCACCGTTCCAATACCAGTCCCCTTAATAATTATATTTACAAAGGGTAATGGTTCCTTGGAATACGCATCATATACCCTGCCTTTTACTTCATTACTTCCCATGGTCGCAAAAAGTATACTCAAAACAAGATTCCCTATCATTTACTAAGAATCCTCCTTTAGGAAATAATTAATACATAACAATATGTTGCCAGAAAGATAGCCTAAAATGAACACTTTTTCAAGTGTTAAATTTCCAAGCTATCTTTATTACTATACGCAAAAGTTAAAAAAAAGTTACTGGAAAATCTGCATTAAAGCAAACGCTCGAGGGACTTGTCCCTTGAGCGTTTCTAAAACTACTCAAATGAATAAATTAGGTTTACCGTTGCGCAGAGTTTAACAGCCTTGGCATTTGAAGACTTTGGACCCTCGGGAAGGATTTCACTCTGATTACCGGTATTTGAGCAACTATTATCATAGGGATAAGATTGATAGAAGTATGTCATTTCTTTAAGTTTTACATCCAAAATCTTTGCAATTCCCTCAGCTTCTTTTTTTGCATCTTTAATCGCATCGACAAGCAGTTTTTCGTCCATCTTTTCATAATTGGTGATACCAAAAACTGCGACCGGATTATACCCGTAATAACTGATGGTCTTGGATAACTCACCGTTAATTCTGCCCGCACCTGGAGATGATGATGCCGCATAAGGCGTTACGGTAGTTCTGGAAACAGCCTGAGCAATACTGAAGACCTTTTCTTTCAACTTCTCTGGTTTCATCTTGTCAATATTGGGTATAGTTAACACCACGATATTACTAACCCCGAATATTGCAGCCTCACCAGCACCATAAGATTCCGCCTTAAATAATTGACCATCCAACACCTTTATCCATTCACGACGAATCCCCAACTTTTCAAGCTTCTTGATCGTGTTCTCTACCTTTGTCATATTTTCACTGTATGCATCATCTATAATCGGAGCAGTTGTTGATATGTCCATAGGGAAGTATGCAACATCTGGTCTTACACTAATCTCCGCTTTACCATACACAGTGATTGTTTTGTTCACAGAATTACAACTACTGGTCTCGGCAAAAGCGCAAACAGGCATAATAACGACTACTGCGAGTACAAAAACACAAAGAGCTTTACCCACATTCCTATCTTTAAGAAATTTGTACATGTCAACCTCCTTTCTTCAATGGTTAATTTTTAAGATACCTTGCATTATGTAAACGAAAATGAAACTCTCATTTCATTTTGCGATTACATAACATATACAAACCAACCCACAACATATTCCATTCGATTTCTTTGTTGTCTTGAATACAAGAAAGTCGCGATACTCTGAAATTTCCTGTATTCCTTTTACATCGTTAAACCCATCTCGGAATAACTTTGTCAATACAGGTTCCTTTCTCTTCCGATGGTTGTCCGGGCCCCAATGTCCGGGATATACCTCTGTCTCATCAGGTAACTTCAGCAACTTCTCCTTTATGCTCCTGAAAAAAGAACATCACCAGCAAGGAAACAATAACTACCTGGTGTATGTCCGGGTGTATGAATGACCTTAATCCGCTCTTTCCTAAATTCGATCACCTGACCGTCCTTCAGTTCTATTTCACAATGCTCTTTTCCATCAAGCGGATGGACTGCTACCTGTGCACCGGTTTCTTCTTTAACCTCCCGTAGTGCTCCTGTATGGTCGGGATGACCATGGGTTAAAAGAATCAATTCTATTCCCAGCCCTTTTGCCTTTTCGATAATCCTATCCGCTTCATCTCCAGGATCTACAATAATCCCTGAATTCCCCGATTTTAATATATAGCAGTTTGTTCTTAGAGCACCAACAATGACCCGGTCAAATTCCATAGTCGAACAATACTAGATTTATACCATATGTCAAGTGCACGTTTTATTTCCCAAAGCCGTTGTCAGCGATCTGTTTCCAGATTTTGAGCGCAGCTTCCTCTTTTGCCTGTGCTTTCGACAATCGAACTACTGCCTCTTTTCGCATCTCGGGAGACCAGTCATCACGATTTTTCATATTAAATTCGTACACTATGATGTCTTTGGATGGTTTCAACAGCTCTGATTCTTCGCGGTAGAGCTTTGCGAGGACTTTTAGTTTTTTACTCAATTCAGGGAAGCTCTTTGTAATCTGCTCGAGATACTCGGTAGCATCTTCTCTGTCATCAATCAGTCGGTCATATATCCAAGCATTGGTGTGGCTTGCAGTTATGTATTTTGCGCTGTCCATAGCCGCAAAGTCCTCGGTCTTCAATCGCTTTAACCACAGGGCAAAACCAGCGAGTCCAGAGGCATATTTGTCGTACTCAGGAGTGGTCAGATTCTCAAGTGCAATTACGAACGACCTCCTGTAGTTATCTATATCAGTAGGCATCTCCTTCTTCTCATCAATAAAGTAAACTACCCAGGGGAATTTGTCTGCAATGTCGTAGCCTCCTCGTCTATCAAAGTAGGTGCGGCAGAGTAGTTCCTTCCCTCCATCCTGGTATCCGGTTATAATGCCCCATTCCGGTGCTCCGATGAGTTCCGTAGCAAATACGGGCATTCCACGGTCAATGCTTTCCATAATTTCCTTCCTGAGTTCCTTCTGACCAGCACTGTCTTCTTTAGGTACAAATTTGAAATGACATTCGAGTCCAAGTGACTTGAGTGCCTCTTCGCCAGAGTTGTAGCCGCAGGTTGGGTCGGGTGAACTCGGACACCAGTCTTTGTGGAAGTGAAGTCGGAAAGCAGAGCCTGACACACCATTAAGATAGACATAGTCTTTGTCAATTCCAAGATGATTTGCAATAACCTCAAGAGCGGCATGGAAAGTGGCCGACTTGCCTGTTGACCAGTCAAGTTTCGGAATACCTTCGATAACCACTGCATCTTTTTTGTATTTGATTTCAGGCAACAATTCTTTCAAGTATATCCCCATCTGTCTAACGGGCAGTTTAAAAGTTAACTCTTTCCCATCTCTCTGAACCAGTATGTTCACAGAGTCTGATTCGACCTTGTTCTTGAGTTCATTGACTTCTTTTAAGGTCTTAACGGCTATGTCGTTGTATTTCAGGAATACATCGCCTTCCTTGATACCGGCTGACTCTGCTGGTGATTTTGCCACAACACTATAAACCACCAGTTTCGTAAATTCGATGGTTTCCTCAGGTTTACAGGCTCCATCACATAGAGCCAGCCCTGCAACTAATAGAACTAAAAGAACTAAATCCTTCACCTTACCTCCTTTGTTTCCTTTTTCCAGTTAAAATCCAAGCGAGAATTCCTTCAGCAAGTACTCGACGACGCTGGTTAATCTTTCTTTACGGGGGCAGGCATTAAAACTTCCACTCCACAACCATTCACAGCCTGCTCCGTCACCCTTTTGAATAGAAGTAAACCTGTCGATGATGAAATCTGCACCTGCACGACCACCTTCCCATCCGATTCCTCATTGTTTTGAATTGAAATAAGTCTGTCAATGTTGAAGCTTCCTCACACAACCGATCACCTCCCGCTCCTTCATTGTCCCGAATAGAAGTAAGTTTGACAATGCTAAATTGTTCGATTATCAAATCCACAACATCCTTCCACCCGCTTCTTTCCATCGTCCTCTCCACTTGACCAGAAGATACAGAAGACCATCACTGTCAATTGCTTGATCATGACTAACCAATACAATACTGACCTTCCTGAAGAAATAGAAGGAACAATCTAAAAAAGCAATGTATGGAAGGACTGAGCCACCATGTCCCGAGTAAGTCGGAGAATACTTTGAAACATGCTGCTTGCCAAAAATATAATTCCATAATCTCATTTGCTTTTCATTCAAGACGATGACATGCTTATCAAAATTACCAAATTCCTCTCTTCCATCGAAAAAATGTATCATACCAAAATCAAATATTTAACCATTTTCTTGCAAAAAGAGATAGCCTGGTTTTATTCAATAGAAAAATGAATATAGTTAATCTCTAGTTCTTAAGAGCATCCTCAAACTTTTTAAATTGTTTCTTGTAAAACTCATCATTCGGTTCTTTTTCCAATGCTTTTTTCTCGTAGTAAATAGCCTTTTCAAAATCACCTACTACATAATAGGCTTCAGCAAGGGTATCCATAATATTGGCTTCTTCTGGCGCAAGTGCATGTGCTTTCTTTGCTGCCTGGAGAGTCTCCTCAGGATACTTCTTTCTTAAAGCAAATTCCCAGGCGAGATTATTATAGACTTCAGGGTCCTTTATATCACTACTAAGAGCCATTAAAAGAAGTGAATAGGTGGTCTTAAGAAAAACATCTGCCTTATCTTTTTCTTCATCTGCAAGACGAAGATATGCTGGTGCCATAAAAAGATATTTCCACATTTCGAATAAACGTCTTAATTCACCGACAGCTTCAGGATTGTCAACCACTTTCAAATCAACCAGCCTATCGTCAACACCCTGATATCCTCCTTTTTTTCTCATAACATAAAGAGCAGCGGATTGCTTTCCTCTTTTGTCACCACCTGCATTTTCACCTGCTTCGAGCGCTCGGAGCAATCTCTCTGCTAAAGGTCCCTCTGTTCTCTGAAAAACGGTGAACATACTGTCGACAACCTCCGGACCTGTCAAAATATTACCCTGTACAGAAACAAAGGGAGCAGTTTTGTGACCTGCCCACGCAAGGGTATTTTCCCCGGTATGTGCTGCTGATTTCCCATCGTTATCAACAATTCCAACCTGTCTCCTTTCAGGAATAGAGTCCTTCTTAAGAATCAATTCCAATACTTCATCTGCAGAGTTTCCCTTGGATAATATCTCCAAAGCCCATGGGCCAAAATATGGATTAGAATACGCCTGGGTTGCGACAGCCCCAACACCGGGCTTTATCCACGGAACAACATAACCTACATCCGGAACCTTCGATGCAACAGCAACACCCCACTCCTCTGTTTCAGGATCCATCGCTACAATTGAAAAGGTTGCATAGGTTGGAATAGAAAAGATTAACAACAAGAAAACAAACAAAAATCCCGGAAACATACACGAAGATATACAAGAGAACTTAGATTTTTCTTTTCCCATCATCACATCTCCTTTCTCAAGTTTTTTCAAGCTTCTTCCCCCTCGAATCCCCGATAATTATCTTATGTTCTGTTTTCATCTTTCAAAATGATACAACAAAAGTTTCCCGAATGCAAGGAATTTTTTTATGAAAAAGGGGACGGAAGAACTTGTAAAGTCACAGATTCAAGTCAACGATCCTGAATATTTGTATGAAGGGTCGAAGATGCTGAGTTAGAGCGAAGTACACCGTCCCCGATAATCGAAAAATCGAACACTTCGGGGGCAGCCCCCAAGGTCTTCGACTTTATGCTCACTTTTTTGAGTTAAACTCCAAAATTGTCAAGTATTTTTTTACTTTAACTCCAGAATTGTAATAAAACCTTATGCGGTTGACAAATTGAGATAACCCATAACTTGCATTTCTTATAACACTTGATTCGACAAAAGACAAAATTAGTTTTGATATATTACAAGACTAAGGATTCCTGGTTTCATCTTGCATATCCAATAAAAACGGTGGTTTTGAAAATGGGATGTGTCCCTAATTAATACAACAAAAACTTGCCAAAGGCAAGCGTTTTCTTAATTGAGGCCTAAATAGATTGTACTAAAAAAACAACTATCTACCTCTAAATTCCAGATTCCAGTTTACGCGCCGTAGCCTTGGCGAAGGAGTGCCTGCCACCATTTTGTTCGATTTTAATAATATCTTTGTCTCTGACCATTTTCAAAAATCAGCGCAAAAGAATGACTTTCCTCTTTGCTACAGGATAGGCATCAAGGGTACAAATCACAAAATATGTTCCAGGTGCCGCAAGGATTCCGTCCGTGCCCTTTCCGTTCCATAATACCTCAGATTGGTTTTCACGAAGAATTAAAGTCTGCACCAGTCTCCCTGAAATGTCAAATATCCGTATCCTCCCACTTGCCCTGGAATCTGAACGACTGAACCATACACCGTTTCTTGATGGATTCGGTTTAAGTGTAATCTCACAAATCTTCTTACGATGAAAAGTCTTTTCCTCAACCATTCCAGGTATATACTCATAAGCACCGATGTCATATCCAGCACCTTGCGGTCTGGGATTGCCGTCGTAATCCTCACTGGAAGCACTGTCAGGAGTCCCTGCATCAATGCAGAAACTACCTGCTAACAAGTGCAGGTCTTCACTATCCGGCTCTGCAAATCCTGGAATTGAATCTATGTTATTTGACTGTCCTGATGCAGCCTCCCACTCTGCAAGACTATTGTATGAAACACCGTTCCAACGATATTTAGCAGTCGGGTCCTCGGCATAGAAATCATTGTACTGGATAAAATGACCACTGTCACTAACAGCATCAGGAAAAACATTAATGCAGGCAAGTCCGAGATTGCAATCCATTGCATTGTTGATAACATAATCATTACCACCATCAATTATTGCCATTCCTGCCATTCCAAAATTGATACCACTGTTATGCCTGACGATGTTGTAACTCCCCCTGAGGGCAATGAAAGGTCCTCTTAAATAATCCGAGCCAGTTTGAAATCCTATGTTATTCTCCACAATACAGGAATCTGAATTATAGGTCAATGGTCCCAGCCACATATGGGCACCATTTCCTCCCAAACCATCACCTAAATCAATACTTGTAAATTTATTTCTTCGCACAATGTTTGAATGGGCTTGTGCCAACTCAATTCCACCGTGTCCATTATCCCAGAAGATACACTGCTCAATTACATTGTTTCTCGAATAACTCGTGAGATAAATGCCTGTGATAAAACTGCTATACAATTTTAAGTTTCTGAACTCGCAGTAATTTGAACCTATTGAATGAATGGCATTATCGTTGTAGTCGCGGAATGTTAAACCATCAACCACCTGATAATCTTCTCCTCCATCCAGATCAAACCCTTTCCTGAAACGACCAATGAGCATTTGATAGTTGTTCGGGTTATAACCCTGACCGAGATCACGAACATATACATACATTGTATAAGGTGGTCCCATACCGACCGAATCATTCATATAATACTCACCAGGAGAATCAACGTCTGCTATACCCGGAGACATTGCGTATCTCATCTTCGCACCATCTTGCAAAATGAGACCACCAAGATTGCCCGCAGGGTCCCTTGATGAAGAAAATCTTGGAGAAGGAGTGAAATTTACCGTTGCGCTGTACCTATTACCACTATCCTGCACCCAGATACTAACCTCTTCACCACCTTCGACTACGACATCTTCTCCGTTGTAATTCGTATAGGTTATTGGCTCAGTTAAGCTTCCGGAATTGACAGGATTTACACTCTCCTTATATACGCCTTCCATTATGAGGACTGAATCCCCCGCTATCATAGTAGTCGCAGCTTTGTTGATTGTTCGCCAGGGGTTACCGTATGTACCAAGAGAATCATTATTTCCCCAGGTAGCAACATAGTATGTTGTGCATCTTGCCGCAGATGTAAAAGCAAAAAAGAAAAGAATCAAATATTTCACCATTTAATCCTCCGCTCTCCTTAACAGCAATATTTTCTTTGACCCTGTATATTCGTCATTGTGCCTCATCCTGCAGAAATATATGCCTGAAGGGAGGGTTTTCCCTGAATTGTCATCTCCATTCCAGGAAACCCTATAATCTGTTTTAAGACGTTCACTTTTCAAAGGAAAAGTACAATATTCTTCATCGGATGTCAAGTGTTTTTCACGATCTTGTTTACCGTCGCACAAAATATCTCTTAAAACTATGATTACTGATATGTTTTACCAATCTTATGAGCATAAGCATTGCAATGATGGTAAATAGAATCCTTGCAAGTAAAATACCGCTCAATGACGCACCCATTGCCATCATCAGTATTGTATCTTCTATTAGACTGTGCGACATACCCATAAAGGAAAGCGAAAGAAAAACATCCTGTTTATTCAGCTTACCGGACCTTGCCTCATTTATGATTAATCCCCCACCATAGGCAAGTCCAAGAGTCATTCCAATAATCGTCAAGGGGGCAGCATCCTTACTCATTCCTATTATTCTCAATAAGGGTTTCAGCGCCCTATTAAGCCGTTCAACCACACCCAATACTTTCAGCACTCTCATTATTGAAATTAAAACGAAGATAATGATAAATATCATAGCATAATTCTTAAGTTGCCCAACTATCCAGGAAATAATCGAAGGGTCAATGATTCCCGGTTTCCATAGTATTCTCACCCGCGCCTGCAAGATGCTAAATCCATTATAGATATGATGAAGTATAAGCCCCAGCAGAAAAGCTGAAAAAACACGAAGAACAAACATAAACCAGAGTCGAACCCCAGCTTTCTGTGCAATGCGTAATTCAACCGGGAGCGAATGGGCTACAAGTATCATACTGCACAGTATGGTTACCTGAGCAATGGTAAATGGAATCGTCGTTGCCATAGTAAAAAAAACAATAATGCCTCCGTAGATGTTTGTAACCATAGCCGTTGCCCAGATAAGACCGCATTCCCCTGGTAATCCTACAATCTTCATAACTGGTCCGAGAAAACGCCCTATGATATCTATAACACCAAATTCCTCAAGTATCTTTACGACAATGCTAATTGGAATAATTATCCTTAGCAGTATAAAAACAGTGTGGAACACTTCTTTTAACGTATTCTTTACTTCAATCATAACCTTGTTCATAGTAGCAATTGTATCACATTAGCAAGAGTGAGTCAAGAATTCAGTTTCTATTTATCTTTCAAATTAAAATGCTTGACATACCTGAATTATTTATTATAATTGAAAATGCTCTTTCTAAGACAGACCCGTTGGAATCTTAGAATGGCTCACATGAGTATAGTAAAAATCGCGATTGTTTTGAAGAGAAAAGGAGTTCTCTAATGGAAAATAAGAGATCGGACTTTATCCGAGACATTATCACCGAAGACATAAAGAATAACAAGAATGAGGGCAAAGTTGTTACAAGATTCCCTCCAGAACCAAATGGATATTTGCATATTGGTCATGCCAAATCGATGTGTCTGAATTTTGGCATTGCCGAGGAATTTGGGGGTGTCTGCAATCTGCGCTTTGACGACAGCAACCCAACCAGGGAAAAACAGGAATACATAGACGCAATTAGCGAGGATATACACTGGCTTGGATACAACTGGAAAGACCGAGAGTTCTATGCATCAGATTACTTCTACCAATTGTATGAATGGTCTTTGCAGCTTATAAAGGATGGAAAGGCTTATGTCGATGACCTCAGTGCAGATGAAATAAAAGAATACCGTGGAACATTGACCGAACCCGGGAAGGAAAGCCCTTATCGCAACCGCTCTATAGAAGAAAACCTTGAGCTTTTTGAGAGTATGAAAGCAGGAAAGTTTCCCGACGGTGCAAAAGTTTTACGTGCAAAGATTGATATGGCGTCACCAAATCTCAATATGCGAGACCCTGTTATGTATCGCATTCTTAACAAAACCCATCATAGACAGGGAAATAAATGGTGCATATACCCGACATACGATTTCACGCACGGACAATCAGACTCCATAGAGGGTGTTACCCATTCACTTTGTTCTCTTGAATTCGAGGGACATCGTCCTCTTTACAACTGGTTTCTTGAACAATTAAAAATCTTTCATCCGCAGCAGATTGAATTTGCTCGACTGAATATGAGTTACACAGTTTTAAGTAAACGTAAGCTTTTACAGTTGGTGGAAGGAAAATATGTGAGCGGATGGGATGACCCAAGAATGCCGACAGTCTCAGGTATGCGAAGGCGTGGATACCTGCCTGAATCAATTCGCCAATTTTGCGACCGCATAGGATTGGCAAAGAGAGAGAGCATCGTGGATATTGCTTTGCTTGAGCACTGCGTCAGGGAGGATCTCAATAAAAAGTCACCGCGTGTGATGGCGGTTCTTCACCCACTTCGCGTGATTATAGACAACTATCCTGAAAACAAAACCGAGGAACTAGATGCAATAAATAACCCCGAAGACGAAACAATGGGAACCAGGAAAATTCCCTTTTCTCGTATTCTATACATAGAAAAGGATGACTTCCTTGAAGAACCTCCTAAGAAATTCTATCGATTGGCACCTGGACGCGAGGTCAGACTACGCTACGCCTACTTCATCAAGTGTATTGATGTCGTAAAGAACAAAAAGACAGGAGAAGTAGTAGAACTTCATTGCACTTATGATCCAGAAACACGGGGGGGAGATGCCCGGGATGGAAGAAAAGTTAAGGCAACCTTACACTGGGTTTCAGCACCTCATTCTATCGAAATTGAAGTGCGTCTATACAACCACCTTTTCTCAAAATCAAACCCGCTTGAAGGAGATGAAGATTTCAGAAACTTCATTAACCCGAAATCCATTGAGGTCTTGAATTCCTGTCGTGCCGAGCCAGGCTTGAAACACGCAAATCCCGGTAGCTTTTATCAGTTCGAAAGATTGGGTTATTTCTGTTCCGACTCGAAAGATTCCTCTGAAAATAAACCCGTTTTTAACCGCACAGTAACACTTAGAGACCAGTGGGCAAAGATATCTAAATCAAATAAAATCAGAAAATAGATTCTTCCCTATATCTTGTAAGCATACCAGTAGCCGTATCCTCCTTCCGATGAAGCATCCGCATCCTTCGCAATCCAGAGCAAACGTAAATAGTCAGTAAACCATTACAAAACTCGAGTAACATACTATTTCGTGGGAAGTACGCTCTCTATTTGCTCTTTATAGTATTCGTATGATTGACTACCGGTTATTCGCATCAATTCTTTTCCCTTGAAAAAAAGCATTACAGTCGGTATACTCTGCACATAATATTTCGTCGATACATAACGATGTTTGTCAATATCAATCTTTACCGCAATAATCCTCCCTGAAAATTCACTGGCAATTTTCTTGATTATGGGAGATACAACCTTGCAGGGATTACACCAGTTGGCAAAAAAATCGACCAAAACAGGTTTTTCCGAGTTTTGTATCAGCTGATTAATTGATTTCGGAAGCTCCTTCTTGTTCTCCACTTATCATACCTCCTTCAATATCAATTTTATATACTACATTGTGTTTGGATTGTCAAATATTTTCGTACTCTACTATGGTATCACGCAAATAGCCCTACATTAGCTGTTCCTTATTCAGGACGAACTTTCCTGTTGAATGTGTAGAGGGAAAAGACTATGAGGAGCAAACCTGCAAAATTAAGAACACTTACTTGAAAACAGGTATTAGGAATGCCTATTACGGGAATAAGGAATATGCTAACAAGAAGCGCCCCTATGCAGGAACCAATAAGGTCAAATCCATAGGTTTTTCCTGCCGATGTACCTTTTGTTTCTCGCTCTCCAGTCAAAAGCTTATTAGCCAGAGGAAACTGGAAACCGCCTATGATGCCAGGAATTACAGGCAGTAAGGGAAAAACAATATTTGAGCCGACGAAATTCGAGAAATCACCCCGGAATCTTGCAAATACCAAAAATACAATTGGCAGAATAAGCGGATATATAACAATGGAAACCTGTGTTAAGAGAAATGTTTTTTTTGTTCCCAAACCTCTTCGCATCAAACGGGTGATCCACAGCCCTCCGATTATCAATCCAAGCATATACGAAGTGAGTATAAAAGATAGTTTATAAAAAACGTATCCGTAAAGTATCTGGAATGAAAGAAGTGTAACGACCTGGAAAGTAATCTCGGCAAATCCCGTCGTTGCAATAGGAACCAAAATTCCATAAGAGATAGTTCCTTTTCTCCTCAGAACAAGCGGAAGGAGCAGAAGAACTGAGATAACAGCAAGGAAAACCCAGGTTCTTTTTTCTGTTATACTTTCCAGAAGCCTTCTCGTCAGATAACCTGTCTTCGAAAAATATGTGCTCCAGAACACCATATCGTAATAGTATGAAATTGGTCTAAAATCACTGTTTACTTTGATAGGTTTTTTTGACTTTAACCGTTCCCGAAAATACTCAAACCTTTCAGGCGAGAAATCTGCACGGAGGTAATATTCCCTCAAATATTTAGTCTTCACTCCTCTCTTTTTTGCCCTTTCAAGAAGCACCCGCCAGTCCTCTGTAAGAACTCCATCAGATTTGCAAGCAAGAAAGTAGTTTGTCTCGCCAGGTGTAATAATCACATCAGCGAAAACCACCATTAAAGTTTGCCTGAGACTTAAGTAAAGTTTTTTCGCTTCCTCGCTTATGTAGTTGGGATTTGAATAGATTGAAAAACAAACAATTCCATCCTCGCTTAGCACGTCCTTTAATTCCTGAAAGAATTCTACCGTGTAGAACCTGTTTATCTGCGCCGTATGAGGTTCTGGAAGATTCAAAATTACAACATCATATCTTGATTTCGTCTTCTTAACAAAAAGCCGACCATCCATATTGATAATTGTGACTCTGCTGTCCGGAGTCTTGTTGAAATCCAAATACTTGCTTGCAAGTTTTATCATAACAGGGTCTATCTCAACATAATCGATGCTCTCTACTGGATGTTTCAATATTTCTCTCATTACACCACTCATCCCCCCTTCTATGACAAGGACACTTTTAGGGTCAGGATGTTCAAGAAGAGGAATATGTGCCTTTTTTTCACTTGAAGCGGTATCTGGTACTGTAAAAGCAATAAGTCCATTTGTAAAAAAGCTAATCGCTTGCTCTCTTGATACGACTGTTATGTTTTGATATATTGAATTCTCTGAAGTAATGAATTTGTATGTTTTCCACTGCCTCTCTAGTGTAAAAACCCTCAATCTCTGGGAAAAGGACATCAAAGTTACAAAACATAGGATAAGAACCGCCGAGACAATGAGCACAGATTTTGCCTTTTTCCATTCAAGAAGGAATGCAAGAATGATATTGGCGAAAGATAGCAAAAACATAATCACTATTCCCGCAGTGAATCTTATGAGGAAAAAACTCGCAGCAAGACCGCCAATTGTTGCTCCGATGGCTTCGAGGATATAGACATACCCGATTGGAATCGCTTTTTCTACGTGGTCCTCCCGATAGACCGAGCAACCCAGAACAAAAAGTGTTCCCCCTATAAACGTTACAGGTGCAATTACAATAAAGCTTGATAAGACCATTGGAATTGTACCTATTATTTCTCCGGATGTCATTCTCAACATCTCAGAAATTAAGCGGGTAAGTATAATGCTGACTGGAAGAAATATAGAAAGCAGGATTTCTCCTATTGTGAAAAAGAACAGTTTTTTCTTTACCCTCCTACCAAGGAACGGGCCCATAACAAGGCTACCAACACCACCCCAGAAAAGCCAGGCTGCGAGAGTTACTCCAAGAGAAAGTTCGTTGCCGTAAAAGACAATCAATAGCTCTCGCATCAGAAGAACCTGAGCAACCATCGAGGTAAACCCAACAGAGATGAGTGCAGTTATAACAATATTATGATATTTTCTTTCACTCATATACTAATTATAAACGATTATTCATAAATGTCAAAACAAAAAAATTGTGATTGTTTCTTGACTTTCTAAAAGTTGTCTGATATATAGGGAACTATGATAAGAAAGATATCATCGGGAAATCTGGTGTTTTTATTCGCTCTGCTTATAATCTTTATCTCTGCCACCTGCACAAGAAGAGAACCGGAAAAGCAGGGTTTTGGTTTTCCAAAAACACTCATACCGAACGGGATTGGTGTGAATATTCACTTCAGGGGAGCACCGGAGAAGGATTTAGAACTTCTAAAAGATGCCCACATAAAACTCATCAGGGCAGACCTCACCTGGGCAGGCGTGGAAAGGGAAAAACATAATTATGACTTTACCGGATACGATGAACTCGTCCTGTCTATGGAGAGGCAGGGAGCAAGAATTCTCTTCATTCTTGACTACAAAAACCGTTTGTATGGAAAGGAAAAATCAATCAGCACTGATATGCAGCGTAAGGCATTTGCCAACTATGCGGCAGAAGCTGCAAAACATTATAAAGGTAGAGGAGTAATATGGGAGATTTGGAATGAACCAAATATCGCAAAGTTCTGGGGAGACGAGCCAGATCCCAATGACTATATGAAACTCTTAAGCGTTACGTGTAAAGCAATTCGGAAGACAGACCCCAGTTCTATCATTGTTGCACCAGCAACAGTGGGGTGTGACCGCGGGTTCATCGAAAATTGCGCCAAAGAAGGATTATTTGAACTTGTAGATGGCATCTCAGTTCATCCATACAGAGAGGGCGGACCCGAATCGGTCGTAAAATGTTACGAAGGACTGCGAAAATTGATGAATAAATATGTCCCACCTGGCAGAGTTAAACCAAAAATGGTCTCAAGCGAATGGGGTTGGGGATTAACATATCTGGATTTGGAAAACCTCGGAACCAGACATGCCGAAATAAAACAGGCTGAATACTTGACAAGGAGATTCTGTATTGAAGCATATGCGGGTGTTGTCTGCGCAATTCATTACAAATGGCGGGAGAATAACCACGGACTTATCAGGTCCAACTATAAACTGAAACCTGCCTATACTGCATTTAAGGTGCTAAATGAACAGCTTACCGGTTACGGCAACACCATCTCTCGTCTTGAAATCGGGGATAAAGAGACGAATTTCTTGTTCATTTTCAAAGGACCAAAAGGCAAGAAATTAGTTGCATGGAGAACGGAAGGAAAAGAAACCGTATCCATTCCATTCAGGATTAAGAAAGCAAAAGCAGTAGATTTCCTTGGAAGAACCATTGGATTCGAAATGAAGGACAAGAGCGTGGCTCTCGAACTAACAGAACAACCTGTTTTTATTGAATATTGAAATCTTATTATGGAAGATTTAAATCGGATGCAACTAAAAAGTGGGAGGCACTATGGATGTTCTTGAAGCAATAAGGAAAAGAAGAAGTGTCCGTTCTTACAAAAAAACACCTGTGGAAAAAGAAACGTTGGAAAAAATTTTTCAAACCGTAAGACTGGCACCTTCCGCAGGTAATCTCCAGGAATGGCGATTCGTTGTGGTTACGGATGAAGCAAAAAGACACAAACTGATGGAGGCTGCGAACAATCAGGTCTTCGTTGCCGAAGCACCTGTTGTCATTGCCTGTTGCGCCGAAACTGATGAGCACGCTATGCGGTGCGGGGAGCGATGTTACCCAATTGATGTAGCAATCGCCATTGATCACCTGACCCTTGCGGCTGTCGAACTTGACCTCGGTACATGCTGGATAGGTTCGTTTTATCCTGATAAAGTGAGAACCATTCTTAATATTCCCGAGCATATCAAAGTTGTTGAATTGCTCACACTCGGTTATCCTGCCGATTCTCCAATAGAGAAAAACAGGCTGTCTCTGGATGAGATCGTTCATTATGAGGAATGGCAGTAAAACGAGACTTAAGACCACAGACAGAAGACTAAATACAAAAAACGGCCAAATGCTCAAAACCCAAAGTCTTAGGGTGAAAGTCAATAGAAGCAATTCCAGGAACTTATCAAACGGAGGATTGTGGTAGTGAAGATTACACTTGCTGGTTTTAATGTAGACTACGAAACGCTTAAAGAACTCAAAAAAGACAAAACAACTAATGCTCCGCTCACACCCGAAGTTTTCTCCGCTGCCTATGCGAGGATTAGTAGAAGCCCTAAAACCGTTACAGAACTAAGAAAAATCGCAAAAAAACAGATTGAAAAAGCACGCAGAATGAATAAGAAGATTATATTTGAAATGGGACATCATTCGGTTGCAGAGCATGCGGTTTTCAATTTTGACATAATGGATATTTCAAGGTTACTCACAGAGGAAGTGGAAAGGTTCCGTCTATGTTCTTACACGGAAAAATCACAGAGATACATAAAACTTAAGGGAAACTATGTAATTCCCTACGAGATTGCAAATAGCAGATACATTGATGAGTTTGTAAAACTGATGGACAAAGGAACAAAACTATACCATAAGTTCTACAAAACCATAGTGGATTGTGAAACGAGCAAGTTGGAGAAGACAGCAACCGAAGAGGAAATCAGAGCGATAACACTGAAGGCTAACGAAGATGCACGGTATGTCCTCAGCCTTTCTACGAAGACGCAACTCGGTGAAACTATTAATGCAAGAAACCTTGAACTTGTTCTGAGAAGATTTGCCTCTCATAATCTAAAAGAAGCGCGGACATTTGGCAGAAAGATTTTCAATTTAGTAAAGCCAATTGCACCATCTGTAATCCTTTTCTACAAGGAAAATGCGTTTGATAAAAAAACATACACATCTCTAAAGCATTTGGCAAAAGTTAAAAAGGGTAAAATTAGGTTTGAGAAAAACTCCGATGTAAACCCTATTGATTGGACAAAAGATGCTGACTCGATACTGATTGCGACCATTCTGCATACTGTTTCAAATGTATCCTTTAAGAAAGCCCTGCACACAACTAAAGCAATGAATGCAAAAAACAAGAAAGAACTGATAAAACGGGTCTTTCAGGATATGGAACTTTATGACACAGTGTTGAGAGAATTCGAATATGCACATCTGACTTTTGAACTGGTCGTTTCAGCTACCTGTTTTGCTCAACTTAAAAGACACAGACAGGCAACAATCACTTCACAGACATACAGCCCAGAATTAGGGGTAACAACCCCGGGTTCCCTTAAGGATGCGGGAATGGAAAAACCTTTTGGCAATTTCATAGACCGCACAAATAACCTTTTCAATAAAATGGAAAAAACCCTTGGGTTTGCTTCTCAGTATGTATTAACCAATGCACATAGAAAAAGAGTCCTTCTCTCAATCAATGCACGTGAACTTTATCACATATCGAGATTAAGAGAGGATGACCATGCTCAATGGGAAATCAGGGACAAAGCAGGAAAGATGGTCGCACTTGCAAAAAAAGTAATGCCTTTGACTCTTATTGCTACAGGCGGGAAAGATAAGTATCCGCAGGTCTATAAACGAATATTTGGGAGATATCCGAAAATTATCAAACCCATTCTTCCAACTTAGGTGGAACTTTCCTTATTTTGAGTCGTTGAAATAGATTGACTGTAACATCAAATTATGTTACATTTCCGATAATAAGAAACTTGCAGGAGGAGGAACGATGGAAACATTATGGCACAAAGTCAAAAAAGGGTTTATTCTTGCAGTAGAGAAATCAGATGAACTTACAAGGATGGGGAAATTAAAGATGGATATTGTAGGCACTCACAGAAATATCAAAAAGAATTTTGAGGAATTGGGTGGACGTATTTATGAACTCACGAAAACAGGTCGCAGAAAGAAGTCTGTTACCGAGGATGAAGGGGTGTCCAAACTAATGAAAAACATAAAGAAATTGGAGAAGGAGTTAACACAAAAAGAAAAGCAGTTAGACAAATTATTCAAAAAATAAAGGACTTGTATACCCTATTAGAACGCAGACGAACAGAAGGCTGTATTCCGGGAAAGATGTAAGAAGACTTAAGTATGTGTGCTATCTTGTTCACGAGAAAGTTGTTAATATTTCAGGAGCTAAAATCATTCTTGAAATGGTGGACAACATAAAGCTAAAAGGAGAAAAAGATGAGGAGTAAGGGATATATCGCTGGTGCCGTATTCACAGCAATGGTTGCCGTCGTTGCATTTATTTTTGGGTTGGTTATTGCTTCAAACATAAATATCCTCAGAGGAAAAAATGTGGAGGAGACTGTCGCACTGGAAAGCAATATGCATACACTTCCTACCATTGTTTATCCGCAAAAAAGTCCATTTACTTCCATTGCCAAGGAAATCCTTCCAGCAGTCGTCAACATAAGTGCAGAAAGAACCGTTAAGATGAAATCGCCCTTTTTTGATTTCCCTTTCCAGGAATTCTTTGGACAGGCACCACAGGAACTTGAAAGAAAGGCAAAGAGTCTTGGTTCCGGAATAATATTCTCAAAAGATGGCTATGTTCTCACCAATAATCATGTCGTCCAGGGAGCAGATAAAATAGTAATCACACTTGCTGATAACTCCACCTTCAAGGACAAAGAAGTTATGGTCATTGGAAACGATCCACAAACCGATGTTGCGGTTCTAAAGATCGTAACAAAAAAAGACCTACCATTTGCAAAATTGGGAGACTCAGATAAACTGGAAATTGGTGACTGGGCAATCGCATTTGGCAGTCCCTTTGGATTCAATCAGACAATGACTGTTGGGATAATAAGTGCAAAAGGCAGAACCAATATTCCGCTCAGTCATGGACCTACATATCAGGATTTTATTCAGACAGATGCCGCCATCAACTCAGGCAACAGTGGAGGACCTCTCGTCAACATTAATGGAAATGTAATTGGAATTAACTCTGCGATAGCAAGTCCGAGTGGAGGAAATGTGGGAATAGGGTTCGCCGTGCCAATAAATTTGGCGGAATCAATTGCAAATCAATTAATCAAAAAAGGCAAGATTACACGGGGCTGGCTCGGTGTTTCAATTCAGGAATTAACACCTGAAATAGCCAAAGGTCTCAACCTTAAGAATACAAAAGGTATAATAATAACAAAAGTGCTCTCCAACTCCCCTGCTGCTAAAAGTGGGTTATTAAATGGTGATATCATTACAAAATTCGACGGCGAGATTATAGACAATATGGGAAAATTCCGGTTCAAGGTTGCTGAGACTGAACCAGGCAAGAAGATAAAAACCGTTGTAATAAGAGATGGAAAAGAGAAAACAATCACTGTAAGAATGGCTGAAATGCCATCCGATGAAGAAATCGCAAGAAAAGAAGAAAAAGCACAAACAGGATGGTTGGGACTTACTGTTACCGGTACAGAATCCAAATCCAAGGAGCCCGGTGTTGAAGTGATAAAAGTGAATTCGAACAGCCCAGCCAGTGAAGCAGGAATTGAAAATGGAGACATCATAAAAAGAATTGGAAATATTTACATCAGGAATTTGGATGATTACAAGAAAGCTAAGGGAATTTATGATAAATCTCAACACATAACATTTCAAATAAAAAAGCAAAACGGATATATTATTTTCCTGGCAGTCGAGCAATAAATTACGCTAAGAGGAGACCTTTTGTTAACTGAAAATGTACGACAAATCTTAGACGAACCACTATTCATATATCTTAAGGAAATTCAAAATTACCCTTTGCTGACAAAGGAAGAAGAGTATAAACTGGCAAAAAAGGCAAAGAAAGGCAACAAGAAATCAATAGAAAAACTTGTTTCATCGAACCTGAGATTCGTCGTCAGTATTGCAAAAGTGTACAAAGATTATGGTGTCCCGATAATGGATTTAATCAATGAAGGTAATATCGGACTTTTAAGGGCAGCGAAAAAATTTGATGTAGAAAGACAAGTCAGATTCATTTCTTATGCAGTCTGGTGGATTAAACAGGCAATGCTTAAAACCATTGCAGAACAAACAAGAATAGTAAGACTACCATTGAATCAAAAACAGAAAATAAGAAATATTGCAAATATGAGAGCAAGGCTTAAGCAACAATCAGGAGGAAAAGAACCAAGAGAGGAGGAAATTGCAAAAGCCCTTTCTCTTAAAACAGAGGAAGTTAAAAGGGCAATTTCAATGGCAAAACAAGATATTTCTCTGGACTCACCGGTGAGTTCAAGTGACAATCTTTATTTTGTTGATACAATTTTCTCCAAGAGTTACCCTTCTCCTGAAGAAATATTCGAAAGAAAAAATTTTAAAGACGAAATAATGAGACAACTCGAAAAACTACCTTCAAGGGAATATAAAATTCTTGTTTTATATTTCGGCTTGGATGGGGAGAGACCACACACACTTGAAGAAATTGGTCAGACACTTGAACTGTCAAGAGAAAGGGTACGACAACTAAAAGAAAAAGCGCTGAAAAAAGTACGCAACTTTCCGGATTCATTTCTTCTTAAATCATACAAGTGATGAAAAAACGATTCTATCTTTCCATAATACCAAACCAGCCAGCCGGAAACAGAAAACCGTTATTTTTCCTTCTTGTTTTTTTCCTGATCACCATCTTAGTTGGAATCTCTATCGCATTTTTCATAAGAATATTCTTGCAAGAAGAAGGAGCTTTGGTTAGAGAAAAAGATGTCTACAGCCTTAAGATAGAAAATGAAGCCCTAAAAAAAACAGAGAAAGAACTACAAGAAAAACTTTTGCTGACAAAAAACGCTGTGGAGGAACTGGATAAAGAAGCGAAAAGAATAGATCCGATACTTGATATTCAGAAACTTCCAAACGACGATATCGCTAAATTGTCACTGGATAATTTCACAATCTCTGAAAAGTTGGATACTCTCTTAAGCATAAGCAAGAAAAACAAGGAAGTCTTCTCGTATGCTGCAGAGAAACTTAACCAAAATAAAAAACTTTCCCGGTCTATACCGTCAATAAAACCTGTAAATGGACAATTAAGCAAAGGATATGGTTATATTAACGATATCTTCACAGACCAAATAAAATTTCATCCTGGTATTACAATCTCTGCAAGAAAAAGCGCACCTGTTTACTCTGCGGCAGACGGTTCGGTAATAAGGAAGGGAATGGAGGATGGAATCGGACTTTTTGTTGTTGTGGAGCATAACACAAGATATATGACAAAATATGGCCACCTGCAGTCAATCAGAGTTCAGGAAGGAGATTATGTCAAGCGCGGAGATGTCATTGGATATGTCGGAAAAACTGGAAGAGTAACAGGTCCATGTCTTTACTATGAAGTAACAAAGAATGGCAAAAGGGTTAATCCACTCTATTTCATCTTCGAGAAAGTAAAAACATTGGAAGCCGAATTTTAAGATTTCCCGTCATTATCATATTTCTTTTATCTTCATACCTAGGTCAATAGACTTAAATGAATGTGTAAGTGCCCCTACTGAAACATAGTCGACCCCCGTTTCAGCAATCTTTCTAACATTTTGCAGACTTACATTACCACTCACCTCAAGTTCGCACTTTCCGTCGACAATAAGCACCGCTTCCTTTATGTCTTCAATAGCCATATTATCAAGCATTATCCTGTCCACATCAAATGATAAAACCTGTCTAAGTTGGTTCACATTCTGAACTTCAATTTCTGTAAAAATCTTACCTGAATTGGTGTCTTTAACCCTTTCCAGAACCTTTTTGACGCCACCCCCAAGACTAATATGATTATCCTTAATTAGAATCTGGTCATACAATCCCATCCTGTGATTGAATCCACCACCCATTCGAACAGCATACTTCTCTAAAATCCTCAAATTTGGCGTAGTTTTTCTTGTATCCAAAATCCGCGCACCCGTCCCTTTTACTCTTTCAACATACTGATTTGTAAGGGTTGCAATCCCACTCATCCTCTGCAAAAAGTTAAGGGCTACCCTTTCGGATGAAAGAAGGGAATAAGCATCTCCCTGTATGTCTGCAATTGCCATACCCGTCGTAAGTTTTGCTCCGTCTTTTTTATGAAAGGTAACTCCGATATTAGTATCCACAGCATTGAACGCCTCAGTAGCAACAATCCCACCTGCAAGAATACCATTTTCCTTTGCAATAATCACACCAATTGCTTTTATCCCTTTCAGAACAGCCAGTCTCGTAGTAATATCTCCCTTTCCAATATCCTCTTTTAAGGCTCTTTTCACTATGTTTAGAATAACTTTTTTGCCAATCATAAAATAACACTATCATTTCTTTTTTGATCCGTCAAGCGAAATCCGGTTTTAAACCAATCCAGTACGGCCAGAAATAAGAATTTCTGCAAAGAAATGTATTGACATAGATTTTATTTTCTGATATAAAATCTAAAAATCGGTCGTGCTAGACGGGGAGTTAGCGGTGCCCTATTACCTGCAATCCGCTATAGCAGGGTCAATTACTGACAGGAGGCAAATCTCGGAATAGATCAGTTTTCTCAGGAGGTGATGCTGAAGGTTGGGTCCTCTATAGGCACATGTTTCGAACCCCGTCAGGACCGGAAGGTAGCAGCGGTAAGAATTTTTGTGTCTGATGGAGATTTACCTGGCTGGAGTCTTTCTTCTGGTTAAGCCCTATCTGAATTTTGCCAATTTTCAGGTGCACGACCAAACGGGGCGTGGCGCAGTCCGGTTAGCGCACCAGCATGGGGGGCTGGGGACCGTCGGTTCAAATCCGACCGCCCCGACTTTTTAAAAAGCTCGGGTTATAAGATTAATACCGTGTAATGAAAAACACACAGGAGGTAAGATTTCCAGTCTTGCTTGGGACAAAATGATAAAATGTCATATATAGTAATCGCAAGAAAATACAGACCAAAAGATTTCAGCGAGATAGTTGGTCAAGAGCACATTACAAAAACTCTCACAAATGCGATAAAAGATAATAGAGTCGCTCATGCATATCTTTTCTCTGGTCCACGTGGAGTGGGTAAAACAACAACTGCCAGAGCCCTTGCAAAATCGCTCAATTGCGAAAAGGGTCCAACTGTAAATCCTTGCAACATCTGCTCGAACTGCAAAGAAATCAATAATTCAGTGAGTCTTGATGTGCTGGAGGTGGATGGGGCTTCCAACAGAGGTATTGAAGAAATAAGAACTATTAGGGAGAATACAAGATACGCAGCAGGAAAAGGAAAATACAAAATATACATTATTGACGAAGTTCATATGCTCACCAAGCCAGCATTCAATGCCCTACTCAAAACCCTCGAGGAACCACCAAAACATGTTATTTTTATCTTTGCAACAACCGAACCTCACGAAGTCCCAATGACCATCCTCTCCCGATGTCAAAGGTTCAATTTTAGACGACTAACAGTTCCGGAAATAGAAAACAAAGTAAACGAGATTTCAACGAAAGAAAACATAAAGATAAATGATTTGGCTGTGAAACTAATTGCAAGACAAGCAGACGGCAGTTTAAGGGATGCAGAGAGTATGCTTGATCAGCTTTTCACTTACTCAGATAAAACAATAACCGAAGATGCAATAAGAAGTATGTTTGGTTTAGTTGAAGAAGAAATCTATTTCTCACTAATGGATGCAACCAAGACCAAAAATGAGAAAGCAATACTCGAAATTATCCATACAGTTTTTGACCGGGGTTATGATATGGAGGAGTTTGTTTCCGGATATATAAAACACCTAAGAAAAATCTTCTTACTAAAAAATGAAGTTGAAATACCGGATCTCTCGGAACAGGAAACCAAGAGGTATTTTGAAAAAAAGGATTTATTCTCCGGCTTTACTCTTCTTCAAATGCTGAACAAACTTTCCCTCTTGATTAGAAAAATTAAAAATACAGGCTTATCGAGAATTTTTCTTGAACTGGAGCTTCTCACACTTTCAAGGATGGAAGATACAATTCAGATCCAAACACTTATTGAAAAGATTGAGCAAATGGAAAAAAATGCTCCAGCTCGAAACATTGCCGAAGGCAGCACAGAATACAGCATTCCCATTGAAAAACAAGAAAAGTCGAATACTAACTTAAGTTCGGTTGAAACATTGTGGAAAAAGGTAATCGACAGCGTGAGAGATAAAAAAAATTCCGTAGCTGCAATTCTTGAGAATTTCCTTCCAATTTCTTATCAAAATAATGTACTCACAATCAAGACCAGAGAACCAAATGGTTTTCTAAAACACCATCTGGAGCATAAGGATGGGACAAAGATAATAGAAAAAGCACTGCAAATAATCACGGGAGAGAAAGTAAAACTTTCAGTTATTGAAGAGTTAACAAAAAAAGAGAGTAAAACCCAGCCCTCTGGAACAAAAGAAAATTCCCTTATGAACGATGAAAAAATAAAAAGGGCGCAGGAAGTTCTTCATGCAGAAATCGCAAAACCGAATAATCAATAAAATCAACTACAAACCCTCAAAAAGCACAGAAAACCTATCAATAGAAAGGTAAAGGTCAATGAAATTTCAAAATTTGATAAAGCAGGCACAAGAATTTCAGAAAAAGGTCAAAACAATGCAACAGGAACTGGAGACCAAGATAGTTGAAGCAACATCCGGTGGTGGAATGGTAACGGTAACTGTGAATGGTAAACAGGAAGTTCTATCAATCAAGATCGCCCCTGAAGTGGTTAACCCGAAAGACATAGGAATGCTTGAGGATTTGATACTTTCCGCGGTAAATGAAGCGAAAAGAAAAGCTGATGAAATTGCCAAAGAAGAAATGAATAAGATAACAGGCGGTTTAAATATCCCCGGAATGGGCAATATGAATATCCCTGTATAGCAATTCCCGATTATCAAAATTTATGCGATATCTTTCACAAAAACACGAAAAATTGGTCGAAGCTTTAAGAAAACTACCGGGTATAGGTAGAAAAACAGCCTTAAGGCTTGCCTTCTATCTCCTCAAAGAAGGCAAAGAAGGTGCACTTGAGCTGGCAGATGCAATCAAGGAAGCAAAAGAAGGTGTAAAATTCTGCTCGGTTTGCGGGAATATAACAGAAAACGATGTATGTGAAATCTGCAATAACCCTTCAAGAGACAGAAGCGTGCTATGCGTTGTGGAAAAACCTATGGACCTTTACTCCCTGGAGAAAGCGGATTTTTATAAAGGGCTATATCATGTTCTGGGAGGTGCTCTTTCCCCACTTGATGGCATAGGACCCGAACAATTGAAAATAAAAGAATTAATCGAAAGAGTGAAGAAAGGTAAAATTAAAGAAGTTGTTATTGCTACAAACCCTGACACAGAAGGCGAAGCAACCGCCCTCTACATTTCAAAAATACTCAAGCCCCACAGCGTAAAAATAACAAGGATAGCAACAGGCATTCCTATGGGAAGCAATATTGATTATACTGATGGAATCACACTTTCGAAAGCTTTCAAGTCAAGGGGGGAAATCTAAACTATTCAGAATATTCTATTTTGTCTTTGACACCTGCTTCTCCGAATGCTCTTGTTCTTCTCAAACAGCTATCGCACCTTCCACAAGCCCTATCATTATCCTTATAACAGGACCAGGTAAATTCAAATGGAACACCCAGTTCTACACCCAACCTAACAATATTGCTCTTTTTCATAGCAATTACCGGCGTGATAATTTCTATGTTTGTCTCTTTCTTTGTCCCAACATTTACAAGTTTGTTGAATACTGAATAAAATTCTTTTCTGCAGTCAGGATAACCCGCAGCATCCTCTTCTGTTACACCAACAAAAATGGCTGATGCACCGATAACCTCCGCCCAGGAAACTGCAATAGAAAGAAACTGCGCATTTCTAAATGGAACATATGTGGAAGGCACACCTTCTTCTGATAGTCCATTAGGAATTTCCAAATTTTTATCGACAAGGCTCGTTCCCCCTATCTTTTTGAAGTGCTCCAAATTTACAACAAGTCTTTTTTTTGCTTTATAGAAATCTGCAAGAGCATTAAATGCCTCGAGTTCCCGCTCTCCTGTCCTCTGACCATAGTTTATGTGTAACATTGCAAGGTTATATTTCTTACTTGCAATACCGCATACAACGGCACTATCCATCCCTCCGCTTGCCAGCACAATCGCAAATTCTTCTTTCATTTTTTCTTACCTATCACTTCAAGGCTGACTTACCTTTTTATACTTCACCTCATAAGGTGAATTGTTACCTTCGGTCCATACGGTATGAAGGTTTCTTCCGAATGCTGTTGTCTCTATATAACTCTGTGGATATTCCGAAAGACTATTTGTTGAATCTATTACAACCGATGCACCCCAGCCAAAAGCAGACCTCTTTCTGTAAACGATGTGCGAGTAATTGCCTGGTGGGAACAGCGGCACCTCGGTGAAAGCACATAGGTCTCCACCCAACATCTGTGGACTTC
>Ga0307376_10000317_pt1 | contig 63295 bp, 60 predicted proteins | sample TR2MG_FD_202536 | JGI IMG/M metagenome (GOLD analysis project Ga0307376, IMG submission 202536) | Soil microbial communities from Risofladan, Vaasa, Finland - TR-2 | ecosystem: Environmental > Terrestrial > Soil > Coastal area > Acid sulfate soil | place: Finland: Risofladan, Vaasa | collected...
TGGCACAAAGCCGTCGTTTAGTTTGCCCATTCTCATAGCAACAGGTATCGAATTTCAGAGCACTGCTAGTGCAGCTTAATCTCCGTCCACATCCTTGACAGCACCCGCCGGTGGTTGCGGTCGATATCCTTCAGCATTTCCAGCCTGGCCAACTGCTCACGGCCGGGGAAGATTGCGGCGTTGCCGGCAATTTCCGGCCTGATGTAGGGCATGGCGGCGAGGTTGGGATTGCCGGAACCGATCAGGTTGGTGAGTTCGGCGGAATTTTTGCCGTCGAGCATGAAGTTGATGAAGCGATGGGCGAGGTCGGGGCGCGGACCGCTTTTGTGCAGCACCATGCTGTCGAGCGCCAGAATCGCGCCTTCCTTCGGCGCGGAATAGCCGATGGTGAAAGGGCGACCGGCTCTTTTCGCGTCCTGCGCGGCCTGGAACATGTCGCTGGAATAGCCGTGGGCGAGCCAGATGTTGCCGACGGTCAGTTCCTTGATGTAGCTGGAGGCGTTGAACGCGGCCCAGTAAGGCTTGGCGCGGATGATCAGGTCGCGCGCCTGGCGCCATTTGGCCTCGTCGGTGTCGTTGGCGGAGTAGCCGAGGTATTTCATCGCTGCGGCCATCAGCTCGCGCTGCGAATCCAGCACGGTCACCCGCCCTTTCATTTTCGCCAGGTATTTCGGCTCGAAAATCGCCGCCCAAGTGTCGGTGGGAACGCCGAGCGCCCGCATTTTCTCGACGTTGTAGCCGATCAGGGTGAGGGTATAGGCGTAGGGTACGGAATAGCGGTTGCCTGGGTCGAAAGCGGTATTGAGGTAGGCCGGGTTGAGGTTCTTGAAATTCGGCAACTGCCTCTTGTCGATCGGACGCAGCGCGCCCTGGCGAATCAGCGCATCGACCGCGTTGCCGGTCGGCACCAGAATGTCATAGCCGCTCGCCCCCGCCGCCAGCTTGGCGAGCATTTCCTCATTGTCGGAATAGTAGTCCTGCACCACCGTGCAGTGACATTCCGCTTCGAACCGCGCTACTGTCTGCGCCGAGATGTAGTTGTTCCAGTTGTAGAGGTGGAGGACGTCGGCGGCGAACGCGATCTGGGAAAACCAGAAGATTAAAAGCGATTTACCGCAAAGGACGCAAAGGTTCGCAAGGGAAACCCTGAATTTTTGTTTTTCCTTTGCGTCCTTTGCGGTGAAAAAGCCGTTCATGCTTTCCCCTTGAGCACTTCCGGCGCGATGCGCGATGCGGCCACGATCAGCCCCAGGGTGACCAGCATCAGCAGGGTGGAGACGGCGTTGACCTCGGGTGTGACGGCAATCTTGATCATCGAGTAGATCTGCAGCGGCAGGGTGGCGACACCGACACCGGCGGTGAAGAAGGTGATGACGAAATCATCGATGGAGAGGGTGAAAGCCATCAGCGCGCCGGCGATGACGCCCGGCATGATCAGCGGCAGTGTGACCAGGCGGAAGGTCTGCCAGGGCGTTGCGCCAAGATCGCGCGCCGCCTCGAAGATGCTTTCGTCCATGCCGGCCAGGCGGACGCGCACGACAATGGCGACGAAACCGATGCAGAAGGTGATGTGGGCGATCATCACCGAAAACAGGCCGAGGGTGAGGTTGAGCACCTGAATGAAAAACAGCAGCAGGGAAACGCCGAGCAGGATCTCTGGCATGGCCACCGGGGTAAGAACCAGGAACAGCAGAAATTTCATTTTATAACGGTGGAGCGCGATACCGGCCATGGTGCCGAGCACCGTTGCCACGCCGCTGGCGGTGCAGGCGATCAGCAGCGAATTGACCGCGGCGCGCAGCATCTGCTCGTCGTCGAGCAGCACCCGGTACCAGTGCAGGGTGAAGCCGACCCATTCGGCGTTGAGGCGGGAATCGTTGAAGGAATAGGCGACCACGATCACCAGCGGCAGGTAGAGAAAGGCATAGACCAATGCCGATGCAGTCCATAACCAGCGCTTACGCATGGCGCACCCCCTGCCGTGAAAACCACGCCGCCAGCCCGGCGCAGGCCAGCACCACCAGCGTGAGCAGAATCGACAGCGTGCTGCCGAACGGCCAGTCGCGGGTGCCGAGGAACTGGTCCTTGATCAGATTGCCGATCAGGATGTCGCCGGTGCCGCCGAGAATTTCCGGGATCGCGAACATGCCGAGCACCGGGATGAACACCAGCGCCGCGCCGGAGTACACGCCGGGCAGGGAAAGCGGCCAGGTCACGCGCCAGAAACGCTGCCAGGCGCTGGCGCCGAGATCCTGGGCGGCGTCGAGCAGCGCCGGGTCGTGTTTTTCCAGGTTGGCATAAAGCGGCAGCAGCATGAACGGCAGGTGAACGTAGACCATGCCGACCAGCACGGCAAAAGACGAAAACAGCAGCGTCACCGGCGCGAAGCCGCACCAGCCGAGCACCCCGTTGATCGCCCGCGAAAAAGCCGACTGCGGCCCGAGGATGATCATCCAGGCATAGGTGCGGATGAGGAAATTGCTGGCAAACGGCAGTACCACCAACAGCACCAGCAGGTCGCGGAATTTCTTGTTGCCGCGCGCGATCAGCAGCGCCACCGGATAGGCCAAGCCCAGGCAGATCAGCGTGGTGGCCAGCGCCATGCCGAACGACTTGATGAAGACCCGTGCGTAGATGAAATCGCTGAAAAAGAAACGGTAGGTTTCCAGCGTCAGGTTGGCCTTTCCGTCGACAATCAGCGGCGCCAGGCCGCCATACTCACCGGGAAAACGGAATGAGGCCACGATCACGATCAGGCTGGGGGCGACGAAGAACACCAGCAGGAACAGAAAAGGCGGCCCGCCGGTCAGCCATTTCAGCAAACGATCGCGCTTACTCATTCAGGAATCTCCCCGCATCATGCCGCCATGCCAGCGTGACGGCATCACCGACTTGAAAGAACATCGTCCGACCCGGCTCGAAATTCGCCATCAGTGCCTCGATCAGGGTGCCATTTTCCAGTTCCACTTTATAGGTGGTGACGTCGCCGATATACAGGAAGTCTCTCACCTTGCCGGAAAAACGGTTCTTCAGCTCGATGTCGTGATGCCGGGCGATGCGCACCTGCTCGGGGCGAATGGCGAACCAGCCCTGCTCGCCGGCTTTTGCCCCGGAACGCGGCGGCGCGGTGAATTCGCCGATCCCTGCTGCGGCGAGCCGGAGATAGCTCGCCGCCGCTTCCTTCACTTCCACCTCGAACAGGTTGATGTTGCCGATGAAGTCGGCGACGAAGCGGTTGCGGGGGAACCCGTAGAGCTTCGACGGTTCATCCAGTTGTTCGATGCGCCCCTCGCGCATCACCGCGATGCGATGCGACAGGGCCAGCGCTTCGTCCTGGGCATGGGTGACGAAAATGAAGGAAATACCGACGTTTTTCTGCAGGTTGATCAGTTCGATCTGCATTTTCTCGCGCAGCTTGGCATCGAGCGCGCCGAGCGCCTCGTCCAGCAGCAGCAGGCGTGGCCGGTTGATCAGGCCGCGCGCCAGCGCCACGCGCTGCTTCTGGCCACCGGAAATCTCGTGGGGATAGTGGTCGGCTTTGTCTTCCAGACGCACCTCGGCCAGGGACTGCTTCACCCGGATCTTGATGGTCTGAGCATCCGTGCCCGCCATCTTAAGAGGGAAGGCGATGTTCTCCGCCACCGTCATGTGCGGGAACAGGGCGTAGCTCTGGAACACGGTATGAACCGGCCGTTTTTCCGCCGGGATGTCGGCGAGATCGATGCCGTCGAGCAGGATCTGGCCGGCGTCGGGCGACTCGAAGCCGGCGATCATGCGCAGCAGGGTGGTTTTGCCGCAGCCCGAGGGGCCGAGCAGCGTAAAAAATTCGCCCGCCTCGACGCTGAAGCTGACGTCCTCCACCGCAGCGAGCGCACCGTAGCGGCGGATGACGTTGCGGATTTCCAGGAGCGCCATCGTTTAATGCCCCCCTCGGGGAAATGGTCAGTGCTCGCTATGCGCCGGCGGGTGATGGTGCGGCGGCTCCGCCACATGCTCGGTCTGCGCTGCCGCATGGTGGTGCAAGACGGCGTGGGCGGGTTCGAGCGGGGTCGGCCGACCGATGATGTGCGGCGTCAGCGAGCCGATCACCATGCCGGCACCGCTCATCAACAGGCCGACCAGTTGCGCCGGCCAGACGGTGTCGGGCTGGAAGAACTCGAGCAGCAACCACGAAGCCAAGCCGAACGCGATGGAAAACAGCGCGCCCTGAGTATTGGCACGTTTCCAGTATAGACCAGCAACGAGCGGGATGAAGGCGGCCACCAGCGTGACCTTGTAGGCATTCTCCACCATGGCGTAGATGCTGGCCCTGGAGTTGAGGGCGAACAGGGTGACGATGGCGGCAAAACACACCACCACGATGCGGATCATCAGCAGGAAGCGGCGGTCGGACATCTCATTGAACATCCCCTTCAGCACGTTTTCGGTGAAGGTGACGGAGGGCGCCAGCAGCGTGCCGCTGGCCGTGCTCATGATGGCGGAAAGCAGCGCGCCGAAGAACATCACCTGGGCGAACAGCGGGGTGTGGTTGAGGATCAGGGTGGGCAGGATATGCTGCGGGTCGGTGTCGATCAGATTCTTCACCATCGCGGGGTCCACCAGGGTCGCCGAGTAGGCCAGGAACATGGGAATGAAGGCGAACACGAAATACAGGCTGCCCCCGCCCACCGCGCCGCGCACGGCGGTGTCTTCGCTGCGGGCAGACATGACGCGCTGGAACACGTCCTGCTGGGGAATGGAGCCGAACATCATGGTCACCCAGGCGCCAATGAAGGCCAGCACGTCGCGCGCGTCGAGCCTGGGCCAGAACTCGAACTTGCCGGCGGCGGCCGCATGCTTCACCACCGTGCCCACGCCGCCGGTAAGGCCGGAGATCACATAGCCGATATAGAGCATGCCGAGGACGATCAGGATCATCTGGAAAAAATCGGTGAAGGCGACCGACCACATGCCGCCGAACAGCGTATAGACCAGCACGATGGCCGCGCCGATGAGCATGCCTTCGGTGGGAGAGATCGCACCCTGGCTCAGGATGGAGAAGACCAGCCCGAGCGCGGTGATCTGGGCGGAAACCCAACCCAGGTAGGAAATCACGATGCACAGGCTGGTCAGCACTTCCACCGTGCGGTTGTAGCGCGCCCGGTAGTAGTCGCCGATGGTGAGCAGGTTCATGCGGTAGAGCTTGCGGGCGAAGAACAGGCCCACCAGGATCAGGCACAGGCTGGAGCCGAACGGATCGGACACGACCCCGCCCAGGCCCTCCTGCAGGAAAGTGGAGGAGATGCCCAGCACCGTTTCGGAACCGAACCAGGTGGCGAACACCGTGGCGGTGACGATGTACAACGGCAGGCTGCGGCCCGCGACGGCATAATCCCTGGTGTTGTGGACGCGGGTGGCGGCATACAGGCCGATGCCGATCGACACCATCAAATAGAGAACGACGAACCAGATCAACATGAATGAATGCCAGCCGGTTGGTTAAATTGGGAAATTATACCTAAACGAACAAAAAATTCGGCCATTTTTTAGCTCGGTTTGAGCCTGGCGGGGCGTCCCGCCAGACATGGATTTCCCGATATTTTCAGGTGTATTATGACCAAATGTCGGAAACATTGTTCCCTCCTTCTACGATCAAAACCGCGGTGTTTTATCGTGCCGCTGTGCGGGAATTTGTTTTAATCTTTTCGGCGGGCGCGCTGCTGATCGTTGCGGTAGCGCTGGGCGCCATCCGGCTCGACAACCAAGCCCAAACCGCAAGGATTGAAGCGCGCGACGCGATGCAGGTCGAACTGGCGAGCAAGCTGATCGGGCATGATTTCGAGACGGTCACATCCGATCTCCGAATGTTGAGCAAGATGCCGGATACGCTCGCTTTCATCAATAGCGGGAAGAACTCCGATCGAGGCCGGCTGGCCGAGCTCTTCCGGGTTTTCGCGAGCGAGAGCAAACTTTACGACCAGGTGCGCTTTGTCGACGCCAGGGGCATGGAGGCGGTGCGGATCAACTACGGCAATCATTCGGCAGTGATCGTGCCGGATGACCGGCTACAGGACAAATCAGGACGGTATTTCTTTCGCGATGCGTTCAAGCTTGCGGCGGGTCAGATTTATGTTTCGCCCCTGGACTTGAATGTCGAACGCAACCAGCTTGAATTGCCGTACAAGCCGATGATCCGCTTCGGCGCCCCGGTTTTTGACAGGAACGGGCAGAAGAAAGGAGTCGTCCTGCTCAATTATTTCGGCAGCGTGCTGCTGAACAATTTCAAGACCGTTTTCACCGGCAGCGGGCAGCGTGCGATGCTGCTGAACCGGGAAGGATACTGGTTGAGCAGCCCGGATCCCGGTGACGAGTGGGGCTTCATGCTGGGCAGGCAGCGGACCTTCGGCAAAGACCTGCCGGAAGAATGGAAGAGGATTTTGACCGCCGACCATGGCAGCATCCGAACCTCGAACGGGGTCTTCACCTTTGCGACCGTCTATCCGCTGCTGTCGGGCCAGTCCTCGGCCACCGGCTCTCCGCTGCCGGCAGAGCCGAGCGCGCGCGCCCTGAACCAGAACGAATACTACTGGAAGATCGTGTCGTACCGTTCGCCCGCTTCTTCCCCATTTTGGGGGCTGGGTGGTCATCCGGTTGTCCAGGCAATCCTGCCCGGCAGTTTGCTGCTGTGGGCGCTGCTCAGCGGATATATTGCGGTTTTCCGGGCAGGCCGCAAGCGCTGGCAGGCAACGCTGGCTGAAAGCGAAAATCGCCTGCGCGAGATCAGCGTGACCCTTGCCGAAGGCGTTTACGTGATCGATGAAAGCGGGCGAATCGTCTTCACCAACCCGGCGGCACAAAGAGAGCTTGGATATTCCGAGGCCGAACTGCTCGGCCAGAATGCGCACGAGCTGTTCCACTACCAGTGGCCGGATGGAACCCCCTACCCGGAGGAGGCGTGCGAGATAGGCCGGGTGGCGCTTTCCGGCCAAATCTATCGAGCTGCGGAAGAAACCTTCTGGAGCAAGAAAGGCGTCTTGCTGCCGGTTGCAGTCAGTTCTTCTCCGATCATGCGGGATGGCCGGGTTGCCGGATCGGTCGTGGCTTTCCACGATATTACCGGGCGTAAACTGGCTCAGCAAATGCTCGAGCAGGCGATGTCCGAGCTCGAGCATTCCAGCCAGGAAACCGAGCGCATCAATGCCCAGCTCAGGGCGGCCAATTCCGAACTGGAGCGCATCTCCCAGTCGGACGGGCTGACCGGCGTGGCCAACCGCCGCCACCTCGACGCCTATCTTGAAAAGGAATGGCGCAGTGCGGCCCGTGCCGGTCGGCCGTTGTCGCTCGTCATGATCGATATCGACCATTTCAAGGCATACAACGACCACTACGGCCATCAGGGCGGCGACGATTGCCTGAAGGAGGTGGCCGGAGCCTTGAGCTTTGCGCTGGGCCGTCCGCATGACCTGCTGGCGCGCTATGGCGGTGAGGAATTTGCGGTGGTGCTGCCCGATACCCCGCTGGAAGGCGCCCTGCATATTGCCGAAAGCCTGCGGAGTACGGTGGAGGATTTGCATATTCTCCACGCGGAATCAGCCACCTCCAAATATGTGACCGTGAGCCTGGGGGTGGCGGCGATGATTCCCGATGTGCGGGAAGCCATTCCGGCGGTGCTGGTTGCCGCGGCTGACCATGCGCTCTACCGAGCCAAGGCACAGGGAAGAAACCGTGTATGCAACGGTGGCGTGGAGTAAAAAGCGCCGATCCCGAATAAGCCGCGCCCTCTCGTTGCCGGCATTTTTGCCTCCCCATCGATTCTCCCCCGCCTGTAACGCCAATGCCATCCAGGAGATGGCATTAAGCCAACCATCTCCGTGCCATTCCTGGAGCAAGACGCAATTTTGGACTAGGCTGTAAACGTGAATGCAAGTTGTCACCCATGTGACGGCGGGCGAGGCGCTAGAGCGCGTTAGCACGCCCTGGATGAAAGGAGGACCCCATGCACCGGAATATCCTGGTCGCTGTTGATGGCAGCAAGATTTCTGATCTCGCCTTGCGCGAGGCGATCGACCTTGCCAAAGACCTTCACGGTACCTTGCATATCGTCCATGTGGTGGACGAAGTGATATTCAACTGGGATGGTGAGTTCGGGGGGATATTCGAGGTTCTTGAATCGTTTCGCGGAGCCGGTCAGAGGGTGCTGGAACAGGCTCAAATCCAGGCGCGCAATGCGGGGCTGGAGGCCGAGGGCAAACTGCTCGAAATCCAGACGGTCGGCCACCGGATTGCCGACCTGATCGTGGAAGAGGCGAAGAACTGGCCCGCTGACCTGATCGTGCTCGGCTCCCATGGCCGGCGCGGCCTGCATGATCTGCTGCTGGGCAGCGTGGCCGATGGTGTCATGCGCAGCGCCACCGTACCGGTGCTCCTGGTTCGCTGAGCGCGGGCGACGAGACGGAAATTCGCCGTGCTGCTTGCCGATCTGATACGGGAGTACGGCTATTTTGCCGTGTTTCTGGGCACTTTCCTGGAAGGGGAAACCATCCTGGTGATGGCGGGTTTTGCCGCGCACAGGGGCTATTTGCAACTGCCCGGGGTGATCGCGGTTGCCGCCATCGGCGGCACGCTGGGAGATCAGTTTTATTTTTACCTGGGCCGGCGCTACGGCCGCCAGATTCTTGCACGCATGCCGCAATTACGGCGGCGCGTGGCACGGGTGAAGGCCTTGCTGCGGTACTATCACCTGCCGCTCATTCTTTCCGTCCGCTTCATGTATGGCCTGCGTACCGTGGGGCCTTTCGCCTTTGGCGTGAGCCGTCTTGGCCGGTTGAGGTTTTTTGTGCTCAATCTGGCGGGCGCGCTGTTGTGGGCGCCGCTGGTAGGTGGAGCGGGCTACCTGTTCGGCAGCGTTCTGGCGTTTTTTCTGGCGGACCTGCGGCGCTACGAAGGGGCACTGCTGGCGCTGATGGCCGGGGTGGGGGCGGTTCTCTGGCTGCTTCGCCGCCGGTCGCAACGGCGTTCTTCATGAGACGGCTTTAAAGCATCTCGATCACCCACCTGGTCACCGTTCCGGTGGCGTGCGCGCATTGCTTGCCGCGGGCTTGGTCAAAGGCCTTGTATTCCTCGGCGTTCCACATGTCGTAGGTGCGGCCGGTAAACTGCTGCTGGAGTTCCGCGCAGGTGATGCCGCCGAATTCCTGGCGGAAGCGTTCGACCAGTTCCTTGTTCTTCTTGAAGTTGTTGATGCAGCGCCCCTTGTCGAGCTTGTCCCGGTCGCGGCCGTATTTCGCGCTGAGCGCCATCAGTCCGCCGGTCAGCGCGCCGCAGGCGCCTTGAGCCATCAGCCCGCCACCGCCGGAAAGCCCGTGGCTGGCCTTGATGGTGCTGTCGTCGATGATGCCGACGGTTTCCTGGACGGTGGCAAGGACGCATTGCGGGCAACAGCCGTAGTCCAGCTCGTATTTAACCGCTTTTTCATAGGCCTGCTCGGCCAACGCCTGTTTTTCTTCCTGGTCCATGTCTGTCTCCGTGCCTTATTCGACCGTCCATGCCGGCACTTGCGGCAGGTGCCAGATGTCGCGGTTGTAATCGAGGATGGCGCGGTCGCTGGAGAACTTGCCGCTGGCCGCCGTGTTGAGGATGCTCATGCGCGTCCACTGCTCGGTGTCGCGATAGGCGTGGGCAGCCCGCCGTTGTGCATCGACGTAGGCGCGGAAGTCTGCCGCGGTCAGCCATGGGTCGTGGGGATTGGTCACTGTATGGATGATCGGATCGAAAATGCCCGGTTCGAACAGGTTGAAGTGGCCGCTTTCCAGCAACTGCATGACGCGTTTCAGGTCCTCGTCCGCATCGATGATCGCGGCAGGATCGTAATGGCCGCGCGTGGCGTCCACTTCCTCTGCGGAGAGGCCGAACAGGAAGAAGTTTTCTTCCCCCGCCTCCTCGCGGATTTCGATGTTGGCGCCGTCCAGGGTGCCGATGGTGAGCGCCCCGTTCATCATGAACTTCATGTTGCCGGTGCCGGAAGCCTCCTTGCCGGCAGTGGAAATCTGCTCCGACAGATCGGTGCCGGGGCAGATGATTTCCATCGCCGACACCCGGTAGTTGGGCAGGAAGGCCAGCCGCAGCAGACCGCTGGTCGCCGGGTCGGCATTGACAACCGCAGCCACCGAATTCACCAGCTTGATGATGCGCTTGGCGATCATGTAGCCCGGCGCGGCCTTGCCGCCGATCAGCACGCAGCGCGGCGTCCAGTCGGCGGTGTCGCCCCGCTTGATGCGGTCGTAGAGATGGATCACGTGCAGCACGTTGAGCAGTTGCCGTTTGTATTCGTGGATGCGCTTAACCTGAACGTCGAACAGGGCGTCGATGCCGAATTCCACGCCGCAGTCGCGCCGCACCATCTCTGCCAAGCGCGTCTTGTTGGCCTGCTTGATGGTGCGCCATTCGGCACGGAACGCGGCATCTTCGGCGCGCGGAGCAAGCTGCCTCAACTTGGGCAGGTCGGCAATCCAGCCTGCGCCGATGGTGCGGCTGATCAGATCCTTCAGGCCGGGGTTGGCCCAGGCTATCCAGCGGCGCGGCGTGACGCCGTTGGTCTTGTTGTTGAATTTCTCCGGCCAGAGCTCGTAAAAATCGCGGAACAGGTGCTGCTGCAACAGTTGCGAATGCAGCTCCGCGACGCCGTTTACCGACATGCCGGACACCACGGCGAGGTAGGCCATGCGAATCTGCGGTTCGCCGCCTTCCTCGATGATCGACATGCGCCGCTGCCGCTCGCTATCGCCCGGCCAGCGCTGCGCCACATCGACCAGGAAGCGGGCGTTGATTTCGCGGACGATGTCCAGCAGCCGTGGCAGCAGCCGTCCGAACATGCTCAGCGGCCATCTTTCCAGCGCTTCCGGCAGCAGGGTGTGATTGGTGTAGGCGACGGTGCGTCGGGTAACATCCCAGGCGGCATCCCATTCCAGGCCATGCTCATCCATCAGGAGACGCATCAGCTCCGGCACCGCGCAGGTAGGATGGGTATCGTTGAGCTGGAAGCAGTTCTTTTCGGCAAACCGGCTGAAGTCCTCGCCGTGAATCAGCACCCAGCGGCGCAATACGTCCTGCAGGCTGGCCGAGGCCAGGAAATATTGCTGGCGCAGACGCAGTTCCTTGCCGTTTTCGCTGGCGTCGTTGGGGTAGAGCACCATGGTGATGTGCTCGGCGGCGTTCTTCGCACCCACTGCTTCGGTGTAGCTGCCGGCGTTGAATTCGCCCAGATCGAACTCGTCGGTCGCTGCCGCCTTCCACAGGCGCAGGGTGTTGACCGTGCCGTTGCGGTAACCGGGAACCGGCACATCGTAAGGTACGGCCATGACATCCTGCGAATATACCCAGCGGGCATGCAGGCTGCCGTCAGGGTTGGGATGAAGCTCGGAATGGCCGCCGAACTTGACCCGCAGCGTGAATTCGGGCCGCTCGATCTCCCACGGGTTGCCGTCGCGCAGCCAGTGGTCGGGTTCTTCCAACTGGAATCCGTTGTCGATTTTCTGGCGGAACATGCCGTACTCGTAGCGGATGCCGTAGCCCATCACCGGCAATTGCAGCGTGGCGCAGCTATCGAGGAAACAGGCCGCGAGACGGCCCAGGCCGCCGTTACCCAAACCCGCATCGTGTTCCTGATCGGCGATTTCTTCCAGCACCAGACCCCAATTGCGCAATGCATCTTCCGTGGATTTATCCACTTCCAGGTTCAGCATGGCATTGCCCAGCGCCCGCCCCATCAGGAATTCCAGCGACAGGTAATAAGTACGCTTGCAGTCCTGCGCCTCATAGGCGTACTGGGTATTCTTCCAGCGCTCCACCAGACGGTCGCGCAGCGACATCGAGAGCGAAGTGTAGACATGGTAGGCGGCCAGGCACATCTGGTCCTGCCCCAGCGTGTGGCTGAAGTAGCGGCGAAAGTCCTCGACGATGCTGGCGGCATCCATGCCCAGTGCGGGAAGCTCGTTGATGCCCGGCACGGGCTTGCTGAGGATTAGCGGTTCGGTATGAATAAGTCTCTCCAAAGCAGGTTGCGAGCGCAACCCAAAAGTTTGCGGATACGGATGGCGATGCTTCCGTTTCGGCCGTGGGCCTGTCGAATAAGCTCAAGCCGAACTGCGGTCGATCTTCGAATTTTACCAGATATCCTGCCTGCCCAGCAGCTTCCAAAATACGCCGGTTGAATGCCGCATTATAATGGCGCCTGAAAAAAACAGGCCGGTATATAATTGGCTTTGCGGCAGGGATCGCCCCCTGTCTCACAGCCAATTTGAGAAGCGCCGTTAATATGCAGGAGGAAGTCTCCGGAAATGGTGGACAGCGACCCGTGAAACTCCGGATGCCCCCATGGCGGAAGGAAGTCATCAATCAACCATCATCCGATCATGACCAGAAAAATCCATGACACCGAACTCGAACTCACCCATAGCAATGACTGACGTCCCAACGCTGCATATCCTGCTGGTGGAAGATAACCAGGTTAATCAGGAACTCATGATCGCCTTGCTCAAAAGGAGGCGGCATCGGGTGGTAGTTGCGCAAAACGGCAAGGAAGCCCTTGATATCCTTGAACGCCATGAGTTCGACGCCATCCTGATGGATATACAAATGCCCGTAATGGATGGCTTGGAGGCGACACGCCAGATACGGGAGAAAGAGAAGCAAAGCGGCGGGCATGTCCCGATTATTGCAATAACCGCCAACACCCTGCCACAGGATCAGGAACTCTGCGTCCAGGCGGGCATGGATGACTATGTCGCAAAACCCGTTGAAATCAACAAGCTGTTTACAGCACTCCAGCGCATACCCGCAAAATAACGTGCCGCTTCCGATAATGCGATACAGGAGCGCAACCGTATCAAACAGAAGTTAAATTTACGGTGATTCCGGCAACAGCAGGCTGAGCCACGGCAGCAACTGGCCCAGCAGCACCAATCCCAGCAGAACGGCAATCACCATCATCCAGCGTCGCTCCCTTGCATGCCGCGCACGCAGCTCCTCGCGCAGGAGCTGGAGTTCGCCGCTCTCGTCGCGGCTCAGGGCGCGGTGCACCAATCGCGGTAGTTGCGGCAGCAAGGTTCCCCAATGCGGCGCCTCGGTCTTGAGGGTCCTGGCCAAGCCGCGCCACCCGAGCTGCTCGCTCATCCATTGCTCGAGAAAAGGCTTGGCGGTTTGCCACAGGTCGAGTTCGGGGTCGAGCTGCCGGCCCAGGCCTTCGATATTGAGCAGGGTTTTTTGCAGCATCACCAGTTGCGGCTGGATCACCACGCCGAAACGGCGCGAGGTCTGGAACAGGCGCAGCAGGAAGCGGCCAAAGGAAATTTCCTTGAGCGGGCGGTCGAAGATCGGTTCGCACACCGAACGGATCGCCGCCTCGAACTCGTCCTCGCGGGTATCGGCGGGCGCCCAACCGGCCTCGATGTGGGCTTGGGCGACGCGCTTGTAATCGCGTTTGAAGAAGGCCAGGAAGTTCTGCGCCAGATAGCTCTTGTCGCGGTCGGTGAGGGTGCTCATGATGCCGAAATCGAGCGCGATATAACGCCCGTCCGGACTGACCAGGATGTTGCCGGGATGCATGTCGGCATGAAAAAATCCGTCACGGAATACCTGGGTGAAGAAGATCGTCACGCCCTCTTTGGCCAGCCTGGGGATGTCGATGCCTTGCCCGCGCAGCCGGTCGACCTGGCTGATCGGCGTGCCGGCCATGCGCTCCATCACCATCACGCTCTTGTGGCACCAGTCCCAGTAGATTTCCGGCACCAGCAATAGCTCGGAGTCCTGGAAGTTGCGCCTTAACTGGCTGCCGTTGGCGGCTTCGCGCATCAGGTCGAGTTCGTCCTCCAGATGCTTCTCGAACTCCGCCACCACCTCGCACGGGCGCAGGCGTTTGCCGTCCTGCCACAGGGATTCCACCAGCCCGGCGCCGGCATAGAGCAACTCCACGTCGTGGGCGATGACTTTGCCGATGTCGGGACGCAGTATCTTCACCGCCGCCTCGCGGCCATCCGGCAATCGGGCGAAGTGCACCTGGGCGACGGAAGCGGAGGCTACCGGCACCGGGTCGAATTCGGCGAACACTTCACTGGCCGGCTTGCCATAGGCGTGCTGGATTGCCGCCAGGGCGATTTCCGGTGCGAATGGCGGCACCCGGTCCTGCAACCTGGCGAGTTCATCGGCAATATCGGTCGGAATCAGGTCGCGCCGGGTGGATAGCACCTGGCCGAACTTGACGAAGATCGGGCCGAGAGCCTCAAGCGCCCGGCGCAGCCGGACCGCGCGCGGCTCTTCGAGTGGTCGCCAGAACAGCGCGACCATGACCAGCGGACGCAGCCAGCGGAAGCGCTCGTGACCGAGGATGAACTCTTCCAGGCCGAAGCGCAGGGTGACATAAAAGATTTTGGCGAGACGTAGAATTTTCATTGTTTGGACAAGAGTTGTTCGATTTTTTGTTCCAGCCGCTCCACCCGGCCATGCAGTTGTTCCACTTCGCCGAAGAAAGCGCGCACCGCTTCCGGTTGCGCCAGCACAGGGCTTTCTTGCTGCCAGTGTTCGACCCAGGATCTGGCGATGGTTTCGGCAGCATTCCTGTGCCAGCCGAGCGCGCCGGATGCGGCGGAAACCAGCTTGTGCGCGGCGATGTCGCCAACGATACGACTCAGGTCTTCTTCTACATCCCAGTGCAGGGCGCCGAAAATTTCCGCCAGCTCCCGTGCCAGCGTGGCGTCCTGCCCCGCACCGATAAAACGCCCGGCGGGATCATTCGGAATCAGCCAGGCCGGCGGGTTGGGAGTCAGAATTGCATCTGCCTGCACGCCGCGCCCGGCCGTGGCGACGCTGCCGTCATCCCGAATAACCAGGGCAATGCTGGCAGGCAGCAGACGCATCTGCACGGTTTTGCCGGCATGACGCCGCAAACGGGCCATCGCCCAGGATTGCTGACTGAGGAGATGATTGAAAAACCCGGTCAGCGCGGTTTCGGGCAGAGACGAAAGTACGCTGCCGGGCTGTTTGCTCGGCGTATCGGAAATCAATCGTTCAGACCTGTTGAATGCCCGAGATGAACCAGGTGGCATTGGCTTGTGACAAGGATTTCTGGATGTGCCAGATTTCATTGAAGGCTTCCGCCGGTGCATTTTCCTCCTCGCGGATCATGCCGGAGAAACGCACGCTGGCGATGGCCATGTCGCCCTCGGTGACCACGTCGGCGATCTCGGCATTGAGCGTAACCACCTCGGTTTTGTTCGGCTTGCCGCCGCGCTCCTGGATTTGCATGCTGAGTTCGGCATACATTTCCGGCGTGACGTACTCGCGGATGTCGTTGATGTCGCCGCGGTCATTAGCGTCCTGCAGGCGGATGAACTGCTTTTTCGCCTCGCGCAGGAAAGGCTCGTCCTCAAACCAGGCGGGACGGCTGCCGGCGACTACTGGGGCGATCGGAGTTGTACCGGGGGACAAGCCGGCCTCCGTGCCCATCATGCGCTGCACGGTGTTTTCCCCATAACCGGCGTACTGCACCGGCTGCGGCTGAGGCTTGCGCAGCAAGCGGACAATTAGGAACACGCCCGCAACCAGCGCCAGGATCATCAGGATGTTGCCGATGCCGCCACCAAGGCCGCCGCCCATGAACATGGAAGCGAGCAGGCCGCCAGCGGCCAGGCCGGCTAGCGGGCCGAGCCATTTCCCGGCGCCGGAACGCCCCGGCGCAGCGGGGGCCGGTGCCGGCGCAGCGGCTGGCGCTGCCCTCTGTGGCGCGGGCGCCATCTGGCGCTGCTTGCCGAAGCTGCGTCCGCCACCCATGCGCCGGGCATCGGCATCCTGAATCGCCAGGCCGAAACCGAGAATTGCCACGACAAAAATAGTCAAAAAATTTTTCATATACATATATGTCAGACCGCCAAAAAATCATCCGGTAATAAAACAAAAAATGCCGGTCACGAAGACCGCGGTATTTTTAGAGTTTGAATCCCTTGTGCAGGGCGACGACACCCGCCGTCAGGTTGAAGTATTCGACGCGCTCGAAGCCCGCCTGTTCCATCATCTGCTTGAGCTCTTCCTGGCCCGGGTGCATGCGGATGGATTCGGCGAGGTAGCGGTAACTTTCCTCGTCGTCCGTCACCAGCTTGCCCATCAAGGGCAGCGCCTTGAACGAGTAGGCGTCATATAGGGGTTGCAGCGGTTTCCATATCCTGGAAAACTCCAGCACCAGCAGCCGCCCGCCGGGGCGCAGGACGCGGTACATCTCCTTCAGCGCCGCATCCTTGTGGGTCATGTTGCGCAGGCCGAAAGCCACGGTCACGCAATCGAAATGACTACTGGGAAAGGGCAGCTTTTCGCCGTCGCACTGCGCCGCCAGCGGCACGATACCATCGTCCAGCAGCCGGTCGCGGCCAACCTGGAGCATCGAGCTGTTGATATCGGTAAGAACCACCTCGCCGGTCTTGCCGACCCGCCTGGCGAAGGCGCGCGACAGATCGCCGCTACCGCCGGCGATGTCGAGCACCCGACCGCCTTCGCGGATACCGCTCTGCTCGATGGTGAAGTGCTTCCACAGGCGGTGCATGCCGGCCGACATCAGGTCGTTCATCAGGTCGTAGCGTTGCGCCACGGAATGAAATACTTCCGCGACCTTTTTTGCCTTTTCGGATTCGTTGACGGTTTGATAACCGAAATGAGTGGTCTTTTCCATGCTGCCGGATCAAATAGATAAAGGTGGAATCATAACCGACTTGGGGCGGAAACGAAATGCGGCGCGGCCAGCCTTGCCTGCCGGATTATCCGGCCGCAGATTTACACGAGTCTAGTACTCGGGGTTGAAGTTCTTGATGATAATCTGGCCCGATTTTTCATCGTGCTCCACCTCCAGCAGCTTGCGCGCGGCGGCCTCCTCCAGCAGCTTGCTGAACGAGCGAAAGCCGTAATAGCTTTCGTTGAACCCCGGCTTTTGCCGCTTCAGCGCCTGCTTCACCATCGAGCCCCAGATTTTTTCTTCTTCGCCCCGCTCGGCGAACAGCGCCTCCACGGTTTCCATCACCAGCTCCAGCGCTTCCTGGGCTTTGTCGCCTTCCTGCGCGGCTTTGGGCGCGGCTTCCGCATGATCCTTGGCGGCGGGCTTCTTCTTGACGGTGCGCTTCTTGGCCTTTTCCGCTTTTTCCCGCGCCAGGTCATCGTAATAGATGAATTCGTCGCAGTTGGCGATCAGCAGGTCGGAAGTCGAATTTTTGACCCCGACGCCGATCACGGTCTTGTTGTTCTCGCGCAGCTTGCTCACCAGCGGCGAAAAATCCGAATCGCCGCTGATGATGACGAAGGTGTCGACGTGCGATTTGGTGTAGCAAAGATCGAGCGCGTCCACCACCATGCGGATGTCGGCGGAGTTCTTGCCGGACTGGCGGACGTGGGGGATTTCGATCAGTTCGAACGAGGCCTCGTGCATCGGCGCCTTGAATTCCTTGTAGCGATCCCAATCGCAATAAGCTTTTTTCACCACGATGCTGCCCTTGAGCAGAAGGCGCTCCAGCACCTTGCCGATATCGAATTTCTCGTACTTGGCATCGCGCACGCCCAAGGCGATATTTTCGAAATCGCAGAACAGCGCCATGCTGCGGATATTTTGAGAGGGGGTGGCCATGATCGGTTCCTGCAGTGATGTACATTGTGATGATAGCACTGGAGCTAACAAATATTTCACGAACATGCCGGCTGGATTCACCTAAAATGGGAATCCTGATCGAGACAAAGACATAAACCGTTGGCAGCCGATACATGAACCTCTCCAAGGACACTTTGCAAGAAAGCATCGCGCATCAGCGTGAAGCGCTGACCGGCTTGCTGCAGAAACCGTTGCGGCGGCTGGCGGCGCAGTGCGTCCCGGCATGGGGCGACCGCGAAAAACTCAATGCGTTGTTGCGCGAGGCGCTGAAGGAACTGCCTTACTGCAAACATCTTTATGTGCTGGACGCCAACGCGGTCCAGATCAGCGACAACGTCAGTCATGAGGAGTTGCTGGAAGGTTTTGGCCGGGATCGGTCGAAGCGGCCCTATATGCGCGAAATCACGGCCAGCACCGACTTCTTTCTTTCAGATGCCTACATCAGCCTGCAGGGACGGCGGCCATCCCTGACCGCAACCCAGATTGTGCGCGATGCGGCAGGCGTTGCCCTGGGGTTCGTTGGCGCCTATTTCGGCCTCCGCGACCTGCCGCTGACAGGAGAACTGTATGAAGAGCCGAGATACTGGCGCCAGATCAAGGGCGACCCCTCGATTCGCGGTACGGTATTCCACCAGACCCGGGCAGACAGTGAGATGGACCAGCACATCGATACGGTGCTGGGCGTGGTGACGGAATTGATGCTTTATCACGGGGTATACCATGTGATCCTGCATTTCTCCAGCAGCCGCGCGATTATCTGGGTGATGCAGGACCCCTACCGCTATCGCCTGCTGGATTTCAATGAACTGATCGATCCCGATATTTGTCTCGCCTATCCCAGAGTCCCTTATCCGGCAGGCGCGCAGGTGCCGTCAGAGCAAGTCCGCACCGTGCTGGAAGCCTTCCGCACGCTGCGTTTCATGGACGAAATGTTCTATCTGCGCTCCGGCACGCTGAACATTTTCAACGGCCTGGTCGGCCTCACCTTCTCTTGCGACGGCTCCCATTACATCCCGTATGACGAGTTTCTGCGGAAAGACCATGACTTCTGGACCGGCATCACGTCAGACCAGGGCGCGGCCTGATCCGGGCGCGAGCGTGCCGGCTGTGAAGTTTCACTGAACTGTGGCAACATGCCCATTTTCGGAAACATGAGCACATTCATGAAAAACAAAACTATCCATGCCGCAATGTTGGCGCCCGTCTGCCTGTCCTTGCTGCTGTCCGGTTGCGGAAGCGTCAACGTCTGGCCGTTCGGCGGGGAAAAAGTGCGGGACCTCACCCCGGCCAATTCCACCGAATACCAGTGCAATGGTGGCAAGCGCTTCTATGTGCGCTATCTGGATAATGGCCGTGCGGCGTGGTTGATTTATCCCGATCGGGATATTCGTCTCGACAAGGTCGACTCCGCCACCGGAACGCGATACAGCAACGGCATTGCCGTGCTCGACATCAATGGCGATGAATCGATGCTTGCGGACGGTCCGGCAATCTCTTTCTCCGGGTGCAAGCCGGCAGGCAAATAACCGGTCCGAAGCACGCAAGCCGGCTTGGCCGGCGCCCTGTTGTCCCCCGCTGCTTTTTGTCGCGCCGGTCTTTGTTCAGGGGTTCGCTAGGCGGTTTCGCCCTCGCCGCCCAGCACTTCGATGAGGCACGGCAGAAACCGCGACAGCTCCCCCGCCATGATCGCGAAGTCGGCATCGAACTGCTCGTCCGCCGTCTCGGCCTGCTGCTCGGCTTCTTCTTTCAGGATATCCAGAAATGCCAGGCGCTTTACCTGGAGGTTTTCGTGCAGCACGAATGAAATCTTGTCGTTCCAGGTCATGGCCAGCCGGGTAGCCTGCTTGCCGGCGGCAATGTGGCCACGGATTTCTTCCGCTTCCAAGGGGTGGCGCACGTAGCGGATGGTCGCTTTCTCCTCGCCGGGGGCGAGCAACTCGCAATCGCGGTCGATGGTGAATCCCGCCGGCGCTTCGTTGGCGGCAAGCCATCCTGTCATGGCGGCGGCCGGGGACATCCGGGTCTTGATCAAGGCGAGCGACAGATCCACGTCGGACTTGCGCAGGGTTTCCAGCAGTTCGTCCGCCCTGGCCGGGTTCGCCGCATCGACAACCAGCCAGCCGCCGGCCGGGTCGATCCAGGCGAAGCTGGTCCGGCGCCGGGCAAAAGCGCGCGGCATCAACTCCTCTGCGACCAGTTCCTTGATCTCGCGCAACTGCTTGCGGCCGGGGCGGTATCCCTGCTGCTCCTCGATCGCGGCGGCTTTGTCCTGCGCAAACTGGTTAATCACCGAAGCCGGCAGCAGCTTCTGCTCAACGCAAAGCGCAATCAGCATCTGCCCCTGGCAGGAATGCACCAGCGCATCGCCTTTGCCCCTCGGCGCAGACCAGCCCCGGCTCAACATGTCGGAATTTCCGCATCCCTGAAAGGCGTGGCCCGCCAAGGCCTTTTCCAGTTGGCCGGAAGTGATGCTGCAGTCGCGGAGACGGTAAATCTGAAGGTTTCTGAACCACATGGCTTGCACTCAAAAAAGAGGGGGATTCTACACCAACTCGAAAATTGAACCGACTACCCGCAATAAACCCCTCGCATCTGCACAAGCTCGGCAACGACCCGCTTTCTCAGCGAAGCGGGGCCAATTACTTCGACATTGGCGCCATGTTTCAGGATGTCCATCACCAGTTCCCGGTCATCGCTGTAGGGGACTTTCAGGCAATAGCATCCCTGCCGGTCGAAAGAAGATTCCTGCTGCGGGTGCCAGGCTTCCCGGCTTACCCAGCGCGCCCGTTCCGGCGTGAATTTCAGCTCCGCCCACTTCACATTTTTGCCGGAAAAAATGCCGTAGCCGGTACCCAGGGTTTCATCCAGTTCCCGTTCGCTGACATCCAGCGCGGGCTCATCGATCAGCCGAACCCGACGGATAGCGTCGATGGAAAAACTGCGGATGCCTTTACGCAAATGACACCAACCGTCCAGGTACCAGTTATCGCGGTAGTGCGTCAGGCGCTGCGGAGAAACGATCCGGTCCCGGGTTTCGTCCCTGCCGCGCGTGTAGTAACTGATTTCCAGCCGCTTGCGCTGCAACACCGCAGTGGCGACGGGGGCGAAATGTTCAGGTTCGCAGGGGCGGGCATTGACCCGCAGGATGCGAATGCGCGTCTCGACCGAACCCATCGGGATGTCGGCGGATTCCAGCAACAGGTTAAGCCGGGCAAGCAGCGGATCGACATGGGGCGACAGCAGCCCCGGTCCGAGATTTTTCAGCAGATGCTGCATGGTCAGCAGCGCGTGGATTTCCGATGCGCTGAACCAGAGCCCCGGCAATTCGTATCTGGGGAAAATCGGATCGGCCTTGCCGAAACGGTAGCCGCCCGCCCCCCGATCCCACTCGATCGGCGCGTTGAGCCGGTCCCTCAGATATTCCAGGTCGCGCTTGAAGGTCGCGCGGGAAATTCCGAGGTCGGCGAGAAAGGTCTCTAGCGTGACCACTTTGTGCTCGTTCAGCAACTGGTCGATGCGGTAGAAGCGTTCGGTGCGATCCATATCAATTTCCCGAAATTCTGATTCTGGTGGCTCATCTGGTGAGCCCCACTATACCGCAGAATAGCCACAAGACGAGCGATCCAGTTTGGGCCGCTTGCCCGGACAACCGACAGAACCACTCGAAAGGAGATGAAGATGAAAAACCAGAACGGATTGAAGCTGATGCTGGCGATACGCAGGATATGCAGCCGCGCGGCAGCCGAGGGCAAGACCCGCGTCAGGCCGGCCACGCTGCGCCAGATGGACAAACAGATAAAACATCTGCGCAAAAGCATCGACGCTTCAAGCCACGGAAATCTTTTTGGCATGTAGTCCGCCCGGCGGGACGCATCAGGATATTTAACGATTGGGGATATTTATGAAACTGGGAAAAATCAGCAGCCACGCAAGAATCCGCATGTCGCAACGGGGGCTTCCGCTCCAGGCACTGGAGACCCTGCTCGAATATGGCCGGGTCGAGTATGACCGCCACGGGGGCAAGGTGGTCTACTTGAACAACGCAGGAAGAGCCATGCTCGCCAGGCTGCTGCCAGCCGGGCAGATCGACCGCTGGGCAGACATGTACGCCGTGCTGGACCCACTGAACGAGGTGATTACGGTCGGCCACCGCACCCGTCGGATTTTGCGCCACTGATAAAAAATCCAGCGTAATGGGCGGCTGGGTATCGCTCACACGACCTTTACATTTACCTGCCTCCTGCTCAGTTAGCCTATCTGCCGGGCGGCAGTATTGCTAGAATGTCGGCAAGTAAATCATGCGGCGTTTCCGCAGCCCTGATTTTTGCAAAAACAACAATGACTCGTCGCAATCCATGAAGATTTTCACGTTTCGTTTCTTCCTTGCCCTGCTGGCCGTCACTGCGGCCTGTCCTGCCGCCGCTGCGGATATTGCCGGCTTCGCCGACCGCCCCGAGGTGCAAGCCTTCATCGCCGAGATGCGGGAAAAACACGGCTTCGACTCCGAAGTGCTGACGCGGGCCTTCGCCCGCATCAAACCGATTCCGGCGGTGATCCGGACAATCCAGCCGCCGAGTGACCCCTCAATCCGCTCCTGGCAAAACTACCGCGCACGTTATGTCGAACCGCACCGCATCGCCCTTGGCCTGCGCTTCTGGGACGAACACCGGACGGCGCTGATGGAAGCGCGGGCACGCAGCGGCGTGCCGGAAGAAATCATCGTCGCCATCATCGGCGTCGAGACCATTTATGGCCACCTCACCGGCCATTACTCCACCTTCGCTGCGCTGGCGACGCTGGCCTTCGACTACCCGCCGCGCGCTCCATTGTTCCGCCGTGAACTGGAGGAATTGCTGCTGCTGGCGCGCGAAACCGGACGCGACCCGCTCAGCTTCAAGGGTTCCTACGCTGGCGCCATCGGCCTGCCGCAGTTTCTGCCGAGCAGCGTGCGCCGTTACGCCATAAATGGCAGCGGCAACGACCACATTGACCTCAGCGCCAGCCCGGCAGATGCTATCGCCAGCGTAGCGAATTTCCTCAAGGAACATGGCTGGGTGCCGGACGGACCGGTAGCCGCAGAAGCCCATGTCGATGGCGAACAGTTCGCCGCGCTGCTCGACGAAGGCATCAAACCGCAGCACAAGGCCAGCGAATTGCAGGCCTGGGGCGTCGTCGCCGACAATGCGCCGGACCAACCGGCGGCGCTGATCGACCTCGTCACGCCGCAGCAGCCGATGGAGTACCGCCTGGGTTACCGTAATTTCTATGTGCTGACGCGCTACAACCACAGCAGTTTTTACGCGATGGCGGTGTACGATTTGGGCCAGACTCTGCGCGCCGAGCATGAAGCGTCTGGCCAGTAAAGCAGCCTCCCTCGGACGATTACCGGACAGGCTGGGGCATAGACGGCAAAACGGGAAATTGTTTATTCGCGAAATGACGGGGCTGTCATCTTGCAGTTATCTCCCATACAATATCTTTCATGAAAAAACATGAACTCGCCTGGGATGAAAGTCGGCATGGCGTGGGCATTGCCTTGATTGATGACCAGCACAGGCAAATTATCGACAAGGTCAACCAGATTGCCCATGTGGCTGCAACAGGGGCGAAAAGCGACGCCCTGAAAGAAATGCTGGAGGACATGCTTCTTTTTATGTGCGCGCATTTCGCGGTAGAGGAGCGGCTGATGGCGGAACACGGCTACCCCGACATGGAAAGCCATATTCAGGAACACCTCAGGATGTATCAGCAGCTGAGCAACCTCGTCAAGACGGTCCTGCACGCGACCAGACAAGACAAAGCGGCGCTGGTATCTGCTTATCTCTCCGATTGGGCAGAACAGCACATCATTCGAACCGACAAGGCACTCGGCGGATTTCTGACTGCCAAAGGGCTTGGCTAGCCGGCTTGGGGCTCGTAAGACTGCATTTAAGAAGCCCTTCTTATGTGTTTACTTGTGCCACTGGGGTATTCGTGCAAATTCGTGGCTGAATCACTTTTCCCGGTTGATGGCGCGCAATGAAAATCACATTTGTTCGTCACGGCGAAAGTGAAGCCAATATTGCCGGGGTCATTAACGACGATCCTGCGCAGCCCATCCATTTGACGGAACAAGGAAAAGCACAGGCCGGATCGGCGGCCTGTCGCCTCCGGTCGGTACCGTTCATGCAGGCTTATGCCTCAGAGTTTCCGCGTGCACGGGAAACAGCCGAAATCCTGCTTGGCCACCATGATTTCCGGTGGCACGATTGCCGGCTGATCATCGATTCCCGCCTGAACGAACGCAGGTCCGGAATGGATGGGCTGCCTGTAGCGGAATTCAACGACAGGGTGAGCGCCGACCCTTTGCACACCAAGCCCGGCAAAGGGGAGTCGTTTCTTGAGCAGATGGAAAGGGTGCGCGGTTTCCTTGACGAAATCGCCAAAAAACACCCGGCAGGGGTGATTCTGGCAGTATCGCACGAGAACCCAATACTTGCTGCAATGGCCTTGTCAGGCAAAGACCCCGAGGAGGCGGTCCGCTGCCATATCGCCAACTGCGGTTGGGTGGAATTGGACTGGCCCCGATAATCCCGGAAAAAACCATCAAACCGCAGAGGGCGCGCAGAACTCTATGAGTCCTCCGCGCCCTCTGCGGTGAAACACCGTTTTAGCAATCGATGCGCGATTATTTCTTCTTGGCCGAAACGCCGGAAACAGCATCTTTCAGCTTGGCGCCCACCTTGAACTTGACGACCTTTTTGGCAGGTATCTTCATTTCCTTGCCTGTGGCGGGGTTGCGGCCGATGCGTTCAGCGCGCTTCTCAACAGCAAAAGTGCCGAAACCGATCATTTGGACGTTGTCGCCGCTGGTCAGCGCGTTCTGGACAACCGCCATGAAAGCATCAAACATTTCCACAGTCTGAGCCTTTGAGTGCTGAGTGAGTTTGGAAACTGCAGTAATCAATTCGCCTTTGTTCATGTTATCGCCTCCCGAATAATTGATGATTAAATAAAGCAATGACATTGTAGTGGATATAAACCCGGCAAGCCAACCCCCGGCGAGACCCCCGGCGAATTAACGCGCTTTTTTGTGCCCTCAGGCCGCCCCGGATCGGGTATCCATCACTTTCAACCCCAAAACTACCGAAGCCAGCAGCAAGGTAATGGCATTGCCGATAACGATCGGGATGCTGCCGATCACCAGGCCATAGGCCATCCACAATGCCACCCCCAGGGTAAAAAGGGCATACATGGGCAGTGAAATTCCGGACAGATCACGCGTGCGCCAGGACTTCCAGGCCTGCGGCACAAAAGCGGTCGTAGTCAAAAACGCGGCGAAATAGCCAATCAGTTCGGCAATCATATTCGGTTTAAGTCCAAACGTGCCAGAAAACGGTCTTTCAAACCTTCCTCAGGTAGCAGGCCTTCAGCATGAAATTGCCGGCATCCATCTTGCAATCCACCTCGTGATCGCCGCCGACCAAGCGGATGCTCTTGACCTTGGTGCCCATTTTAAGCGTGATGGACGAGCCCTTGACTTTCAGGTCCTTGATCAGCACCACGGCATCGCCATCGGCCAGCACATTGCCGCTGGCATCCTTTATCACCGCATCTGCGGCGTCATCAGCGTCTGTGGCCGCATTCATCGGCCATTCATGGCCGCAGTCGGCGCAAACATAATTGTCGCCGTCCTGATAGGTGTTCTCCATGGTGCATTGGGGGCAGGCTGGGATAATAGTAGACATAATTCCGCTCAAATAAAGTTAGGTCACGCATTATAAGGCATCGATAACGGCCCAGAAATGGAAAGCGCGCCGGATATATCTTTTGCATACCCGACTGCACTGGAGAACAGCTCGACTTGCCTTGGCAACCTCGAAACCTGACAGCGATGTTGGTAGCATCTTGCCTCCGGAGCTGAACGAACTTATTTCAATCATTCATCCGGTCATTATTGACAAGGCTATTCCAGGCATCTATACATAAGTATGTTACTGGTTTATAAGGAGATGGTCATGCCTATGTCGATACGGACGCCCGCCGTCGAACGGCCCGGTTATCAGCAGGTCGAGACGGGAAAAGTTCAAAATCCCGGCGAGAAAGAGGCAAAGGCTCAGGCGAACGCTTCCATTCTCAAAGCTTCCATGGAAGTTTCCATCAGCGTCAAGAACAACACCTTGCAGTTGCTGTTGACAAGCGTCATCGCCAATCTCAACGAGGTGTTAAAGCCCGAGTTTGGTGACAACGCAATTCAGAATGCGGTCAATCAGGACAACACCCCCGAGGGTACCTCCGGCCGTATTGTCGATCTGGCCACAGGCCTGTTCGGCGCCTTCAAGACACAGCATCCGGAACAAGACCAGGCGACTGCCGTCGATAATTTTCTGACGGTCATCAAGAAAGGCATCGATCAGGGCTTCAAGGAGGCGCGGAATATCCTGGAGGGGCTGGGTGTGCTGAAAGGCGATATCGCGAGCAACATCGACAAGACCTACGACTTGGTCCAAAAGAAATTGGATGATTTCCGGTCACGCATGCTGGAACCGGCAACCACGACGCCCCCAGACACGGCACAACCCACAAAGGGCTGAAAAGGGCATTTTACGGCTTTTTGGCCTGAGGAAAATGCGGCAGTATGGGTGCGGCTGCGGGAAGGTTACTATTGCGATGGGCTCGCCGGGGTGCACAGGTTCACCATCCTGGTAGTACCTGGTGCCCGTCACATCGGCGTGCCGGGTCGTTAATACGCCGGCTACTCTTTCGCCTTCAACAAAGCCTTGAGATCGGCGAAGGGATTATGAGTAGCCAGCGATTCACTCGTCGAAGCCGATCCGGTTCGCCCGGCAGAATCCGCATATCTTGAGTGCTCGTTGTCGTGGCAATAGATACACAACAGCTCCCAGTTGCTGCCATCCGGCGGATTGTTGTCGTGGTTGTGATCCTTGTGATGAACGGTTAGTTGCTGCAGGTTGGTTCGGGTGAAAGTCCGCGTGCATTTCCCGCAAATCCACGGGTAAATCTTGAGCGCCTGTTCCCGATACCCCTTTTCGCGTTGCTCCGCGTTGCGCCGGGCTTCGGCAATGATCCGGTCCAGTTTGCCGGGGTCTGGTTTTTGGGCCATGTCACGTCCTTATGAAGTAAGCGCCGGGAGACGAGTAAATAGTCTATGGTGGAAAAGGCAACCTGATACAAATTGTATCTTATCCGGGTGGTCTCGGCAGGCTTGAATTCCAGACGCATGGACACGTCTGGCGCCATGTCGCCACGCAACTAGCATAGCAGGCGATATTCGATGGCGTGCTAACGTGCGGACGCTGTTCTTATGCTTCGCAACGTGGCTATGCAATGATAGGGCATGGATCAAACAACGGAAGTTAGAGGTTAAATGAATTGACGGTTTGCAGAAACCCAAGCGTAACTTGCCAGCGTTTGCGGGCTGGAATAATCGATTGCGAACGGCGTCGAAATCATGCGATAGTAGTAACAATGGCACGGATGAGAGTGTGAGTGGTAATTGGCAATCAAGGAGAGAGCATCATGGGAAGCAAAGACAAGAAAAAAGAATCAAAGGGTAAGAAGCCACAACCAAAACCCACAGGCAAATAACCTTTCAAGCGCAATGCGTCTGGGGATCTATTTGGGGATAAAAGTCCCGGTTTAATACGACGGGTGATGGACGATTAGACTGACGCCATCGCGCCTTTCTGGGCGTTTTGTTTTTTCGTGACGCAGGCCGCTTATCCAGCCGATCCCTGGCCCCTGGCCTCTACGCTGCCGATAAGCGTCGATGTAGGCTACAATATGCAAGGCGATGCCGCAGAAGCTAATTTAGCGGATGAACGTGCCAATCTTTAGGAGCCGTCATTTCCCATGGCCCAAGAAACCCTTCTCCCTCTGAGCAAGTTTATCGGCGCAAAATTTTCTCTCAGCGACGCCTCGCCCGAATTCGCTCTGGATGACGATGAAGCAGAGTTCATGCTGGAAATCCTTGAAGGGGTCGACTGGTCCGAGCCGATTTGCCTGTTCGGCGAATACGCTATCCGCCAGCATAGTGCCTGGACCGAAGGCGGGAATGTCGGGATTTTCCACGGCAGCGACATCGTGGGGTTTTATGAAGGCCCCAACCTGTGGGTTCGTCCTGACCATCGCCGGCTCGGACTGGCCATCCCGCTGATCCTGTCCGCCGCCAAGCTAAGGGGCGGTAGCGTCTTGCCTCCTGACTTCGATACCCAGGGCTATTCACCCGCCGGCCTGTTGGCGCACACCGTGGCGCACTTGCAAACGCTACTATGCGCGATAAAACGAGGCGAGCCCATTCCCGAGGAAGTGTTGCGCGAATATAATATTCAGGATGCCGGCGAGTTCATACGCATGTTCGGGGCCAAAACCATCGAAGATTTGACGTGCTGTCAACCGGTAAAAACTTAAGCTAGCGGCCTGTCGGACTTACCCGAGAAGCCGGAAATTTTGAACAAATCACATTGCTTTGTTTCAGCATGCAGGTATTAGCGCTGATGAGGGAATTGTATCGCAACTGTCAGCCCTCTTTGCTTGACCCACTAAATCATCCCGAACATTAAGGCGATGGCGGTATAACACCACTATGAATGACCAACAACCGATTTCCCCTCGTCGTCGCCTGCAAGAGCTCCTGGCAATCCCGGAAAGACAGCGAACCGATGCTCAGTGGGATGAACTCAGCGAGCTTGAAATTACTCTGGCTTCCGTGAATCGCGCGGAGACGCCTGAGCAAGGTGTTCGGCGGAACGCCACTGCACCCGCTAATCACCCCAAATCCAGCGGTGACACACAAGGCAAGAAACCGTTCAAAAAGTTCCACAGGAAGCCGCCCAAGGGAAAAACGCCTTGAGATAGCGCGATAATAAACGTCACCATCCCGGCGATGTTCATAATCTCAAGAGCAAAACCATGCCACATCTCTTCGAACCCTTGACCCTCCGCGGATTAACCTTGCCAAACCGCATCGGCATTCCGCCCATGTGTCAGTACTCCGCGCAAGACGGCATGGCCACAGACTGGCATTTCGTGCACTACGGCAGCCGGGCTGCGGGAGGTGCGGGGTTGATCATAGTCGAAGCGACTGCTGTTGCACCGGAAGGCAGAATCAGCCCAGGCGACCTGGGGCTCTGGCAAAATCAGCAAATCGAGCCTCTTTCCCGGATTGCGCATTTCATGGCGGCGCGCGGTTCCGTGCCCGCCATTCAGCTTGCCCACGCCGGGCGCAAGGCCAGCGTTGGTCTGGGTTGGCAGGCCCAGCGCACCCTGTCGAAGGATGAAGGCGGATGGTCGACTGTGGCACCTTCTGCAATCCCCTTCGGGGATGGCTACGACATGCCCGAGGAATTGGACGAAGCGGGGATACGTCGGGTAATCGGGCAATTCGCCGCAGCTGCCAGACGAGCATGCGAAGCCGGTTTCCAGATTGTGGAAGTGCACGCCGCCCATGGCTATTTGCTGCACCAGTTTCTTTCCCCGCTTTCCAACCGCCGCACCGATTCATATGGCGGCAGCTTCGACAACCGTACCCGTTTAGTGCGTGAAGTGGTGTCGGCGGTACGCGCCGAGTGGCCGGATAACCTGCCTCTGATCGTACGTCTTTCCGCTACCGACTGGCAGGAAGGCGGCTGGGACGTGGAGGGGTCGGTGGAACTGTGCCGCGACCTCAAGAAACTGGGGGTGGACTTAGTGGACGTTTCCTCCGCCGGTCTCACTCCATCGGCAAAAGTTCCAGCCGGAACGGGTTTCCAGACCGAATTTGCCGCGCGCATCCGCCGCGAATCTGGAATCGCCAGCGCTGCTGTCGGGTTTATTACCTCGCCGGCACAGGCCGACCATATCATCCGCACCGCCCAGGCGGACATGGTGCTTCTCGGCCGCGAACTGCTGCGCGACCCCTATTGGCCGCTGCATGCCGCCCAAGCTTTGGGGCAGCCCATCCCTTGGCCGCTGCAATACCAGCGTGCAGCACCGCCCGGTACGACGGGGCGCTGAACGGCGCCGTGACGGCAAGGCCGCTCTTCTTTTATCCCTGTAGTTCGCCCAAGCTCTCGGTCAATCGGATCGTCCACAAGCGGCGCGCTCCGACCGCCGATTACCTCAAACGGTTGACGGTCTGCTCTGAGTCGAGGCGGACATATACAGCCCCTGCCGAGAAAAAAAGAAAGGCCGGATCAGCATCAACTGACCCGACCCTGACTTGGAAGTCATAATCTTGCCCGGCGGCAAAGTTATGCTTCCCGGCACAGAGAGAATTCTGGCCTTGTATGGCTGGTGGAGGTGGACGGGATCGAACCGACGGCCTTGTCATTGCGAACGACACGCTCTCCCAACTGAGCTACACCCCCATGTGGAATTTTCATTTTAACTTATAATCTCTATAACTTAAAAGTGTTGCCTGGAAAGGTGAGGATGCAGATGACGATTTTTCAGCGGCTTGGCTGGTTTATGGTTGCCGGTTTCGGTGCGGCGGCGGTTGGCGGCATCGCCCTCAACCGTGGCGAGAGCATCAATGCGCTCTGGTTCGTTGCCGCCGCCGTCTGTGTTTACGCCCTCGCCTACCGCTTTTACAGCGCCTGGATTGCGGCCAAAGTGCTGATGCTGGACGAGACCCGCGCCACGCCTGCCGAACGGCTCGATAACGGGCGCGATTTTGTGCCGACCAACAAGTGGATCGTGTTCGGCCACCATTTTGCCGCCATCGCCGGGCCGGGGCCGCTGATCGGCCCAACCCTGGCGGCGCAGTTCGGCTATCTGCCGGGCACGCTGTGGATTCTGACCGGCGCAGTGCTGGGCGGCTGCGTGCAGGACATGACCATCCTGTTCTTCTCCACTCGCCGCGACGGGCGCAGCCTGGGGCAGATGGCGCGCGACGAACTGGGCCCGGTCGGCGGCATGGCGGCGCTGGTCGGCACGCTGATGATCATGGTGATCCTGATCGCGGTGCTCGGACTGGTGGTGGTCAACGCCATGAAACACAGTCCGTGGGCGACCTCGACGGTGGCGGCCACCATTCCGATCGCGGTGCTGGTCGGGCTTTACATGCGCAACATCCGCCCCGGCCGGGTGCTGGAGGCTTCGCTGCTCGGGCTTGCGCTGTTGCTGCTGGCGGTGGCGGGCGGCGGCTGGATCGACCACAACGAAACCCTGCGCCCGCTGTTCGATCACGAAGGGCTGACGCTGGCCTGGCTGGTCATCGGTTACGGTTTTTTCGCCGCGATCCTGCCGGTCTGGCTGCTGCTGGCGCCGCGCGATTACCTTTCCACCTTCATGAAACTCGGCACCATCCTGCTGCTCGCCATCGCCATCGTGCTGCTGCGCCCGGAAATCAGGATGCCGGCGCTGACCCGGTTCATCGACGGCAGCGGGCCGATCTTCGGCGGCACGCTGTTCCCCTTCGTTTTCATCACCATCGCCTGCGGCGCGGTGTCCGGCTTCCATGCGCTGATTTCGTCCGGCACCACGCCCAAGCTGCTGGCCAATGAGCGCGACATCCGCATGATCGGCTACGGCGGCATGGTACTGGAATCGTTCGTCGCGATCATGGCGATGATCGCCGCCACGGTGCTCGACCCCGGCGTGTTTTTCGCGATCAACAGCCCGGCTGGCGTGGTCGGCAAGGAAGCGGTCGAGGCGGTGGCGAAAATCTCATCCTGGGGCTTTCCGGTGACGGTCGAGCAGATGGCATTCCTCGCCCAGCAGATGGGCGAAACCACCTTGTTCGCCCGCACCGGCGGCGCGCCCTCGCTGGCGGTCGGCATGGCGAGCATTTTCGGCAACGCCTTCGGCCAGGGCTGGTTGTCGATCTGGTACCACTTCGCGATCATGTTCGAGGCGGTGTTCATCCTCACCACGCTGGATGCCGGCACCCGCGTCGGGCGCTTCATGCTGCAGGATTTTCTCGGCAACTTTTCGCCCCGGTTGGGCCGGACATCCTGGTACCCGTCGGTACTGCTCACCAGCGGGATCATCGTCGCGGCCTGGGGCTATTTCCTCTATATCGGCGTAATCGACCCGCAGGGCGGGGTCAACATCCTGTGGCCGCTGTTCGGCATTTCCAACCAGATGCTGGCGGCAATCGCCCTGTCGGTCGCGACCGGCATCCTGGTCAAATCCGGCAGGCTGAAATTCTCATGGGTGACCGGCGTGCCGCTGGCCTGGCTGGCGATCATCACCACCTCGGCATCGTGGGAGAAGATCATGAGCGCGGACGTGCGCGTCGGCTTCTTTGCCGCCGCCGACAACATGGCCGCCAAACTCGCCAGCGGTGCGCTGCCGCCGGAGAAGGCGGCGGTTGCGCCGCAACTGATTTTCAACCTGCATCTCGATGCCTGGCTGACGCTGTTTTTCGTGGCGGTGCTGTGGCTGATTATTTTCGACATGCTGCGGGTGTGCGCACGGCACCTGCAGGGCAAACAGGTTGCCGCGCTGTCGGAATCGCCCCACGAGCCGAGCCGGCTGGTGGAAGACTGGGTGCGGGACTGACCATGCCGAACCGGCTCTGGCGCTTTATTCGCCGCCTTTCCGGCGACGACGCCTACGAGCGCTATCTCGCCCACCACGCCGCCGCCCACCCCGGAGAGCCGCCGCTGTCGCGCAAGGCGTTTTTCCGGCAGGAGCAGGAAAGAAAGTGGGCCGGAGTGCGGCGATGTTGCTGAGCCCTCAAGACGAGGCCGTGGCAGGAGGATAAAATGGGGCATGATTTCCACTGATGAGGAGGCACATGGACGCATGGTCAGAACTGTATTCAGTATTGCATTCCTATATTCCCGCCCTGGCGGCCTCTGCGGCTGTCGTTCTGCTGCTGTGGGGGGTGAACTGGCTGATGCAGCGCCGCCGACAGGATGTCGGCGCGGAGTCGCGGCTGCCGCGCCAGCTCATCATGCTGGCATTGTCCCTGACGGGACTGGTGGTAGTTATCCTGCTCATCCCGATGTCGGACACCACGCGCGGGCAGGTGCTGAGTCTGCTCGGGTTGGTACTGACCGGCGTGGTCGCGCTTTCGTCCACCACCTTCGTTGCGAATGCCATGGCAGGCTTCATGCTGCGGGCGGTAAAAAGTTTCCGCCCTGGGGACTTCATCCGCGTCGGCGAACAGTTTGGCCGAGTGACGGAAAGAGGGCTGTTCCACACCGAAATCCAGACCGAAGAGCGTGATCTGACTACGCTGCCGAATCTTTTGCTGGTGAATAACCCGGTCACCGTCGTGCGTACCTCCGGGACCATCGTCTCAGCCACTCTCTCGCTGGGATACGACATATCTCGAACCCGCATCGAGGCATTGCTGAAAAAGGCGGCGGAAAATACGGGCCTGGAAGAGTCTTTCGTCCAGGTCAGGAATCTGGGGGATTTCTCCGTTTCGTACCGGATCGCAGGATTTCTCGCGGAGGTCAAACAACTGCTGACGGTGAGATCTAATCTGCAAAAAAACATACTGGATGCCCTGCACGGCGATGGTATCGAAATCGTTTCCCCTGCATTCATGAACCAGCGCCAGCTGCCGGTGGGAAGCAAAATGATCCCCAAAGAGCCCTATGGGGAGAAAAAAACGCAAAAAGCGGCGGAGGAAGAGCCGGAGACGCTGATCTTCGACAAGGCCGAAGAGGCGGAAAAGCTGGATCGGGAGCGCGAAGAACTCGCGCGCCTCAATCAGCGGCTCGAAGAACTCAAAAAGCTGAAGGAAGCGGCGGCGGAAACCGAACAACCCCGGATTGAGGCCGAAATGGACACGACGAAACAACGCCTGGAACAAATCTCACGCCAGCTTGGCAACAATGCAGAAAACAGCCAATCGGGGGGCGCGGCCAAGGATCGCTGACGGCACCCGCCGGCGACGGACGCGCCCTCGTTATTCGAAGTCGTCCGCGGTGCTGGTGCCCTTTTCCTCGTGATAGAGCTGCGCCATCTCTTCATCGAAAAAGAACTTTTCCTCGCCGAAAGCCGGCTTGAGATCTTCCAGCCAGGTCGCTTTATCGTCGTAGGCGGCAAAGAAGGGCCGCTGCACCCAGTCCGGGTTGCGCCCCTGCAAAAAGCGCATGACAAAAATCTTCTCTCCGCTCGCCTCGGCCACGCCGAGCAGTTGAATCTTGCCCGGGTTGGCGGACATGCTGGGGCCGCGTACCGTGCGGCACAGTCCGCTCACCTGCTGATAGGCCTCGCGGAAAACCTGCCAGGCCCGCTCCAGCGGCACCGAGAAATAATGCTGCGCGCCGGTATCCCGCGCCACGAACATGTAATATGGGATGCAGCCGAGATCGACCTGGCTGTTCCACATCCTGGCCCATACCGCCGGATCGTCGTTGATGTGGCGCAGCACCGGCGACTGGGTGCGAATCTCCGCGCCGGTTTTCCTTACCCGCCGGATGGCGTCCTTCACCACCTGCGGCTCCAGCTCGCGCGGATGGTTGAAATGGGCCATGACCGCCAGGTGCTTGCCGGCGTCTGACACTTTTCGGAACAGGGCGAGCAGATCTTCGGCATCGTCATCGCTGACAAACTTGTAAGGCCAGTAGGCGAATGCCTTGGTGCCGATGCGGATGCGGCGCAGATTCGGCAGATCCGCCTGAATCAGCGGCTCCAGGTAAGAAGCCAGGTTATTTGCGGACATGATCAGCGGGTCGCCGCCGGTGAACAGCACGTCCGTCACTTCGGGGTGTTCCCTGAGGTACCCGATCAGCAGCTCGATCTCCCGGCTGGCGAACTTGAAATCCGACATCCCGACGAACTGCGGCCAGCGGAAGCAGAACGTGCAGTATGCATGGCAGGTCTGGCCCTGGCTCGGGAAGAACAGCACGGTCTGCCGGTATTTGTGCTGCATCCCGTGCAGCCGCTCGCCGTTGAGCAAAGGCACGTTGTGGTCGAGCTGCCCGGCCGGATGGGGATTGAGCTGCATGCGGATGCGGTTGGCCGCCTCGCGGATGACGGTCTTGTCGGCGCCTTGTTTGAGCAAGGCGGCGATTTCATCATAGTGCTCCGGCAACAGCATGTCGCGCTGGGGAAAGGTGAGTATGAAAATCGGGTCGTTGGGAATGTCGTCCCAGTCGATCAGCTGCTCGACGACAAAGTTGTTCGCCTTGAATGGCAGAACATGACCGACCACCTCGATGTCGAATTTCTGCTGTTCCGTGAGACCCTGCATTTGCGGGATCTCGCGGAAGTTGTGGAGCAGATAGGATTTGTACTGAGATTTCTGGAGACGGTGTGCCGAAAAACTCAAGTTGCGTGCCTGCATGGTTTTACCCCCTGTTGCCTGATGCGCCCATGGGCTGCACCGTAAAAACATGTTTTGCACAAAACAATATTGCACAATAGTATCACACAAGGCGGGCAAACATCGAATTTCAGGTGTAAGTGATTGTTTTTTCGCAAAACAATTGGGCGGGCTCTAGCTGTTTCCGAACTTTAACCCCTTGCGCGAAACGCTGGCGGCGCATGGGATTCGTGACAGTGTCACTCTGTGCGAGAGGCTGCCGAAAGAAACGGGAATGGGACTTTGCCGGGCGTCGAGTTTGGCCGCCCGCGAGAAGAATTGACCCTGCGTCTGGCCTATGTCGACCTCGACGGTGCCCGGACTCGGGTTGCAGCTCAACAGGTACAGCAGGGCCGGGAGATCGAACCGGCTCGTGCGGGAACGTGGCTGTTAACGCTTTAGCGTCTTTACAGCCACGGTCTATCGTGTGCGGTAAGCCCAGCCGAGCATGAAGAGGCCCGCCACGACCATCGGCAGGGAAAGCCACTGGCCCATGCTGACCCCCAGTGACATCAGGCCGAAGATGCCATTATCCGGGTGGCGGAAAAATTCGCCGATGAAGCGGAACGTGCCGTAGCCCACCAGAAACAGGCCGGAAACCGCGCCGCGCGGGCGCTGCTGCCGCGAGAACAGCCACAGTATGGCGAACAAGGTCAGGCCTTCAAGGCCGAACTCGTATAATTGCGACGGGTGGCGCGGCACTAAATCGTGTTGCGGAAATACCATGCCCCAGGGCATGTCGGTCGGGCGCCCCCACAGTTCGCCGTTGATGAAGTTGCCGATGCGCCCGGCGCCCAAGCCGAGCGGCACCAGCGGGGCGATGAAATCGGTGATGGCAAGCCATTTTATCCCGGTCTTTCTGGCGAACAGCCACATCGCCACCAGCACGCCGAGAAAGCCGCCGTGGAAGGACATGCCGCCTTTCCATACGGCGAATATCTCCAGCGGATGGGAGAAATAAAAGCCCGGTTCGTAGAACAGCACCTCGCCCAGCCTACCTCCCAGCACCACGCCCAGCACGCCGTAAAACAGCAGATCGTCGAGATGCCCGGCATTCAGGTCCGACTTCGGCCCGTTCTTGATGCGCCGTCTGCCGAGCAGCAGAAACAGGCCGAAGGCGGTCAAATACATCAGGCCATACCAGTGAACGGCAAGCGGTCCGAGGTGGATGGCAACAGGGTCGAACTGAGGATGGATCAGCATTGAGGCGGGAAGAATTTCGGTTAAAATGCGGATTATACGTTAATCTGTAATCTATTCAGGCAACCCTTTTTCACCGCAAAGGACGCGAGGGCGCGCAAAGGGAAACAGGCATTGGCAGTACCTTGCGTTCCTTCGCGTCCCTTGCGGTAATGTTGTTTAAAAACATTATGGATGCGCCATGCAGAAAAGCACTATAACTTTCTGTTTTACCCGTTTTTGCAAGGATTGAATATGCCCGCCTACCGTTCCAAGACTTCCACCCACGGCCGCAACATGGCCGGAGCTCGCGCCCTGTGGCGCGCCACCGGCATGACCGACGGCGACTTCGGCAAGCCGATCATCGCCATCGCCAATTCGTTCACCCAGTTCGTGCCGGGCCACGTCCACCTCAAGGACATGGGGCAACTGGTGGCGCGCGAGATCGAAGCGGCTGGCGGCGTAGCCAAGGAATTCAACACCATCGCCATCGACGACGGCATCGCCATGGGCCACAGCGGTATGCTGTATTCCCTGCCGTCGCGCGATCTGATCGCCGACAGCGTCGAATACATGGTCAATGCGCACTGCGCCGACGCACTGGTGTGCATTTCCAACTGCGACAAGATCACTCCCGGCATGCTGATGGCGTCGCTGCGCCTCAACATCCCGACCATTTTCGTTTCCGGCGGGCCGATGGAAGCGGGCAAGGCGGTGATTCAGGGCAACACGCTCCACCTCGATCTGGTGGATGCGATGGTGGCGGCGGTAGACCCGCATTACACCGACGCCGAAACCCTGACCATGGAGCGCTCCGCCTGCCCCACCTGCGGTTCCTGTTCCGGCATGTTCACCGCCAACTCGATGAACTGCCTGACCGAGGCGCTCGGTCTGGCGCTGCCCGGCAACGGTTCGCTGCTGGCCACCCATGCCGACCGCAAGGAACTGTTCCTCGAAGCCGGACGCAAGATCGTGGAGATCGCCAAGCGCCATTACGAGCGGGACGACGCCTCGGTGCTGCCGCGCAGCATCGCCACTTTCGAGGCCTTCGAAAATGCCATCACGCTCGACATCGCCATGGGCGGCTCCACCAATACCGTACTCCATCTCCTCGCCGTGGCGCATGAAGGCGAAGTCGCCTTCACCATGAAGGACATCGACCGCCTCTCGCGCAAGGTGCCGCATTTGTGCAAGGTGGCGCCCTCGATCCAGACTTACCATATGGAAGACGTGCACCGCGCCGGCGGCATCATGGGCATACTCGGCGAGATCGACCGCGCCGGGCTGCTGCACCGCGACTTGCCGACGGTGCACAGCACCAGCATGGGCGCCGCGCTGGAACAGTGGGACGTGATGCGCACCGCTGACGACAAGGTGAAAACCTTTTACCGCGCCGCGCCCGGCGGCGTGCCGAGCCAGACCGCTTTCAGCCAGGACAAGCGTTATCCCGATCTGGACGCCGACCGCAGCCACGGCTGCATCCGCGACAAGGCCCACGCCTACTCGCAGGACGGCGGACTGGCCGTGCTTTACGGCAACATTGCCGAGGACGGCTGCATCGTCAAGACCGCCGGGGTGGATGAAAGCATCCTCAAATTCACCGGCCGGGCGCGCGTGTTCGAAAGCCAGGAAGATTCCGTGGCGGCGATCCTGGCTGACCGGATCGTCGCCGGCGATGTGGTGGTGATCCGCTACGAAGGGCCGCGCGGCGGGCCGGGAATGCAGGAGATGCTTTATCCCACCAGCTATCTAAAGTCCAAGGGGCTGGGCAAGCAGTGCGCGCTGCTCACCGACGGCCGCTTCTCCGGCGGCACCTCGGGCCTGAGCATCGGCCACGTTTCGCCGGAGGCGGAAGAAGGCGGCGCCATCGGCCTGATCGAGGAAGGCGACAGCATCGAGATCGACATTCCGGGCCGCACCATCAACCTCATGATTGCCACCGCCGAGCTGGCCAAACGCCGTCAGGCGATGGAAACCAAAGGCGCCAAGGCATGGCAGCCGGCAAGCCGCGTCCGCCCTATTTCATCGGCATTGCGCGCCTATGCCGCGATGACCACCTCGGCATCCAGAGGCGCCGTGCGCGACGTCAGCCAAGTAGAACGGCGCTAAAAAATGGTCCACAAAGGCGCGGCCAAGTCGACCGACCACAAGCTGTCGTTGCGTGAGCTGCTCGATGCCCTGGTCGCCGACGGCCTGGTAGAGAAGGCGGACGCGGAGAATCTGCTGCTGCCGGCGCGCAGCGCTCGCAGCGATGTTCATCCCTTGGTGCAGATCGCCGAGCAGAAATGGCAATCGGCCAAGCCGCCGCACAAGCTGCTCAATCTCGAAACCCTGACCGAGTGGATGGCGCGATGGGTCGGCCTGCCCTACTACCATATCGACCCGCTGAAGATTAACGTTACCGCCATCACCAACACCATGTCGGACGCTTATGCGGCGCGCTTTCGCATCCTGCCGGTGGAGGTGAATGCGCGCGAGGTGGTGGTGGCTACCGCCGAACCTTTTCTCACCGAGTGGGAGAAGGAACTGGCCCCGATCCTGCGCCTCGACATCAGACGCGTGGTGGCCAATCCGCTGGATATCCAGCGCTACCTTGCGGAATTCTACAGCCTGGCGCGATCGGTCAAGCGGGCCGCCCAATCGCAGAGTTCCTCCTTCGCTGGCGGCCTTTCCAACTTCGAGCAGCTGGTGGACATGGGTCGTGCGGGCAATCTCGACGCCAACGACCAGCATGTGGTCCACATCGTCGACTGGCTGCTGCAGTACGCCTTCGACCAGCGCGCCTCGGACATCCATCTCGAACCGCGGCGCGAGCACGGCGATGTGCGCTTTCGCATCGACGGCGTGATGCACCACGTCTACCAGATTCCGATCGCGGTGATGGGCGCGGTGACCAGCCGCCTCAAAGGCCTCGGCCGGATGGATATCGTCGAGAAGCGCCGCCCGCTGGATGGCCGGATCAAGACCCGTTCGCCGGACGGCGACGAGATCGAACTGCGCCTGTCCACCATGCCCACCGCCTTCGGCGAGAAGATGGTGATGCGCATCTTCAACCCGGACGTGATCGTGCAGGGCTTCAAGGAGATGGGTTTCTCCGACGAGGACGTGGCGCACTGGAACCAGATGACCGGCCAGCCCAACGGCATCATCCTGGTCACCGGCCCGACCGGCTCGGGCAAGACCACCACGCTGTATTCCGCCCTGCGCCAGCTGGCGGTGCCGGAAGTAAACGTCTGCACCATCGAAGACCCGATCGAGATGATCTCGCCCCAGTTCAACCAGATGCAGGTGCAGCACAACATCGGCCTGGATTTTGCGAGCGGCGTGCGCACCCTGATGCGCCAGGATCCGGACATCATCATGGTGGGCGAAATCCGCGACCTGGAAACCGCGGAAATGGCGATCCAGGCGGCGTTGACCGGCCATCTGGTGCTGTCCACCCTGCACACCAACGACGCGCCCTCGGCGATTTCCCGCCTGCTCGACCTGGGCGTGCCGCCCTACCTGATCAATGCCACCCTGCTCGGGGTGATGGCGCAACGCCTGGTGCGCACCCTGTGCCCGCACTGCAAGGAGCGCGAGGCGCTCGACGGCGAGGCCTGGGAGGCGCTGGTCAAGCCGTGGAAGGCCGCCGCCCCGGCGATTGCGAGTGCGCCGAAGGGCTGCCTGGAATGCCGCATGACCGGCTATCTCGGCCGCATCGGTCTGTACGAAATGCTGGTGATGTCGCCGGGTTTGCGCAAGCTGATCAAGCCGGCCTGTGATGTGGCAGCCCTGCGCGAACAGGCCCACAAGGAGGGCATGAAGCCCCTGCGCATCAGCGGCGCGCAGAAGGTTGCCGCCGGCCTGACCACAATCGAGGAAGTCCTGAAGGTCGCCCCGCCGCCCGGCAGCTAAAGCCGACAAAAACACTCGGGTTTTGTGGTATCCTGAAATCCTGTTTTCAGGAGAGCGCCATGCCCAACCATCTGGCTTCAGAATCCAGCCCCTACCTGCAGCAGCACGCCGACAACCCGGTGGACTGGCACCCTTGGTGCGAGCAATCGCTCGCGCTCGCGCGCGAGCAGAACAAGCCCATCCTGCTATCCATCGGTTATTCCACCTGCCACTGGTGCCACGTCATGGCGCACGAATCGTTCGAGGACGAAGCCACCGCCATGCTGATGAACCGCAATTTCGTCTGCATCAAAGTGGATCGGGAAGAGCGGCCGGATCTCGACCAGATATACCAGAATGCCCACCATCTGCTTACCGGCCGCAACGGCGGCTGGCCGTTGACCTTGTTCCTGACCCCGGACCAGACGCCGTTCTTCGGGGGCACTTATTTCCCTCCGCAAGCGCGCTACAATCTGCCGGGGTTCGGGGATTTGCTGCTGCGGGTGGCGCAAGCCTATCAGGATCGCCGGCAGGATATCGACCTGCAAAATGCCTCGTTGCGCCAGAGCCTGGCGTCGACATCGCCCATGCCGACGGAAGGCGCCGAACCTGGCCCGGCGCCTTTGGCGGACGCGCTGTTCCAGCTCGGGCAAAGCTTCGATCCGGAGCATGGCGGCTTCGGCGGCGCACCCAAATTTCCCCGGCCAGGCGATATCGCCTTCTGCCTCCGCCGTTACGCCGCCGAAGGAAACGGGCAGGCGCGCGATATGGCGATCCACACATTGAAGAAAATCGCCGACGGCGGAATTTATGACCAGCTCGGCGGCGGCTTCTGCCGCTACAGCGTGGACGAACGCTGGCTGATCCCGCATTTCGAGAAAATGCTCTATGACAACGGCCCATTGCTTGGGCTCTATGCCGAGGCCTGGTGCTGTAGCGGTGACGAGCGCTTCCGTGAGGTGGCGGAGGAAACCGTTGCATGGCTGGCGCGTGAAATGCGCTCGCCGACGGGCGGCTTTTACTCCGCGCTGGACGCCGACTCCGAACATGAAGAGGGTAAATTCTACGTCTGGACGCCGCCGCAGGTTTCCGTTGCGCTCGCCGCCGACGAATACGCCGTACTGGCCCGGCACTATGGCCTGGATGGGTCCGCCAACTTCGAAGGGCGATACTGGCAATTCCATGTTGCCCAACCACTCGACCGAATTGCGCAGGATCTGGGCATAGGGCTGGCGGAGACGCACAGTCTGCTCGGCAGCGCGCGCGCCAAACTGATGGCTCAGCGTGGGCTGCGTGTACGGCCAGGCCGGGACGAAAAAATACTGGCCAGCTGGAACGCATTGATGATCAAGGGCCTGGCCCAGGCCGGTAGCGCCTTCGGACGGGATGACTGGATCGTCCTGGCCCGACAGGCGACGGACTTCATTCGTGCCGAACTGTGGCGGAACGGACGCTTGCTGGCTTCGTGGAAGGACGGGAAAGCTCATCTCGGCGCCTATCTCGACGATTACGCCTTCCTGCTCGATGCCTTGATCGCACTGATGCAAACCCGTTTTCGCGCCACCGATCTGGCATTCGCGCGCGACCTGGCGGAATCCCTGCTGGCGCAGTTCGAGGATCGCGACCGTGGCGGCTTCTTTTTCACCGCGCACGACCATGAAACCCTGATTCATCGACAGAAATCGGGTTCCGACAACGCCACGCCCTCGGGCAACGCGGTGGCGGCGTTCGCCTTGCAGCGGCTGGGACACCTGCTGGGCGAGCCACGTTATCTGACGGCCGCCGAACGGGCGCTCAAGCTTTTTTACCCGCACATCGCCGCCCAGCCAACGGGTTTCATTGCCTTTATTTCCGTGTTGGAGGAATATCTGGAACCGCCGCAGATCGTCATCCTGCGCGGCCCGGAACGGCCGGTCATGTCCTGGCAGCAGGAACTGGCTAGTGAATTCAAGCCGGCGACAATGACGCTGGCGCTGCCGAACGAGTTGGGGAAATTGCCCGGCCGTCTTGACAAGCCGTCCTCGCCCGCTGTCAACGCCTGGGTGTGCCAGGGCGTTACTTGCTTACCCGCAATCGATGATATCGGTGCATTGCGGCAGATTTTCGCATCGGGCAACAAGGCCCCAAAGCTCATGTAAAGATCGCATTACGCTAAGGAATGCCGACTTTATAAAGTTTGTTAAAGATCATTTGCAAAAATTTAAAAGTTGGATAAGATGGCGGTTCCCTATTTTTCTCAAATTAAACAAGGAGCATTAAATGAAAGTCGTTCTGGGTATTGCCGCTGCTGCGGCCCTGCTGGTTGCTGGACAATCCATGGCCGCCAACGCGCCTGCACCGAAAGAGGCAGCGACTTGCCTGGCTTGCCACGATGTCGATGTCAAGAAAATCGGCCCGGCTTACAAGGATGTGGCCAAGAAATTTGCCGGCGACAAGGGCGCCGAAGCCAAGCTGGTCGAGCAAGTCCTCAAGGGAACCGGTCCTAACGGCGTGGGTTGGATGAAAGAAGGCAAGGCCAGCATGCCCTTCATGCCGGCTAACGCAGTCAAGCCTGAAGATGCCAAAAAAATCGTCGAGTGGATTCTCAAATTGAAGTAATTTGGTTTTGCCACGAAAAAAGCCGGCCATTGGCCGGCTTTTTTTATTTTACACAAGAGTTTACAAGCGCATCGAAACTTGCCAAGATATCCGAACCGGCTAGAGCCTATTTCAGTCGGTTTCATACTCCGCGCCGTTGCATCGTGGGGCGCAGTGCTAGACGCGAGACGCGCCGCTTGGTTATTCCAAGCAAGTGGATCGCAACAACGCAATGTGCCCCACGATGCAACGGCCCTCCGGGTTGTGGTCAGAAAGCGTGTCTGCGTTGTTGCAAGGCTTGCCAAGGGAACAAGGGAACACCATTAGCTGCGCCTTGCGCCTAACAGCCATCGTTTTCTGGCCGCAACGCGGAGTATGAAACCGACTGAAATAGGCTCTTAATCCGGATTTTCAGCCAAAATGAAAAAGGGAGACGATAATGGAAGACCAGTTCAAGCCAGCCCGCCGCCAATTCCTCAAAACCGGGGGCGCCGCAATCGCCATGATCCCGGTAGTGGCCCTTGCCGGCAACGCGTTCGCCGCCACCAATGCAGGAATGCGGACTTCGATGAAGTATCAGGACACGCCGCTTGGCGACAAGGACTGTTCCAACTGTGTGCAGTTCGTTCCAGGCAAGACGCCGAAGGATCTGGGGGGGTGCAAGCTTTTCCTCGGCGACACGGAAATTTCGCCTAAGGGCTACTGTGCCGCTTGGGTCGCCGCGCCGAAGAAATAACCTTCCTTCATATCAGGCAAAAAGGCGCCGGCGGGCGCCTTTTTGCCATTTGAGCGTTCTGGACGGATTGTCCGGCTTGCCCTCATAAAGGCCGAATCAATCACGGAATTCATGGGGCTTCTGTTTATTTCACCAGTCCGAACAGATACAGGAAGATGGCGATGATCGCCAGCGGCGACACGAAGCGGATGGTAAAGCGCCACAGCCGGTAAGGCCGTGTGGTTACATTGAGTTCTTCCTGAACGTGAAGGGTCTTCATTACCCATCCGGCGAACAGCGCCATGAGCAGACCGCCCAGGGGCAGCAGGATGGTGGTGGTCAGCTTGTCGAAGGTGTCGAAAATGTTGAGGCCGAACAGCAGGTGCACGTCTTTCCAGGCGTTGAACGAGAGCAGCACGGCAATGCCGAGCACCCAGTCGGTCAAACCGATCAGCCACGCTGCTCGACGGCGGGTCAACCGCGTGTTCTCGATCAGCCAGGAAATCGCCGGCTCCACCAGGGAAATGGCCGAGGTCCAGGCGGCAAAGGCGACCAGCAGAAAGAACAGCGTGCCGATGAAAGCGCCTCCCGGCATTCGGCCGAAGGCGATCGGCAGGGTCTGGAAGATCAGCCCCGGCCCGGCGGCCGGCTCCAGCCCATTGGCGAACACCAGCGAGAAAATGGCCAGTCCCACCAGGAGCCCGACACCGGTGTCGACAAGGGCCACGAACAGAGTGGTGCGGGCGATGGAGACGTGGCGCTGGAGGTAGGAGCCGTACACCATCACCGCGCCCATGCCCAGGCTCAGGGAAAAGAACGCATGGCCCAATGCCGAGAGCACGACCACCGGCGTGACTTTAGAGAAATCCGGGGTAAACATGAAGCTGGCGGAGCGAGCGACATCGCCCTCGGCCAGGCTGTAGCCGAGCAGCACCAGCAGGATGGCGAACAGCGCGGGCATCAGGATGTTATTAGCCTTTTCCAGACCCGAATTCACGCCGCGCGCCACCACGCTCATCGTCATCACGATGAACAGGCTATGCCACAAGCCCAGTTCCAGCGGTGCCGCGAGAAACGCGGCGAACTGGCTCTGCGCCATGGCCCCATCGATACCCTTGAAACTGCCGCTGGCCGCACGCACCACGTAATCCAGCACCCAGCCGGCGATGACGCTGTAAAAAGCCAAAATCAGCAGCCCCGCGATCAGGCCCATGATGCCCACCCATCTCCACAGCGCCGAAGCACCCGCCTCTTTCGCCAAGGCGGCCATGCCGTCTACCGGATTGCGCTGGGCGCGCCGACCGAGCATGATCTCGCACATCATCAGCGGGATGCCGACCACGGCAATGCAGACGAGAAACACCAGGACAAAGGCGCTGCCGCCGTTGACCCCGGTCATGTAGGGAAACTTCCAGATGTTGCCCAGACCTATCGCCGAGCCGGCGGTAGCCAGAACGAAGGTCCAGCGGCTGGTCCAATGGCTGCGATGGGTGGCGTGGGCCGCGGTCATGAGTTGAAATAGCGGTCGGTCTCGGCCTTGACCACCTTGGACAGCCACAGCAGGCCGATCAGGTTGGGCAGAGCCATCATCCCGTTCATCAGGTCGGAGAAATTCCAGACGAATTCCAGGTTCATCATCGCGCCGACGACCACCACGGCGATGAAGACGATGCGATAGATGCGGATCGAACGCGAACCGAACAGGTATTCGATTGCCTTCTCGCCGTAGTAATTCCAGCCGATCAGGGTGGAATAGGCAAACAGGGCAGTGGCCAGAGCGACGATGATCTCGCCGGTGCTGCCCAGGGTTTCGCCAAAACTGGCGCTGGTCAGTTGCCCGGCGCTGATGCCCTTGGTCCAGGAAGTTGCGGTAAGAATCACCAGGGCGGTCATGGTACAGACCACCAGGGTGTCGATGAAAGTCTGGGTCATGCTGACCAGAGCCTGCTTGACCGGATCATGGGTGCGCGCAGCAGCGGCAGCAATCGGCGCCGAGCCCAAGCCGGATTCATTGGAGAATACGCCGCGCGCAATGCCGAAACGCATGGCGGCGGCGAGGGTGGCGCCGGCAAAGCCGCCAGTGGCAGCGGATGGCGAAAAGGCAGAGCTGAAGATCAGATAGAAGGCATGGGGAATTTCGGTGATATTGAGCGCGAGCACCACCAGTGCCGAGCCGACGTAACCGATGATCATGAACGGCACGAGCAGGGAAGTGAATTTGCCGATCGAGCGGATGCCGCCCAGAATCACCAGCGCCGTCAACGTCATCAACACGATGCCGGTGACCCACGGCGCAACGTGAAAGGTCGCCTCGAAGATCTTGGCGGCGGCGTTGGCCTGCGTCATGTTGCCGATGCCGAAGGTGGCAAGGGCGGTGAACAACGCGAACAGCCAACCCAATTTCGGCAGTCCGGCGCCCTTGGCGAGGTAATACATCGGCCCGCCACGCATGCCGTGCTCGCCCTTCTCACGGTATTTGACCGCCAGTACCGCTTCGGAATACTTGGTTACCATCCCGACCAGGCCGGTCATCCACATCCAGAACACCGCGCCGGGACCGCCCAGCGTGATCGCGGTGGCGACGCCGACGATGTTGCCGATGCCGACCGTGGCCGCCAGCGCTGTCATCAGCGCAGCGAAATGGCTGATGTCGCCGGCGTGGCCGTGATCCTTGTGGAAAATCATGCGCAAAGCCAGCGGCAGGGCGCGGAATTGCAGACCTTTGAGCAGTACCGTCAGGTAAAGGCCGGTGCCCACCAGCAGGGTCAGCATAGGTGGCCCCCACACCCAGCCGGACAGCGTCGCGATCAGCGCTTCGATGGTTTGCATCTGTTTTCCCCTTGAACCGGCAGAGCCGGAAGCCTAAGTAAAATTCTTCTTGTTTATCACGTAGCCGCCGGCGGTTGGCTGTTAGCGTGGATTATAACCAGAATATTTCCCGGCCCGCGAATACCGGTTAAACCAGCCAATCCCTGACAACCAGAAATTCCCTGTACAGGCGCGCCTCTTCGCTGCCCATTTCCGGCTGCCAGCCATAGCGCCATTTTACGCTGGGCGGCAGCGACATCAGGATGGACTCGGTGCGTCCGCCCGATTGCAGGCCGAACAGGGTGCCGCGATCCCACACCAGATTGAACTCGACATAGCGTCCGCGGCGGTAAGCCTGGAAATCCCGTTCGCGTTCGCCATAGGGCGTGTCCTTGCGACGCTGGAGCAGGGGCAGGTAGGCGGCGATGAAGTGTTCGCCGACGCTTTGCATCAGGCCGAAGCTGAAGGCGAAGTCGCACTCGTTGAAGTCGTCGAAAAATATCCCGCCGATGCCGCGCGGCTCGTTGCGGTGCGGAAGATAAAAATACTCGTCGCAGCGCCGCTTGAAACGGGGGTGATAGTCGGCGCCAAACGGTTCCAGCGCCTCGCGGCAAATACGGTGGAAATGCACCGCATCCTCGACGAAGCCATAATAAGGCGTCAGATCCATGCCGCCGCCGAACCACCACACCGGTTCGCCCGTGGCCGGCTGTACGCTGAAGAAGCGGACATTCAGGTGAGTAGTCGGCACATAAGGATTGCGCGGATGCAGCACCAGCGACAGCCCCATCGCCTCGAAAGCGCATCCGGCCAGGTCGGGGCGCTGGACGGATGCGGCGGCGGGCAGCTTCTGGCCGCGCGCGTGGGAGAAATTCACCCCGCCGCGCTCGAATACCTTGCCGTCCTCGATCACGCAGCTCAAGCCTTCCCCGCCCTCCGGGCGCTGCCAGGCATCGCGCAGGAAGTTGCCGCCGTCGACCTGTTCCAGCAGGGTGACGATGCGCTCCTGCAAATCCAGCAAAACGGTTTTTACCTTGTCGCTGTGCATGCTATTTTCGAAGAATCCGGCCGCTGATCAGATACTGGATGGTAGAGGGGGTCTTACGGGTGCCGACCCTGCCCGGCATGACCAGGGCGTTCTGGCCAAAGGCCTTGATGCAGGCGGCGTAGGTTTTTAGCGGTTTCAAGCCGGCGCGGTTGGCGCTGGTGGAAACCAGGGACGAACGTAGCGCCCGGCACAAGGCCGCCGTATCAGGGTGGGCGGTCACTCTTACGGCGATGTCGTCGTGCCTGCCGCGCAACCAGCGCGGCGCATGGCGGGAAGCGGGCATCAGCCAGGTATGCGGCCCCGGCCAAGTCTGGTCGAGCAACTTGCGTTGCTCCGAGGTAGGAGACTGCACATAGCGCTGCAGACGGCTGAAACGGTCGGCGACCAGGATCAATCCCCTGGATCGGGGTCGGTTCTTGATCTGAAGAATTTGCCTGACTGCGCGATAACTGCGCGGGTCGCAGCCCAGGCCGTAACAGGATTCGGTGGGGTAGGCGATCACCCCGCCACGTGCGAGGTGGGCGCGCACTTTCCGGATCAGGGCGGCGGAATAGGGCATTACTTGAGAGAGGCTTGCAGCTCCTGGTTCTTGGCGGTGATCTGTTCCGCGGTGCGGGCACGGTCATCCTTGAGACGCCGGCTCAGGGCTTCATCCCCCAACGCGAGGATCTGGGCGGCCAGGTAAGCGGCATTCCTGGCTCCGGCCTTGCCGATAGCGACGGAGGCTACCGGTACGCCGCCCGGCATTTGCACCGTGGAAAGCAGCGCGTCGAAACCGTTCAGCGGACCGCCCTCCATCGGCACGCCGATTACCGGGCGAGTGGTGTGAGCAGCCACTGCGCCGGCCAGGTGCGCCGCCAATCCGGCGGCGGCGATGAACACCGCGCAACCGCGACGTTCGGCATCCCGGACGAAGGCCATGGTCGCCTCCGGAGTACGGTGGGCGGAAGTGATTTTCACCTCCCATGCCACGCCCAGCTGGGTAAGGGTGTCGAGCGTGGACTTCATCACGGGCAGATCGGAATCCGAGCCCATCAGGACGGCGACGAACGGCAACATAATTGTTCTCCTAAAATTATCAGCCACGGGTTTACACAGATTATAAGAGAACCCTCTGCTACGAGGGTTTATCCGTGAACATCCGTGTAAATCCGTGGCTGAATATTATTTCTTGATTGCCCGGTAGCCGATGTCATGCCGCATCTGGCAACCGTCGAACTTGATCGAATCGGCGATTTCGTAGGCGCGCCGTTGTGCCAGCTGCACCTTGTCGCCCAATGCGGTAACGCACAGCACGCGGCCGCCGCTGGTGACCACCTTGCCGTCCTTGAGCGCAGTGCCGGCATGGAACACATGGTAGTCGCGCGGCACTGTTTCCAGCAAATCGGTGAATGGCGGCAGGCCGGTGATGACGTCGCCCTTGCGCGGGTCGTCCGGATAGCCGGCGGCGGCCATCACGACGCCCAGGGCAGCGCGACGATCCCATTCCGCGTCCACCTGGTCGAGCGTGCCGTTGACAGCATGTTCCAGCAGGGTGAGCAGGTCGCTCTTGAGGCGCAGCATGATCGGCTGGGTTTCCGGATCGCCCATGCGGCAGTTGAACTCCAGCACCTTGATGTTGCCCTTGGCATCGATCATCAGGCCGGCATAGAGGAAACCGGTGAACAGCTCGCCCTCCTGTGCCATGCCCTGCATCACCGGGTCGATCACCTCGCGCATCACCAGCGCATGCATCTCGGGAGTAATCACCGGGGCCGGCGAATAAGCGCCCATACCGCCGGTGTTGGGACCCTGGTCGCCATCCAGCAGCCGCTTGTGATCCTGGCTGGTGGCAAGCGGCAGAACGTGCGCACCGTCGGCCATGACGATGAAGCTGGCTTCCTCGCCCAGCAGGCATTCCTCGATCACCACGCGGGCGCCGGCTGCCCCCAGCTTGTTGCCGGCCAGCATCATGTCGACGGCGGCATGGGCTTCTTCGAGGGTTTGCGCGACCACTACGCCCTTGCCCGCCGCCAGGCCGTCGGCCTTGACGACGATGGGCGCGCCCTGCTGGTCGATATAAACGTGGGCCGGTGCGGCATCGGTGAAAGTGGCGTAGGCGGCAGTGGGAATGCCGTGGCGCACCATGAAAGCCTTGGCGAAATCCTTGGAGCTTTCGAGCTGCGCCGCGAATTGGGTCGGGCCGAAGATTTTCAGGCCCTCGGCGCGGAAGACATCGACGATGCCGGCAGCCAGCGGCGCCTCCGGGCCGACCACGGTAAACGCGACCTTTTCCTGCCTGGCGAATTCGAGCAGCTCGGGGATGGTGTGGAGGGCAACATTGGTCAGGTCCGGCTCAAGCGCCGTGCCCGCATTGCCGGGCGCGACGAAGATTCGGGTCGAACGCGCGCTCTGCGCCAGTTTCCATGCCAGTGCATGTTCCCGTCCTCCGCTGCCGATAACCAGAATTTTCATGGCTTCACATCCTAATGACTAAACCGCAGAGACGCAGAGGCACGGAGAAAAAAGCTTTGAATTCTCAGCGCCTCTGCGGTGAAAAAATCAATGCCGGAAATGCCGCATGCCGGTGAATACCATCGCCATGCCGTGCTCGTCGGCAGCGGCGATCACCTCCTCGTCGCGCATCGAGCCGCCGGGCTGGATCACGGCGGCGATGCCGGCCTGGCCGGCCGAATCGATGCCGTCGCGGAACGGGAAAAAGGCATCCGAGGCCATCACCGAACCACGCACCTGCAGGCCGGCATGCTCGGCCTTGATGGCGGCGATGCGCGCCGAGTTTACCCGGCTCATCTGGCCGGCGCCGACGCCGACGGTCATTTTACCGCTGACATAAACGATCGCGTTGGATTTAACATATTTGGCCACGCGCCAGGCGAATAGCAGGTCGGCCATTTCGGCCTCGGTCGGGGCTCGCTTGGTGACCACCTTGAGTTCGTTATAAAGAGCCAGGTCGGCATCCTGCACCAGCAGGCCGCCGGTGACGCGCTTGAAATCCAGCCGCTTGCCGGGTTCCTTCGGCCATTGCCCGCACTCCAACAAGCGCACGTTTTTCTTCGCGGCGACGATTTCGCTGGCTGCCGCGGATACCTTGGGCGCAATGATTACTTCGACGAACTGACGATCGACGATGGCTTGCGCGGTGGCGGCATCCAGCTCGCCGTTGACGGCGATGATGCCGCCGAAAGCGGATTCCGGGTCGGTCTTGTAAGCCCGGTCGTAGGCCTCGAGCAGGTTGGCGCCATAAGCTACGCCGCACGGATTGGCGTGCTTGACGATGACGCAGGACGGCGCCTCGTCGAACTGCTTGACGCACTCCAGCGCGGCATCGGCATCGGCGATGTTGTTGTAGGAAAGCTCCTTGCCCTGCAGCTGGCGCGCGGAGGAAATGCTCACTCCCTTTTCGCCGGCGGCAACGTAGAAAGCCGCCTGCTGGTGCGGGTTCTCGCCGTAGCGCATGCCCTGGACCTTGGCGAACTGGAAATTCAGCCGTTCCGGGAACTGCTGCTTGCTGCCGTCCGGGCCGATGGCCGTGAGGTAGTTGCTGATCGCGCCGTCGTACTCGGCGGTATGGGAAAAGGCCTTCACCGCCAGCTTGAACCGGGTTTCGGCGCTCAATGCGCCGCCGTTGGCCTGCAATTCGGCACCAAGCACGACATAGTCGGCCGGGTCGGTCACCACCGCGACACCGGTGTGGTTCTTGGCGGCGGCGCGTACCATGGTCGGCCCGCCGATGTCGATGTTCTCGATCGCGTCTTCCAGCGAACAGTCCGGCTTGGCGATGGTCTCGCGGAACGGATAGAGGTTTACCACCACCAGATCGATGGCGGGAATACCGGAACCCTCCACCGCCGCCACATGGGCGGGAAGGTCGCGCCGGAACAGGATGCCGCCATGAATTTTCGGGTGCAGGGTCTTGACCCGGCCATCGAGCATTTCCGGAAAGCTGGTGTAATCGCCCACTTCCGTGACTGCCACGCCCGCATCCGCGAGCAGCTTGGCGGTGCCGCCGGTGGAAAGGATCTCGATGCCGAACTGCCGCAGGGTCTTGGCGAATTCGAGAACGCCGGTTTTATCGGAAACGCTGATGAGGGCTCGACTGATTTTGATCATTTCTGTTTTTTCCTAAAAGCGGTTTTAGCCACGGATTAACACGGATGTACACAGATTTCCCTGAAATTCGCCCTGAGAGTTTCACCTGCTTTGGGTGCCTTAATCCGTGTAAATCTGTGTTAATCCGTGGCTGGCTTCTTACTTGAGGCCGTGGGTTTTCATTTTCTTGCGCAGGGTGTTGCGGTTCAGCCCGAGAATTTCGGCGGCCCGGGTCTGGTTGCCTTGGGCCTGGTCGAGGATTACCTGCAACAGCGGCTTTTCCACGCATCCCACCACCATTTCATAAACGGCGCTGGGCTTCTCCCCATCCAGATTCTTGAAATACTGGTCCATTGCCTTGCGCACGCAGACTGCGATTTCGTTTTCGTTGATCATGCCGCCATCTCGTTTTCCATAATATAGGTATGTCCGGTCGATTCGGCAAAGAAGCGCTCGACGGCGTCGAGCTGCCCGCGGGTGGTTTGCAACTGGTTCATGGCGTGGCGGAACCCGGCGGAATCGGGCAGCCCCTTGGTGTACCAGGCGATGTGCTTGCGCGCCATGCGCACGCCGGTGTACTCGCCGTAGAAATCGTAAAGGTCGTGCAGGTGGCCGGTCAGCATGTCGCGGGTTTCCGTCACGCCGGGGTGCGGCAGCAGCTCGCCGGTTTTCAGATAGTGCGCGATGTCGCGAAAAATCCACGGCCGGCCCTGTGCCGCGCGGCCGATCATGACGGCATCGGCTTTCGTATAGTCGAGCACGAACCGGGCTTTTTGCGGGGTGGTGATGTCGCCGTTGGCGATCACCGGAATGCGGATTTCGGCCTTGACCGCGGCGATGGTGTCATATTCGGCTTCGCCGCTATAACCGCATGCACGGGTGCGGCCATGGATGGCCAGCGCCTGGATGCCGGCGGCTTCGGCGATGCGCGCCACGCTGATGGCGTTGCGGCTGTTCTTGTCCCAGCCGGTGCGGATTTTCAGGGTAACCGGTACGTCCACCGCCTTGACCACGGCTTCGAGAATGCGCGCCACCAGGGGCTCGTTCTGCAACAGTGCCGAGCCCGCCATCACATTGCAGATTTTCTTTGCCGGACAGCCCATATTGATGTCGATGATCTGGGCGCCGCGGTCGGTATTGTATTTCGCCGCTTCCGCCAGCATCGCGGGATCGGCGCCGACGATCTGCACCGACACCGGCTCGGTTTCGCCTGCGTTATCGGCCCGGCGTTTGGTTTTCTCGCTGCCGTAAAGCAGGGAATTGGACGCCACCATTTCCGAAACCGCCAGCCCTGCGCCGAAAGCGCGGCACAGCTTGCGGAAAGGCCGGTCCGTCACGCCCGCCATGGGGGCGACGATCAGGTTGCTTTTCAGAAAATAGGGGCCGATTTGCATTGCTTAAATTTTGAGCGGAAAGGGCGGTATTGTAATCCCAAACCCGGTGTCGAGGAAGGGATCAGATCAAGGAAAGCCACATAAACTGACGCGGGTCATGAAAGCGGATTTCAGCCCGGTTTCAATGTGTTCACGCTCTAGTGGGCAAAAATTTTAGAGGCTGCCGTATAAATCAGAAACCAAGACTGCTGAGCAGGTCGTCCACTTCTTCCTGATTGTTCACGACATCGGCGCGGCCTTCTTTTTTCACAACCGGCCCGTTGAGCAGGCTGGTGTCGCCCCCTTTCGCGCTGGCCGGTTTGCTGAGAAGCAGGATGTGCACCAGTTGATGCTCCAGATTCTGTGTCAGGTGCGCAATTTTTTTGATCACCTGCCCGGTGAGATCCTGAAAGTCCTGTGCCATCATGATATCGGTGAGCTGAGATGAAGTCTCCTGGGTATGGCTGGGGATACCTTCGAGAAAGGCCAGCATTTTCTCGCCTACCCGCCGAAATTCGCCGTCCCCTTTTGCGCCTCGCCATTCATCGGCCAGGGCAAGCGCATCGGTCCCCATTCTTTCCTGCAATGGCAGCGCTTTCTCCACCGCGCCAAGAACGCGCTGTGCAGCCTGCTCGGTAAGCTGGGCGATGTAGCTGAGGCGTTCCTGGGTATCGGGCAGCTCGCCCACCATGCTCTGCATGGCTTCGTCGCATCCCAGTTCGCGAAGGGTTCCGTGGAGCTGGCGCACCAGATGACCGAGTTCGGTATAACCGGTTTCGGCTGTGTTCGACGTATCCTGCGCTTGTTCATCCATGATTTCACCATGACGTTTACATTGTTAGGCGGTCAGTTTGCCACAGCCGGCCTGGGTTTGCGACATTTGAATCAGCGCACGCCCAAAATTCCGCGGCAAGACATGGCAAGAAACAATGTTACCCGGACTATTTTTTGGCTATGGCGCAGAAAGAACTAATGCGCCTGCTCCCAGTTCGGCCCCACCCCCAAGTCCACCACCAGCGGCACTGCCAGTTGTGCCACGCCGCACATCAGTCCGGGCAGTTCGCGCTTGACGGTTTCCAGTTCGGCCTCGGGCACCTCCAGCACCAGTTCGTCATGCACCTGCATGATGATCATGCTCTGCATCCGGTTTTTCTCCAGCCAGGACTGCACCGCGATCATGGCGAGCTTGATCAGGTCGGCGGCGGTGCCCTGCATCGGCGCGTTGATCGCGGCGCGTTCGGCGGCTTGGCGGCGCATGCCGTTGGCGCCGCTGATTTCCGGCAGCCACAGGCGACGGCCAAACACGGTCTCGACATGGCCATGGGCGCGCGCGGCTTCGCGGGTGCGCTCCATGTAGCGGGCGACACCGGGATAGCGGGCGAAATAGCGCTCCATATAGGACTGGGCGGCGCTGCGCTCGATGCCGAGCTGCGAGGCCAGGCCGTAGGAAGACATGCCGTAGATCAGGCCGAAGTTGATCACCTTGGCGTAGCGGCGCTGCTCGCTGCTGACTTCTTCCGGCGTTGTGCCGAACACTTCGGCGGCCGTGGCGCGGTGGATGTCCTCGCCCGCCGCGAAAGCCTTGAGCAGGCTCTGGTCGCCCGACAGGTGCGCCATGATGCGCAATTCGACCTGGGAATAATCGGCGGCGATGATGTGGCTGCCCGGCGGCGCGATGAAGGCTTCGCGGATGCGCCGTCCTTCCTGGGTGCGCACCGGGATGTTCTGCAGGTTCGGGTCGGAACTGGCGAGCCGCCCCGTCACCGCCACCGCCTGGTTGTAGCTGGTGTGGACGCGGCCGGTTTGCGGATCAACCATGCGCGGCAGCTTGTCGGTGTAGGTGGACTTGAGCTTGGTCAGGCCGCGGTATTCCAGCAGAACCTTGGGCAGGGGGTAGTCCAGCGCCAGTTCCTGCAGCACGTCCTCGTCGGTGGAGGGGGTGCCGCCCGGCGTTTTCTTTTTCACCGGCAGGCCGAGCTGATTGAACAGAATTTCCTGTATCTGCTTCGGACTGTTGAGGTTGAATGGCTGGCCGGCCAGCAGATGGGCGTCCCCTTCCAGCCGCATCATGCTCTGGCCGAGTTCCTGGCTTTGCCTGGCGAGCAGCTTGACGTCCAGCAGCACGCCGTTGCGCTCCACGGTGAACAGCACGTCGAGCAGCGGCATTTCGATCTGACGGTAAACGTAATCCAGCTTGGCGTCTGGCTCGATCTGCGGATACAGGTTCTGATGCAGTTGCAGCGTAATGTCGGCGTCCTCGGCGGCATAGCGGGTGGCGGTATCGATATCCACCTGGTCGAAGCCGATCTGTTTCGCGCCCTTGCCGGCGACCTCGGCGTAGGTGATGGTCTTGACGCCGAGATGGCGCAGTGCCAGCGAATCCATGTCGTGCGATCTGTGGCTTTCGAGCACATAGGATTGCAGCAGGGTGTCGTGGACGATGCCGTTAAGGGCAATACCGTGGTTGGCGAACACGTGCTTGTCGTACTTGAGATTCTGCCCGACCTTGGGGCGCGCCGGGTCTTCCAGCAAGGGCTTGAGCCGGGCCAGCACCGCTTCCCGGTCAAGCTGCTGCGGCACGCCGGCGTAACGGTGGGCGAGCGGGATGTAGGCGGCGTGGCGGGCTTCGGTGGCGAGCGAGATGCCGACGATCTGCGCCGCCAGCGGATCGAGGCTGGTGGTTTCGGTGTCGACCGAAACCAGTTCCGCCCCAGCGATTTTTTCCAGCCAGCGGTCAAGCACGGCTTCGGTGAGCACGGTTTCGTAATTCCGCGAGGCCTCGAATGACAGGTTTGACTGCGCGTTCTGCTCCGGCACCGGGCGGTCGCTTTCCGATGCCACGCTCCCCGCTGCCTGAATCTCGCGCAGCCAGGTCTTGAATTCGCAGCGATCGAACAGTTCGATGAGCTTGGGCGTATCCTGCGGATTGGGCCCGAGTTGTTCCAGACCGACCGGCAGCGCCACGTCGCACTTGATGGTAATGAGCTCGCGACCCTTGGGCAGCCAGTCCAGGGTATTGCGCAGATTTTCCCCGACCACCCCGCCGATTTCTCCGGCATGGGCGATCAGGTTGTCGAGCGAGCCGTACTGAGAGAGCCATTTGACGGCGGTCTTGGGGCCGCATTTTTCGACACCGGGTACGCCGTCGGAGGCGTCGCCGACCAGGGCGAGGTAGTCGACGATGCGCGTCGCGGGAACGCCGAACTTGGCGGCCACGCCGGCCTCATCGAGCTTTTCGTTGCTCATGGTGTTGACCAGCGTAACATGCGGATTGACCAACTGCGCCATGTCCTTGTCGCCGGTCGAAATCACGGTGCGGATGCCCTGGCGCCAAGCTCGTTCGGACAGGGTGCCGATCACGTCGTCGGCCTCCACCCCGTCCACCATCAGCAACGGCCAGCCCATGGCGCGGATCGCCTGGTGCAGCGGCTCGATCTGCCGCACCAGGTCGTCCGGCATCGGCGGGCGGTGGGCCTTGTATTGCGGGTAGAGTTCATCGCGGAAAGTCTTGCCCTTGGCGTCGAACACACAGGCGCTATAATCGGCGCTATAATCCTTGTGCAGGCGGCGCAGCATGTTGAGCACGCCGTAAATTGCACCGGTCGGCTCGTTGTGGCGGTTGCGCAAATCAGGCAGGGCATGAAAGGCGCGGTACAGGTAAGATGAGCCATCCACCAGGAGCAGGGTTTTTGTTTCCATTTGCGGTTAACTTATGAACGCCTCAGAAAAAATTCCTAAAATGCAGGGCACGGATATCGCCACGCACGCCTATTCCGCCAGGGAATCCTGGCGCGTGTTCGAGATTATGGCAGAATTCGTCGAAGCAACGGAGCGCTTGAACAGCATTCGTCCTGCGGTAAGCATTTTCGGCAGCGCCCGCACTTCCCCGGACAGCCCTTATTACAAGCTGACCGAGGAAATTTCCCGACTGCTGTCCGATGCCGGCTTCAGCGTGATTTCCGGCGGCGGCCCGGGCATCATGGAAGCCGCAAACAAGGGCGCTTTTTTCGGCAAATCCCCCAGCGTCGGACTGAACATCCAGTTGCCGCATGAACAGCACACCAACCTCTACCAGAACATCAGCCAGACTTTCCGCCATTTTTTCGCGCGCAAGGTCATGTTCGTCAAGTTCGCCACCGCTTATGTCGTAATGCCGGGCGGATTCGGCACGCTGGACGAACTGATGGAAGCGCTGACCCTGGTGCAGACCGGCAAGACCCGCAAGATCCCGATCATCCTGATGTGCGAACCCTACTGGCGCGGCCTGATCGGCTGGTTCAGGGACACCCTGGTCAGCGAGGGAACGATCGATGCAGACGACATGGATCTGATCCAGGTCATCGACGAGCCCGAGGGTGTGGTGGATGCGATCTTCAAGTATTATGAAACCCGCGGCTTCGAGCCATCCGCCGCCGAACGGGAAATGCTGCTCAGCCTGTAGTCCATTGGTATCAATGTATAACGACTTTCTGTCTTGAGGAATAAATATGCGCGCCCTGATCGCCTTCCTGCTGATTGCCCTGACGCTCCCGGTTTATGCGGAAGGTGCCAAACCGCTGCCCAAGGACCTGCAACCGATACCCGAACCACCACCGGCGCCCGCAGGCATGGAGCTCGACCCTGCCTTCGAACCGCAGGTCACCATCGTAAAGCGCGGCGAGGATAAGGTTGAGGAATACCGCATCGGCGGCAGGCTGTATATGCTGAAAATCACGCCACCCCACGGCGTGCCTTATTATTTGGTCGACTCCAAGGGAGATGGGCAGTTCTCCCGCCAGATGGATAGTCTGGACTCCGGCGTACGCGTGCCGCAATGGGTGCTGAAGCGTTTCTAACGCCGCTCCAGATCGTTGCGGCATGTCGGTTTTTACCCGCGTTTCCTGGGATGAACTTGCCGCCTGGCTGAAAAATTATTCCCTCGGGCGTCTGGTCGACTTGCAGGGAATTTCTGCCGGCATCGAAAACACCAATTATTTCGTCACTACCAGCCATGCGCGCTATGTGCTGACCCTGTTCGAAAAATTGACCCGCGACGAGCTGCCGTTTTTTCTCAACCTGCTCGATCACCTGGCCTCTCACGGAACACCCTGCCCGCGGCCGATTGCCAGCCTGGAAAACAACTTTCTCGGCGAGTTGAACGGCAAACCGGCCTGCATCGTCAGTTGCCTTGAGGGCCAACCGCTGGATCAACCGGATCCCGCCCATTGCGCCCAAGTGGGCGAAATGCTTGCCGACCTGCATCTTGCCGGCCGGAGCTATCCGGCTCGAATGGACAATCCGCGCGGACCGGCCTGGTGGAAGGAAACCGCGCCCCAGGTACTGCCGGGGATGCCGCCCGCCGAGGCAGAACTGCTCCGCCAGGAAATCGCCTACCAGTCGGGCTTTCGCTTCGAGGATTTGCCGCACGGCATAATCCATGGCGACTTGTTTCGTGACAACGTGCTGTTCAAGGGCGACGCCCTGAGCGGGGTGATCGACTTTTACTATGCCTGCTGCGACGCCTTGCTCTACGATCTGGCAATCACGGTGAACGACTGGTGCATCACCAAAGACGGCGCGTTTGATCGGGAGCGGATGGCGGCCATGGTGCGGGCCTACCATCGTACCCGGCCATTCACCGAAAGTGAGCTGGCGGCATGGCCGGTGATGCTACGGGCGGGAGCGCTGCGTTTCTGGCTGTCGCGTCTTTGCGATTTTTATTTCCCACGGCCGGGCGAGTTGACTCACGCCAAGGACCCCGGTCATTTCCGCGACATATTGCAACGCCACATCGCGATGCCGTCTGGCCTGCGTCAATTATTCTAAGGAGACATGATGGAAATGCGCAAAGTAGATGCCGGCCGGGGCTGGCAGTGGATAGTGGAGGGCTTCGGCCTGTTCAGAAAAAACCCGCCGACCTGGATCACCTTGTTCGTGATCTATTTTCTGGCGGCTATCGTGGTTTCGATCATTCCGGTAGTCGGGCCGCTGATGATGACATTGCTGGCGCCGGCGTTCACCGCCGGATTCATGCTGGCCTGCCGCGACCTGGAAAAAGGCGAAGAGCTCAAGCTTGACTACCTGATTGCGGGTTTCAAGCAGAACGCCGGCCAGCTTATTACCGTGGGCGGCCTGTATCTGGTGGGTTCGATCACCATCCTCGGGCTGATGATGATGGGCGGCGGCGGCGCCATATTGGGCTCGGCGGCGCTCGGCCATATGCAAGGCATGGAGCCGAACGAGATGATGGTCGGGGCGATGGGAGGCATGCTGATCGGACTGCTGATTGCCGCAGCATTGCTGACTCCGCTGCTGATGGCTTACTGGTTCGCGCCTGCGCTGGTGGCGCTGCGCGGCCTCACCGCAACGGAGGCGATGAAGCAGAGCTTCTTCGGCTGCCTGCGCAACTGGCTGCCTTTCCTGGTTTACGGCGTAATCGCCTTCATCCTGATGATGCTCGCCATGATTCCCTTCGGCCTCGGCATGCTGGTGCTGGTGCCGGTGCTGAGCGCCTCGATTTATGCCGGTTACAAGGATATTTTTCCGGCTGAGGCTGCGCCCGAAATCGAGCAACCCGTGCAGCCCGATTAAGCCGGTGTCAGCTTGGCATATTCCAGCGCCAGCCACTTCACCCCGACGTCGCGGAACTTCACCTGCACCCGCGCATCCGCGCCGCCGCCTTCGCAATTGACGATCACGCCCGCGCCGAACTTGGCATGCGTCACGCTCTGGCCGACATGCCAGGGCGAGCCGGTGTTCTTGTAGACGCCGGCAGCAGGGTTGACGGGTTCGGGCTGCGCCGCCCAGTCTTTCTTTGCCGAGGCATACGATCTTTCGCGGCTACCGGAGTCCCCCTGGGGCGCGTAATAAGCCTTGGGCGCGGGGTTGATACGCTTCAGCAGCCCTTCCGGAATTTCATTCAGGAAGCGCGAAGCCAGCCCGTAGCGGAACTGGCCGTGCAACATCCGGCTTTGCGCCAGGCTGAGGTAAAGCCGGCGCCGGGCGCGGGTGATGGCGACGTACATCAGGCGGCGTTCCTCCTCGAGGCCGTCGCTTTCGTTGCGCGCATTGTCGTGGGGAAACAGCCCTTCCTCCAGCCCACTCAGAAACACCGCATGGAATTCCAGCCCCTTGGCGGCGTGCACGGTCATCATCTGCAGCGCGTCGCTGCCCGCTTCGGCTTGGTGCTCGCCCGCCTCGAGCGCGGCGTGGGTCAGGAAGGCGACCAGGCTGCCGTCCTCGCTTTCCGCCACGAAGCCTGTAGCCGCACTGACCAGTTCGTTGAGGTTCTCGACCCGGTCGGCGCCCTCCTTCTCCCCTTGGTAATGCGCGACCAGCCCGCTATGGGCCAACATGTGTTCGATCTGCTCCGGCAGCGGCAAGCCTTGGCTCGTTTCCCGCATCGATTCGATCAGCGCGATGAAGGCGCCGATGCTCGACCCGGCCTTGCCGCCGAGCTGTCCGCTTTGCGCCGCCTGCCACAGGCTGGTCTGGTTGCGCGTCGCGATTTCCTGTAATTGCTCCAGGCTGCGTGCGCCGATGCCGCGCGCCGGAAAGTTGATTACCCGCAACAGCGCGCCGTCGTCGTCGGCGTTGCCGATCAGCCGCAGGTAGGCCAGTGCGTGTTTGATCTCCTGGCGTTCGAAGAAGCGCAGGCCGCCATGGACGCGGTAAGGCACGCCGGCATTGAACAAAGCGTGCTCCAGCACCCGCGATTGCGCGTTGGAGCGGTACAGCACGGCGATATTCGCGAAATCGACGCCCTCGCGTTTCAGCGCGCGCGCCTCGTCGACGATGAACTGCGCCTCCTCCTGGTCGGTGCCGGCCTCATACAGGCGGATCGGCTCGCCGGTACTTTCGGCGGTCCACAGGTTCTTGCCGAGGCGGCCGCGATTGTGGGCGATCAGGGCGTTGGCGGCGTCGAGGATGTTGCCGTGGGAGCGGTAATTCTGTTCCAGCTTGATGACTTTCGCCACGCCGAAATCGCGCTCGAAATCGAGCATGTTGCCCACCCGCGCACCGCGAAAGGCGTAGATCGACTGGTCGTCGTCGCCGACCGCGAACACGGCGGTATCCGGCCCGGCCAGTTGCTTGAGCCAGAGATATTGCAGCCGGTTGGTGTCCTGGAACTCGTCCACCAGGATATGGCGAAAGCGGCTCTGGTAATGGCCGCGCAAGGCTGCATCGCGTGCCAGCAGTTCGTAGCTCCTGAGCAGCAGTTCGGCAAAATCCACCACGCCTTCGCGCTGGCACTGCTCGTCGTAGGCGGCGAACAGCTCCTGCTGCTTGCGCGTGTAGGGGTCGTAGGCTTCCACGTCCTTGGCGCGTAGCCCTTGATCCTTGGAACCATTGATGAAGTGCTGCAACTGCTTGGGCGGAAACTTCTCGTCGTCGACGTTCAGCGCTTTCAGCAGGCGCTTGATGGCGGAAAGCTGGTCGGCGGAGTCCAGTATCTGGAACAGCGCGGGCAGTCCGGCCTCGCGGTGATGGGCGCGCAGCAGACGGTTGCACAGGCCATGGAAAGTACCGATCCACATGCCTCGCGTATTGATCGGCAGCATCGCCGAAAGCCGCGTCAGCATTTCCTTGGCGGCCTTGTTGGTGAAGGTGACGGCGAGTATCCCCGCCGGGCTGGCTTGGCCGGTCTGGATCAGGTGGGCGATGCGGGTGGTCAGCACCCGCGTCTTGCCGCTGCCGGCGCCGGCCAGGATCAGCGCCGACTGGTGCGGCAGCGTGGCGGCTTCGAGCTGTTCGGGGTTGAGACCGGAAAGAAAAGGCTGGGACATTGGCGTGGTAAGATTCAGGGCGACAGAAAGCCTATTATAAGGCACGGCAATGGAGAAAACGTAATGGCAAAATTGATGTATTTCGCGCAACTGGCGGACACGCTGGGCAAAACGTCGGAGCAGGTGGCGCTGCCGGCTTCGACGGGCGACGTGAAAGCGCTGATCGACTGGCTGGGGCGCCGCGACGAGGCTTACAAAAAGGCCCTGGCGGAGGGCAAGGGGTTGACGGTGATGGTGAACAGAGCGCCTGCAACGCTGGAAACGGCTGTCGCCGACGGCGATGAAGTGGCTTTCGTCCCCGAAAGGCAGAAATAAAAAACCCGGATGCCGGTTCGCGCCGGCATCCGGGTCGATTGGCGGCAATTCCGGCTTGTTATTTTTTTGCCTTCTTTTTCGCTTCCATCATGTCATGGATCATCGGGGCGAGAACCACTTCCATCGCGAAGCCCATCTTGCCGCCGGGCACCACCAGGGTGTTGCGGCGCGACATGAACGAATTATGGATCATGCTTTGCAGGTAGTGGAAGTCGATACCCTTGGGGTCCTTGAAGCGAATCACCACGAAGCTTTCGTCCGGCGTCGGGATGTCGCGGGCGATGAAGGGATCGGACGTATCCACTGTCGGCACGCGCTGGAAGTTGATGTCGGTGCGCGAAAACTGCGGCGTAATGTAGTTAACGTAGTCTGGCATGCGGCGCAGAATGGTTTCTACCGTGGCCTCGGCTGAGTAACCGCGTTCCTTGCCGTCGCGGTGGATTTTCTGGATCCACTCCAGGTTGACGATAGGCACCACGCCGACGCCCAGATCGACATATTTGGATACATCGGTCTTGCCGTGCGCCGCCAAGCCGTGCAGGCCTTCATAGAACAGGATGTCGGAGCCGCCGGGAATGTCCTCCCAGGGCGTGAATTCGCCTGCGCCCAGCTTGGTTTTCAACTTGAGGCGGGCGCAATGCGCTGCGGCTTCGTCATCGTTGTGTAGGTAGTAGCGCTTCTTGCCGGTGCCGGTTTCGCCGTAGCTCTTGAACAGGGCTTCGATTTTGTCGAAGTGGTTGGCCTCCGGGCCGAAATGGCTGAAATTGGCGTTGCCCTTGGCCTCGGCTTTTTTTACGGCCTCCTTGAATTGCGCCCGATCCAGCGCATGGAAGCTGTCGCCTTCTACCACGGTGGCATTGATTTTTTCCCGCAGGAATATATGCTCGAATGCGACCTTGACCGTGGTCGTGCCGGCGCCGGACGAACCGGTAACAGCGATAACTGGATGCTTCTTGGACATCTTTAAACCTCCTGCGATTTTTAAATCATTAAATAATCGCTGAGTATAATCTTGCCCCGCCGCATTTGTCACTATTCGGGCATTCGATTCTTGAATGGAAGCATAAAGTTATTTTGTTTTTCATCGCACTATCCCGGTAAAAGGCGTAAGCCGGGATCGCCGTTCGCGGGTATAATTGCATATCGTTAAAGAGGACGCACCCGTTCATGCAAGCGCAATACCACCCCACCGAAATCGAGCGCCAGGCCCAGATATTCTGGGAACAAAGCAACGCCTTCAAGGCGGCCGAAATTTCCGGCAAGCCCAAATACTATTGTCTGTCGATGTTCCCCTATCCTTCCGGCAAGCTGCACATGGGGCACGTGCGCAATTACACCATCGGCGACGTGCTGGCGCGCTACCACCGCTTCCTCGGATTCAACGTGTTGCAGCCGATGGGATGGGACGCCTTCGGCCTGCCCGCCGAAAACGCGGCGATCGCCAACAAGGTCGCACCGGCGGCATGGACCTACTCCAACATCGACACCATGCGCGGCCAGCTCAAGAGCCTCGGCCTGGCCATCGACTGGAGCCGGGAACTGGCGACCTGCAAGCCGGATTATTACCGCTGGGAACAGTGGCTGTTCACCCGACTTTTTGAAAAAGGCCTGATCTACAAGAAGCTCGCCACGGTGAACTGGGACCCGGT
>Ga0307376_10000319_pt1 | contig 63181 bp, 71 predicted proteins | sample TR2MG_FD_202536 | JGI IMG/M metagenome (GOLD analysis project Ga0307376, IMG submission 202536) | Soil microbial communities from Risofladan, Vaasa, Finland - TR-2 | ecosystem: Environmental > Terrestrial > Soil > Coastal area > Acid sulfate soil | place: Finland: Risofladan, Vaasa | collected...
AGCAATCGGAATCGTTGTCAGTACCCAGCGTTTACCGGGCTGGTGATCTTGTTTACGGCCCACAGCCCCAGAACGGAAGGCCTGCTGGATTCATTCAACGTTACAATGGGACAGACCGAACAGACATTACCCAAATACCGTTTCCAGACGAGTTGGCCGACAGCCGTTTCACTATTCAGAACACAGTCACGATGCCCACGAAGACCTGGATACGCGGTATCGATTACGATATAGACGCAGAGCGCAAGCTGTTCAGATTCAGAGACAACCCATTTACCGATCCGGCTGTTCCATCCATAGACATCTTCGACAGTGCAGGCAACCTCGTTGATCGAGAGATTTCCCTGTGGATTTACTATGGCGAGTTTGACCTCAATTACATTTACATTCACTTCGGTTATGCCCTGGGCCTGGTTCTTGAATCAAGCCAAGGTTACAAAGATCTGCTGAACGCCTTCTGGGACATGCACGTGCTCGGTCCGAATGTCAAGGATCTGCAGGCTTTCATGGCTGCGCTGTCTGGAAATGCGACGGTGTTAAACCCAAGCGAGGTCGTTGAAGTCGTGCGTACGGAAACGACTTCGAAGTTGATTGTCACGGATCTCAGCGTTTACCGCGTGCCGCTCAACGCCAACGTTGTTGTTAGCGTGGGTGAAACCGTTTATAGCGGCGACGTGCTTACTGATGCCGTGAGCGTTTCAGAGTTGTCTGGAAATGCCTGGGACATCGCCAGCTTTCCAGCCCTTTCACTTTCAAGGTCGTTCGTGTCGGGAAACTATTTGGCTGAGCTGACCTTCAGGAACGAGCGGGCAACTGTCCAATATCTTGGGATGGATGCGGACGGAAAGGCAGAATTTCGCTTCGAGGTGAGTGGGTTTCCTGGTGACGTAGATACCTTCTGGGAGGGCGTCCACGCGCGCGGGAAGGACCAGGGCACAACGCTTGCCAATTACCTGGACAAGCGAGAGGAGCCCGTGGGCGAGCCGGTCCCGATGAACCTGCCTGCAGAAATAAATCCCATGCAGTTCATCATTGAAAATCTGATGCGCAACAACCTTTTTCTCATCCACGTCAGACTGGCCAGCTTTGGTGCAGGCGCGCCGGGGATCGAAATGTTTGGTTTGCTGCGCGATGTTTTACCACCACATATTACTTATGCCGCACTTGTGGAACTGACACCTGGCGCTGAAGCGGTAGACTTAAGCCTTCCCGGTGGCGAACAAGAATCTGGTGTAGAGGAGAGTGTTGGTGTATTCTTGGGGGCTGGTCCCGTGGCCGATCAGGTTTACGAAGTGTCTACGGCCCCGCCTGGAAGCGCCAGTTACGACGATGCGTTTGTTCAGGTCCGCTCGGTGTCATTGACTTGTCAATAAGGAGAAAACCGTGTGGTACGAGACGTACTTGATTAAGCAGGCACTCTCTACGGTAGTAATTCCAGCTGCAGTTGGCGGAGCTATTGGCGCTTCGACTGCCGATGAGCATGTGACGGATGAGAAGAACAGGTTGAAGGCTATTATTAAGGGTACGTTGTTTGGTGCTGGTGGTGGCCTGGCGGGCGGTGCCTTAGGGCTTATTGGCGGCGCCTATGCTGGTGATAGACTGGGCCAGAGCCTGGCCAGCCGGATACGAGGCCCACGCGGTCCCGGGGCAGCTGGACTGGCTAGAGGGGGAGCCACGATCGGAGCTACTCTTCTGGGCGGTGCTCTAGGGGGGCTTGGCGGATCAGTTGGTGGCGGTTACCTGGGTGGTCGATTAGGGGCAAGGCAGGCAAATCGACCGAACCTCTGGGCTAGCTCTTCCAAGAATGAAAAGGCTGAAAAGGAACCAGAGAAGAAGACTGAGAAGAAGCCTGAGAAAAAAGAGGAAGAATGATGATCCCAGCATTTGACCGGCTGCTTAATTATCCCCTCGATCGCATGGTCAAGGGGGTAGTCAGATTCGTCTCCTTTGACAAGGAGAATCTGTGGCCAAACAAGGTCATCGTTCGCGAAAACGATGTGATGTTTGAAGGGGCTGACATCATGGCTCAGCTCCTTTCCGGTCACAGCGAATTTGCGGTGTCAACGATGTATTTGGAATTCAAGAATCTGGCGGCGCCGGGCGACGTCATCGTTCCGCCCGTCTTTGACAGAACCGGGGGCGTGGATTACTACAACGGGCTGATCGGTTCTCCCGACATCGATTTTCTTCGCGTGCCCCTTCTGATTGGACCTACGCTGAGTTCTTCGGGGTCGAGTTACGCCGGCAACCAGGTCACCTTCTACGCGCAGAGCGAAGGAACTACAGGGTTCCACGGTAAAACGTTTGACGCGTCCGCAAATTCAGCTGTCTTCGGCGCCGCGCTTGTGTCTACTCCGAGTCCGTCAGATCAGAGCCAGGATCGAGTTTGGGCGCGGCTGTACACTGGGATCGACAAGGTTTTGAAACAGACCGGGTACGAGATCGGCGTTACCTGGATGGCCCGTTTTAATTAAGGTGAGCCATGTGGTATGAGCAATACTTGATTAAGCGGGCGGTAGACGCCAACCGGTTGACAGAAGTTTTGCTGGGCCGACATGGTTTGAGCGAGACACTGGCTTCTCCACCCTTGGTATTGGGGGAGCGGGTGGTGGGTTCAGAGCTTGAACCTCACGGGGCTGAAGGGGCGTTGCTGGCGTTTTTGGATCCTTCCATATTCGCCACACGGGCACTCGCAGCAAGGAAGAAACTGAGGGAGGCGTAGCATGGTAACTCCAGTCATTCCGTGGGTCTCGCGAACGACGCCAGTCGTTGACGGTGAAGAGGTTCGTGCGGCGATAAAGAATCGGCATCCGCTGGAGTTGCAGCAGCGCACCGATAACCTTAAACAGCGGCTTGATAATATCCAAGCTGGCGAGGCGTTGTTTGTACATGACGTCGCCCTGTCGCCCGCTGTCAAGGTCGGGCACGCTGTTTACTGGGACGTAAACAACCTTCATTACGATCGGGCCATTGCCGCCGTTGCCTTTGATGCCGGCGTTGGCGGTTACGTGGTGGCGCCATCAAGCTATGTCGTAGGCATCTGCTACTCGAAATCCGGTTCCACGCGCGGATCCCTGATCCCATCCGGCACCGTTAGAGATTTCGATTTTACAAACGGCGCTGGCGTAGATGGGCAGGATCCCACAAGCAGCGGCGCTTATTACCTGTCCGCAAGCAGCCCAGGCACCTACACAACGCAGAAGCCGCCGGTGGGCATATACGTCATGTTCCTGCGCGGCGACGGCGTGGCGCACATTCAACCCACGCCCAGGGAAGTGCTCGAAAATCACATCCACTTTGCCTTCGACCTGTTTGCGGTTCCGGCCGGAACCGTGGAGTGCCCCCTCCCTGACCGTGTGTACGAATTTCTTGTCGAGGACGATGCAGCGCCAGGGTGGTTGCCGGCGTCAAATCCCATTTTTGGCGGGATGGCGCCTGCCGGCGCGGTCTACGGTTACAACCTTGGGATGCATCCTGAGCTTGAGCGTGTTTTCCCGCCCATTCCCTTTGGCACTGCTTACCTGGAGCAAGACGGCATTGGTGTAGCGGCTGACAGGTACAGCATAGATCTCAACGGGATTTGGTGGTATGCGGGCTGCTACAGCAAGGCGCCATGGCCGACCGAACCGCGGCCTTGCGGATCTTCTTCTTCCGTTCCATCTCCTGCCGTGTCGTCTTCATCTTCGTCTTCACCGTCGGTTGATCCGTTGGTCTGCTTCTCCGGGCCGTACTTGGAAGAGATGGGGTTCCCGCGCGTGGACCCGTCGGTGCGGACCTTGCGGCTTTACTTTACGAAGATGGTTTTCAAGACAAACAACGCCTTGGTGACGTCGCTTGCGCCTGCGTCGAACAGCCCAATTACAGTGGTTGGCTGCGATGGTGATCCAGCCACTACAGGCGATCTCAAGCTGGGATTGGATCTCAGCCTTTCTGTTGTCGAGGGTGAGGAAGGCTACCAGGCATTCAAGGGCGTAACCGGCACAACCTTCAAGCGGGGGCCTGTCGTCTCAGGCCTCAAGGCCGGATCGAACGTGCAGTTCCAACCCGTGCCAGGCCAAAGCGAAATAGACGGGAGTGGCTTCCTACGTGGCAAAGCCACGATTGACGTGGTCTTGCCCGGGTCCGAACAGCAAGAGGCGCCCATCGCGCTTGTTGCCTTGGACAGCGTCAGGGAGGAGCTGATCAATGATGTGGACGGCGGCATCTTCTACCTGTCATTTCCATCGGACAGGGAATCCTCCTTACGCGGCCGCATCACGGTTCCTTTTGAAGGGCTCATCACCAACCCCGAGATGCTCATACGATTGTGGTTGTTGGGGAGGACGGCAGGAACGTTGCCCGCGCTCGAAATCAGTTACCGAAGGTTACCCAGACCGGATCCGAATACACTCTGTGCCGCCGTGGCACTACCTACGGTCGATGTCGTCTTGGCGGACCTGGGCACGTGCGTTGTTGGCGCCAACGAATACATCGAAATAGATTCAGATGCGTTTGCCATCGCGCGCGGAGACACGATCTATTTCACACTCAAACGCAGCGCACCTGACGGCTACGCCGGCGACGTTGGCATTCTGCGCATGAGCAACCGCATTTCGGCCGGTTAGTGAGGTTGCAAGGATGACTAAATATGGCTCAAGCAGCTCAGGGGATTTGGCAAGTCGATTGGCTGAATGCGAACAGCCAGCGGAAGTACCCGCTCCACGAGGAGGCGGGGCTGACGGACATCAGCGGAAGCCTCAAGATACCGAACGACTTCCTAGTGGATTTGATCTGGCCCGTGCACGCGGACTCGACCATAAATCCGGCACTTTTTCACGTGATCGGTATCGGAATCTTCGGAACCGGGGTGACGCTGGCGATCGGTTACAGCGGCGTAGTCATCGGTAGCGTTTCAATCGATTCCGCTACATTCACGCGCAACCAAACCTTTATCATCCAGGGGACCGGTGACTTCTTCGACACCGTTGGAAAAGTCGTCGTAGGTTCTCTTGAAAACATTTCCAAAAGCGCTGGTTCCTTTACGTTCGACCTGGCCAATGGCCGGTTGGAAACAACGGTAATCAAGCCCGACATCCGCGGCGTCAACGCCTTCTTTTTGAAAAATGGCAGTGACCTTGTAGGCCCCATCCAAGGCGACGTAATCCTTCAAGCGGGTTCAAACTTTCTGCTGAATCTGTTTCCAGGATTGCCCGGCGAACCTGATCGCGTGGTGTTGAACGCCATCGACGGCGCAGGCCTTAACCAGGACTGCGAATGCGACGAGAATGCGACGCTGCCATGCATCAAGACCATCAACAGCATCGAGCCCGATTCCAACGGGGACTTCACGCTATTGGGAGATGACTGTCTGGCGTTGGAAGCCATCTCTGGCGGCATTCAGCTTACCGACGATTGCGCCAAACCTTGTTGCGGATGCGAGGAACTGTCTGTTGTTGAGAGCACGCTCAACTTCATGGTAGACCAGGTTCAATCTTTGGAGAATCTGGCTTCCAAGTTGGAGGCCGCGATCATGGTAACCCAGACCAACCTCCTCTCATCCAAGACGGGGACGACGCTGCCATGACCGGTGCAGTATTTGATTGGTTGACCTCAAATACAAAAATAGATTACCCGTTCGACGATCGGCAACCTGATGGTACGCACAGATTGTTCGTGGATGCCTACGTTCAGCACAATAACGCCGAAAAGGAGCAGCGGCTAAGAATCGCGACGTTTGATCCAGCGGGTGCGCTTGTGCTCAAGTTTGAAGACGGTACTACGTTGACAAGTCTGACGGCTGGTGACAATTTCATTTCGACTGTGTTTGGGTCTTTCACTGTTTACGCTTGGAGAAAATCGACTACCATCGGTGCGGGATTCACCAGTGAGGATCTTACCGCCCGCCTCGCAGTCCTAACGGCCGAACTTGGCATGTTCGGTTTCCCGCTCTCGCCAGTCCAAGGCTTCCTACTCTCTTCACTGGTGAATCCCCGAATCCCCCGGATAAGGCGGCTTGCGGTTGCCATAGCCGGTCAGGCTTGTTGCACAGGTGGTGGTTTCACGGGAAATGATATCATACTGGAAGAGGGGAACAATATACAAATTCGGCGTATCGAGGGTTCTGCCGCCGGCGGGCTTGGCATTGTTGACGTGGATGTAACGCGTGTTCCTGAAGTCCTTGAGATCTCTGCCATAGCTGGCGCCGGAAGTGGTAGATTTATCGACTGCGACGTTACAATTCCTCCTCTGAAAAGGATTAATGCGATTGGTCCTGACACGCGCGGCGATTTCAAGCTGGAGGGGCGTGACTGCGTATGGACTGAGCGCAAGGTTGATACAGAGGCCCCGGCGATTCGGCCAAACACAGACTACTTGGCCACCGTGCTTGAAAATCTTCTGCAGCTTCACCAGAACTGCGATGCTTGTTGCCAGTGCGCGGAATACGGGTCTGCCTACGAAAAGCTGTCGGAGATATGGGCGCGTGCGCGCGATGTTGCCGACAGAGTTGAACGTGTGCGTCAGCAATACAACATTCTTGCTGCCACGGTAAATGCTATCAAGCCCATACGTGAGACGGGGCTGGGCGTGCGGCTTCAAGTCGTGTCGCGACCGGACTTTCATCTGGCGGTGTCAGCCTTGTGCCATAATGACGGCGCGCAAAGTTTGGGGCTTACCAGGTTGCGTTTCTCTTTGTCCGATGATGCTCATTTTGAATACATTCCCCGCTCGGGCATATTCGATGCCGAGACTTTTCGTAACTTCCAGCTTGACCCGTTGATGGCAGGTGGGAATCTGATTGTAGACGTGCCTTCGCTGCGTGGAGCTCAGTATGCCACCTACAGCTTTGAAGTGCGGTACAAAAACACGTTGGCTAACCGAAAGGGAAGAGTGATTTACGCGGCCGTGCAGGCTACGTCCGGGTACTACAATACGTCGGACGTGAAATCCATTGCGTTGACCGGGCCTACGAGGAAGAACTAGCGTGGCGATCGTTTTTACAGAATGGTACAACGCCAACGAACATAGGCGTTACCCGATTCACGACCGTGCCACGGGCCGCGCGTTGAGCGGCGCCCTGCTTCCTGACAACTTGATCGTGGATGCCAATATCTGGGTGCCGCGCTCAGCCGGGGCCGTCATCTTCATTTCTTCCGTGGGAATCTCAAACAGCCTGGTGTCCGTAACCTTTGCCGCGGCTCAAGCAGATGCGTTCAGCGGCACCTCGTCATCTTCGTCGGCTGCAGCCGATTTCTTTGTGCCGATTGCTTCCGTGGCATTGGTGAAACCCTTGACCAAATATGTCAACGTAAAGCTTGACCCCATTTATCCTGGCGTGGGCGGATGGATCTCGTTCGGTTCAGGCGTGGATGGGGTATCCGGGTCCTATTTGTTTTCCGGGGCGGAGGCGACGCAGTTACTTGATCGGGTGGTAAGGCTTTACAAAGACATCCCCGTTAAAAGTATCGGCCGAACGACGGTGCCAACAGCCCTGACGGGATTGGTGCGGTTGCGGGGCATCAACAACGTAGTGACCCGCAAGGATTCCCGAACGATAAACGGCGTCACGCGCGACGTGGCCCTGATCGGCTTGGACGTGTCCGAAGACGGCGTAGCCAAGTTGCAGGAATTTTCAGGCGTTTGCGGACACCGCCCTCAGGTGGGTACCTGCAACACGCAACCCATCACCGAGATCAACGGCGTAGTGCCTGACTGCGATGGCAACATCAGTCTGGTGTTTGAGGGTGACGTGCGCGTGGGCGACACAGGGGACGGGATCGTTCTTGACTTGCCTGTTGGCTTGTCAGAAGTGTGTGGCCCGTCGCCGTTTGATTCATTGCCGCTGGAAGCTGACGACGTGTGTGCTGAAGCGCCGCCGTCATCGTCTTCCTCGTCTGAATCACCAACGCCCTCACAATCTTCCTCTTCATTATCTGAGCAGTCCGGGCTGCCGTCTGCCTACTGCGAGGACTTTGAAGGCGCGATCGAAGAGCTGTCCGTCATACGCGGCGTGTTCACCGTACAGATGGGCGGCGGCGCCAACACAAACCGTTACGTTTCCCAGGCCGGCAACCTTTTGGACCAGCTTGCGATCGATGTCTACAGGCCCATGCGCGTCCTCAATACCGGCGATTCCTATCTCGTGGATGCTACCGTGCGCCCACGTTCCGGATCATCTGGCGAGGGGCATCTGATCGTTGGGTATAGGAGCGTAAACGACTTCTTCTTCGCAGGCTTCACGCTGCGGCCTTACCCAAGTCCATACGCCGGCGGCATGTTCTTCATCGGTCAAAAGAGCGCGGTTGGGCCAAGTTATCCAAATGCCCTGGGCCAGGGTTACAACTTCATAGCAGGCGCTCAGTTCGTTCCGCCGGCGCCGCTTGTGGTTGCCGATTTCAGACTGCATTTCCAAGTAGTCAATATAGGCTCAAACCTGATCAACTTGCAGCTTTACGCTACCTGGAATGACGGCACAGCGCGGCAGTTGCTTGCCAGCGCCAACGTTCCGTCTTTTTCGTTCAACTTGGAGGGGTACGTGGGATTTGGCGTGGTTGGCGCCGAGACGGAGTTTGACGATTTTGGCATCAACTGTGAAGAATCATCCTCGTCCTTTGAAATTTAGAAACAGGTTACAGAAATGAGCGAGCTGATTGCAACTCAATGGCGCAACAACAACGAACGGGTGAAGTATCCGTTTGGCGATGATGCTACGCTTACCAACGACGACGGCATTACCATTAACGAGGATCTGTTTGACGATGCCAGAGTGTACCCCGTGGGCGGTTCCGTGGGGCTCTACCTCAGCCGAATCACCGTGACGGACGGTGCGTTGACCTTCTACGTGGCTGATCCTGTTACCGGAGACATAGCGTCCGGCGGATTTCAGTTTGATGCGCCCACGCCAGACAATATCGCCCTGCGCGACAGCTACGGCAGGCCTGCCGGGATATTGGTGTCCAGCGCCCAGAAGCTCGGGGCATTGCCAAACGTATACGGGGAGGGTGAGGTTGTATTCTCGAGGGCTCAGACCGAATTTGCGGGGTCTGTGGCAATCCCTCAACCCCAACTGGGCGTGCGCGGCCTGTTGCTTGATGATGGCAACATCGTTTCAAACGACATATTTCTTGTTGGCACGGACGGCATAGTTCTGTCCGAAGAGGATGGCGCCATTCGCGTGGATATCATCGGTGATCCCTATGCCTTGTTGAAGGCGTGTGAAAGTGAGGGCCTTGAGCTTCCCGGATTCTGTGGCCTGCGTACCATCAATTACATCCCACCAGATGGCAAAGGTGATTTCAAGCTTACCATCGGCGGCAACCTGGCGGCTGATAACGTTCTAAGGGTGGAACAGGATGAAGATGGTAATTTAAAGATCAAAGCCGTGGGGGGATCGCTCAGTGTCTAATCGTGATTTCTTAAACGAGAATGATCTGCGTTTTTACCCTTTTGTTGATACCGCGGACTTTTCTTTTTCTGTTGGAACGTTGCCAAGGCAGGGCTTGACCGACGCGGGTTTCATGTTAGGCCTGGATAGCGGATTTGAGGCGGATGTACATGGCGTTGCACTTTACGCTGTGCGCGTAACTGCCTCATCGACAGAGTTTGATTTTAGAAGCGACGCGCCGGGGATGGCGAATTACAGATGGTTGTTTCGTTTTCCCGACGACGCGGCTTTTGGAAGTTCAGCAAGAGTTGACGCAGAGCATATCTCGACCGAGGTGGGTGATTCGGATCGTGGTTGGGGATTTCTGACGGTTGGAAGTCTCTATGCAGTGCGGGCTCTTGGACCAGGGCTGTACTCTTTGATAACCCCCCCGTCAGTAGAGGCAGCCCTTGTCCAGAGCCTTGTAGACACCTTTGCCCGTTCGATCAATCTTGCTAATGATGCGCGTAGATGCCCTGCTGTGTGCTGCCCTTCATCATCGTCATCTTCATCGGGACTGACAGACACTACATTCTTAGAGTTTGCTGGCCTGACCGGAGACATACGGTTCAAAGAGGGTATCAATACTTTCATACAAGTCAACGAGATAGACAATGCAATCGATATAGAAGGCATTATAGGCGCCGGCGCCGGCGCAGCCTGCGAAGACATCATTATTGATGAAAATGGGTTTCAACGCGGAGAGGATTGCGTCGATTGCTCCGCTCTGGCAAAATCCATCAATGGCCGAACAACCAGTAATGGTAAGTTGAGGCTGATTGGCGGGCCTGGGATAACGCTCACGAGTTTTCCAGGGATCAACCTTATCAGCGTTGACGTTGAAGCTGAACGACTTTGCCAGCCTTCCGGGACGGGTTAGCCGACATGAGTAATGCATTCAGATTTCGTTCGGAATGCCCGGATGTTCCCTCCATAGACGCTATTGAGGGGAGCCTGATCTTTGATTGCGACGTGGATCCGGCGCCGCCTCCAATCTATGAATTTCCGCTTTACGAGTTCCCCATGCCGAATCCGCCAGGATTCGACTTTGGCTGTTACTCACCGCAGGTGATTGTCAACTTTACTGAGCTTTCCTTGTCTTCAGACCCTTCAACCTCGGCCATCGTTGTCGTAGGCAGGCCCTCGTTTTCCGTGGAGGTGATCTACCCCAACCGCGAAGAAACAGGTCAATGCGAGCCTGTCTTCGTGTTCAACGTAGCCTTCCCGCGCGCGATCGCAACGTGCCCCGTTATCAACACCAGCGCCACCTTTAGATTCAACCGCGATTATGAACCGCCGCAGATCTCCTTCTCGGCCGAGCGTAATGAGGAGCGGCCGGAGGAGTGCGAGTTTGATTTCAATTTCAACATGAGTTTGCCTTGCGCTTCCATAGAAGCAAAGACTTCCGTGGAGTTCCTGGCGCCAGGCGGCCTGGCCAGCCTCGATGTTGAAGTCGAGTTGAAGGAAAAGGAAAGCCAAGCCGAGAATGATGTCTGTCAGTATCAGTTCAACATGGGTTTGTCGCTGCCGTGCGCTTCGCTTGATGCGGAAGCCTCGATTATTTTCATTCCGGCCGGCAATGCCCCGAGCATCGAATTTACGGCCTCGTTTGACGACAGCGAAGGGCAGCCATCTGACGCGGCGTGCATGCACAAGTTCAAGTTGGATCTATACCTTCCGTCTTCCGATGAGCAGATAGCAAGAAATCTTCAGCTGCCCGGATGCGCGCTTGATCCCCATATTTTTTCCGAATGGGATCAAGAGAGTTCAGCGGGGGCTGTTATCGAAACTGCGCCTGGCTTTTTTACCCCGGTTATGCCCGGTGAGACGTATGACCCTGGCTGTGACTTAAACATTAAATGTGATGCGGTGGCCCTGGGAAACGGCGGCCTCCACATGACCTACGATTATCCGGACAACTGGTCCCTGCAAAATCTGTCCGTGGCTGCCGGCGTTCGTTTACACCTGTTGGCCTCAGCTGGTAAGCATGAGCATCAGCTTACCGTCGAGCATTTGGACGTCCATCTTCCGGAATTCAAGGTCACGATTGAAGACGGTGGCGACTTGGAAGTATTGCCTGAAGGGTGTGAAGACACATTCGTACTCAGCAGCATAGAAGCTACGCTTACAGACGAGAGCACGTTGAATCTAGCCTTTGAAAGAAAGAAACTTTTCATCAATTATCCTGAAACTTTAACACGTTTTGCTGAGTTTGTTGGCGAGCAGTGGGAACCGTGCGTTCCAAAACTGTTCGTTTCTTTCGTGGAATTATTCGATGTTCCTGAGCAGATACCCGGCGCACCGGCAGGTTGCATGCGCCCAAGGTACGTATTGGATGTGGCGCTTGAACCTATAACCATGCCAGATGCCAACGTGCTGTTCTGGAATGGCAGTGGCTGGTCGGAAGAGTTTGATCCAGGAGGGCTGGATGCCACAACCATAGATTGCGATGGCGGTGAGTTTGTAACCACAAACATCGACCAATTCTCTGTTTATCCGGGTTGCGGCCCAAATGGCTATGTACTCACTTTGCACGTTATTCCCACGAAGTATAAGCTCGATTGCACCGTAGCTGCCACGGGTTTTGAAGTGGAAGTGGTACCAGACCATGCAATGCCAATAAGCGATTGCTGCCAACCCTTTACTTTTGTCGAGAGCGTGGACTTGGTTCTTGAGCCGGGCGAACCCGTACCGGAAGGGGATCCACCCAACCCAGCTATCTTGAAGCTGCTTTACACGGATAGCTCCGTAAGCCTCCCTGAAGTGGTGATGGGCGATTATTGGGTAGGCGACAGAGAGACCGTGTTGTGTGGCGTTGTTGGTAGTATCGAGGAACCCGGTTATGGGTGGACAATCCAGGTTCTGGATGAGGTGTATCCGGAGTTGAATCCAGCTTGTCCACCTTGCGGTAAGCTTCTTCACAACAAAGCCAAGGTATACGAGCTAATATGGCCGGAGCCCGGCGCCAATGTTGTTCCGCTTGGCCCATATGATGTGCTGAAGTGTTGTAACGGGGTTGGAACGGGCACGCGAACGCAGCTGAACGTTATCGACGCGGATACGCTAAAGCTGAAACAGGGCGGGGATGACGAAAGCTGCGGGTATCACTTGGAGTTCACCCCGGTCACGATCATACTGCCTGCAATCGACGTGAGCACAGGTACGCAGATTGTATCCCAACAAGATTGCGTGTCTGGTGCTTGGCGCATCGGCGCCGTGACGGGGCTGCGCACCAAGCAAGCGGAAAGCGAGGGTTGCAGTCCGATATGTGCCGTAGAGCTGCTTGTTGACGAGGCCCAGTATGTTCTCAAGTGGCCGGAGCCAGGGACAAGCAGTAAGGTTAATAATTTCGATTATTTGGGTAAAACCGATCAATGCGAATATCTGGATGTTCTCATCGAGAAGAGCCCATCAGCTTATCAACCGCGGCTTGAATTAGGTACCAATGATTGTGGGTACGCGCTGAGATATGAAACCAGGCGCCTCAGGCTTCCCGTTCTCAAGATGGGCGAGGACGTAACACCGTTTCCGGTCACAACGGTCAATTGCTCTGGCGGTAAGTGGAGTTTTACGACGGTTACAGGGCTTACCGTTGCAGATGCCGATTCAATGAACTGCACGGCGAATATCAAGAACGATAAAGATCTTCGGCTTAGCAAGACCACTTTTGAACTTGCTCTTCCTGACCCCGGTACGTCAAGCGCTACGTTTGATCTTACTCCGGCAGCGGAGTGCTCCACGCTTGACGTTGTCATAGCAAGTACAGCCGCGGATTTGAAATTAACCAAGGATGGATGTAGCTACGCTGTCAGTTTCAAGACCAAACGTATCAATATTTTAAAAGATGTGATTCAGGGCGTTCAAACGACGCGCAACGATACCGCTACCTGTACGTCAGAGGGCTGGACTATTGAAGCGATTACGGCCGTAAACGTAGTGGAGGGATCGCCCTGCGGGAAGGAAATTCAAACGCAACTGACCACGTGGACCATTCCCATAAAATTTGCCAAAGAGATCAAAAACGCGGAGGGCACACCTGACGAAGTTTCCTGTGACGGCGGTACTTTTGAGATTTTTGATCCATCTGTTTTTACAGTTGAACTGATTGACGAATGTACGTTGAAGTATACGTTGCAAAAGAAGCAGATCAAGATAACGTGTGAAACCAGTAGCGGAGGTGGTGGGTGTGTAGGCGGTTTGACAACCAGTGTTGACGTTGTATGTGGCGTCAAATGTGTATCCGGAAACTTCGTGGTATGTGTGAAAACATTGGGGTTCACGGACGGGTGTCTTACCTCCGCAGGTTCCTGCGCTGAGGATTCCGGTGGAGGCGAGTGCCCGTAATGCCTAATATGCCGGATTGTCCTGTCTGTGACGAATGCTGTGAAGACTGCAAGGAATGTGATTGCAATTCGCCTGACTGCGAATTTCAAATCAAAATTAAACCAGAACACTTGCCCTACATCCATTCAGGCTACCCTTATAGTTATCGTTGCTGCGACGCCAACTACGAGGGTTTTAACAACGGCTGTTCAGGGCCTTCAATGACCATAAAGGCCTGCTGCAACGGCTCCTGTGGATGTAACGACAAAACTTATAAAATTGTTCGTTGGGTCGTGTGTAACGACACCGATCGATGTTTGCAGGTATTCACCAACTTTAGAATATCAGGACTGAAAAAGACGCCTGAAAGTGCGGTATGTCCTGATGATAATGAAGACTGTTGCAAACTTCATTATCGGCAGGTGAGTGGGCCTGAGTGCGGATTTTGCAAGAGTGGAACCACCTGCGAACCGAACGGAATTGCGCCAGGACCTGGTTTTTGCATATGTGCCTGCAGCCAAATCGTAGTATGTGTGGCCATGCGCGTAGGCGGTAAACTTTGCGATTGCGCCCCTGCTGATCTTACCGGATGCAAAAAATACGATGATTCTCCGCCCGGGACAATGGATTGCTGTAATGCCCAATGCACCATCAGCGAACCTTGTTTCCAGGTTTGTTGTACGGACAATATCAACGACAGCGAACAAAATGATAACGATGGTTGTGACTCTGTTTGCAGAGACGTACTCGAACCTGGTGGAGTTTTTGGACCGGGTTGGCCAGGCCTTTGTGCCTTCAATCCTGGCGGATCCTACACGGGTTACAAGTGCCCAATATGTTGTGGTTGCTGTGAGCCAGACCTGGATGACATGGAACTTGATGGATTTAACATTATATCTGACACAGAGGCGCCTGGAGGAACTTGCTGCAAGAACATTGTTGCGGAGTTGTCAAATGCCCCGACTGATTGGATATGCTGCGAAACCGGAACAGGTGATTGTTCAAGTTTTTCTGCAAATCCAGAGGGAAACCCCCCTTGTGATGCGATTTTGACCGCTTACCCTTATTACGAATGTTTGGACGGCGACAATGACGGGTGTGACTGCCAGTTTGTTCCTGTTCCTCCGTCACACGAAAATTACGTTCAGCCCTGTTTATGCAATTATCCAGCCGGTGGCGGAGATTGTTTTGGCTCACCTGACATGTGTATTACAGGGGACAAGATAGTTGTACAAGGCACTATAGATGAGTTCTTTTGTAATCCCTGTTACGAGCAGTATGAAGCCGCGCCACCTGGCGGGGCTAATAGTTGTAGCCCAAGTCCGTGTACGATTGGGGACTCTGCAAACACGCCTTGTCCCCACTAGGAGGTAAGAATGGCCAAGATACGTTTCAAATTACTGCCCCCGCCCATGGAAGAGTTCCAGTTTTCATGTTCGGAACGGATCTCCGTGAAGGACGTGGAGAACGTTCAAACTCCAAAGAATCCGAACAGCTTCGTGTGCAAGTTGATTACAGAAAGAAGCGGTCATCTTGTGTTCACGCAGCCGCGCATGTGCGCGCAGTGCCAGCCCACTGGCGAGGTTCGCATGCAATTTGTAAATGATCAAGTTGGGCGAAAAATTGGTGTGGCGCTTACGCACGTTCGCATGGGTTTCTACAGCGTTGACGAATCACGCGACATCTTAAAGCTGGCATATGAGGCTGCTAAAGGTACGTTTAAAGGCAGGGAATCGTTGCGTTGGCTTGTAGAACATCTGGTTGGAACGGGTAAGATGCCGTTGGCATTTGCAAGTGAAATGGTCACTCAGGATTTACCAGACCTGGAAACAAAGGCAGACGAAGATGAGCTTCTTAAAAAAGCTGCAACAGGGACCGGGCAGCAACACATCATTACAGTCGATACTGGATCTCCCGCAAAAAACGGAGATCAGTCATCAGATAGCGCCAACCCCTGAGCAGGCAGAAGCATTTCGTAAGAGCCGGGCGATGTTGGCAGGGAAACGGTTACCTCAAAGTCCAAGAGGTAAGTGTGGCGGCTGCGGCGGAGGTGGAAAGAAGTCGTTGGGACTGGTCAGCATGGCCAAGGCCTTGATGAGCGGGGAAGTGCCGCCTGAGGTTGCGGCCGCGCGCTTGAGCATTTGCAAGGATTGCCAGTTGGCCGAAGCCGGAAGTGACATTAGGCTTTTTCGCGAAGTTGACGGTAGCCTGTATTGCGGCGAGCCCCGGGTCGGCTGGAAAGTATACCGAGACGAAGCCGCTATTGGCTGTGGTTGCAAACTTGAAGAAAAGGTCAAGCACAAGGCCTCGGCTTGCCCGCACGCGCGTTGGGTTGAGCACGTAGAAAACCAGTCTTAGTTCATTGACACGACAACAAACAAATCGATAATGATCCCGGAACCTGGCAAGGAGGTACGCGTGGCCAATGAACTAAAGTCAGTTGATTTGTCCGGCGCCGCCAACCCTGCAAACTTTTACGGGGTGTGGGTCGGGCAGGAACGTTCGCTTCAGCGCATTACAGAAGATGTTGACGGTATCGTTGTGTTTACCCACCGACACGGCACGCCCGTCAACCAATGGAATATGACTGTCCCTACGGACAAGGAAAACGATTCCATTCACATTCAGTTATCTCAGTTGTTGGCGGCGTTGCACGATCACTGTTGCAGGATCGGGGTTGTGCCTGAACGGACCTGGAAGACGCCCACGGAGATGCAGAATGAAGCTGCGTCGAAGCAAACGCAGCCTAGCAGTCAACATGGCCGAGTGCGGGCTACGGCGACGGATATGGGTAAGCGAACCATCAGCATACCTTTGGACAGTCCCGAGGCCGCTGAGCGCGTTCAGAAGGCGTTGGGTGGGTTGATGACGCCTGGGACAGACGGAAAAAAGGTTGTGGAGACCCTGCGCGCAAATCCGCGGATCAAGGAAGTGGCCCATGAGGAAGTAATCGCGCCCGATGCTGTTCCGGAGTGATCATGCCTACCGCACACGTATTGAAGGACGCAAGTTACCCTGAAGACGGAACGCCGAATAGGTTAAAGCGGCTTTCCTACATGCTTGCCGTACTCGACAGCCTGGGCTACGAATACAAGACGTATGGCCGTGAGCTGTGCGATAAGGAACGGGCCTTCAATCTGGAAACGCAGGCCGGGTGCAGCAATGGTTGGCAGGTAGACTTTGCTGACCGGCTTGACAGCAAACTGAAGAATTGCGTGGAAGATGGGGATATTGTAGTTGCTACAGAGGCTTGGCACACGGCTTGTTTCAGGGGCATTTTAAGCATGAACCGGGGCCTGTATCACGGCTGCCCGGTCATAGAACTATGGATAGATTACCCACATTCGTTTGCTCGCTACCGCGTATTTACGACGCGTTACGCGATGTATACGACGGCTGCGTACGAGGGTCGAACGGACTGTCAGCTGTCTGAGTGGATAACGGCGCAGCCGTTTTTTGAGGTTGAAGCTGAACTTGCAAACGACGATGATGGGCCTTGCGAATTCTACGAGGACCCGTTTTCGCTCGAACACGTGTATCGGATGTGCAATGGCACGGCCGTATTTGCGCCGGATTGGGGGGCTTGGGCCGAGACGATCAAGCACGGCGTGTCTGGCATCCTGTACCGTTCTCCCGCGGGCCGTGCCAAAGCCAAAGTGCAGCTGAAGAACCTCGATCGATACGAAGTTGCGGCGTGGGTGGGCAGAGAGTTTACGTTGGAACACGCGTTTGATCAGCTGTTTTCATATTTGCAACGAGTTACCAATGCCTGAAAAGATAATCCTCAGAAACACTCAGAGTCCGGGCGATTACGTGGTTTTGTCGGCGGCTGTGCGAGACCTTTCACGGGCGCATCCGGGCCGCTTCGAGTTCATGATGGACGTTCCACAACCGGCGGTGTTCCAAGCCAACCCGCACATCACGGTTTATCCGAAGACAAAGGGTCGGCAAATCGTGGCCAAGTATCCGCTCATTCACAAGTCCAACCAGACCAAGGTCCACTTCATGTGGGGCTTTATCGAGTATCTGAACGAGCAGCTTGGAACGAAGGCAGTGCTGACGGAGTTCCGGCCGGATCTGCATCTTACCGAAGAGGAGAAGAAGTCGCCTCCGGCCGGCGTGAAGAAACCGTATTGGCTTTTCGTGTCAGGCGGAAAGCGAGACTTTACAGCCAAGTGGTGGGATCCCGTTTGGTGGCAGGTCGTTGTAGACGCCATGTACAAGCGCGTAACCATGGTTCAGACGGGCGGTGGGTCGCACGTGCATCCGCGGCTCAACAACGTCCAGGATCTGGTGGCCAAATCCTCGTTCAGGGATTTGATGCGGATGATTTATCATTCCGAGGGGGTGCTGTGCATTGTCACTTGCTTGATGCACATAGCTGCTGCTTTCAACAAGCCATGCGTGGTTGTTGCCGGCGGCAGAGAGCCTTGGTGGTGGGAGGCCTACACCGAAGATAATCGTATCGTCAACATGCAACGCGGCATTCCTGATTGGTCTGTGCCTGCCGACGACACCTTCATTCCACACCAGTATTTGCATACGATGGGTGAACTGGATTGCTGCAAGACCAAAGGTTGCTGGAAGGCACGAGTGGAAGGCAACGGGTCCGTCTGTGCCAGGCCCGTGTATCAGAACAACCGAAATATTCCGCAGTGCTTGCAGCTGATTACCCCTGAAAAGGTCATCAACGCTGTAGAGTGGTATTACAAGCAAGGTATTCTGGAGTGGGGCAAAGGCTCTACGACGGTGCCCTTGTTTGTGGAGCCCAGGCTTATCCCTGAACCGGTCAACCCGCCGGAATTGGTGATAAGCAAGGATCCTACGGATCTGTGGAAGAGCACACGTGAAAAAGGCCTGGTTGTTTGGCTGGATGATTCGTTTGCACCTGAGGCGGGCTGGGAAAGCAGGTTGAGGGATCGTGTGGGTTGCAAAAAGGTTGGCGGTATCGTTTATGCCTGTAGACAGCCCGTAGACGCGGCCACACCATGCACGTATTATTCAAAGGGGGTTATCGCCTTGGACGCGAGTTTGCTGAAAGAAGGCGTGCTTCCGAGACCTGACGGGAAGTCGGACTGGCCGATAACGTTTGGAAAGGCACTCAAACAGTATGGCGTAACGTGGGTCGATATTGGCGATCTCGTGCGCTATCGATAGGAGGTGCTTTGAACATCGTGGTCATTACCCCGGAAATCGTGTTTAGACTCACTGCTCGAGCGGAGGTGTATGCAGCGGCGCCGTATTTGACACCCATGCGAAATGCAGCGTTGGGCGGTCACAAAAAGATGCCCAAGAAGAACTGCAGCTCCTGTGCCAAGCGGGCTAAGATAAGATTTTCCAGGCAGTTGTGTGGTGCGTTCACTCGATTGACCAAGGATCATTACCGCGCGGGCGGCGGACAATTATCCAAGCTGAAAGCCGTAATGAGTGCTATACTTAACCTGAAGATCGATGAAGTCCAGCTCGGGTATCAAGAGGACAACGGCGACAAGGGAACGATAAAGTTCTAAGGAGACGACATGGATCCCTTCATCAAACTCAAAAAGTCTGAAACGGCCATATACGTGGTGGGCCGTACTCAGGGTTACCGTTTCACGCTTGAAGTCCTTGAAGCTGTGGGTCTGCCGTTGGAGATTTTTGTTTACCAGCGAAAGCCAATCATATCCAACACGGCTTATGAAGACGCTTTTGTAAACATTGCTTCGCCTGGCGACCTGGAAGAGTACCCCGTGGGTGCGCCGGCCTGCGCAGCAAAGCCATTTTTCAGACTCAGCGTCGTGGATTTGGTTTTCAGAAGCATATCGTTGGCTGAAGATGCCTGGACAGCCATCCAGGGTGACATCGATCAGCTCATCGAAACCATGAAGTTCATGAACAACCTCAGTGTAGAGGAAGAAGTGTCATTTGGCACGGCGCCAGTGGAGTCATCGTCATCTTCTTCGCCGTCTGCTCCGGTTTCTTCGTCGTCTTCCTTGGTTTCTTCGTCCTCCTCTTCGTCGTAGGAGTGATCATGGCCAATTTGAATCTGACTTTGTCTGATCCCGTGCTTACAGCACTATCCCAGCGCCGGGATTTGGTTCGCGACTTCCCGTTTATCTATATCCGGCCCATTAAAGTGGCCAAAAGAAGAAGTTGTTGCGGTAGCAGGCGGTCGGAGCAGAAAACGCTGTTAACAGCGACAACCCGCGTCAAAACTGCACTCATAAATATGGCGCCAGATCAGTTAAAACGGTTAAAAGCACGTATTGGGGCTAAAACTCTCACTCTTTTTATCAACGAGGGCGGTGGGGTGAAGAAGCACGTCCTGTAGGCCTAAAATACCCTAAAAATAGCGTTAGTATAACCTGGGAGGCGTTGACTGTGTGGTCAGCGCATTTTTCGTTGGTTTCAACGGGAGGTAATACTAATGAGTACAGCAACAGCAGCAAGGCCGAAGGCGAGACCCAAGAAGAAGGTCAGCGTTAAGGCTGAAAAGGAAAAGAAGGAAAAGAAGGACAAGCAGGAGTATTCGAGAGGCGGGTCCGCCGGACGGATAACGAATACAAACGCTCTTGTGTGTCGAAGAGCAATTTTGGAAAAGGCTGGAAAAGATATGGACTTGCTGGATAGCGTCGGGTTGTACGGGAAAGCTACAGCAAGAACGGTCCTCAATTTTCCCGTTCATCTCTTCAAGAACGCAGCCACATGCGTGGAAGAAATAGGTGAGGCGATGGTGAAGTTCGTAGGGAATACGTATGAGGACACATGCAACACATGGTCGGGGAGTGTTCTTGGGGACTTGATGGCTGAAGACCCCGTGTTGGCTGAAGAATATATTCAAGAGTTGGCCGACAAGGATCCGGCAGGACTGGTTCAGTTGGGGCAGTATTTACGGAAGTATTCAGGGAATGAGCTGGACCCTGATTTCGTAAAAACGCTGGAGAAGGCGGAAGCCTATCTCCCCCTGTTGGAAACAGAAGAAGGAAGCAAGATCCTGAAGATGGTCAAGTCCGGCGGGGCTTGCGATGCTTCCCCTGAGGCAATATCAAAAGCAGTAGCAAACGCGATAGTGATTGCGCAGAAACAGTTGATGACGTTGGATGCGAAAGATGTTGAAAGGGTGCAGAAAAAGGTTCGTGCCAAGGAGGTTGGCGACGTAGGATAAATCGCCAAGGTAACGAACGTCGAAGTGGCGTTAGATAACCTCCCCACATGACTTCAACCGTTCGGTTGGAGCAAGCTTGTTTAGTGTGGGAGAAAATCAATGTTGAAGTCGATCATGAAGTGGCTGGGCAAGCTCTTTGGTTGTATTTGTTTGGCCACTCTTTTCTGGTGGGTCATTTGAATAGAGTCAGACTTTGGCCAAACCGACTAGCCAAAAACTGGCCAACGTTAGCCAAAAACTGGCCAACGCTGTCCAAGACCTGGCCAATCTGTTGTAAGGAAAGCGCGCGGGGATATTCCCTGCGCGCTTTTTTTTTAGCTATTAGTTGCGTTGACACCTAGCAAACCAGTTGGTAGTGTATTAGGAAACCCTGGAGATCAGCCATGAGCCTTAAGATTGTTGGAGCGGAAGAAAGAGGTGAGAACCTGTTTATAACGCTGGAAGGTAACGGTGTCGAAGAAGTGACATCTGCAAACGCACGCAAATTCGCTTATGATGCTCGCGGAAAATACGGATTCGCCAACGCTGGCATAGAGGCCACCGGTGGTCCTTATCCGGTTGACAAGACCAAGAAAGATCCGGAGGATCAGAAGAACGAGCGCATGGGCAGACCTTTGTCGCGTGAGGAGATGGCGGAGATATCGGGAAGGAAAGACGATCTGGCTTACCGGCACGTGTTTAAACTCACCCGCGGAATTTGAAACAGGTTACAAAATGACCGTATTGCCTATCACCGAAGTAGAGCGCATGCTTTCCAGGAGCGAACGGGATATTCGGTTTGTGCTCGGACAAGCCGGGTATCTGACTGATTCCACGGCGAAGCTGAAAACAGTATCTGACGGTCCCTTGATGATTCTGCTCGTTTACGACATCCTTACGGTCATGCGTTTTCCTGAACGGGACATATTGGTTATCCTGGCTACGTTTTCGGTTCATCTACATGCCGTGGGTGAGAAGTGTGGGGCGCAGAGTAAACAGAACTTTGTGTTTCAGGTTGCGGACAATCGTTATGCGTCTTTGACCGGGTTGGATAGCGTTTACGACATCAAAGAGATGGCCTGGCTGCCACGGATTCGGCCGCCGCTTGTGTCGCTTGCGATTGTTCTGCCAGAGCTTTTTCGGCGCGCTGCGTCAACTCTCGAAGGGCCTTCTGGTCAACTGATGTAAACTCAAGCTGCCCCAACATGCGAAGCATTGCAAGCAACCCGGTTCTTACCATCTCATCAACTTCAAGTCGTTTTAGAACTTGGGAATCCCAGTAGGCCTTGAAGTCGATTCCGTCCATGCTGAGGCTTTCGTTGACGCGCGTCTCATCATCAAGATCGGTTACGAAGCTGGCAAGGATTCGCGGGGGCTTGGAGAAGCCTTCCAGTTTAAGTCGCTCTTCCATATAGATGAGAATCTCTTTGTTGAAACGTTCATCCTTTTCAAGCGGGGCCACCAGGGTGATTTCAGAAATGGCCCAGGCCATTTCCTGCACGGTGGCGGGGTCATAGACCTGGAAGGAAGCGCCTGACCCGGCAAGCGAATTGCAGATGTTGGTAAAGCCTTCGAAGCTGGACAGGAACAAGTCCGTGGTTATGGCCGTGATCAACGCCCAGATCTTGTCCCGGTTGACCTGCGGCACTTCGACCTTCCACTTGTCTCGTATTTCAAGGTTGAGCGTGTCCGGTTCCCAGTCGAACATCTCCGTTCCAAATTCGTCCAGAAGGCCCACGAGCAACACCGTTGCCGGGACCTCTGGATCGAGCAGGAAGGCGGAAAAGCTGGAACTCATTTATACGCCCTGAGGAAGGAAGGGTGACGCCATCGGAGTTTCAGGTTCAGACTCTAAAAGGGGAGATCCGAAGTGATAGCCTGCCAGGCCCGCGCCGCCGAGGGTAGCCGCGCCCATGGCACGTTGGCGATCGAGCATGGTCTTGTCTCGGATGGCTTGCAGCGTGGCCTTACGCTTGGTTAGCTTGGCTACGAGCGCGTTATACTGCGCAAGTTCCGCAGGCTTGGCGGACCGGCCCAGGGCAGCTAACCCCTTTCCTTTAGCTGCGAATGCATCTATTTGTTTTTGAAGCGGGTCAAGTTGCCGGGCAGCCACTTCTCCGATACGCCCGCCACCGCCAGCGCCTGAAAGCGCTGTACCCCACTGTTTCTTTGGCGCCAGCCTGTTGATAAAGCTGAACATGCTTTTCCCGATGTTTCCAAGAATCGCCTTTTTTTCCATGAGGCTATTCATGAGCCCCAGTCTTCGTGCTGGATGCATGGTTGTTCTCCTACTTCGTTACCGTTAATTGGAAGTCCGTTGTTGCAACGTTGCGGCCTTCGGCCTTGAACTGCTCAACGAGGTCATCTTTATCAAAGGAGCAGCGGGACATCAAGGCTGCGCGCGCGCCTTTTTCGAGCGGCTCATTGATGGCAGCTTCGATGGCCCTGTCCAACAGGGCAGCGTCGTCTCTGGGCAGGGTTGGGGCGATCTCGGCAAATTTTTCTGCATCTACGAAGAGACCGTCTTCGGCGCTGACAGCATCGGAGAATTCTTTACCGAGCACCTCCGATATTTTCTCGAGGGGCAGATTGGCAATCACCCCGAGCGGATACACTTGACCCGTGGTTAGCCTGACGTGACTTTCAAGGATGGATTGGGCTTCCTTTTCAAGCACGTCAAAGAACAACTCTTCAGGCATGTCAACACCCTGGTGATAATACCGGTGGAGCCCGGCTTCACGATCGGTGTAATCGATCACGGCCGCGAGCTTTTGATACATCGCAGGCGTAGCCGCTTCCAGTTTGGATAGCGAGAGGGCAATGTTCGCCAGTTTCGTTGCATGATCTTTAAAGCCAGGCTGGCCTTTGAGCATGATCACTCTGCGGGCCACCTTTTCAGCGGCTTGCAGCGGATGCGTTGTTCCGAACCCAGAAGCTCGTTCAAGGTATTCAAGCGTATCGGTGTCAAAATGTGTGGTGCCCAGGGCCGCCCCGGCAATCTTTTCTCCGCGCTTGGCCTTCTCGTTGTAATAGATGGCCTCCTTCAGAATCCGGCGTGCGGCTGCCTTACGCCATTCGTAGGGGTATTTGGATCGATCGGCGTACAAGCGCTCACCAGCCATCTTTACAGCAAGCGGGTTGGGCATGGGTAAGCGTCGAACCTTGTTTCCGTCCCCGGTGGTCATGACCATGGCGAACTTTTCGTCAGGGAGGCTGTCCACGTCGAACTGAGCGGTCTTTCTGTGATTCTGGTTGAAGGTATCGACAAGACTTGCTATCTTCCAATAAGCAGCAAACTTGGTGATCCTGTCTTGAATGAAAGCAGCTTCTTTCTTATGGTAAGCGTCGCGGCATTGGGCAAAGTAGGCATTCGCAAGCCAGGTGGCCGCTTTCGTGTGGCATGGGAATTTGCGTCTGGAGACGTCAGCGAATACATTGGAGTGCAGCTTGTCGATGGCGGCTTTTTCTTCAACGCTTGCACTCTTGACGAAGTTCGGTAGTCCGAAGAGCCGATTGATTGCGTAGAGGTGTTGCTGGTTTACGTCGTCGTTAAAGTCAACAGGATTAAACATGCCCACTCCTCCAAAGGACTTAAGTCGGCACTTCGGTCATGAAGTGATCCTAGCTTCCGCCGACATAAGCGTCAAGGGTGTGCTCCCCGAGGTGACACTGTGTCCCTTCTGCCATCATGAGAGCCTCTCAATTTACATGGACCCCATTATAGGGGAATCTTCTCGTTGGTTGCACTGCGGAATTTGTGGATTTCGTGGCGACACCCTGGAAACCTTGGCCAAGTTGCGGCATTCTGAGAATCTGTATGAGGCCATCAACGTCGGGCTCCGGGAAGGGCTTTGCGACACCACAAGCGGAACGTTTGACGCTGATACGATTGATGGATACATACGGCATTACCCCGAACGACGCAATGAAATCAATAACGCATGGGACAAATTCAGGTCCACCATATCAGACAGGCCCTCGCCCGACATGGTAAAACGTATCCAGGACGAAAATTTGTGGGGCGGGTGGCTGAACAATTCGCAGGATCGTTTGACGAGATTCGTGGGCGGCGGGATGCGTAGGGAAGTCAATCGAGAACTCCAAAAACTGTTCTTTGTTCGAAACAAGCAGCTCCCTCAACACGGATACCGAACCAACCTGATTCTTGGTTACCAGGATACCCCGGGCCGCATCTGCGCTTTTGAGTTTCTCGGTGAGACCGAACGAAGAATAGCCACCATTGCCCACGGAAACAATAACGACGCAGACGAGGGTGGGCTGGGGATGTTGGAAGCCCTCATGCCCTTTGAGAGCAAGGTCTTTGCTGTGGGCGATCCAACCATGGCCCTTCAGCTTCACCGCAGGCACTTCTCAACGTTCAGAGATCCTTTGAAAGTCATCCTCTTTAATCAAAAGACAAAGCGGTCCTGGCAATCCGTGCATGCGGACAAAGTTATTTTATGGAACAACGGGATAGACTGGAAGATCTTCGATCACGCCAGGTGCATTCCCAACCATCGTAAAACCGTATACGTTGCAGCTCTGCCAAATATTTCGAAAGAGATCTGGCAATACATGTCCAACGAGCCGCTCAGCGTGGTCTTGGAGCGCATGGAGAATTACGCGCTCCCCTGGCCTGAGGCCTTTGTGCGCTGGATCACTGATAAGGACATGCCGTCTGCTACAGTGCATGCCGCCATCGCCAAGCTGGGGTTTGACGCCTCGGAACGGCGTTTGCTGTTTGATCGTTGTCCGCGCGAGCTGAAGCCGCGGCTGGACCACTACATGAGCGAGGATTCCTCGGTCCAGTCGGTGTTCATAGGCAATAAGAACGTGGTTGAGCACGAGGACGGCTGGTACGTGACTCATAGTCTCCGGGGCAACGAGCTTATCAGCGACGCCACCGTCCGTGTGTTCAAGGAGATCTCCGATCCCGAGCGCGGGAAGGTATTCTGGGAAGGGGAGATTCGTTATAAGGGCCGGGCCGTAGAATTTACCGACGACATTGAGAACATCGAACGGGACAGCCTCAAGTGGTTGCGTGAGCGCATGACGCGGGCTGGCCTGGGGATGCCCATGTTCCAGCATACGTGGAAGCTTCATTTTATCCACATGGCCAAGATCTTCAGCGCGCCCAAGCCGGTGACGATTTCATCCAAGGTGGGGCCGCGCAAGGATGGCAGCATTGTATTCCCCCGCTTCAGGCTTGAGAATGGGTGCGTTGCCGACAAGCAGGAAATGGTCAATATGGAGGGTATCCCCGCTTTGAGGGTTTCGCCGCCTGAGCTGCGGCCAAAGATTGAGGGAGATAAAGGTTCATACGTGAAGGCCACCTATGCTGCCATATCGGCTGCGGTCATCTCCAATTGGCTGAAGAGCATGCGTGGGAGCGTGATTGCCCCCATCGCCCTCGTGGGAAGCGTCCAATCGTCTGCCTGCGTGGTTGGCCGGCGTTTCGCAAAGAATGCGGGCATGAACATGTTCGTCGTATCCGATCCCAAGTACCGGCGAAGGGAGCTTGTCACCGTAAGGGAGCAGCTGCGGGACGATTACCCTTCATATATCGAATCCATATCCGCAGGCCTGTTACAGCATTACCCGACGGCGAATACAGATCTGGTCATTCTGGCCGTTGAGCCCAGCGAAGCCGCGGCGCTTGCCACCGGTGGCAATTGGATCTTTGTGCATGCCCCCAAGATGCCCGATGAAGATGTGATTCCCCCGTTTGACGATTTCCTGCTTTATCTGATGGATCTGCAAAAGCGGGATTACGATCTGCCTGGCGGCGACTGCACGGTTGGATTGGTTTTGGATGACTTTGCCGCGTGGTACAGCACAACAATGGGTTTCCCGAAGGCGGAGCTGGATAACAACCTTAAGGGCATGCTCAGGCTGCCGTTACATGCCGGCGACCAGATGCTGGCGCTTGCCTTTTCACTTCACCGCGAGGATCTGCTTCCAGCCGAACACCAACCCTTCGTCGAGTCTCTTGAAAAGCATGGGACGATAGGCGCTAGCCGATTTGGCATTCTCATAGATGACGAGCGTGACAAGGTGTTCATTTCATTGCCAACTATGAAGAAGGTGATTGACCGGGCAAGATATCCAATGCCTGACTTTGCCGAGGTGAGCCGCGACCTGGCGGCGCGCGGGCTTTTGCTTGAAACGGATTACCCTGGCGATGGGTGGGTGGTTGATAAATCGTACTGGGAGGCCCAGGTAAGGGGTTGGCGGCACAACAAGTTGTAAAAACAGTGTTGTTGACCGCCTGTTCCCACGAAATATTTTTAAAATTTCGTTTTCTTTGTTCCCAAACCGTCTTCTAGCTTCCGATACCTTTTGAGCAAGCAATATTGAGGATGTGGGTTGAACCAAGACGTGGTCGAACTTGGGCGTTTTGACGTATTGAATATAGAAACGTGTTGCTAAATTAGTTGCAAAATTGTGTTAATATAACTTGATCGGTTACTCTGTCGTGATCGATCACGATTTAACTATAGGTAAAAAAAAAGCGTCCGGCGGCAACCGGACGCTTATAAACTCACATCCCGAAACGTGAGCCACAAGCATGAACAAAAACGTTCTAGTTTAGCCGTCAACCAAGTCAACTGAAAGTTTACTTGGGATCCCACCAGGGGCGTTCAATCTTTTCCACGGGTCCGCTGTGGCGTTTTACCCGACCACAGCACAGGCAATGGAATCAGGCGCCCTTGACAGCGTGTTTGGTTGTCTTCAGGCAGGCCGTACAGTACCTGTTTTCAGTCTTTACCGGGTCTGTTTCTTCCACCTGTAGATACCCATAAATTACACCCTCAGACGCGTTATTATTATCTATGGGAGGTCTTCTATCAACCATTCGAAGGGCTGTCTACGCTGCCCAAATAAACGCGTAGGACGGAGCTGACCGATTTTCAGCGTTAAGGAGGTGTTGCATGCGTAATGGTTTAGTGGTGCTGTTGTTGTTGTGTCCGTGGACTGGGTGGGCCGAGTTAAGTTACGATGGCATGATTGCTATCAAATCCAACAAACCTGATACTATTATCCAAGTCCGTAAAGAAATCACTAGTGAAGGGAAAGTAACTCAACTATGGATAAACATTGGTACAACGTCTAAAGATGGATCTTACCTATTACTCAAAATGCCTGTCGGCGTACATAGAATTAAATTATCAAAGGATGGATACTTACCAATCATTACTAATATAACTGTGGACAAAAAAATCAATAAAATTGAATATGAACTTGATAAGGAAATGAATGATATAAATATCATTTTTCTTCATGAAGGTTGGCAAGTTTATGTAGATGGGAACCCATATCTGGATGATGATAAACCTGTTTTTGCCCCTGCTTCTATTATGGTGAGTAAGGAGAAGCATGAGATTAGGTTGGTGAAGGGTGGTTTTAATGATATTGTGAAGAGGATTAATGGTGAAGACACAGTGGAGATTAAGGATGAGCCTATTAGAGGGAAAAGTACAATAAAAAAGAAAAAAGAGATAAAAGAAACAAAAAAAGAAAACACCACGAATTTCACGAATTCATTTGACTTTGAAAATTACTCAATAGAACAATGGAACAATATTAGTGGGATTACTGTGATAGTATCATCAAAGTCAACCTTAGACACCAAAATAAATATAGACGAAACTCACAAATTTGCTATTGTTCCTAACCCTGATGATAGATGGGCATCAAGTCCAGATCCATTGCACGAATGCAACTATAGAGGATTAAAAAACTATCCACATAATGGAAAATTTACAATGGCATTATGTTATAAAGTAAATAATTTCATAGAACAATATGGAGTAACAAAAGGAACTGGCCGTTTAATATTATTTGCTAATGACAATAAGTATGATGACAATCGTGGAAATATAAGAGTTAAATTAGTACCTATACCTTTTTCCAAATAATAAGAATATCATCCCGTCCCGGCCGCCATGGCTGGGGGACGACCTCAAAGACCAGTCAACTGAGGATGAAGTAGTAAGATGCGCTGGTTGTGGTAATTGCTTCGATTTACACGCGCTCGCCTTGTGGCGCGGTTCTGATGACGGAGAGTAGGAATACGATACGTCAGACTGAGCAGCCGTTACAACGATCGGCCGATCTCTTCGGCCTTGTTGGGTTCCAGCGAGCCCATTGCTTGCATGAGGAGCTTTGCATAATCATCCTGGCGCGCGCGGGCGTTGCGATACCCAACCAACGAGATCGTGATTACACCCACCATGAGCAGGACCATAAACGCGCCCATCAGCCGGTAATTGCCTGTGATAACATCGACGGCTTGTTGCGGAAGCATGTTCATGTACGAGTCGCGACCCGACTTTATTTCGGCTTGCAGCGTGGACATGGTCTTTTCAATTGAGTTGCCTATCCCGGCCTGCCCGGCAACGGTTGCATCGAGTTGACCGGACAGATTACCCAGGTGCGCGTTCATGTTGTTTGAAAGCGTGATCTGGGTCTCCATATGAACTTTCAGCGCGGCCATCAGCTGGATGGTGGACGTCAGATCAGCGCGCAGGTCAGCCACGAGCTTGTTGTCCATCTTGGCTTCGATCTTGATCAGCTCGCTCAGCGTGGCTTCGATCTTGTGAATTTGGCCGGTGATGTGGCCGGAGAGCTGGGCCTGGTTGGCGGCCATGTCGGTCTTGACGTTCTGGGATACGCGCGCGGCCGTGTCCTCCACAAGCTTGCCCGTGTCCGCCGTGTTGATTATCGGTGGCGGCACGTTAATCTGCGGCTTGTATTCGTGGACGGCCGTTTGGCGGGTCTTGTTGTCTGCGATACATCCTGTTAAAAGAAGCAAAACCAAGGTCAAACTGAGTGAACGCGCGGGCATAATTGTCTCCTAAAAATTGACCCCTCGCACGTTACTATACCCTGGTGTTGACGTTGTGTCCGCTTTAAACAATTGGATTGTGCGGGAGGTAGGCTTAGAAGCAGCCAGCCGGCTTGAGAACCGGTTACCTTTAAAGAGTGGTGATAGGCGCAAGTGACCGCAGGGAATTGATCTGCATCAATCCTGCATACCGGTGAGACTCGCCGGAATTGGAAGGCAGACCAGACCGGATAACGCTGAAGGATCTTTGCGTGAATGAACCCTGGAGTAGCGCATCGAAGAAGGCAAGCCGGTACGGAAAACGGGTTGCAAGGGCGTGGTTCCCCGAAATGACCAATAACCTCTGGCGTAACAGCACACCGCACAATCTTCAAAGGAAAGGAGAAAGACATGAAAGGGCCAGTACACATTAAGGTTCCGTTGGACAAGGTCATGGCCGAAGTTGAGAAGGCCATGGCTGCGAGGCGCAAGTTGGGGCTCACGAAGAAGTCTCCGGAGGCAGCTAAAAAGGAAGTGAAAAAGAGTTAGTATCTAGTGGAGTGGTACTGCTATCACCCCCGGCCACTAAATAGAGCGAGGGTTCGCCCCCGCTCCGATTCGGCCTCCGGCTGCGCAGGTGAGCGCAGTGTAACACCTTGACGAACTTACCAAGGGGGGGAAGGTTGTGGTCTCGTCAGATTTGGCGATACCACAATCGCCCATGGTAGCCGCGTCCGGATCCGCGGCGTAATTCGCGGTGGCTGAAGGCCGGTCCGGGAAACCGGACCGGCCACTTTACAAGCTTATTTGATACCGGGGAACCCCGGCGCCTTATCGCGCCGGGGAATCGTTCACGTTTTTATTTAGCTATGACAGGGGAATGGGATTTGGTGGGCTGGCGAAGCGCAGCTGCTCTGCCGTCATTTTGATTCCCTGTACAGACGACAGATCCGGGTAGCTTTGCTCCGTGTGATAAATAGCCATGAGCCCGTAGTTGAGGGCGTGGGCAAAGTCATCGGTTGATTTTGGCCGCTTGCGGATCAGATATATATCGGATTTGCCGGGCGCCTCATGCTTGTCTTCGAGCAGGTTGAGCAGGTCGTGGGTGACGTTCTTGCTGCTCTCGTATTCAGGCAAAAGCACCATGCCGGTTTTGATGGTGGTGGCTTGCAATACGAGGCTGCGGGCTTTATCCAATGAGTAAAAGCCTCGCATCTCAGCCCGGTGCGGCGGCGTGTAATAGATGATATTCCGTGTTGACGCGCTCACGTATACGAAGTTGATGATGAGGTTGACGGGAAATCCGGATTGAATCAGGAGGGTTTCACGGACCGACCCTGACCCGCCATAGTCATGTGCCACGAAATGACAGGCCCCCTCCCGGAACAGGTAAAGGACGCGTTTGACTTCTTCGTCGTGGGTATACCCGGCATGAAGTCGTTCGCAGTAAAAGCACTTGTAGAGCCCGTCGGCCGGATCCAGGCCTACCATGGCGACTGTGGTGAATGAGATTTCTTCTTTGCCGCCACCGCCCCAGTCTATGCCCAGAACGCGAACCTTGCAGCGGCGGAAACCATCGATGGCTTTTTCGAGATCGTTCGGTGGAAGTTTGGAGGCGCGCTGGATGTCGGTTAAGGTGATGAGGTGGATGCCTACGTCGGCGGATTCACCCAGCACCTCGTTGAGGTATTTTTGCGGGCTATAGCCGCGTTTGCCGTCGCGCTTGGCCAACAGATCCAACCACTTGTCCTCGTTGGCATAATGCATGGGCATGATGACCTGCGGAACGTGGTAACCGGGAAAGGTGTGACCTTTGCTGATATCGGTGTGGTACCAGTGCCCGTTTCGAGGATCCAGTGGTCGCTTACATTTGGCGCATACGACCGTATGCCGCCCTACCATGTTGTGCAGGTCCTCGTGTATGGAGGCCATGTTCCACTTGCCGCAGGCATAGCAAGGGGTGACCCATTCCGCCTTTGAGGAGTCCTGCCACAGCGCTTCGATGGTGTTATCGAGCGTTTTGGGCGTGCCCGAGTAAAAAGACAATCCCAGCGACGAGGCAGACATGCACTCGTGGATGATGGGAACGAAGTCGTAATCTATATCCTGTACCTCGTCGAAATTGATAAGGTCGCAGGAGACGCCGCGAACGCGGTCCACATCTAGAAAGGCGAAGGAAAATATCATACTGGCCTGGTTTGCAAACGTTCTTTGCAGCACGGCCTTGGATGTGTTCTCCCCGATGAGCAAGGGATTGATCAACGATTGCGTGATGAAAGGTCGCACGTAGTTGCTGGACAATCGCTTGATCTGTTCAAAGCGGGGAGTCACAAAAAGCATTTGGAGAAAGGGGGAACCTGCGCAACGCAGAACTCCGCTGGCGGCCAAGGACGTCGATTTGGAAACCTGACGACCGCATTTCCACAACATTTGTTTGGGCAGTTCAAGTTTGAAGATGGGCTCAAACGGGAAGTGATTCTCGAGATTATAAGCTCTACCTCTGAGGCTGAGCATTCCGAGAAGCGGTATGAAGGAAGTCAATTCGTGCGTAGCGAAGTGCTCTTGCGCAGCTTGTAAAATTTCAGTTGCCTTGAGCTGTTCACCGTTGGCGTGTCTGTGACGCAATGCCTCTATCTTCGATAAACGGGCGCCGTGGTCGGCGTCAGCAACATGTAGAGAGGAGTTAATCATATGAGTCTAATCCTTGGAGTGCTGGGTGGGATGGCTGCAGCTTTGGCGATGACTTTCATGAAAGTTTTCACCACGGCGTTGAACGTGCTTGTGGTCGTGGCAGAGATTTTGGCCAAGATCGTCGTAGCAAGAGTTCAGTCCCGCGCGATGGCATTTTAGCAGTCTCCGTGTATACTGTCTTTGGTGCTGGGAGAAACCTTACACCAAGACATTATAAGGAGGTTTGATAATGTCATCAAGAAGCCCCATGGATTACCTGGAACGTAAACGCATCTTTGCACCGCGGACGCGACACCTTCCCCGTTTTAACACGTTGGCCCAGCATAGCCACAGAAGGCCCATCATTCATGATCCGGTTCTGATCGGGCCAGACAACGTAGCCGATCGGGTTTTCACCCAGGAAGAAAGAAAGCGCGTGCCGTACGCGCCCAACTGTTCACAATGCAAGAGTTGATCTTAATCACCACGCTTGCTGCCGGCGCCAACTGGCAAATGGTGGAAACATTTCACCACGGATCCATATTCGAAAAATTCCGAGCACAAATGGAAGTGCGTGAAGGGTTCATCCCGGAGCTATTGTCGTGCCCGTTTTGTCTGTCCCATTGGACGGCTGCGGGGTTTACGGCCCTGGTCCTGGCATGCCACCCGGTAGAGGGGTGGATGTACCTGGCGCCAATCATATGGCTTACCATCGTTAGAATGTCAAATGTCATGAACGACGTGGGTCACCGTTTCTGTCGTTCACCAAAAAATCCCGTTATCGAGGAGGAGCTGGCTGCGCTGGATGATATCGGGCAGCCTGAAGAAAATGGCCGAGACGAAAAATCCTGAAGGGACGCCTGACCAATCCGAAGTGCAAACGAGGTTACGTTTTGACCGGGAAGTTGAACTTCTTGCAAAACTTGCAACAGAGACTCTATTGAAGGTTCCTGAGTTGCGCGGGGTAACCATTATTTATGACTGGGCTGTTCCCGGTGAGGGCCTTCCGTCAGGTTACTATTCACCGCGGGAGGTTTCAGTCGAATCTCTTGCCTCCATGAACAAACAGATTCCTGCATTTGCCATACAGCTCACGCGCATGTGGGCGAAGTTGGTCGAGCAGGTTGCTTCGAACCAAACATCTTCATAATTCCTGAACTTTGAATTCAATTGCGGGCCAGAGGCGTTGGAAGGTCTCTTTCACGCAGAAAGGATAACCATGGCTGATTGCAAATGGGGGCCGGACTTCACCTTTCGGGACAATTGTAAAACGACGAATCTCCTGAGTAAAAATTTTTCATACGACGTCGTCCCGTTTTACAATTATATGTTGAAGTTACTGCTGGGATCCTCAGCAGGTAAGCTTGAATCGCGCAAACTCCAAATAGGTAATGGGCCGTCCGTCCTTTTTAAGGACACGGATATAGCTTCCTCGCTACGCGACGTAGTGACGGATTATCTCTACGAGATGTATGGCCGGCCCAAGTGGTTTGTAGATAAGACGACCTTCAATCTGCTGAATACCATAAGCCTCGACAGCGACGATCTCAGTGGGATCATTTTTCCACATGACGTCTTTTCGTTGGTCTTTGAACACGGGGTCGAGTTGGAAGGATTCCCGTTGCGCAATATCCGCGTTTATCGCAGGGCTGCGAGTATGACCACCAAGTTTTTAAATCAGCTGGAGGTGGAATTTACAAAAAGCGAGGTAGAGCTGGTAAACCTCATGATCGATACAGGCGAGGTTGTAATGTCAAACAACACAAGTTGGGATACACCACCATATCTGACCCGGAAGTGGAACTGGTCACGGCCGCTTAAAGATCCGGAATATACGTTGAACTTCGCAACAACACTAAGTGCACAAGAAAAGAATGTGGTGGCCAGAGTGAGTAAGATCGTGGCCTCTGCCTTGATGTACAAGGCAGCCCGCCCAGACCTGGTTCCAGAATACGTCCTGCCGCGCTCACAGCGTTATTCGTTCAAAGGGGATAAAAGGACCTATCGACGGATTTTGGCCCCGCAGGCGCCGCCAGGACGAGAATACGCCCCCAATCCGACGGGGCGTGAGGTTCGTGGGCACTACCGTGGGTGGGTATTGCGCACGTTGAGGCATGAGAAATACAAGCGTAACGCCGATGGCTCGTTTAAAACTGTTTTGGTTGAACCAGTGGCTGTGAAGGGCGGCCCTTCAGAGGATTAAGAAATGTCGGCCAGATCAAGGAGATTGAGAATGAAACATGTGTCGCCAGAAGGTTTCAGTATACGTAGTACCGGAGAGACGTATGGCGCCATCAAAACGGTGCGCCGGCCTGAGGAGGTTGGGCCAGGGTGGGCGCTGATTGAAATCGTCTACGAGGACGTGTTTGAAGGCGGCTCGATTGACGTGCCTGTTTATACCGAAGGCGGCGGGTCGGGTTGTACGGGTTATTGGTCCAGTCAGAGCCTTGGCGTAAAGGCGATGGCCAGAAAACCCCTGTTTGTAATGGGGCACTTGAGGGATAAAGAAATCGAAGAGCTTAAATCACAGCTGGAGTCTGAGCAGCATGCCCGCGGCAAAGCTGAGAGGACGGCACAGGAGTTTACAAAGATGGCCAACGACATCCACGTCATCAATCTTAAGTTGGAGAAGCAGAGAGCCGAGCTATTGGGTGAGCTGGCAGAGGCCCGTTCGGCCTTGAGAAATACAGAAGAAAAATGCAGGCTCATGGAAAAGCACATCGGAAAAATCAGGGACGAGATTGGCGTCATGCGAATGAAGGAAATTCTGGGCATCCAGGAGCTGATGCTGTGATATTACGGGGTCCAAATGACTTGCGCAGCTGGCGCTCGGCTGTAGCCGAAGCCGGGTTGCGCATTCTATTTACCAACGGCTGTTACGACATTCTCCATGCCGGCCACGTACGCTTCTTCGAGGCGTTACGCGGCCGGTATAAGAAGATCGTGTTGTTGGTGGCGCTAAATACGGATGCTGGCATAACCCGGTTGAAGGGGCCTGCGCGTCCGCTCAACACGCTGGAAAACAGGATGTGCGTTGTAGCCGCAAACAAATACGTTGATGCTGTTACCTGGTTTGACGAGGATACCCCGGTGTCGTTAATCGAATTGATCAAACCCGAGGTTCTTGCCAAGGGCGGTGAATATTCGTCCGTGGTTGTTCCCGGGGAACCGGAGGTGTTGGCTTACGGCGGCGAAGTCTGTAAGGACTTCTTCTTCCCGGGAATCTCGACGACCGGGATTGTTGACAAAATGTTGAAAGCTTAGTTGGAAGACGGCGGGGCGAAAGAGAGCCAGGGGTACGTGTCCAAGGCCCAGCCAAGAACGTGTGTGAAATGTCTACATTTTAAGAAGGACACGATTGAGGTTATTAGGTTTGAGCAGAAGTGGACAGAGGACAAAAACCTCAGATGTGGGCTTGGAGGTTTTGCCGTAAAAAAGATGGCGACGTGCAACTTATGGTCGGACGCCAGCTTTTAGTAACAAGTTACAAATGTAGCACCTTGTTGGACGTTCCGTAAGAAAAGGAGAAATACGATGGACCATTTGTTGCGAATTCACATGGACGGTAACAAATTATATGTGTTCGGCGAGTGTTCGACCGACGAGCACGAGATGTATCTCCCGGATTGCACCGAAGAGAAAATCAAGAAGTTTCTTTCGAAGCACGTAGATCATGTGGCACAAGTGCTCACCGAAGTCCGCCCGTGGAACGAGCGGCAGGATACCGCCAACGACCAAGCTCAGCTTCGGAGCGAAGCGGAGTAAGCTGGAGCGCCTTGTTGGGAGTTCCTTAACAATAGGAGAAATCAATGGCAAAGATACTGACGGACAAGGAACTAGGCGAGATAGTCTGGAAGGCCACACATGACGAGGGCGTGATCGATTGCGCCGATTCCTACGAGCATTTCCTGGAAGAGCTGGCAGACCTGGTGTGCAACCACTTTGGCGGGACACGGGGTTCTGTCGGGCAACCGGATGAGGACCTTTCGTGGACGGTGGGCATACACGTCAACGAGTGCGTACCCGATGACGGCGGCGTGTTTAAGGATTACGATACCGACGTACAGTGGCGAGACGGGGAAGAACAAAATACGCCCAACGTGGAGGTGAGCCGTGAGCGATAGCGAATCGCGCTCCACCGACTTGTTGGCCTTCTGGCTCGACAAGGGGTTTACGGAGATTCACATCTTCAAGGGTGAGTACACGTTGCTGATTCATCCACGCACACTTGACAAGGTGCGACTGTACGAGAATGGCGACGTATGGGTTAGCAACCCCAAGACGGGTGAATACGAGAAGGCCAACGGAAAGGATGACCGGACAGAGCAGAGCGAGGTGCGCCCCGTCATCGGAGACGTGCTACAATTTGAGGATGAGGACAACGGCAGGCTGGTTGTCACGATACAACTAAAAGGGACGATGGCGTCACGATTTCGCCAAGCTGACCCCGCGATTGTGCAACTGGCCTTTAGTACACCGAACGCTGCCATCACCGGCATCAGTCCGGTGGATGGCGAGGTTGGCGGTGCTAACAAGGAGGTCGAGGGATGAAAGAACTAAAAATAGAACAACTCGGCGGACTCTGCCCGGTGCAAGCGGAGGGGACTGTTAATTGTGTTCCATTCTATTTTCGCGCTCGATATGGGTACTGGAGCATGGGTATCGGGAAAGACCCCGTGGGCGCAGGATTTAAAGATAATGACGCATGGTATTACGCCGAGGACTGGCCACACGGGGAATATCAGGCTGGATACATGAGCAAAGAAGATGCGGTGGAGTGCATTCACAAGGCGGCAAAACTGTATTTAGAGAACAAGGAGGTGTCCGTTGAGCGGTAGCGAATACGGACCACCGTCTGGTTCGGCTTTTGTCCGGGTGGCGGCAATCATGCCGTTCTTCCGGTATGCGGTCGGGCCAATATCGCAACATTCACCGGCGATACCGTACTTCACGCGGAAGGGCGCGGAGGTGTGCTTTGCCGACATGGTGCGCGAACTTCCGTGGGCGGGTGCGATCATGTACCGGCGAACCTGGCGCGGACTGGTGACGGTGCGCGAGCATAGGCCGAAATACTGACGGTTAGAGGCCGTCCGCTTCGGGCGGTACTTCTGCACCGCCTTGTTCGCAGTTTGAATCGAAAGGAGAGGACCATGATTGAGGGTCTACTTGCGGGAATCGCGTTTATTACCATCTTTATCCTTGGCGGGTCGTGGCAGCGCAACAATGAAAGGCGGGTATGGAACGGCGGAGTGTGCGCCGAGTCCGGTCAGCCGTGGAAGTGCTTCGACATGGATTCACAGGGTGGACGCGGCTACGAAGACGGTTGCGGGCATACGACGTGGATCAGCTACGCAGTGGACGTACTGTGAAACGGCCAAGCTTTAAAAAGTATCAAACCGGGTACGACCACGTTCAATATGTCAAAATTAGCAAGACAAGGAAATGCAAAAGGTGGAATTTTGCACAAAGTTTTTAAGACAAGGAAATGCAAAAGGTGGAATTTTGCACAAAGTTTTTAAGACAAGGAAATGCAATGTGAATTTGTTGTGATTTCGGTTCACATCTTGATTTAGTAACGTGTTTCAACTTCTTTTTGTCCAAAAATGACACAGCGCGGGCCACTCCCGTTGTGCTGCGGATACTGCGTTATGTAGCATACGGAAACCGATCGGACAAAAAAGTCTTAAAGCAGGTTAAAACAGCCACAAGCCAAAATCAACGCACATGTGAAATGGAGCTTAAACAGGGGTTAAACTCCAGTTTCATACAAACCTAGCGCCGCAAAGAAGTTAAGGCGGCCGGTATCAAAACCGCCTACCTCTTCGTAGACTATAGTCTCTATGTAGGTCAATATTATGGACCTATGTAAAGACTATAGTCTACGTGCCGTTAGGACTATAAGCACAATGTAAACATACTGGAGATACCAATGCCGCGAATCAACTGGAAGTTGAAGAAGATTCACCCGCTACAAGCGGATCTGTTTGAAACCTTTAAAAAATGGAAATCCACTGAGTCGGCAATTCTTGCCTACGGCTATCAATCAGCTAGTCGTACGCACTTCGGAGAACTTAAGTATTTCAGGAAAGCTGACGAGCCCAGTGGTGTTAAAACATGGGAATATTTGGCACGGAAGTTGTTCTCCTTCAGACATGCTATGGTTGCTGTAGCGGCCAAGCTGAAGAAGGCCGGTTACGATGAGAAACGCACCTGGTTATTGGCTAACTGTCGGCCACACGGCGGTACGTGGGAACCGGATTTTTGGCCGGATGGTTATGCCGGATCACAGTGTGGCCTTCAGATCTGTGTATGGTGTTGGATGCGGCGGTATGAGACGCTTAAAAAGATTATCATGACGCCGCATAATGAACCACTACGTGACAATCATAACCACAAGACAAAGGGATTGGGTCTGTCAGAACCACTCAGCATAACCCGGTTTGTGTCCACGGCTGATGTTTTAAAGAGCCGCGGGATGTACGTGCATTTTACACTCGGAGTGGAACGTGCCATAAAGCGCCGGCTTGAACGTAATGGAAGCATTTATGACCGGGGCAAGCGGCCAGAGTTCAAACGTGCCCTTAAATTGTTGGGTATCAATCGAACAGATAGCGTGCCTGGGTTGACGATCTCGTATTTGCACAACGAGCCAATCGGCGACATAGGCAGCAAATGCAACATCAATGATGTCGCGGGCGTTATCCAAATGACCCGGCATGCGCACGTGTCGATACCGGATGCGCTTCATTTTTGCCAGCCGTATCCGATATGGTTATTGGATTGTGACGAAACCATTATTCGTTTTATATTGGAGGGCGTGACGGACTTACCCACTTACAACAGGAGGCATTTATGAGCGCGGACGTAACGTATCTGGTGGGCGGTCCGTACGACGGGTCGATTATTCGTGAAGATCTTATGCGGACGGAGGTGTGGTTTGAGTTTGCGCCGTGGGATGGCGAATCGCCTGGACTCAAGGGGGTTTATCTACGGCCAAAAGTGGGTAGCCCGATCTTCCACTTATACATACGCGGCAGATGTCTTCAGGTTGACGTTCCCGAGTACAAGGAGGTGTCGGCGCGCTATTACTATTACGGTGGGCGCATGCCGTGGGACAAGGACAAGTACGACGTTCATGGTGTTTTACTCAAAAAAGAAAGCGAGGGATGATGTCTGACATAACATTGCACCCAGAGTTGGGGGTCAACCCGCGGTTGACCTTTTGTCCAGGTTGCGGCGGGGCCGGGCAGGATTTGATGTTGTTGGGGAATCGCAATTACGTGGATGAGTGCCGCGAGTGCGGGATGAAACATTATGGCGGGGCGAATCGGCGGCGTACGCGCAAGAAGTGTCAAAGGTGCGGCCACGACTGTTTTGACCGGCGCATTCTGACCGACCAGGAAAAGGTTCCATCATCAGAGTTGTGTGAGTGCTGTAAGAAGAAGAACGAAGTTTTTCAAAATGAGTTGAAAGAGCTGTACGAGGAATACAAGCCGGCGTTTGAGGCCGGCGCCGTTTTTTCAACCTGTGAGAAGTGTAATAGCCTGATGATTGTGAACGGGGAGGCAGAACTCGCGAAGCACATGCGTGAATGCCATGGAATCGCGCCGCCTAAGCCATTTGTGGTTTCTGTTCCCGGTTGCCCGAACTGCTACGCACCTGAGAATGAGGAGTTTAACCGTGGAAAAGATTAAGCTGCCGGAGGTGATTTCACAGCTGCAGAATACGGCCCATAAACTGAAGCTTCGCAACGGCGCGGAGGAAGCGGATTACGAGTTGTGGCTGAACAAGCTCAAGGTGGTGTTGTCGGAAAATGGGATTGAATATGACGATATTGGTTACAGGGCCACTGGTTGTTTTGAGATTGGCTGCACCACGTTGGTTCGCCTCGACTCGTTGCTCTGTAAGCTTCAGTATTCGTTGTATCTGTACCCGTTTTCAGGTTCTAAAATAGCGGATCAGATCGCTGGTTTCAAAATCAAACAGCGCATGGCGGAGACATGCCAATTCATCTCGGGCGCTCTTCCTAAACTATCCTGATCTTTGCGGTAGTATTCCACGTGCACGTCGGCATTACAGTTGATACCTTTCTGCATAGGATAAGGATATACAAACAACTTCGAGGTGGGCAAAAACCGACGATGGTCTGAGCGGATGATGTAGAGGCTGAGGCGATTATCAGCGGAAAGGCTGAGACGCCATTTTAGGGGAGATGAGACACATGCCTGAACTACCGACCGCTCAAGTGGCTGGTTCGGCCATTTGCGATAATTGCGGGGATCCGTGTTCCGGTTACAAAGAGGACTCGACGCTGATCGCTATGGTTGTTTGTGGGGATAGAAGGTTCCGCTGGGGACTGGATTGCTCGTGCGGAAAACGTCGGTGGCCGAACAACATGCTCACTGTTTCGGGTGAGCGCCAGAAAGGACAGACAGCACCCTAATATTACCATGTTTAAACTTTAATCCGGGTGGCCTTGCCCCCGGCGTCATTCACGCCGGGGGCTGCCCGGTGTTTTCCTTTACCTATTGGGGGACATTCCCATGTTGGTCGTTGTTGGCGACGCGCATTTGCATCCATACGTTTGGGCCTCGTTGCCCAGGCGGCGTGGCGATTCATATGATTCGTTTCGGCAGGCCACTCAGTTTGCTGCCGATAACAGGGTTGATGGCCTTGTGCTTGCAGGCGACATAGTAAACTCGAACAATCCACCGATGGAGTCCGTGGCGCAGCTGCTTCAGGGCGTCCGATCGCTTTGTGAGTTGCGCATTCCTGTATACGCCATTGCCGGGAATCACGATCCGGATTTTTGGGCGGGTGTTTCATCCGATGCCTTTGACCTGGATAAGTTCGATGCGGGCTACTTAAACATCCATATAGATGGTGTGCCGCATAACCTTGCCGGCATCAGATCGCTTCCACCTGACGAGTTGAAGCAGCGGTTGAAGACGCTACCCAGGCAGGTGGATATCCTGATTCTGCACCAGTTGATGAAAGGCCTTGTTCCTGACGTGGGGGAGCACCAGGTTTGGAATCTGGATCCAGAATGGGTGCCTGAGTCCGTGCGGCTGGTGCTCATGGGCGATTTGCATGCGGCCACGTCGCTTGAGCTGAAGAGATCGCAACATGTTACTAAATTCTTTTATACGGGTTCCACTTGCCTGCAGAAGGTGGATGAACCGGTTGAGAAGTCATTCATCACCGTGGATGGTGACCTCAACGTCACGCGCGTTCCGTTCAAGACCCGCCCGTTTCTGCGGACGACCTTGTTTCACAACGCAGATGGAAATCAGTTGAATGTGCTGGTTGAAAAGGTAAAGGCGTTGCCTGCAGGCGCGCTTGTGTCGCTCAAGTATCACCCATGCATTCCGGACGTGGAGGAGGTGCTCAAGAAGGCCAATGCAGATGTTGATTTTCTGCTCAAGCCTGTGTCTGTAAAGACGGTTGATCCCGAGCAACAGGGTATCAACCTGGACAACGTTACGCTGGAGAGTTGTTTGGGCATCATGGTCAAGCGGGAGACGGATCCGCTTTTCTATGATTTCGTGTTATCACTCCTGCGGTCCAAGGACCCCAAGGAGGCACTGACCCATTTCAGGGAGAAGGTACTGAGCAATGAGAATACGCAGGGTGAAGATCAGCAACTTCTGTCAGCACAAGAAGCGTGACGATGCATTTGAGGCCGGCGTTATCGGCATCATGGGGCGCAATGGGTCTGGGAAATCAAATTATCTCAAGGCCATTCGAAAGGCGTTGACGGGCGCATCCGGAAACGCTGGGAAAACAGAAGAGGACGTTTCGTGGGGTGAGGACAAAGGTGCGGTCGAAGTTGCCTTCACTTCCAGCGGCGTTGATGGTTCGATCAAGCGCCAGTTGAAATCGTCCAGTTGTTCCATGAAGTTTGGTGAGGACAATTATCGCACCGCTTCAACCATTGAGGCAGCGATATACGACATCCTTGGAATCAGAGCCCGGGTGCTTACGGAGATGGTTTTCGTGGAGCAGGGCAAGATTGAGGGAATCCTGTTTGCCAGGCCCGCTGACCGAGCCAAGGCGCTTCAAAGTCTTTTTGGGACTGAGGAGGCGGAGAAGATTCGGGAGTTGCTGCGGCAGGAAACAACGCAGTGCACGGTCGAATCTTACAAAGAAGTCATTGAACGTTTCAAATATCAGCTCTCAAGCGACGTGATGGCGCCGTGGCAGATGTTACGTAACGAATACGACGTCGTTGTAAACTCGGTTTGCTCTGACGAAGACGTGATTAAGCATAAGGCGCGCATAAGCGGTTACGAGCGGCACCAGGACATGCTCGTGCGTGCTAGAAAGGCGCGCGCTGCGGCAGAGGAACATACCGCGGCGCTTACTGCGGCCCAGGCGCAGGCGGCCATGTTACAGACCAATACAGACGTGCTTGGCATGGCGCTCGACGAGGAGCGTGAAGCCGTTTACCAGGCGCGCCTCCGGATTGAAAAATACGATACGGCCGTGGCTCAGCTCAGTAGGGCGCGATCGTTTGCGGCGGAGCTGGCCAAATACGAAGCAGTGCTTAATGCGTCAGAGCCGGAGGATCCGGGCATTGATTTGAAGGCGCACGAGGAACGAGCAGCCACCATGCGCGACATGGAAATGGCGATTTGTACAAGTGAGAAGGTGTTGGCGCAGGTAGGCAGTGTAAAGGAATGTCCAACCTGTCATCAGCCCATCACGGCTTTACATATAGAAGAACATCGGGACATCGTGGAGAGGTTGAAGCCCGTATACAAGTTGACCTTCAACCGCGTGGCTGATGACATTGTCCGATTGTCGAATCACAAACGCCATATCGACACGTTTAACTACAAACAGGAAATGGCGGAGCGCCAAGTTAGCTTTCTGAAGAGCGAACTGGCAAAGATTCCACCTGTACCTGACGTATCGCCGCAGCAGATTGAGATTGACCGTTCGGACGTGCTCGTTTTTGACAGTTGTTTGGAGGAGCATAAAAAGAAGCTGGATGAGCTTAAGACAGCCAAGGCCAGCGTGACGGCCAGACAGGCTGCTTACGATGCGGCGCTTGGCATGGTTGAGGGCATCAGTGAATCCGAGTGCGACGTAACCGCGGAGGAGTACGAATCGCTCAAGGTGACGTTGGAGAAGGACGGCAAGGCGCGATTGCGCATAGCCGAGTTGAAGGGCCGTATTTCTGCTTTGGCCCAACGCTACGAGGATCTGACGGCTCAGATCAAGGATTTCACGGCCAAGGAGGCCCTGAGCGAGAAGATGCGGCAATGGCGTGACATGGTTGAGCGCGCCAGGATTCTGCTTCACCACGACGAGCTTCCGAACACGGTGGCGCAGACCTATTTCAAGGTGATCAATAATCGCCTTGGGCATTACATGGAGATGTTTGAGGCGCCGTACTCTGCGACCATTCTTCCAGGCAACGAAATCAAATGCATGTTTGGCGGCGGGCATGAGGTTCCGGCTGAGCGACTTTCCGGTGGTCAGCGCGTCATTCTTGGTGTTGCCTTCCGTTTTGCTGTTTACGACATATTCGTTGGGGAATTGGGCATACTGATTCTTGACGAGCCTACTGTATTTCTAGATGATGACAACGTTGAGGGTGTCCGCCAGTTGCTTGAACGCGTTCGTTCATATTCCAAGTCAGCTGGGCTGCAGTTGATCGTGGTCACGCATGAGAAGAGTCTTGCTGGCGTTTTTGATCAGGTGATCGAATTATGATTTGTGCTTTTGTCAGAAACGGTCATGAGCATTACCGGATACAGGGGGAGAAAGGACCAAGAGTGGAAACACGCGTGGTCCTTCATCCTTCTCAGATGAAGCTTATTGAACGCTTCGTGGCTGGTAACGTCAATTTGAGATGTTGCAGTATCACGGCAATTCCTGAGACGGAAGATCCGGAGACTGTCCTGGATGCGTTGTCAGCTGTACACGAGCGCAGTGATGTAGACGGCTTGCGAAAACCGATTGAGGCAGAGCTGTTTGCGCTCAAAATGGCAGAGCTCGGCGTGGAAGGTATAATCAAGCTCGACAGCATTGCACTTAGCGTGTTGGAGAATCACCCGGCCGTTACCGGTGGTTGTGGGTTTGCCTTTCCACATGGTATTCCATTGTCATTCTTTTTGCTGTTGCGTGAGATCTACGATATACGGAGGTTTGTCGATTCAGATAATCCGTTCAGGCTAAATCGGATGAAGCGTTACTTCAGGCTTCTGGATACCAGCGCATTGGCATGTACGGACGCTTTTACTGACACGAATTATCGCTCGCGCCTTGCCTTTCAAGGTTGGTACATGCAGCCGTTGTCATTGGCGATGTCGTTGCAGAAGAGCGTCGTGGACGTGCCCAGGGCATTCTTGTTTAGAGATTACCTTCGTTACCGTACCAAGCTTTCGGATAAGCCGGACAACAACGTGGACATTTTGGCCGCGTGGCATGTAACGATCCGGTTCCTGTTTTTTCTCAAAGCCGTGTGGTACTCGGCGGTGGGCGGACCGGAGTTCATCCCGGAGAAGTTTTTCAGTCGCCGGGATGAGTCAGATAGTTTTCGCGCATATATCAATCCAGTTGATAATCAACTTGACAACCACAAGTTCAACACGTAAGAGAGCCTTACAAGGAGCCGTTCATGAACCGATTTAAAACACGTCCACTGTTTTTCCCCGTGTATCTTGGTGCGCTCATACTTTTAGCCTGCATGCTCGGCGGTTGCGCCAAGGACGCGCGTATCCGGCGTTCGTCCTCCTTGCTCAACGTAAAAACGCAGACGGCGACTCGGGAGTGGAATGCAGCGTTAACAGCCGAAGAGAAGATCAAAGTTGGTGAAGAGTATTTCCGTAACGCTTACCAATTTACAGAGACGCTTGATGATTACCTGCACGGGCGCGAAACCAGGCCGCCGGGCAGCGTTCCGCGTGGTCCTACGCCGCCAGAGAAGATTGAGAAAGAGAAGGAACAATCACGTTCCGAGGAGTTGGAAAGATGACGTTGACCGATTACCAGGTGCGGGCGTCGCGCACGGCAGTTTATCCGCACAGGGGCCATAACATCGAGTACACGGTGCTTGGCTTGTGCGGCGAGGTTGGAGAGATAGCCAACCAGGTAAAAAAGATAAGTCGTGATGACGACGACGTTATCACGGAGAAGCGGCGTATGGCGCTCAAGAAGGAACTCGATGTGCTTTGGTACGTTGCCGCAACGGCCTTGGCTGAGTTGAATCTGGGCTTGGACGGAATAGCAGAAATGAATCTAGATAAATTGGCTTCGCGCGAGGATCGCGGGCAGCTTACTGGAGACGGAGACAATAGATAAGTGCTTGGACGTGGGCGCGCTGTACCGCTCATCCCGGATTTCGCGCCTACGTTCCGGCACCAAAGGAGAAATAGCATGGGAGACAAAGCATTACTGGTGGGAATCAACGCCTATTCCGGCGCGCCTTTGAGTGGGTGCGTTAACGATTCCTCGGATTTTGCCGAATACCTCGCGAGCCCGTATGTAAAGTTCAAATATGATAACGTGCGTATGCTCTGCGACGAGCGGGCCACGACGCAGGCTATCCTGGAAAGGCTTGAGTGGCTTGTGGACGTCGGCCCAGGTGATCGCTGCTTCTTCCATTACAGTGGGCATGGCGCGCAATATCCGTCCAGGGATTACAAGCAGGAGCTGGACAACATGTTGGAGGTTATTTGCCCGGTTGACTTCGATTGGACGCCTGAGCATCTGATCACCGACAAGCAGTTTGTGGATATCTTTTCTAGAATCCCAAAAGGTGTACGGTTCAACTGGGTTAGCGACAGCTGTCATTCAGGTGATCTTACGCGCGATATTGGCACGGCCCCTGCATTGTTGTTGGAAGGGGTTAAGGCAGAGCCATGCCCGAAGCCACGTAGGCATCCAGTGCCTGCTGACATCGCCTGGCGCATGCGCGGGGCCAAGAGCCGTAATCTCGCTGCTACAGACCGCGGCATGGTCTGCGGTAAGTTGGATGTTGGATTCATCTCTGGTTGCCGTTCCGACCAGACCTCCATGGATGCCTGGTTTAACGGCCGGCCTGGTGGGGCTCTGACGCAGAACTTGCTTAGGGTGCTTAAGGCCAACAAGACGTCAATGCCGCTTCTTCGAGTTGTGGCGCTGACGTCAAAAGCGTTGAAGACGGGTGGGTTCTCCCAGACTCCTCAGTGCGAGGGTGCCCGGGCTAAGAAGGCGTTTTTGGGTTGAGTCTCCGTAGCTCAATTTGGCAGAGCAGCGGATTCTAAATCCGTGGTTGCGGGTTCAATTCCTGTCGGAGACACATAATGTCAATCAGAGCAGAGACTGAATGTGCGCTCATACATCTTTGTCACCTGGTACTGGCACATCCTGGTGGCCCGCCCGATGAAAAAGACTGGGATGTTGTATTTGACAAGGCGTCTGCTGCGCTTTCCCTTCTTCAGGCCGAAGAGCGAAGAAAGGAAAATGGCGGCGGCCATTTTGATGGCGAAACCTATAACCCGGCGCTCGACTACGATCGTTTGAAGAAGCAGCTTGGCCGTGTGTTCAATTTGATGGCCGACGGCAAATGGCGGACGCTTGGTGAGATAGCAGCTGCGCTGGCGGACCCGGAGGCCTCCGTGTCTGCCAGGTTGAGGGATTTAAGGAAGCCGAAATTTGGAAATTACAAAGTACCGCGCAGGCGCCGGGGTTCCGTTAAAGCGGGCTTGTGGGAGTATTGTCTGTTATCCCCATCCGGTGATGGGGTTGCCGCACTGGCGCCAGCCCAGGAAACAGAAAAAGGGGTAACGCATGGCGAATTTAGAAAAAGTAATGTTGTCAATTTCGATTGATCAGTGGTTCGAATATCACGCCCCGCATGGCGATCAGGCTGTGCGTTACGAAAAGCTCAGGGCGAAGGGGAAGGAGCTGGCGGAGATGATCCAGGAGTTGTGCCCGGAGTCTGAAGATCGGCTTGTTGCGATCCGGAAGGTGCGTGAGGCAATCATGACGGCGAATGCAGCTATCGCTTGTTCTGATCCCGCTGATGTGGGGGTCGGTCCCACGGGTACGTTCGGCGTCGTTGTTAAGCCCGAAAATGATGTAACGGACATTGAAAATACTCCGTACGTGGCCGTTGGTGCAGATGAACTCGGCAAAGCTGGGTCGTTGGGGGATGTCTTTGACTGCCCTAAATGTAAGTGTGCGCACAAGATCACATCTTCAAAATCTGAGAATGGGTCGAGTTCGCTTGAGACATACGATTGCAGCGGTAAGACCTACATGATTGGCATCGACGGGAAAGAGGTATAAACTAATCGATCTGTCTGGAAGACAGGTCGTGAATGCTGTAGATTAAGCATGGTGTGGGGCCGACTTAGATTCGACGTTGTGTGCGGAGGATACAGGGGCAGATCGCGGTTGGGTAGTTGGCCGCGTTAACAAGCTACCCAAACAACAAGTGCCAACAACAAAGTTGTTGCCGGCAACTTCGGCGCAAGCCGGATTGCCCTCGCAGCCTAACCAGCTGCGGGTAAAATCGCCAGCGCGCCACTGATTCCCGGCAAACGCTGGAAGGTCCAAAGGGGATCGGACTGATGGATAGACATCTGACGGCGGCCAAAGGCCGTTGACACGAGCGTCATCTCGGCGGAAAGACGAAACGATGACTAAATCTGTAGGCCCTGTGTTTTAAGCCATAGCGGACTTGGGGGCAGATCCCAACGGCTCCACCAAACTTACTTAGGAGGTCAATCATGTCTTAGAACAAATGGGATCATCCGCCGTGAGCTTCCTGGCTGGCCTTCAGATCACTTAAACCAACTTCAAGGAGAGATTAATCATGGCGAATGTTCAAGACGTTTTGCGGTACAGTATTGCGAAGTTGTCAGACAAAATCCGTGCAGTAAAGCTGGATGCGCTTAAGTCGGAGGCTTCTGAGCAGCGTGCATACCGGAACATAAAGACCGGTGAAGAGATCTCGGAAGCGGTCTTTCTCAAGCAGTATTCCTTATCCCCTGACAAAAAGATCGACGGTGAGTATTGGTGGCGTAGTTGGGTGGCATTTAAGCGGCCCTGTATCAAATCCGTCTGTCACATAAATCCGAAGCATAGTAACTGGAACACGTACCTCGGCCTAAAGCGCGCGGTTACGGCCAATCTGGTCGCGTTGAGGCGAACCCGATCTCGAAGTGTTGCTGCCTGGAGTGAGAAATACAACGAGCTGGGCAGGCGCATGTGTTTGCGAATCATCGTGCAGCTTCAGGAAGGCAAGCGTGATTTTTCTGATGTGGACAAGTGGGTTGAAGAAAGGAAACGAGAGCGTGCTGAAGTTACGACGAGCTGCGGATGAGCAGGTTAGCTTCCATGGCCAGAAACCACATGACAAATGGGATGATGCCGTCTATATCGCGGAGACCGAGATCATCGCGATTGAAGTTTGCATTTATCGTATCAACGATTCATTTACCCGCGGTTCTTCTGTTCGTTTGCGTAACGGGCAGCGTTACCGCGTTTGTGAGAAGGTTGAGCAGGTGGCCCAGATGATGGAGAAGTTTAATGAAAGTCTATGTGATTGTAAGAAAGGATCTGGAACCTGCTCAACAGATCGTGCAGGCATGTCATGCCGTTGCTGAGTTGTTCATGCTGCTTGGCCCCCATTCATGGTGGCAGTCGCTGCCTGAATGGGGGCGCGAGCACAAAACGATAGTCGTGTTGGGTGTCAAGAACGAGGTGACGTTGGCTCGGTTTTGTCATTTCAAGCCTGAGTGGCTGGCGGTTGCAACGTTCAAGGAACCTGACATGGACAATCAGCTCACGGCCGCGGCCTGCGGGCCTGTACCTGACGAGTTGGCAGACGAGGTGTTTGGCAAGTTCAATCTTTTGTAGGGAGTTTACCATGCCGGTAGAAATTACCCAGGAGCAACAGGCAGAGTTAGACAAGATTAACACCATGTCGCGGGAAGATATGTGTCGTCTTTGGCGCAACGCCAAAAGCGGGCATCCATACTTCGATTCAGCAAAACCATACTACGCTGTGTTCAAGGCCCGGTTCGACCAACTGGGTGGTTTCAATGCTGTCATCAGTAAGAAAATAGGGTGGGATGGATAACGCTGGTTTGAGGATCGGTTGAGGGTGATCGTAATGCCTGACGAGATTTGGAAGCCTGTTACCGAACCAGGATACGAAGAGTTTTATTCGGTATCTAACTTGGGAAGAGTGCGACGAGAAGCCCCTGGTCGAAACACCTACAAAGGAAGAATTCGTAAACATTATAAAAATCCTAACGGGTATCTAGTCGTAAATCTAAAGGTGCGCAACAAAGCCAGCAAGCAGAAAGTGCATAGACTTGTAGCGAAAGCCTTTCTCTCTCAACCTACACCAAAACACGAAGTTAATCATAAAAACAGCAACCGCCAAGACAACACGGTACAAAACCTTGAGTGGGTTACGCACAGTGAAAATATGCTACACGGATTTGTTTACGGATTTAACAGTCAGGTTGGGGTGCGCAATTCACGAGCAAAGCTAACGGAGGAAGACGTTAAAGAAATACGTCGCCTAGCTGGGCGTGTTTCCCAGAAAGAACTTGCAACCAGGTTTGGTGTATCCTGTCGAACGATCCGTCACGTTGTAGTCCGAAGCGGGTGGAAGCACGTGGAGTAACGAATGAGCGCCAAACGGCGTGTCCGAGGAGAAGAGAACGTATGGGGAATCAAAAGTCCTTCCAAATCTCAAGAATACGGCACGGTAAAACAACCCTGGTTGTCGATCCAATCCTTTCCGTAAATGTTCAAGTAAGTAGTGACGATTCGAGTTTACTCATAGCTGATGAGCCCGTGTTCGGAATGCATTTATACGGTAATTCGGTTTCTGAAATTCGTGAAAATGCGAAAGAGGAAATCATATTTATATGGAAAGAGTTCGCGTTGGGGGATCCAAAGAACTTTTCCAAGGGCGCTAAAAAGCTGCGAAGAGTGTTGTTGAAAAGAATCAGTGTAGTTCCACATCGGGTTCGGGTGAAACCTGACGAGGAGGTTTGCAAGTGAACGAGGGTCATCTGCCGGCGCCCGTCGAACCGATTCCTGCGGTATTCGAACTTAGAGATGTGACGGACGATGAGCATTACTTTTCTCTGGGTTACTGGCCTACGTTGGCTGCCGCGGTCGCGGAGCTCGATAGATGTACGGAACCTGACGATCTTGACTCGGACGGGTTTCACGAAGATTACTGCAAGGTGGAGATTCGCGAACATAAGTTTGGCTGGTCCGGCCACGGCAAGATTGTGTACAAGCGTGATTGGTTGCTGCAGCTTAACAAGTCCAGGGATGATTACGAATGGGTGATGCGGAAACTTTGAACAGCTTGCAAGCGAGGGAAGAGAACAATGAGTAGCAGTGTACAGGTGTTAGCAGATAAAAATCTCATACAACCGCCAAAATGGTTACCGTTAAACGTACACTACGAAACCATCATGGGGTCCGTTGCTTACGGCGTGTCGAGTGATACATCCGACATGGATGTCTACGGTTTCTGCATCCCGCCGAAGGAAATCATCTTTCCGCATCTGGCCGGTGAAATACAGGACTTCGGCAGGCAGAAGAAGAGGTTCGAGGAGTTTCAGCAACATAGGGTAGTTTATGGGGATAAGACCTACGATCTGTTAATTTACAGCATCGTAAAGTATTTTTCGTTGTGTATGGAAAATAACCCTAACATGATCGATTCCCTTTTCACGCCTGACAGCTGTGTTCTCCACATCAGTTCGGTAGGGCTTATGGTGCGGGAACAACGGCAGCTGTTCTTGCACAAGGGGGCCTGGCATAAGTTCAAGGGTTATGCCTACAGCCAGATACACAAACTGAAGAATAAGAACCCGGCCGGAAAACGTTTGGAGTTGGTTGAGAAGTACGGGTATGACACAAAATTCGCTTATCATACGGTTCGACTGCTAAACGAGATTGAGATGATATTGTCTGAGGGTACTTTGGATTTGCAGCGTAATCGGGAGCAGCTTAAATCGATTCGGCGTGGCGATTGGAGTGAACAGGCTGTTCTTGATTATTTCAGTCAGAAGGAATTAAGTTTGGAGGGACTATATCAGTCCAGCAAACTGAGACATGGTCCTGATGAGGAGGCGATTAAGGCCTTGTTGCTTAATTGCCTGGAGCACCATTACGGCAGCCTTGACAAGTGTGTGGTCAAGGTTGGTGTAGCCGAGTCTTACTTAAATGAGATCACCGCGGTTGTTGACAGGTGGAGAAATACGGGGAGATCAACGTGAAATATCATTGCGGTCATTTGGGCTGTGACATATGCGGGGCGCGTCATTGTTCTGATGTTACGCTGATGCTAATCAATTTCAATGAATTCGAGGTGTGTGAAGCCTGCGCGAGGCTTGCCGTAAAGATTGCCGTTGACATGGCTGAGACTTTTGGCGGTACAATAATTGATCCCGCGAAGCCGTGTGGGAATATAACAACGAAAGGACATGGAGATAACATGGCTGAAAAACCTAAGAACGAAAAGATGGCGTTGGATTGGAACAAGATTGGGGACGTGGCCGACGAGGTTGGTGAGGACATCCTTGCCATCATCAAGCCGTTCCTGCCTGCGCTCAAGCGGGAGGGCGAGGAGTTGTTTGAGGGGTTCATCAAGCACCTGCTGGATAAGGATTACGACAAGATAGATCGGATGATGTACGAGAAGATGACGATCGAGGAGCGGCGTGAGCTGGAAGATGCCGTGCTCAGGGATGCGCGTGATGCAGTCCGTGCGCGTTTCAGGCGCAAGGAGCTTACCAAGCAGATTTTGACCAAGGCGTTGATACGGATTGCCTTGGCGCTTCTTTAAGGAGGTTCGTGTGGCTCGTGTTTGTTGTGATAAACCGCTCGAGTTCAGGTTTTGCCCGACTTGCGGAAAAGACAGCCTGGAGTTCGAGTGCCTGGTGGAAATCCTGACGTACTTACGCCACAAGCTGACCCGTGAGCGAAAGAACGTGGCAGAAATAAAGGTCGCTGCTGAGTGCGATGACAAAACTACTAACCTCTGGCGGCGTTCAATCTTGGCCAAGCGTGAACGTGCTGAGGCCAAGCTGGTTGGCTGGATTGTACGAATAGAGACGCTTCTTCACGAGTTGGCGCTGACTGAGCAAAATAGCGACGGTCTCAAACAGTCTGAAACAGTTTGCACGGCTGTCACTTGTTGCGGTAAAACAATCGAGGTCAGATTTTGTCCGGTCTGCGGTGAGGATTGCATGAGACCTGACTGTTTGGTGGACATCTTGAAGTATTTCCGCAGTGTATTGAAAGGTTTCAGAGTTCGCTTGGCGAATACAAATGAGACAATTGAGAAGGCAGGTCATAAAGTTCGTAGTTCTGATTCTGCGCATGATAAACGCGTTCGCAAGGGTTCACTCGACCTGGAGTATTCGCGTTTCCTATATGCCAAGGAGAACCAGCTTCATCTTAAGCGTGTAGTGGAGAAGTGGGGCAACTGGGCTGCACGTCTGGAGGGGATTGTCCGCGACTTGAAGTTGGAAACGCAACTGGCCGAGGTTTGCAAAAAGAAATAAGGGGGTTGCGGTGAAACAGTACGAGGAGAACGGTGACATTCTTACGACCCCCGTCTACGTTGGGTCGATCGAGGATGTTGAGAAGGCCAGTAAGTGTGAACACAAGCGCTGGATTCAGAGTGAGGTAAAGCTTTCGCCGAAATACGCGGAAGCGATTATGGAGCGGTGTGCGGGTTGTGTAGCTACACGGCTCCGTGTTCCGAGAAAGCGCAGATAAAATGGAAGTCGTCGCCCACATAAGGTTCACAACCCCGTCGTTGGGGAATGCGCGAAACGAGCGCTGTGACAAGATGTTGCGCAACAGCACAGGTGAAGTCATTTATCTGCAATCCTGGTGGCGTGCTGGATTTCGCTATGCGGCCCAGGCACGGGGATTGCCCGTTAAAATCGTTGACATGGTTCAAGCTGATCCCGTTGTGAAAGGAACGACAACCATCCATCGTCGCTTCTACTCGGCGCAAGACTTCAAGGAGCATGAGGCCTTTGAAGCTGGCGCCGAGTTGGAGGTACGGTTTTGTTTACCGCAGCGCATGAGCGTCACCCAGTTTCGTGATTTGTTGGAGATGGCTGGGTGTTTTGTAGGCATCAGCCCTTACGGTTACAGACAGGATTATGGACGATTCGTTGTACTTAGCGTTGAGCCGTTGTCTCGTGCGAGGAGGAAGCATGAATGCTGTAATCAGGCGGAGCGGGAATCTCATCCACGTGTTTCCCGCGCTGAAGGAGCAGTTGGCGCCCCAGTTGACCTACACCAAGCGCATCCAGGAGGGGGGAAACGCGAGGGAGGCGAAGTATCAGACAATCGAGTTATGGAGCCTGGTGGATGAAGGCTTGCTTTGCCCCGCTGGTTTTACCTGTCGTGTGTCGTCCATTCTAAGAAAGCTTGGTTACGCCATACGGTTTGAGGATTACCGCGAGCGTAGACTTGCGGAGCCGGACCTGTCGTTGTTGGATCCGCTGCGTGATGGCCAGGAAGAGATCATCGTTTCCATTGTGGCTTCCGATTGTGGCGTTATAGAAGCGCCCACAGGCAGCGGCAAAAGTTTTATCATACGACAGGTGTGCAAGATCTGGCCCACGGCAAACATCATCATCTGTTCTCCATACACTGATCTTATTCGTCAAACCTATTCAGAGCTTAAAGAGCTGATTCAGTTTGAGCAGATCGGCATGATTGGCGGCGGCAAGAGTGAGACGGGTCGGCGCGTCAGCTGTGTGGTGGATCGCAGCCTGATGAAGTGTGACCTTTCCAAGTGCGACATCTTTATATTTGATGAGGTTCATCGTGCAGCTGCGCCCAAGACGGCTGAGGCGCTTGTAAAGGTTCGCAACGCCCGCATGTTTGGGTTCAGCGCATCGCCATACGGCCGGGCTGACCGGGCGGACTTGGAGATGGAAGGATTCTTTGGGCAACGCGTATGTGAGCTGTCATATCAGGATGTGCAGAAGACGGGGTCTATCGTTCCGATCCAGGTCTGCATTTATGACACGGCACATTTTGACCCGGTGCAGGCCGACACCACCAGCGCATTAGAGCGGAGAGGGGTATGGCGCAATGCGCAGCGCAACATCTTGATTGAGCAAGTGGTACGTCAATTGCAGCAAAAAATCGAGGATCCACAGATCCTCATTTCCGTAAAAACAGTTGAGCACGCGGTCTTCCTCGGAAAGCAACTTCCTGACTTCAAGCTGTGTTACGGTTCCATGGGGGCTGATAAGCGAAAGAGGTGGGAGAAGTGGGGGCTCATTCAAGAGAACACGCATCCCATAAGCGCGCGGCAGCGGGAAGAGCTGTACAACGATTTTCGTTCCGGTGCAGTCCGGCGGGTTATTGCAACCGGGGTATGGTCTACAGGCGTGGACTTCCCGGCATTGAACGTACTGATTCGCGCCGACGGTCAATCGGGCGATATTGCAAACACTCAGATACCTGGTCGTGTAACGCGTTACAGTGAGGGGAAGGACGTCGGCATCATAATCGATTTTGACGATGCCTATAACGAGACGTTGAAGAAGCGGGCCGAGCGGAGGATCAAGGCCTACGGGAGAAAGGGATGGAGCGTAACGCTGGCGTCAACAACGAATTACCGCGCGCAATGACCAGAGATGACAAGGTCGCCATTTACGTGGAGGCGTTGCGGGATGCTTACTATCGTTTACGTAAGCGCATTGACCCGCGGTTCATGGGGCTTTCCGTTAGTTACAACGAACGGCTCGAGCCCATTGCGGAGGCGCTTATAGACCACAATGGGGATCCTTACTCTTATCTGCTGTTTGTGTTTGATCGTTTACTTGAATATGGAGATGCGGTTTATCCAAACATGTTCATAAGTCAGAAGATGCTCAATCGTTTTTTCGAATGGCGGCCTGTTCGAATTGAACAATTGAGGCGTATTGTTCATACTCAAGAGGTGCTTGTGAAGGCCGCGTTGCGTGATGGTCTTGGTTTGCCTGAGATACTTCTGGACATGAATTTTCAAATGGGCGCACCGTTTCGTTATGCGCTGGCATACTCCAACGGTCTGCCTGAAATCGCTGAACGTTTCAGGGAGGAAACGGAGCGTATGCTCATTTTTGAGCCGTACTACAAAGAGCTTCTGGGTAATTGGTTGCCGGAAAGGATGAAGAATGTCTAAGTTCATGACGCAGCTTGGGCGTGCAGACTTGGACCTGCTAACCGCATACCTGGTCAGGTGTGAACGCGTGCTGCGCATTGCCGTACACAAGTTGAACGTTGAGGACTTCAATGAATCGGACGAGTTCAAGCATCAGCTTGTGTGGGATGTAAACAAGTCGTACTTCAGCAGGTTTGGCAAGCTGATACCGAAGAACATCCTGCGCAGCATGATTGACACGCGGTTGGCCAATGCGTCTTCCATATCGCCAGAACGTATTCGCGATACGTATGATCTGGTCGAGGAGATCTACACGGTCAGGCCTGAGGAAGATCTTGTTCCTGAGTATGGCGAGCACATTCTTGGCATTTTCTTGATGCGCAGGCGTGTGCACGATTACCTGGTTGAAACAGTTGAGTCCGGGGTTACGCCGCAGGACGTGGCGATGCAGCTTGCCATTCGGCAGCGGCAGGCCACGGTGGCTACAGCCTCGTTGCATATACCCACCGTGGATAACATGGATGACACGGTTGGGGCCATACCGCGTGAACCCACGGGCATTGGCTTTTTGGATGAGTTGATGGGCGGTTTCAGACCCAATGAGTTGTATGGGTTGTTGGCGCCGTCCGGTGGCGGAAAGACGACGTTGACGCATCAGTTGGCTGCGTCATACGCCATGGCTCACGGCAAGTACGTTCTCGTGTTGTCTTACGAGGAGGCCATCAACCGGGAATACTATACGCCCTTCAATGCTTTCATTTCCCAGGTTCCGCGTTCACGGCTTGACGCCGTTGCGGACTTTTCTCAGTTGTTGCCGGAGGATAAGGAGAAGTTGGCGGCGGGGCGGCGGCGCGTGAACGGCCGCGTGTTGTACATGGATCATTCCGGTTCTGGCGACAGTCGTGCTGGTTTCGGTGGCGTGGCTGAAGTGGATGCGGCCATTTTGCGTTGTCGGGACATGGGGGTTCCCATATCCGGCGTGATCATTGACTGGTTTTATCCGTTGATGTCACGGGCCTGGGCTTTGTATTCCGGGCTTCAGCGCATAGAGCAGCGTGCGTTCGCCTTGCAGCTTGTGGACGAGATGAAGATGGTGGCCGGCACGCATAAGTGTTGGGTGTGGGTCAACCATCAAATAGCTTCTGCCGAGGCTAAGAAGAAGCGTGCGTTGGAGTGGAATGACTCGGCTGAATTCAAGAGTTTGGCCTGGTTCATGAACGGTTGCTTTACCATCAGCGCCATGGATACGGTGGGCATTTGCAAGATCAAATACTCGAAGGCTCGAAACGTGAAGGTTGGAGAATACACGATCATGTTGAAAGGTGATGTAGCCACCTTTGAGTCTTTAAGCGGAGACTGGGTGCCTGATCGTAATGGCGAGTACAAGCGGGCAGGTGAAGAGGGGCTGGTGCCTGGGGTACGCCTTGGAGATGACGATGATGAAGCCGGAAGCACAGCGAGTTGAGTTTGTCGCTAAGCCGTTGAATACGAAGTTGTACGAGGCGCTGCTGCGCCGGTTCGGAATTGTCAAGATCTCCAACGAAGGGCAGCGTTGGCTTTCTCGCGTAAGGCTTGGCATGCTTGAAACAGCCGTTAAACATTCTTCAGAGGAGGTGGTTGATAGCGGCGAGCATTACAGGGTCAACTGCCCTTACTGCAACGATAAGCGTTACCGTCTTTACATCAATTATCGTTGGAATACCTACAGTCTGGAGGGGAAACCTTTTGGCAGGTATCTCATATACTGTTTCAATGAAAACTGTAACATGTCCAATTTTGAAGAGGAGCTTAAGCCTTACGTGACGCAGCGGCCCACCATTGGCAGACCGCACGAGCTTGAACTGGATAAGACGGAGAACTTCAAGGAGGTTACGTTGCCGGGCCAGTGTGTTCCGGTGTGCAGTCTTCCAGACGGGCATCCGGCGCTTCAATACATAAAGGCGCGTAAATTTGATCCTGGTGAGTTGTCGGTTGAGTGGGGTTTGCACTACTGCGCCACGGCGCCTGTCAGCGATGATTATCACGCGGGCCTGGTGCGTGGTCGGTTGATCATTCCCGTCTTTTGGCACGGCAAGATGGTTGGCTGGCAGACGCGAGCCATCGACGAGAAGTCTTCACCGAAATACTACACGATGCCCGGGTTGAAAAAGACCAAGATGTTGTTCAACGGGGATCGAGCGAGTCAGTACAAGTTTGGTGTGGTTGTTGAGGGTGTGTTTGACGCGTTCAGGGTTGGTCCGCGCGCTGTAGCCGTTCTTGGTTGTGAATTGTCCTACAAGCACCGCGAGCTGATCCTGGATTACTGGAGCACGGGCGCGGTGTGTATCGTTCTTGATCCGGAGGCCTTGGATGATCTTGAGCGCATGGAGCGGATAAGCGCCATGCTCAATCCAACCAACTTCCGGTGGGGATCCTTCACGTTGATGCTTCCATACGGTGAAGATCCGGGATCCATGGATCGCGATACGTTGTGGAACATGATCATTGCTTATGCGCACAACCGTAACATCCCGCTGGCTTCGATGAGGTAAGTTCAATGTTCTTTCCACAAATGTTTTCAAGAGAGCTGCCTGCGGATGCAAGTTGGAGTCCGGAGGCGGAGTCATTTTACCCACTGACACACACATATGAATATGCTGCCAACGAGCTTGGCTTTTCAGATGCGCATGAGTTGGCGCAGGTTCTTCTTTATCAGCCAACGGAGATGCCGGTGCCGGACGGGACGGGGCTCGGGTTTCGCAACGTGACATGGTTGCCGGCCAACCATTACGGCTCCGGGGCCTTTGGGCCGCGGGCTCGGCCTGAGGTGATGGTGATTGGCAAGATGCCCGGCACAGAGGAAATACAGCAGAAGCGCAACTTCGTGGGAAGGTCCGGGGAGCTGTTGCGCAAAGTTGCCGAGGATGTGGGGTTGAACGTAAATGATTGGCATTGCACGAACACCGTCAGGTTTCTTCCCGCTGACGGCGGCAAGTCGCTGAAGCCGTTTCATGTTCGAGACTGCATGTCTTTGCTTGCGCAAGAGATCAGCCTGTCCCGGCCCAAGACGATACTGCTTACCGGCGCCGATGCGGTTAAGGCTGTTTTTGGAAAACATGCCACGCTCAGCAAGGTGCGAAGTTGTGTATTCGGGATGCCGGGCGTCGCGGGCCTGGGACACATGCCCTTGGAGATGCAGCGGCTTCCGGCTGATTTCGACGGGATCATGGTGCTGGCTACGATACATCCGGCGGCGGTATTGCGGGAGGCCGGATATCTCAATGGTTTCATCAAGGACCTGGAGTTGTTCCGTACCGTGCTGGGCGGCCAGACGGATTTCAAAGAGGTTGATCCGGATATGGCGGTGCTGGACACGGCTGAAGATGTTGAAGCGTTGGTTGAACTGATTTTGAGTGAGGGATACTCCAAGATAGCCGTAGACTGTGAATGGGGCGGCAAGTCTTATTTGGATGGGGTGTTACGTTCCATCCAGTTGTGCTGGCGTCCGGACGAGACGGCTGTGATTGTCTTTACCAGGGCCGGGAACGTGCCCGCGCAGGACGGGCCTGGCACGATCCGGATAAAGGAAGCGCTCAGATATCTTTTTGGGCATCCCCACATCAAGCTTATCGGCCACAACATGCGGGCTGACGCCAAGTGGTTGGGTGATCAAGTGGCCAACGTAATCGAGAAGACTTGTTTCGATACGATGCTGGCTGACCACATTTTGAATGAGAACGCCGAGCACGGCTTGGACGCGTGCGCCATACGGTTTGCCGGCAAGGGCCGGTATGACCGGGCGTTGACGCGTTGGATGGATGAGGTGGGTTCTGAGGAGATAAGCAAGAACGGGTTCTTGAATGTGCCTGATGACATTCTTCATCCATACGGGGCCAACGACGTGGATGCTACGTTAAAGTTGGCAACCGTGATGGAAAGCATGTTGGCGCATCCCGGCAACCACCCGGTTTCGCGTTGCTTTTACGAGATCGTGATGCCGTGCATGATGCCCATTCACGAGATTGAGACCACGGGGATTGTGGCCGATCGTGAACGTATGGAGATGCTGGTGAACAAATATGCAGCCAAGCGCGACGAGCTGCTGGATAAGATAAGGACGGAGCTTACCCATATTTTTGGCGGTAATGCCGCGGTTGTAGCTGATTTCGAGCTTGGGGGTTCTGAGGACGATGCAGTCTGCGAGATAAGTCCTGAGCAGGTTGAACGCGCCAAGGCTTCGTCAGCTGCGCTTGCGGCTTTCAATCCGCGCAGTTACTTGCAGATGGAGAAGTTGTTGTTTGCCAAGCCGCCGGAAGGGTTTGGGCTCACGCCTTTGAAGACCACGGAGAAGCCGGCCCGGATGTGGGTCGATCTGGATCGTTTGTCCGAGGAGGAGATGCGGTTTATCAGCCCGTCCACGGATGCAGAGTCCATGGAGTTCATTGCGTCGCAGACGGATGAGCCTGTGGTCAAGTTGATTCAGGACTTCAAGATCATTGACCAGATGATCAAGATGTTTTTGCGTTTGCCGGAGGAAGTGGACGGTCGGCTTGAATATGTGGACGGGTTGATTGGCAAGATCGATCTGGATGGCAGGATTCGAACCACGATATCCCAGATGAGTGAGACAGGGCGATGGAAATCGTCCAATCCGAATTGTTTCGATCCGGAAGTCGAGTTGTTGACTTCTCACGGTTGGATCAGCGTTTGTGAGATTTATGAAGGCAGGCACAACCCGGTTGCCGTAGCTCAGATGGATGTCAATACGGGTGAAATCACGTTTGAGCTGCCGTTGGAATATCAACGAGTTGAAACAACAGTGATGGTTCGGGTTTTCACGGATAAGCAAATAGACCTGGTCATGACGCCGGATCACAGATGTCTGGTTTATACGCGCGAAATGGAACCGTGTTTTGTTTCCGCAGGCAATTATCCGGAAGATCACAAACAGCTCAATGCAGGTAGATATGTGGGTGGAAACGTATCAATGCCTGAGAGTCAAATTGCGCTGATTTGTGCGCTTCAAGCCGATGTGCATGTAACGAAATGGGGAAGTTATGATTTCGGATTCAAGAAAGCCAGAAAGATAGAGCGTTTGGAATGGGCTTTGAAAAGTCAGGGCATACACTTCAAGCGTTATGCCGGCAAGACTCGAACAAGATTTTACATTTTCAGGGAGGATATACCTGACTGGTTCAAGCTTGTACCTCCTTGGTATCCAGGAAATCGACAGTTTGGTAGTTGGTTGTTGTCTTTGGATCGTGAGTCTTTATCCATGTTTTCAAGGGAGGTGTGGTTCTGGGGTGGTTGTTACAGACTTCAAAGCATGTTTGCTTCGAAAGACAGGATCAATGTTGATTGGGTTCAGATAGTTTCCATCCTGTCTGGCAGACGCGCGAAGATCAGGAAGTACACGTACGGTGAGAATCTTGTTTTGTGGCAAGTGGACGCAACTGATCAGCGTTTCAGCATGACTACAAATAGGACGATTGAGTCTATACGCATGCCTGATGGCTACGCAGCATACTGCGTTACAATGTCTAAAGGAACAGTCATTGCTCGTTACAATGGCCGGGTTCACATAACTGGGCAGTGTCAGAACATCCCAAAGAAGCAGGACAAACACATGAAGCGGATCATGGGCAAGGACACGCCCACGATCCGTTCATGCTTTACGGTTCCAAAAGGCCACGTGATGATTGAAGCGGATTACAAGTCTGCTGAGATTTTTACGCTTGGTTATCTTTCGAATTGTATGAAGCTGGTGGAAGATGCCAAGAGCGATTTGCATGCGCGTGGTGTTGTGACGCGTCTGGGTGCGCCCAAGTGGGACGGGTTTGACGAGGGCTTGCCGCCTGATGACTTGTGGAAGGATACCTACAAGGCGCTTCGGGTGGCTTCCAAGACCATATCATTTGGCATTCCGTATCAGCGGGGCGCCAAGGCAATTGCGCGCGAGATTGTTAAGTCAACTGAGGGTAAGATGGAGTGCGATACGCAGCGAGCGCAGCTCTTCATCGACGGTTTCTACGAGCAGTATCCGGAAGTTCGTGATTACGTGGAAATGTGCAAGCGCGCGGTGACGTCGCCTGGATATCTCGAAAATCCTTTCGGAAGAAGGAGGAGAGCCTATGTAAACGCTCAAACAGACGAGAAACTCAAGGCAGGCTTGGAGCGGGAGTTTGTGAACTTCCCGATTCAGGCCACGGTTGCTGACGCGCTTAACAGAGCCGTTTTTAACCTGTGGGGTTACCGGAGACTGTATCCGGGTCAGACCCAATATAAGATTTTGTTGGCCATCCATGATGCTGTTTTGATTGAGGCGCCAGGTAGCGAGCTTGAGGTGCTTACAGAGAATATTATACCTCGTTGCATGGTTGAAGAGGCGCGTGTTCCATCCTGGGCCTGTACAGGATCTCAGTCGTTTTCGTTGGACATCGACATCGAGGTGGGTACTCGATGGGGTGAGTCGTGTACGGCGGCCGAGTTGAGCGGAGCAGGTGTTCCCGATTACCTCGTTGACAAGTTCACGTTGAAAAAAGGAGACGTACCGTGGGTTACAAAGAAGATGTGAAGACGGAGAAGGGTCAGGGGCTTGAGCGTTTTGCCGGGGTGGAGTTTTTGCTTCCCGGGAATGACAGGTACATCGTAGAGGGGCTTAGCGGCGAAAAGGGCGTGACGGTATTCCGGATCTACCCTGAGATCGATGCCAACGGCGTTGAACTGCCCCTGCGCAATTCTCCGAATCCAGATGACTTTACGTATTGGATGCGGCCTGAGAAAGCCATGCGGCGTTGTGGCGTCAACCAGCACTTTTCCGTGTTTGTCCGGCCCTACGGCAAGGAGCACAATTACGTGGGACCGATCGAGCGGTTTTCAAACACCCTTTACAAGGTGTTCAAAGACAACGCCAATGCCGCTGTCTTTCCTCCGGCATACAGGTCGTGGACTGGACGGGGTGGTGCTTTGCCACGGATTGAGTATTTGGGGTTGGTTCAAGGCATGTTGTTTGAGTCCAGGGGGCGCAAGTATGCAAAAGGCGCCCAGGCCACGCCGCTTCATCCGACGATTCTTTTGGTGAATAAGAGCGCTCGTAATGCGCTTGAGAGAATTGTTAACGATGATCATACGCTGGATCTTGTCAGCACACAGGGTGGGCGGGCTGTGTTCTTGCAGTATGTTCCACAACAAGGAACAACGCTTTCCCATTACGAGGTTTCGCCTTCTCATGTGCCAACGGCGGTTGACCTGGAGACGGTTAGAGCGGACTGGAAGCCCTGGGAAGAGTTGCTCAAGTTTCATACTGAGGAAGAGCAGATGGGCTTGTTGATCAATCATTTCCCGCCCGACATCCTGGACTACGTATTTGGCACGTCACCCATGGCGGCGTTGCTTCCGCCTTCTGCGCGCGGAGCGTGGGCCAGGCGAATGCATATGGCTGCGGCAGCGCAACAGCCGCAGCCGGGTCACTATAGCGAGCCCGTTTATGCGGATGGGAGCGCGCCCACGGTTGGGCATTGGGCACAGGCGCCGATGGCGCCGGCAGCGCCGGTTGTTTCTACGCCGGCGCCGCAGGCTCCGGGTTCATATACGCCAGCCCCGGCAGCACCGGTTGTTTCTGCCCCGGCTCCGGTCGTGATGAGACAGCCGCAGGCGCCGGTGATGCAGTCGCCAGCACCAGCGCCGCAGGCTCCGGTCGCT
>Ga0307376_10000321_pt1 | contig 63022 bp, 60 predicted proteins | sample TR2MG_FD_202536 | JGI IMG/M metagenome (GOLD analysis project Ga0307376, IMG submission 202536) | Soil microbial communities from Risofladan, Vaasa, Finland - TR-2 | ecosystem: Environmental > Terrestrial > Soil > Coastal area > Acid sulfate soil | place: Finland: Risofladan, Vaasa | collected...
ACTAATTGTGCCAACGGAATTTTTACTACTTCCATTTATATCCCCTTAAAAAGTAAGACTGCCAATTCTCCAAAGATTCACTTGTGAAACACCATATAATATAATTACATTTTCACATTCTTCAGTTTCACATTGTAAATTATTATCAAGAACATCATTAGGCCCATTAAATATGTAATGTCTACCACACTTTGCACAAGTTAATTCTAACCAGCTACCAAAATAAAAATCTTTATTTGTTGCTTCTTTGTCACCGAATAATGGCTGTGGATTTTCTTCAACTCTTTTTCTGGCAAGATTAAAACCAAACATAACACCAATAAAAAAATCTCTATTGGGCATTACTACATTCGGAGCTAATTTAAAATTATCATCATTCATCAACTGTTTTTTCTAAAACTTGAACACTTTTAGCAAGTATCTCAACAATATTTCTTTTTACGTTATCTTTCTCATATTGTTTACTTTGAAGTTCACCTTCTATTAAAACCTTATCCCCTTTTTGTAAATTTTTCTCACAATAATCAGCGAGTCCAGTCCATGCCGTTACATTAATATAACAAACATCTTCTTTAATCACACCTTCAGCCGTTTTAAAAATTTTACTTTGGGCAAGTCTAAAATTAACAACTTTTGCCGATGTTTTTTTTGTAAAATTAATTATTGGTATATCAGTAAGATTACCAGAAAAATATACTTTGTTAAACTTTAACGGCATGAACTGTCTCATTGAATAATATCCTTATTGTGCAGGTGTTTCTTCTGTGTTTTCTTCAGGTTGAGATGTTTCAGGAGTTGCATCAGCAACTTCTTCAACATTGTCTTCTTTCTTCGCAACCTTTATTTCTTCAGCAAGATCTTTCCTTACAAAAGTAATAAGTTTTCTGATAGTTGTCAATGCACCTCTTGCACGATTACCAGCATTTTTTCTGTTTTTACTTCTGAATAATTCCAGATCATCAGTAAATGAATTGATATTCTCAATTAATGCATCTTCTCTTTCTTTTGGTGTTGCAGGAACTTCGTATTTTCCCATGGTATAACTCCTTACATTAATGTTAAATAAATTTTTTTGTGGTTTTTAAACCTGTTTCTATCTGAATTAATGGTTCCCACTTATAATATTTAAAATTATCTGATTTATATTCTATATCCAATCTATTCTCATCTACTTCAATTATTATATTACTTTTTCTGTATTTTTTTACTAGTTTTAACAAAGTGTCAATTCTTGTTTTTATACCACTTGCAATATCAAATTTTCCTATGATATCATTATTTAATACTATATCAATGGCACTTATTAAATCTCCTTCATATAAAAAATCTCTGTATCCATCATTTACCTTTACAAACTTTTGATGAAATAAATCATATATTAAACCATATTTAACATTTGGACCATATAGTTCTGAAACTCTAAAGACTGCATATTTTTTATTACTATCCTTTAATCTATTTTCAATTTCAATTATCTTACGTGCACGCTCATTTATAGGTTCAAATACTTCATAAACGCTAAATGGTAATTTGCAGTTAGTATTCAAATATAAATCACTACCACTAACTAGAAAAACTATTCTTTCAATTTTTTTATCTTCAATTAAATAAAAAAGTTTTTGGGTTTCCTTAAAATTTATTAAATCAATTATTGCTGTGTCCGTTTTTCCTCTTTGATGAAATGTAACATCATTTTCTCCATCATATTCAAGACACATTTGTATATATTTCTTAAAAACAAAATTCGGACTGTACACAAGAATATTCATACTTTAATATTTTTCGACACTATTGTCTCTAAAAAAAACACTTATATTTGCCATTTTAAACATTTCTTCTGATTCTTCACCAGCATGGTATTTTTTTTGGCATTTTACTTCTTTTATACCACACGAAATTATTAACATGGCACAAGTTCTACAAGGTGTCATTTTACAATACATAGTTGAGTTTTCCAATACTACACCATTTTTCGCCGCTTGACATATAGCATTTTGTTCAGCGTGTATTGTCCTGGTACAATGGCTGGAAACAGGACTCAAATAAACATGATTATCATGATCATGTTTATAATCATCTGGAACATACGTATCAAATTCGTGAATCTGTTCTTGTGTTATTATCTTTTTACGTTGTTCAAATTGATGTCCATGAGTATCACAATGCGGAAATCCAGGGGGTGAACCAACATATCCAGTCGTAAGAATCTGGTTTTTATAAACAATAACACATCCACTTCTTCCACGATCACATGTACCTCTTTTTGAAATAGAATCAACTACATCAAAAAAGTATTCATCCCATTTTGGTCTTACATAATTATTCATCTTTAACATCCTTTAAATCATAAGATCTTACCATATTTTCTAACATATCAAAATGTCTCTCATATACATGAAATGAAAATGGATGAAAATAAATTGCACCATCTTTAAGTTCAGGATATATCTTTTTCAAATCATCAAATAATCTCTCATATACTACACAGTGCCAATAGAAGTCATTAAAAAAACCATATATGGCATCACTTGATCTTTGTTTAACAACATAAATAAGCATATCCATTCTAATAAATATTTGTACACCGTCTGTGCACATAAAATCTGACATACCATCTCTATTATAATCTTCCCACATTGATGGTCTCTGGTAAATCATAACAGCTCTTCTTGAAAATTTATTTAGTTTTAATTCTTCAAGACAATTTTTATATTGTGAACCATTTTCTTCAGAATAAATACACCATCCATAATTACTATTTATCATTCCATTTTTATCTGCAACATCTCGCCATATTTTGGCTTTCTTTCCTATTTCCTCCACAGATAATGATTGAGAATCATACCATTCTATTTCAGCTTTTGCATATTTTTCTGGTGTTTTTCGTGCACCAAAATCTAATACTTTTTGTCTAGGGTCAAGCTTCATAATTGGGCAAAGTGTTTCAACCATTTTAACACCACTTTTATCAATTACAAAATGACCTCTTATACGATCATTATTTAATTCTGAAAAGAACTCAAAGAGACGGTCCTCATTTTTTTGCATTTTTATTCCTTCTTGTCTGTTGAGCCAAAACCACCATCACCACGTACTTTATCCATCAACATGTGGTCATAAATTTCTTCTCTTGAAACTTCTTGTGGATTAGGAGTTAAAACAGGAACCATTGTCATCTGCACAAGTTTGTCACCTGGTAAGATCATTACATCTTCTTTACCAACATTATTCAAATTAATATGGATTTCACCATCATAAAATGTATCAATAACTTGTGCACCAACAAGTAGATGTTTTTTTGCAGCCACACCTGATTTATTAAGAAGCAAACCCATTGTGCCGTAATCAATTTCAAAAATTACACCAGATGGAATTAAAACTGATTGATTTGGCTGAAGTAATATTTTTCCTGTATCGTCTATTTCAACACCTTTATTCACTTTGAGATTTTTTTCGATTAAATCTTTTACATACTTTTCAGTAGAATTTGGTGCAAAAAGATCCATACCCGCATCTGTTGCATGTCCTCTTTTTGGAGATGTCACATCCCTAACTTTGGCAAATTTGATAATCATTATCTTCTCCTTAGTCTTATTATAGTATTTTTATTTTATGTTTTTTACTCTTTTTACAAATTCGTCAAAAAAATCGTGGTTTTGGCCAGTAGAAGCAAAAATTTCTATGTTAACTGCTTCTTCTGAGGATTCGTAAACGGGCCTTATAAAAAACTCATAAATTGTAATTAAGTCTGGAAATAACTCATTCTCAATATCTGACGCCCTAAACATTAATGCTATTTTGTTATCATAATAGTGGATCAATGATAGACAACTTACATCTTTCCCTGATATTTCTGACATATAATAATCTTTAAGACTATTTGCCATTCTTAAAACGCACCTTGTAGATTTTCTTTCATCACCAATAGTATTAGCCATCTTTTTTATTAAATTTATTGCTTGATGATATGGAATATCATTTCTATCTTCAACAGCATAAGTATAAATTGTACCCTCAAGTTTATCCATCTTATCAAAATTCCTGAAAGCGGGTCTATCTTTATGATGTCCGTATGCACCTTTATCTATGTTCTGCTCTGCAAATGTTCGTGATTTAACATAAAGATATTCATCAACACATTTTAAATCTTTAAGTTCGTCATCATTCAATCCAAAATTATTAATTCTCAAAAAATAAGAATCATTTTCATATAGTGGTTTTTTAAAAACTTGAATTTGCATTTTAAAGAATCCCTCTATTATTTGAAATTTCCTTAATATAGTCTAATAAAAAACCATATTGTGTTTTAACATTTATATCTGTAATTTTATTTCTGCATGATATGTTTGCAACATCTATTTCTGCTTTTTTATCTATAATTGTTTCTGCAAAACCAATTGTCATATTCCTTATAAAATGATATTCATTTTCCTGAGTATATTTCAAATACTTTTGAGTGTAGTTATCAAATCTTTGCTGTTCTCTTATTGGTTCAAAAAGAAAAACCATATCATATATATTAAATAAATGGATATGTGTTTTTACTGTCAAAACACTTAAAAATTCATGATATTTTTTTATATTCTCTTCATCAAATGAAGATTTATCCAAATAAAATGTATAATAAAAATAACTATCAATGAGGCTTCTATCAAAAAATATTATTTTATTGTCATCATATATTTTAGCTGTTTCTTCTTGAAGTATTTTTTCACCTATCACTTCTATTTCAAAATCAAGATATTTAACTGGATCTTTTCTTATCTCATCAATATTTATATTTTTATCTCTTATAATTTCTGTTTTATGAACCACATTTTCTGGCCCTAAATCTTTTGTTAATTGTTCAATACAGGTTGTTTTACCTGAATGGGCCGATCCTGATATAACAATTATTAAATTACTCACTATATGCTCCAATAAATAAATAAACATTTTTATCAGCACGTTCAAATTGAAAAAAGAAATCTTCCATTGCTTGATCAACAGTAAAAACAATGGGTTTTCCATGTATATTAAAAGATGTATTTATCAATGCTTTTGTTTTATCTTCCATCCTTTTTAATATTTTATAAATAGTTGAATCTCTATCAACAACAATTTGTGGTCTACCAGAATATTTATTAATTAATGGATACTTATGCATTATACCACCATACTCTTCACAATAATCTATTTTATAATCATATGTCAAAATCATATATTGATCAGAACCAATAACTCTAGTGAATTGCTCAGCTTTAAAGAAATGATCAATATATTCATATAGAATACATGGTGCCATAGGCATAACTGTATTTCTTTTATTCAAATGATTAATATACTCAACATTCTTTTTTGTTGGTAATGCAAGAGTTGATGTATGACATAATGCTCTTGGTCCAAATTCCATATTACCAAATACAATATTGACAATTTTATCATCCATCAATTTTTCTACAACACCGTCTACCATTTCATCTTGATTACCAACACATTTTATATAATCTGGATAATCTACAGTAATATCTGTAATTTCATCTCTTTTTCCCCAAAGTAGACTATCAAATGGAAAGTTATTTTTTTGAAATTCATATAATCCTATTGCTGCTCCTTGATCACCGCACACAGGACAAATACAAATATCACCTTCAATTTCATTCATTATTTTATTATTGAGTTTCACATTATAATAAATTCCACCAGTTAGAATAACATTTTTAATATTGAATTTTTCAATAATAAGAACATGAACACCTTCAATAATTTTTTGTATATAATATCCAACAACTATTCTCTTTATATTTTCATCCATTCTTACATCAAGACATTCAACCATGTTTTCAAAATCTTGATACCATACCTCTTTTGTTTGTTGCAATTCATCAATATTAATATAATCTGATGAATGATTTCCAGAATTACTTTCATACATCAATAAATCAAACATGGTTTTTATAACACTTTTGGCAATCATATTTAATTTATCGATATCTTCATCAGAGCATACACTATCAATATCAGATTCATACCCAAGGAACTTGTATTCATCCTGGTTCTCTTTCATTCCACAAAACGATGTAGCATATTGATACATAAGTCCTAATGATTTGAAGTATCCCGATGAATTGAAATCTTTCATTAAGGTTTTCTTCTTACCACCATTAAATGATAATTCATAAACTGAAAGAACTTCTTGATTATTACCAAATCCATCAGCAACTATTACAGTTGCATCTTCTCTTCCATTATGTGAAACATAATATGAAACAGCCGACCATGCGTGAGCATCATGATGTGTAAAATCTTCATTCAATATTTCAAGCTTAAAATTATATTTTTCTTTTATTTCATTAATGAATCCATAATTATAATATTTATTTATTGTCTCATTATATTTTTGATAGAACAAAAAATTATCAAACCAATGAGAAACATATATTGTATTATCTTTGTCTGGATTGGGTGGACTCAATTCAAATATTTTCCTTATTGAATTTTCAGCAAATAATGAACATGATTTTATGCCCGTTAATCTCTCTTCTTCATATGCTGCAATAATTTCATTGTCTTTTATACCTATTGCAGATGCGTTGTGTCCCAGTGTTATAAGTAATTCCATTTATCCCTCTAACAATTCTTTTATTTTTAAATTATAATGTTGTTTGCCATCTTTAAACTGCTGTCTATATATAAAATACGATGGATGATATGTATAAACTGATTCAATTCTATTTTCATTCATAAAATTATAAACATCTCGTCCTAGTGCTAATATCTTTTTAGGTTTCAATATTTTTATTTCTTCTTCTAAAATATGCAAATATTTCTCATACATCTTCTCGTAAGAATAATTATTATTGTATGATTTATCATTCATTAAATTTCTTGATAAACATAATTTTGATAGATTAGTAAAATATATTCGTTTTAAATCTGATTTAAATCCTTCTCTTAACATTTTTGAAGTTAATGCAAAATAAAATGATGGTTTAAGCGGTTTTGACAACACATCTGTTTTATTTGCATTATAAAATCCTGGTGCCATTCCAACTACCATTATACCATCAGTACCTATATACCCATCACCAACACAATTCAATTTATCTTCATCTTCCACCAAAATATCTTTATTTGTATCGAATAACAGTTGTTTATTTTTTTTATGTTCTTCATCAAAGACATGCATTAAAGGGGAAAATATAAAAAATAGGTTGGAAACATCATCATCAACAGTAACAACAAATTCTGGATCAAGAAATTGTTCACGGTACTCTTTAAATACTGTGTATGTTAGTTCATTATATGGAAGAGAACTATTATCTAAAATAAATTGTCTGAACCTCGCTAAAAATTCTTTCATTTTGCCAAAACCTTAAATTCATGCCATATTGATTTCAAATTTTCAAGTCTTTTTTTCATAGATTTTACTGAATCATCATGCTTTTCATATTTTCTTGGAAATTCAATTTTTTTACCCAAATGAATATAAATTTTATTTTTATAATAGATAATCTTTGTTTTTAATCTTGTATATTCTACATGTGTTTGTTCCCATTGTCTTACTTTATTGAGACAATGTTTCTTATTCTTTTTATAATATTTTGCTCTTACTTTCTTGTCTCTCTTTTTTATTTCATGTCTTTGTTTATATTTTTTTACTCTACCTCCACAACATACTTTACATTCACCACTTGAAGGTTTTCCATCTCTTTTCAGATAGAATCCATCTTCAATGTCCTTATATTCTTCACATTTACTGCATCTTTTTCTATTTTTTTGAATCTTAGAAAATATCTTGCTGATATCTTTTTTTGTAGTTTTCATAAAAAGATATGTCCAAAAATTTTTGGTAATCTTCACATGCTCTTAATTCATCAATTATTTTCTGATAATCTAATGCTTTAATTTTTTTAATTAATTCTTCTTCTGTAACCAGCAAATCATATTTTTCAATAATCTCTTTATACTTTGGTAAATGACCATAGACATGTTGCCATTTAGAATCTTTATGAATTAAAGGTATACATGCTCTATCTACAGCTTCATGAAATCTAATTAGAGAGAACTCATTCTCACAATATGCTGGAATTACCATTGTATAACGAGCAGCTGCAATATACTTATCGTTATAATCAAACCCATTTACATACGTATTTATTTTTCTTTGTTTATCTTTAAAAAAATGTTTGTAAGTTATACCTTCTTTATCAAAATCTTTTTCCAGTTCCAAGAGTTTGCCAATCATATTAAATCTATATGGAACAGATGTCATAACACTTGTCATACCAAAAACAAAATCATATTCTTTTTTATATTCAAAAGTCTGATCTTTGTTTCGTTTGTAAATAAATCCATATTCTACATAAGGAAAATATTCAGCATTTACCCTTGGACAATCATAATAAAAAAATCTTTTATTTATAGGATTAACTGCATGAAAACTTAATTCAAGTGGGTCATCCACAAATTGAACAATGGGTACATTATAATTTCTATTCAAATAATATTCAACCATTATTCTTCTATAATAGTTCTTTATTGATGAGAAGCTGAATCCATACTTATCATCTTTTACAATATTTTTATATAATCCTTCTAAATTATCTTCATTACCAAAGCTCCAAGCATCAATTAATGGGGTAAATGCAATTATAACTTTATTGAAATGATATTGTGAAAATAAATCATCAAGTATTTCTAATGATTTTTTCCATGAATCACTCTTCATATAATCTGAACCATCAATAAGACTTGTAAATTTTGTTTTATTTTTAAGCGTTTTTTCAAGACGCTCTGGGCGGACAAATGTGAAGAAATGATAATTGTTATTTCCAAGTTCCACAAAATCTAGATTTTTATCGATACGGTGTTTTGCGAAAAATCCACAATGATTACATCCAAACATGACTAATGTATTATTTTTATATCCTTCTATTTTTTGACCTTTTCTTCTTCTCATAGTTTGTACATTTGTTGTATCAACTTTCACATCACTTTTTCTTTTTATCATGCCGGTTTAAACCTTTAGTTTTAAAATATTATCTATAAAATATGTTTTCATTCCTGCAAAATCTTCATCTCTTCTTATTTTTACTTTTACAAGATCACCATTATAAGTATCACTATTTATTAATCCAATATCTTCAGCAACATTTGACCATGCTTTCAAATCAATTGAATAACATTCATCGTATACTGTTGCATAAACTAATTTTCCACTAATTTCAATATTATTAATATATCCAAAGCAAAATTTTGGAGGACCTATTGTCATTTCTTCACATTCAATTAATGTTTTTAAATATCTATCTTCAGATTTTACTTTTTCAAACTGAAATACTCTTTTTTCAATTAGCTCTTCATTTTTCTTATCAATTATGCTATCTATTTCTTCAGTATCTTTGGTTATGTGTATAAAACTATTTAATGTACATGGTTTATAACTATAAATTGAATATCTTGAAACAGCAAAATATACAATTCTTCCAAGTTTAATTACATTCTTATAGTTTTCAAAAACTGAATTCCATACTTTCAATGTTATAAATGAATTATCATCTTCAATTCTTATCTTATAAAATCTTCTTCCAGCCTTTGTTTCACCATCTTCAATTCTTTTTATAACACCAATGCTTGCACCATATCCGTTATCCTTTATGTTTTCAATAGTTCCATATTTTTTAACATCAATCTGCAATTGATTCATCTTATTGATAAATTCAAAACCTAAAACAGTATTAGTAAATTTATCATTTTCTTCATCTGTAAGTTTGAATAGTTCAAGATCCATATCTTCAATTGTTAATTGTTTAATATCAATTGTAAGATTGTTTGTTATTTTCTCAATAGTATTACAAATGGTATCAGAAACTGGATTTTTATCTCTTTCCTTTGCCAATCTACTGTGTTCTCCTACAAAAAACCCTTTTCTGTTTTGACATTTTTTATAATAAGTAAAAAGAATTTTTATTCTATCACCAAAATCATCAAATCCGCCTACAAGAATTAATGGCATCATGACTCGTTTGGTAACTTTACTTTTACCTCTTTGTTTTATTGTTCTTTCAAGGAAATCATCAAAAGATGTGAACGGATGTTTATTTGAAATTTCAGCAGCTGGTTCAGCACCAACACCTTTCAAATTTATAAATCCAATAACAATACTATTCCCATCTATTGTGAAATTTAATTTACTTTTATTTACATTAATTCCTTCAATATTAATTTCTAATTTTTTAGCTTCCCTTATGTAGCTCTCATATTTTGATTCATCTTTTGGAATATTCTGTAATACAGCACAAATATATTCTTTTGGATAATATGTTCTGAGCCATGCACAACGATATGAAATTATTGTATAACTTACTGCGTGGGACTTGTTGAAGCCGTAGCCGGCCCATTTTAAAAATCCATCAAAAAGTTTTTCCAGTTCTTTTACAGGAAGATGTTTCTTACCATTTGCAATAAATTTCTTTTTATATTCCTGAAGTTTTTTCCATTGTTCATCTTTAACTGTTCCTTTTACTTTAGTAAGTAGTTTTCTTAAAATATCTGTTTCAACCAATGTAAAATCAGCTATTTTATTAGCAATCTGCATTATTTGTTCTTGATAAACTACAATACCATAAGTATATCCAAGAACTTCTTCCAATAATGGGTGAATCTTATATTTTGATTTTCCTAATTTTCTTCTACAAAATTCATCAGTCATTCCACTTTGTAATGGTCCAGGTCTACCTAAAGCTGTAACAGCTGCCAAACAATCAAAACTATCACATTTTGAATCTTTAAGCAGTTTTCTCATCATTGGACTTTCAAATTGGAATATTAAATTACCATTTCCAAGCATAATCTGTTCATATATTTTAGGATCATTTAAATTACTATCAATATCTTCATGTGCATCAATTTCTTTTCCATGTCTTTCTTTAACAATTTTAATAGTATCCTTAATAAATGTTAGATTTAATAATCCAAGTATATCATATTTGACAAATCCAAAACTTGAAAGTTCCGCACCTCTTTTTCCTTCAATCCATGCTGACAATATATTATTTTGTCTTGTAACTAATGGTAAATTTCCTGTCAAATCATGTTTGCTAATAATAAATCCTGCAGCATGTGCAGAAATATTTCTTATTCTTCCACGTATATTCCAAAATGTGTTATAGGGATTCAATGTTTTTTCTTCTGTTTTTCTTTGAACAAGTTGTTCATATTGTTTTTCTCTAAGTGGTTCAAATAATGGACCAAAAGTTTTTTCTGCCTCCTCTTTGTCCATTAGATCAACATCTGATGTCAATTGTTTTGTTATCATTCTTGATACGACAAGCGGAACATCAAAAACTCTACAAACATCTGCGATTGAAGCTCTTGTCTGATAAGTTCCATAAGTACCAATTGCACATGTTTTGTTTCTACCATATTTTTGAATAATATAATCTTTTATTGCATCTCTTCCATGAGGTTCAAAATCTATATCAATATCAGGCATATCTTGACGTGCTTCATTTAGAAATCTTTCAAAGAATAAATTGAATTGTAATGGATCAACATCAGTTATTCTGAGAACATAACATAATAATGCTCCTGCTGCCGATCCCCTACCACAGCCGACCCAGATATCATTGTCCCAAGACCATTTTACCATATCCCAAACAATTAAAAAATATCCTGAATATTCTTTTCTTTTTATTACATCAAGTTCCATTTCTAATCTAGCAATATACTTTTCGTTATTTTTCCCTCTTTCCTTCAAACCTTCAAATGCTAGATGTCTTAAATACTCATATGAACTATCAAAACCTTTAATGTCATCATAATCTGCAATTTTCAAACTTGTATCAATTTCAACTTTACAACTATCTGCAAATTTTACTGCATTCTTTTTTGCCTGTTCATATACATCACGTGGAACTATTTCAGTATATAAATCTTCATATGTTTGGTCAAGATCTTCAGCTGATTTATACCATAGTTCTTTAGAATGAAATGTAAATATTTTATCTGGGTCTTCTTGTAAATCTTTTATCTTATTATTATTTTGTATTAATAGCATAACATCTTGATAATATGAATCATCTTTCTTAACATAATGACAATCACTTGTCACAACTAAATCTATGTCTAAATCCTTTGATATTTTTACAAGTTCTGCATTTACTTTTTGTTGTTCTTCAATATCAAGTAACATTAATTCAAGAAAGAAATCTTTTCCAAATATACTTTTATAATATTCAGATGCCTTATATGCACGATCCAAATCACCATTTAAAATACACTGTGAAATTGGTCCTGCATAACATGCTGTTCCACATAATAATCCTTCAGAATATTTTTCAATCATTTCATGTGTTGTTCTTGGTCTTCTATAATATCCATTTATCCATGCATCTGACGTTAATTTTATCAGATTACTTAAACCTGTATTATTTTTTGCTAATAATGTTAAATGATAATTTTTTCTAAATTTACTTTGTAGATCTTCTAGTGAATCAAATCCTTCTGGCAATTTTAAATCTTTTGCTGCTTTTACATTATATTCACGAAGATCTCTATAATCATTTAAATAAATCTCACATCCATATATTGCATTTAATCCTAGTTCTTTACAAATATTATATTGTCTTGGAATTTGACCTAACATTCCATGATTGGTAATTGCTAAATGTTTCCATCCTCTTTCTTTTGCAGCATGTGCATATTCTTCAACAGTACCATATCCATCTAAAAGTGAATATTCATCATGAATATGTAAATGTACAAACGGTTGGCATCCCTTTAATTTTTTTATTTTATCATCATATTCCTTTATAAACTCTTTTATAAGGGGAATAGAAGGTTTTATTTGATCATACCATTCATCATAAGATTCACCTTTATCAATTTGCACAACTTGAGGATGCCAAATCGCAATTGCGTGGCCATTTTTCTTTTTTTCTAAAATACCATAATCCGCAAGATCCAATAATTCTCTTGCTAATTCGCCAATCGCAATTATTAGTTCTGGTTTCTGTTCACCAATTATTCTTGTAATATAATCAACAAGCTCATCTTCATCTTTTTCATTTAAATCGAGTTCATCTTGTTTTCTAGGTAGGGCAGTGATGAAATAATTATTAGAAGTTAGTTTTAGTGATGAAAATAATTTTCGTAAATGTTTGGAAAATTTTTCTTTTGCAATTTCTTTCTTTATATCAAATGGAAAATCACAATTATCAGTTTCTCTATCTATTAAAATATCTAATCCGAAAATTAGAATCTTAGATTCTTTGTTTCCAAATTCTATCATGCATTATACCTTTTCTCTCTTCATAAAATATATTATTATTATATTCTTTTTCACAATCAAATTTACTCTTCTCTTTTGATTTCTTTTAATTCATATCTCCCATCGCAATAATCATTACAAACTTCATCTATAACTGTCCCTAATTTTTCCCAAAATGCTCTTAAGCTTCTCTTATCCAATTCAGCTTTTAATTCAAATGTTATCTTCATATTAATCCCCTTTAGAAGCTTTTAACCTCTTTCAAGTTCTTAATTCTTATTTCATATTCTTCATTTATTTCTTTTTGAATACCGGACCATTGTCGTTCAAGTTCTTTATAATACTGCATTTTCTGATGTTGATTTAAACTTAATGCCATATCCGTAGCAATTTTTATTTTATTTAAAACCCGTTCAATTACAACTCTAATATAAATAGTTTCAACTTGTTTTGAAATCAGTGGACTCATTGATTCAATACCCAAAAAACTTGCTGTTTTTGGATCCAAAAACTTCAAGAATTTTTCAGTCTGATCTAATTCTTTACTCTTTAATAATGCTTGAGACTGTATTTTAAGTTTTGATAGAATTTGTGTTTGGAGATTATTAACTACATTTTCTTGTTTCATAATCAGATCATCAAGACCCTCAATTCTATCTTCATCAATTCTATCTTGCTTTATCTGCTCTAATTCTTGTAGCCGTGTAATCTGTTGTTTCATTGAAAGTTCTATTAATTCTAAATCATTTATTCTTTCATCAACTAAAACTTTAAATATATCTGTCATTTGTTGTTGTTGTTCAACAGGTAAATTATTCATACCATTTTTTCTATTATATTCTGCTACTGCTGCACCTTTAAAGTTGAAATGATTATTAAAATGTCTAGTCAACATTGCTAATGATATTTTTTCACCAGTTTTTTCGCGAACCTTATCCCCAAATCGTGTTAATATTTGATCGTATGAAAATCCATTCAGATAAGCTTCATTTATTTTAATTGCAAAATACTGTAGATTACAACAAGGGCACTTTGGATCGATAGTCATATATTTAAAAATAATTTTCTCATCATCTTCATCCTCAAGCGTTGTTGGTACCATCATATTTATTTGTTCTTTTTTTTCTTTTCTTCTATTCATCATCTATTTCTCCAATCTTACACCAATTTCTATTCTTATATTTATCTTGCGTCCACCCACGTACATATTTAGCATGATTTAATCCATTTATAACCGAACTTATATTATCTGCTTTCGCAAGTATATATGATTCTTTTGTTTTACATTCTTCTGGACTTCCCCATTCTCGTTTACCATGTGAACTTAAAATCATATGATATAATAACATCATCTTTTTAGGACCTATATCATTTGGAATTATTTTAGAAGCAAATAATGCAGATATTGAAAGATGCCCTAGTAAATGTTCCCAATTTGTTTTTATAATCATTTTTTTATCACCTAAATCTTTAATATCATAACACTTTAATTTTCCAATATCATGTAATAATCCACCTGTTATAATCAAATCCCTATCCATTTCTTTATAATAATCGCATAAATAAATAGCAACCTCTGTCGTTTCAACTGTGTGCTGTAATAATCCATGAGGATAATTATGATGACGATTTTGAGCTGCTGGATATATTAAAAATAAATCTAAAATTTCATCAACAAAAATAGAATCTATAATTTTTTTATATTCCTTGTCCTTTATTTGATTACATAAATTTTGAAAACGAATTCTATAATCTTCATACATTGGACTGTCTTCTTCATCTATACTTTTTCCTACATAAATTATATCTAAAAATTGTTCGTCTTTTCTTTTTCTTAATCTTCCTTGTATTTTTATTTTATCATTTACTTGATAAGAGTTAGCAAATAAATCTATATTATCTTTTAAAATCCCTTCAATCATTCCATTATGATTTTCCAACATGATAGAAAGATGATTCTTTTTAACCTCAATTTTTCTAATATGATACTCGTCAATTATATCTTTATTTGCCATTTTATCTTTCCTTTTGTTTTAAATAACATTTTTGACATAAACCTCTTGCAAATAATTTGCCACCGCATCCAATATTACTACAAATGCCATCAATATAAATAAAAACTCTGGTTCTTATTTCGCCTCTTAATCTCATTTGTTGATAATGTTTATAACACTTCCCTCTACAGACAGCATCTCTTTCACATTTTTTTACTAAACATTTGTTTCCTTTATTTTTTACATATTTCATATTTCTTCAAGATAGATTTTTATTTCTTCAATTGTACACAATTTTTGATTTTTTACATCTTGAAAATCAAATAATCCTTGTTTAAAAACAGTTTCAATAGTTATTATATTAAATTTCCTTACGTTTTTATCATCAATTATAATTATTTTTTTTCTAATATTACAAAGAGAATCAATAATTAATGTAAATTTTTCATCACCATGGTGTGCAATTACTTTCATAGATATGTCCTAACTGTTTTTTCAAAATTACTTTCACTTTTAAATCCATTCATTCTAAAAATAAGCTCATTATCTTTTATAAAAATAAAAGTTGGTAATTCTTTTATGTTATAATATTCTGCAGTTGAATAATCATCAATAGCATCGACTCTTACAATAGAAAATTTTTCGTTATAGATTTTTTCTAATTTGGTGAGGAAAGGTCTTATCTTTTCGCAGAGTATACAAATTGTTGACCAGAATTCTACTATAATAAGCTTATCTGGATTTGCTAACTTCTTAATATCCACAATTAATCCTTATTAATCTTAAGTTAATGATAAATTTCTAAATAGTGTTGATGAATAATTTAATAAAATTTGATATGCTCTATCTAGTTCTTTATCATTCATTTCTTTTAATTGTTTTTTTAATCTTCTTTCAATCTCAAAAATAATTGTTCTAACATCATCAGGTGTCAGATATAGTGTTCCAGCTAAAACTATTCTCATATCATTATGATTACTATTTCTGACTACATTTTTAAATTGATCTAATTTTAATTTTCTCTTTTTATCATTATAATTGTAAAGTATCTTTTTACTTAATTTTTTTATTGTATATCCGTCCCAGCTATTAAATGAACTTTTATATGCTGATAATATATCCAAACAAAATCTAAAAATATGTTTTTCATCATTGTCTTCAATTATTAGCCCAAACGTAGCAAAAAAATTAGCATTGCTAAAATTTTTTCTTGCCAAAGAAAGGATTTGGGTTCTTTCTTTTTTTGAAAGAACATGCCATCCATCAAACTCTACACTTAATTTCATTTAATCTTCTTTTTTCATAATCCGATCTGCATGATCGACAAGCTTCTTCCATAAATCTTTATCTTTATACTTTTTACTATATAAAAAATTTCTAATTTCTGCTTTTGTAAAACCCTGTTTTAACATGTCAATAATCTGTTCAATTCTTGCTTGAATCTCTCCAGCATCTGTAACATATTTTTCATAATCTACTGAATTATCACCCTTAGTATAATCTACATGCGGAAAATCTTTATAAATATTCTGAAAAATATGTGTGACCTCATGCGTAACAACAGATTTTGGATTGTTTAAATATTTCTTTACATCTGCTTCACTTTTAATATCATATCTATCAACTTCCCTTAATGTCATGTAAACTCTTTTTGTTTTGTGATTTGACGATCCTCTTTCATCTTGTTCTCTAAATTCAAGCTTTATTTTATCAAGAATTTTTTCTAAATCTTTTTTCTCCTTGCCCTCATAAATTTCGAGAAGACGATCCAAAATATATTTTCTTTTCTTAGGTGCATCTTTTAAATAGTATGTTTTTTCTAAGAAATCATCTTTAGCCATAATTAAAACCTATTCAACGCCTCTTCAAATTTTTGTTTTAAAATGTTATTTATTCCATATTTACCATTATTATACGCTAAAACTGTTTTGTCTTTATTAGATTCTTTTAAAGACAAATTCTTAATCATTTCAACTACAAATCCTTCTAAATTCTCTTTCTTTACATCTTCATTATCTTTTTTTAATTCATCACTTATTTTTTTAATTTGATTTTCAACATCAGATCTACTTATATTATCATCTTTTATCATTTCATAAAAACGGGAAATACTCACTTTTGCTGTTCCACCTGGGACAGTAATTGTTTTATCATTCATTAAGTCATTATATAACTTTACTCTATCATCACGTGATAAAAACTCCATTAAAAAATCACCTTTGTCAATCCATGGTATGGAGATTTTTATTTTTGAAGCTTTTTCAAGAATAATATTATCAATAAGTTTATTTTCTTGTATCATTTATAATATTCTCGATTATTGACGACTTACTTTCTTTATAGTTCATGTCACCGTCTAAATTTACTTTATTAAGCACATCATACGTTTCTTTGTTAATTTTTCTATCTTTTGATGCAGTTTTCCCAATATTTTTATTTTCTTCGGCCAACATATTTTTAATATTTAATGCAAATGAAGCAACGATATTTCTATTACTTCTTTCATAAACTAACTCAGATTCATATTTTTCAATGTACTTGTTTGGCAAGAATGTCATAGCCTTCTTAAAGATCTTCTTAGCAGCTCTGGGTGAATTAGCGATAGGATTATTAGATAACATTAATCCTACCTTTTCACAACTACCAGATTTATTGTGGATACATCCTTTACAGTTTTTATTTGACTTCACTGCATGGATTAAACGTTTTCCTACATGACTGATATTAGAAAACGCTTTCCTCATTTCATCAGTTCTACAATTCGCATAAATATTAGAATCAATAAATACATACCCTAATTGACCATAATTTTTCTCAAGCTTACTTTTATTTTCTTTTACAAATCTTCGTACTTCATCAAGAGAAAATGCCTTTTTTAATCTTTGTTTTATTTCATCTAATGTTTTGCCGTTTGTCATAAGATTAAATGCATAATTTGTCATTCTTGATTCATTATAATTAGCCTTATTCTCTAAATTGTTTACATCTTTTACAACTTCCTCATTCTTCAATTTCGCAAAATCAGTATCGAAATTGGAATGACTTTGTTTATTCATAAAATCTTTAATTTTAGAAGCACTATAGATATTGAAATTTTCTACTTCTGTTGGTTTAAATCCTTCATCTAATAATCTTTTTGTTGCTTGTTTCTGATCTAAACCATTAAAAATATGAGTTTTAAATACTGGAAATATCTCACCATTCTTTCTCTCTATAGAAACTCTTCTATTCTTTTCAATATTGTTTCTAACTATTCTTTCTTTTGCTTGTTTCTTATCACTATCTCTTTTAAAAGAAACGACATTATCTTCATCAACCTTTGATGATGCTCTGATATTATCATCAAAATCTGAAACAAAATCAGCCACAACTCTGTTTACGTCTTCACTTGCTAATCTTACAACATATTCTTTAACTATCGTTTCATTTATTGCTGACGAACTGGCAATTTTATTGATGACAGCTTTAGCTTGACTCGAACTTGATATTTTTGGGTCTTGTTCAACTTTAAGATTGGTTAAAATACAATAACCTCGTTTTAACATTGAACAATCATTACATTCTCCATCATCTCTTACTTTAGAGATAAATGATTGTGCTGCTTTTGTTCTATTTCTTAGATAACTTTTTATTTCATTACAATCTTTAAAACCTCTTTTATCAACATACACATAACCAATTTGTCCAAATTTGTCCATTAATGTTTTATACGCAAAACTATTAAGATATTGTCTTAAAAGTGATACTGCAAACTTACGCTTTAATTGCTCAATTAAACCATCAATGCTTGAACCATTATGTAATAAAACTAAGCATGCTTTTTCAATTTTCTTATTCTCTTGGTCATCTTTGATTTCTTTATTGGCTACGGTTCTAACATTATCATCTGATAAATCAGTAGCCCTATCAAGATTTCTAGGATCATATTCAATATCAACTGTTTCAATCTTTTCGGGATCAAAATCAGCATTATCAGTTGCTAATTTATCAATATAATCAGGCAATTTATTTTTATCACTACCAATTATGCCTGAAAAGCCATTATCGAAAACACCTTGAAATTCTTGAACACCCATAATAACTCCTTTTTTGCTTCTCCCTTAGCGGTCGATTGAAGCAAGTTAAAATTTATTTATATTAAGAAACTTTATCAGCTACACCATCTTCAAGCTCATTAAACATTCTTAAAACTGTTTTCCCATCTTCAGAAATTTTCCAAAAATCACCTGTCTCAAGATCTTGATAAACTTGTTTTTCAGCAAATTTAAAAATACCAAGTTGTCTGAATAATTTTGCTGTCTTAATAGGAAGTTTATCAGTTGCACCTTTTACATTATTAAATTGAGTTGCAATACCATCAAAAACATGAAAATGTGATTCACCTGACTGTATTCTTCTAATTTCAGCATCTAAAGTATCTCCTGCAATTATATCATGTCTGGCAATCTTTCTAATAACTGCACATGCCTGTTCTTTTGTAAAATTGCCGGTAAGAATACTTTTGTTATCTTCAAAAATTTGTATTTCACCTTCATCATCAATGTGCAATTTATCCAAAAAATCTGATTGACCTTCTCTTCTTACCATATTGTGCTCCTTATATGTTATATTATTTTATCTTCCGCTTTTTTAATAATTTGTTTCCTTTTATCAACCAAACATTCTCAAAATCAATATTTTCAAATGGATCTTCCTTTTTAATACTTTCAATAAATGCTCTTTGTAATGTAAAATTAAAAGCCTTTTTTGTAAAAACTTTATCTAAAAATGAACTTTGTTCTGCACGTGTAAACTTATACATCTTCAACTACCTCAACATCTGTATCATCTATATTACCTTTATCTTCCACGTCTTCTTTTGGCTTTTTTTCTTTTTTGGATTTTTCTTTAATTTTTGTTCCATCTCTAAATTCACTTATTTTTTCCAATTTATCGGCTAAAAAATTTAATGTTTTGGAAAATTCTTTTGCATATGATCTCAATACAGATGGTGCTGTTTTTAAAACACCATCACTAATTTGATCTAATCTTACCAATTCTATAATATCTAAAAATATTGTTTGGTTTGAATACCCTTTCATAATTGCATTCAAAATGGCATGAATAAAATTACTTTTTGCATTTTGTTCAACTGATTCTGTAAGTACGTTAATTCTATCTGATTTTTTTTCCATTTAAATATCCTTAGAAAATAAGAACAAACCAAATTAATAATATATGGTGTTATTATAGATATTATAAAAAGAAAAGAAAAGAAGATTAAAGATGCAATTCTGGTTTTAATTTTACACGTGATTGTGTACAGTAAAGGGAGTTGTATTGTTGAAGTATATTAAAAATCTTGAGATATTTTTGTGCAGTTTTGTATCTTTCACTTTTATCATTAGGAATATTTCTTATTTTTTTAACACCAAGTGTTATTCTAATTCCTACCGTTCTATTTGTCATCTTTTTATTTTCAATAATAATAATGTTGTCAGTTGCTTTTTTAAGATCATGTTCCTTAAAATATTCAACCATTGCAATCTTTTGTTTTTTAGTAACGTTATTACTAAGAAACTCTTCCATTTCAATTATATCAACTTGTCTAAGCATATATAATAATTTAATTCGTTTAAGTGATCTTTTTCTATAATAACATACCATTTCTTGAGAAACTTCTAATATTTTACCTATTATCTCCTGTTTTTTCTTAAAGAAATACGTAAAAACTATAACATATTTTTCTATTTCTGGAAGCATAGTATTAATTATATATAAAATTTCATCAATTTTAGCTTGTTTATCGATAGAGATTGAAATATCATTATTTTTATATAATGAATCAACATCGCTAAAAAATTTATCAATAATAGAACCATCAACTGCAATTTCTGTATTATGATATGTGTAGCCTTCAGCTTTTAGAATACTCAGTTTATTTTGAACTGTATTTGAAGAGTTACTAAAAGTACTAAATGCATCTTTAGTTATCATCATTTTCCTCTTCTTCATTTGATTTATTGCAGGAACAACTGTTGCAGATAAGAGTACCATTCTTTAATATTTCACCTTTATTAATTCCACATATAGTACATTTACCAGAAAGAATTGTTATTTTTTGAGGTGTTCCAATTTTAGTAAAAGCCATAATTAGTTCTCCATTATACATTCTTCAGGTTTTATATCAAATCTCATTCGATAATATTTTGGTTCTAAAAAATACATTTGATATCTGTCTAAAGCTTTTATCTCTACAACTTTACCAATATAATCGCTTTTATTTTCAAATAAATCTCTTCTAATAGAAATGTCACTTATTGCACCGATTTTTTGAATATCTATTAAAATACCATTTGAATATTGACCTATAGAAATAGAACAACACTCTCCTTCTCTCTTAGGAGTATCAAATGCATCCATTAAAACAACAAGATAAGACTTTAAAAATTTAAGTATTTTCCATGCATTTGACTTATAAAAATGATAAAATGATGTTGGTTTTCTTAAATAAAAAATAGGTGACTGCCCAATTACACCATTTAATGGTTTGTTTTTATAAAAAGAAGGGAAATAAATTTTTGATTTTTTTATTTGTTCCATATCTATAATATTATCTTCAATTATTTTTCTTCTTTGTTCAAAATAAGTACTACTTAAGTCTTTTCCATCAAAGTAAATGACATCATAAATTATAAAAACAGGCATACCGTATTTATCAAATAACTTATTCATATTATCTAGCCCATGTTTATAAAATCTCAAAATATCTTTTAAAAAACATGAACCATCTAAAATTAAAATACCATCCAATAATGTGTTTCTTGGTAAATATAATCTTTTTAATCCATTTACAATATAATCAAATTTTTTATGAAATAAACGAATATGTGGATCTATTTTTTGAATTTTACCATTAAATGTGATATCCTCTTTTATGAGGCACTGTAATCTTAAGCCTTGTTTTATAGATTCGGCAATATAATTTGACTCTTGAATATATTTTTGTAAAATATCTTCTGGTTTATCGGTTACAATTTTCTTTGGCAACATCAAGTTGACAAAATTAGCCATGCACAACTTCTACCTTACTTCCTGAAGTAGTTTTATTTATAATAATTTCATCCTTTTGTAAAATATTTTTGAGCTCTTCAATATGAGTAATTACAAAAATCTGCTTATACTCTTTTGAAATAGAATGTATTATTTTTCCAAATTGTTCTATTCCATGTTTATCTAGTTTTGCAATTTTTTCATCTATAATTAATGCTTCGTGTTTTTTACCTGCTCTCATAGATAATAGACTTGCCAATCCAAAAATAATACTAAAAACTATTCTTACTGTTTCACCACCCGAATAGTTCTGTAGATTCCTCAAATCATTTTCACCTTCATCAACATATATTTCAAGTCCACCACCTTTTTTTCTTTCACCACTTTGGGTCTTTGGATCTAAATCAAATTTTATTTTTATTTTATCTGAACCATCATTAAATTCCCGCATCAAATTATTAGAATATTTTTCCAACATAGGAATTGCATTTTGCATCAACATTTTTTGAATTCCATCTTTCCCAAAATATTTTGTTAAATGCAAAAATGCTGATTTATATTTTCCATGACTTTTATTTTCTTCATTCAATTTATCAATATGTTTACGTGTTTTTTCAAAATCCTCTAATTTATCTTTTGCAATTCCTATTTCAATATTTCTTTTTGATATAACTTCATCATACTCTTTCATTTTTTCTTTTGTTAATTCAATTACACTATTTATATTTTCCAGTTGTTCTTCATAATCATCACAATCCTTTTCTTTTATTTTCTTTACTTCTTCTTCTTTCTTTTTTATAGCCTCATCAAATTTATTAATTTCAATTTGTATATCTTCTCTATCTTTTTTCACATCTTTAAAATATTTTTCAATATCTTTTTCCTTCTGCACAAATACATTTATTTTTTCAGTCAAAGTATTAAACTTATTTTTTTGCTCATTTAGTGTTTGTATATCGTGAATCTTATTATTAAATTTTTTTGAAAATTCATCGTAAATACTTGATAATGTTGAAATATTATCTCGATTATCAGCCATTTCATTATTTTTTATGTCTTCACTTGCTTTTAATTTATTTATTTTACCATATATTCCTGTTAATTTAATATTTATGACATTTTCTTTTTCTTTTATTTCTGCAAGCTCTGCAAGCTTATCACTTTTATAGTCATCTTTATAGTCATTATTAATTACTTCACATTGTTTCTCAGTTATTGGGCATACATTTCCGAATTCCTCGATCTTATTCAATAACTTATTCACTTGAGCTTTTTCAGAAATTATTGTTGCTTTTTCTTTTTCATCTTCTTTTGTCTTTTCATCTTCTTCTCTTATCTTCTTTCGTATATCACTTAATGATTTTTCTAATTCAATAATCAAATTTTCTTTTTCTTCTTTTTCTTTTTTAACATTAGACATTTTTGTTTCAATTAAATCATAAGATTCAATAATATTTGTATATTTTTCTATTTGAACATTTACTTCTACTTCTATTTCATTTCTAAATCCATCAACATTTTCTTTTTCTCTATCATACTTTAATCTTTGTTCACCCTCTTCTTTTTCAATCTCTTCTAAATCATCTAACAAACGGTTAAAATTCCTTGACAATTCAATTATTTCATTATTTATATTTTCAGTCTTACTTTTCTGTTCTTCTATACTATTACAGATGTTCTGTTTTTTATCTAAATATTTATCTAATTCCTCCATCTCTTCATCTCTTAATTTGCTATGATCTATGAGTGATTCTTTACTAGATTTAAGATCATTTTTAATCTGACTTTCGTCTTTTAACTTCTCTTCACGATCTTCAATTAATCGTTTGTTAATAATAATTTTTTCATCATATTCTTTAGACTTTTTACTTGATATTTTTGATGCGATTTCATATACATCAATATCCAATAATTCTCTAAATATTGTTTTTCTTTCACTACTTGTTCCATTAATGAATGCCAATGATTCTCTTTCATTGAGATATATTGTTGAGCTATATGTTTTAGCACTCAATCCTAATATTGTTTCAATTTTTTTATCAGTTATTTTCCAATCATCTTGTCTCTCACCATTATTTCTATCATAAAATACTTCATGTGTAGCCGATGAACCACGCTTTTTATTTCTTACACTTTTCCATCTTTTTCCATCTATCCAAAAAATAACTGCAGTGAATAACTCATCTGATGTCCAGTTTATATAATCATCTAAAATATCACTTCTTCCTGCTTCTTTCCCAAAAAGATTAAATGGAATCATTTCAAATAGTGAAGATTTACCTGAACCATTTGATAGATCAACATCATCATGTATTTTTCCAGTTACAAGACAATTTGTTATTCCACTTAAATCAACTACCTGTTTTTCTTGATAGCTTAAAAATCCGCCCAATTCCAATTTTTCAATCAGCATTATTTTACCTCAACGTTTAATACTTCATCAAGAATTTTTTTTCCCTCATCAACAATTATTTGATGTACATCTTTTTTAACTTCATCTTTCTTACCATCTGCATATTTACTAAAAATATCCATATGGTCCAGTTCAGACATTTCTTTAACACTTATTTCAGATTTATCGTCTTCGTGGATTTCTGTTATTACTTTGCCAACATAGTTCCATGATTTTTCTCTCAATTTTTTCTCAAGATCATCAATAGGAATCACTTTTTTATCAATTGCTTTTATTGTTAACTTTAATCTTGTTATTGAATATTTTAAATTTGGTTCAATTTTTACAATTTCCTCTAATGTATTAAATTGTTCAATTGAATCACCTGTTAAATCAGCCTCAATTGTCATGAAATTTCTATCTTTAACTTCTATAAATTCATCTCTTCCATTTTCATAAAAATAAAAACCTTTTTTCTCTCCTTCTTCCCCAAAATCAACTTTTGCAATAGAACCCATATGCCGACAAAAACTATTTAGTTCTTGTTGTTTATGTATATCTCCTAAATATACTTTTGTCCAAACTTTTTCATCAAATATTTTTAGTGGTATTGCTTTTCCATGTGACACATATCCCAAATCAATACTGTTTCCAATTTTTGATGCATCTGTTCCAAAATGACCAAAAAATAATTTATGATCTGCTTGTGAAGCCTTTGCCCTTAATTGTAGTGCATCTATATGTTTCATTTGGTAATCATGAAATTCTTCTTTCTTAATATTCATTTCAATTTTATTAATATGAGGAAAAAAACATAATGTTGCACAATGTTTATCAATATTGAAAATTTCTTCTTTTTCAATAACATGTAAATTTGGTATTTGAGTGCTTAATTCCACAAGTTCCACAAGATCATGCGCTCTTGTTCTTCCTTGATCATGATTACCAAGCATTAAATAAACATCAATATCAAATGAAAGCATTTTTTCTATCTTTTGTGACAATAATCTTCTGAATATTTGATCAGGTCTTTTAATATGATAAAAATCACCAGTTATAATAATCATGTCTACATTTTGTTTTACAGCATAATCAATAGCTTGCTCAACATTATTAAGTATATCTTGTGTTCTTGTATCATATCCAAGATCAACATCCATTTTTCCATATTTATATCGACCTAAATGAATATCTGATAAAATTACTGCTTTCATTTTGTATCCTTCTTGAATTTTAAAATCATATTGTTTGGATCTTTTTCTTTTGGTTTTTCTACATCATACATTTTAATTTTATCTTTTATATCATCTGAACTTATTAAAATCATATCTATTTGTTCTAATATAAAACGATATCTATCTGTAATATTATGCCAAACTTCTCCATCTTTTGAATCAGCCATCATACGTTTTTCTTCAAGTTTTTCTTTCAACCAAAATAAAGCATGCTGACCATTTACCATCCTTAAATTACTTTTATTTATTAATTCTAAAAATAATTCTATTTGCTCATTTGAAACTTTAGTAATCTGTAATCCTTCAGCCACTAACACTTGATTTAATAACCAATTTACAGATACTTCAGATTCTCTTACAAAAATACCTTGTTGTTCATCATATCTGTATTGTATTTCAGGTGAAGTTTTACTTTTCCTTTTTATCGTCTTTTTCTTCATTTATTATTAAATTATTTCTAACTTTAATGTCCGCAATAGTAATACCAACTGAATCGCCAATATCACTATTTATACCAGATTCTGTATAAATATTCATACTTATCTGGTCAAATCTTTCTTCCATTTTATAAATTATCTTTTTTAAATCTTTTCTAATTAACTTTCTTGCTTCTGTCTTATTTATTCCATCTTTCCCCATTCTTATTTCGATATTTTCTTTTGATAAAGCATCTTCGTTTGTCTTCTCGATATCTGTGTAGACATCTGAGATCTTCTGTTTATATGAAGATAGTTTATCTTTACTCATCTTTTCGAATATCCTACATACCTCCAGTTGAACATCAGCTTTTTTAGCATTTCCTCCAACACCAAGGATTTTTTTCCACTTTTTTGGTTCATAAATATTAGCTTCAATTTTACCATATTCATATGCTTTAAATAATATTATTCCACCAAATCTTGTCAATATTTTCATAGTTTTTCTATTATTCACAAAGATGGTTTCTTCAATTGCAATATTTTCAGGTTTAAGCTTAGCGAATATTCTTTCAAATTCATTTCCAAGCAAATAAAGTTTTTGAATATGACTCATTCCTCCATCTGGTTTTATTAAACCAAAATCAATTAATGTAAAATACCCTCTTTTAAAATCAACTGCTGACCATCCTGTACTATTACTGGATATATCAATCCCTAAATATCTCATTGTTGTTTTTCTTCTTTCTCTTCTTTCTCTTTTCTTTCTTTTGCTTTTGCAATTTTTTCTTTCTCAGAATCCATCATACCATCATCTTCAATATAAAATTCTCCTTCATCTATATATTTTTGAATCATATCTTTGATATGGGGATGTTGTGCAATAACTTCTGGAAATTCTTTCTTTCTAAAATTTTTTATATTTTCATCAACTAATTCTCTTGTTCCAGGTTTTACTACATTATAATACCCTCTTTTTACATTATCAATTATTCCATTTAATTCACCAACACCAAACATTTCATCATCATTGTCTATTCCTGATCCATCATAGTTTATTTTGAATTCAATTGCATCTGCAGGCAACGAACCAGCTTTATTCTTTTCAAATTTTAATCTTGTTCTATGTGATACTATCTTTCCTCTATCATCTCTTTCTTCTGATTCCCAAACTTTTGCAACTCTTAATACAATTGTTGCATAAAATGGAAGTGCATTGCCTCCCGTGCGTGTTTCAGGACTGCCAAACATTTTATTTGGATCAGCACGAATTTGGTTAATGAAAAACATAATAGTTGGTGATTGTGCTGTTACCATTGCTGATGTTGTTTTCTTTAATCCTTGAGACATAGCAGATGCTAATGATGCCATTCTTAAACTTTGATCCATTTTCTTATGAACCATTTCAAGAGGAACTAATTGAGTAACCGAATCAATCATAATAACACCAAAATTACCAGGCTTATTGATTTTTTTCACATATCCATTTTCATCAAGATCAACATCCCCTAAAATAGCCATTTCCATAATATCAAATGCTTCTTCAGCTGAAGAAACAGGTTTTACAAACAATCTTTCAACATCAACACCAAGATCTCTTGCCCATCTTGCTTGAAATTTGAACTGATTTTCAGCATCAATTATAAGATGTTCTCTTTCAGGGTGTTTTCTTTGTGAAGCGGCAATTGCGAGATATCCCATTAATGTTTTGCCTGAATGTTGAGGACCATAAGCTTCTATTGTTGAACCTTCTGGCCATCCTTTACATTCTCCAATTGCTTCATCAAGAAGTAATGATCCAGTTGGTACAGCAGGTTGTATATTTAATATTGATTTTCCAGCTCTTTCCCATTTTCCACCAAATTTTTCTTCTATTCTTTCTGATGCCGTCATAGGAATACTTTGTTTTTTCTTTTTTGCCATGAATCTACCCCTTTAAAAAAAATGGACAGAGAGTTACTCTATCCATTTCATATGTTAATTGTTTAAATCATTTTTAAAATGGTACATTGCGACGACGACGTCTTGTTGTTCCATTACCTTCACTCTTTTCATCTTCTTTCTTATCGTCTTCTTTCTTTTCATCTTTTTTATCTTCTTTTTCTGTTTCCTTTTCAGCTTTTTTTGCTTCTTTTGCTGCCTTCTCCTTTTCTTCTTTCTCCTTCTTTTCTTTTTCTTCTGCTTCTTTAATTGCTTTTTCTACATCGGCATTAATTAATTCAATTGTTCTTTCACTATACGGTTTAACAGCAATATTAAGTTTAACAGCTTTATTATAGATAGGTTGAAATTTTATACATTTTTCTTTTACTGGGCATGGATCATCTTCAGCATTACAACCTTTGTCATCTGCAGTAAACTGACCTTTGCATTCATATTCATTAATATCGCTTTCATCAGTTCCTTCTTGTTCTTCTTTTGGTTCGTCCTTTTGTACAGTTACTTCTTCTTTATCACTTTTAGTATTTTCCTTAGCAGGTTTTTCTTCTTCTTTATCTTTTTTTTCTAATTCTTCGGTGTTGACACTTTCATCATCTGGTTTTTTCTTAATGTTTGCATCTTCGATATCATCAGGATCAACCATTTTCAATATATCATCAAATGGTTTTTTAGCAGTGGTTAACACTTCAATAATATCCTTTATTGTTGAAGGTCTTTTCAGTGCTTCAAGATCATAACCATGATCGATTGCTTTTATTTCTTCTTCAGATAATGGTGATGCATTTCTGTCAGGAACAACAGTATAATTTCTTCTTTTTCCTTCACCATCAGTTTTAATTTCAAAATCATAACCTTTTTTAATGTCTGATGGATTCCCCCATTTTGGATTTTTGGCGTATTCAAATATAGTTTTCCAAATTGAAGAAGGAGCAGTCATTCTTTTGGGTGCAATAACCTTAGGATCATCTTTTTTGTTTTTATCCAGTTTCTGTTCCATTTCGTCACGATCAAAAATGTTCATATCGTATCTTGGTGCACCACCGCTGATTTCACTTATTTTTGCAACAAGTGCCACAACTTCAGGACTCTTATCCGTCATATCTTCTTCTTCTTTAAGTCTGTTAACCTCAGTCCAAAGTTCTCCAACATATTCACAAACAACACATTTGTCTTCAATACCATGTGTTATTGGACGGCCTTTTGCACTGTTGTTCTGGGGAATCCAATGTTGTTTGTAACCAAAAAATGGAAATTTACTGGTATCTTTGTTTGGAATAAGTCTGATATTATGGGTTGCATTATCTGAAAACTTCATTTGTCTCACATCTTCATACGTCTTTTTTTCTCGCTTTTCTGCTTCTGTGGCCCAAGGATTTTCTTTTGTCATCTTCTATTCCTCCTTAACATAAAAATTTATTAATTATTTTACTTTTAAATATACAAAACTACTAAGTTGGCCATCCTCCGTTTTCGCTAATATCCATTTTATATTCTTTTTCTACGCTTTTTTTACTATCTTTTTTATCAATTACATTATAAGTTTTACTGGATCCAACCCGTTTATTTCCTGCTAAAATTTCTGCTTCCCATTTCATCATAGAAGCAATATTAATTATCTTCTCCCCTTTCTCTCCAAGCCCATTGGCGATGGCCAATATATTTTTCATATCTCTTTTTGCTTCAGCTATTTCTTGTGATATACTTTCATATTCGTCATCGGATTTCAAAGTATCTTCAACAAGTTTATCTGTAACCCTAATTTTTTCTTCTTTCGCAATCTTGTTTAATTCATCTCTGTATTCACGTCCTTTTTTAGCAATCCAAACTTCAAATTTTGTTTTCAACATATCATGTTCGTAAACTGCCTGATTATATAATGCATTCCACCTTGCATGCAAAGATGGATTTTCTGACATTATTTTTGAAATTATTGCAGGATTGAGGTTATTAATTGTTGGAATATATAAAGCTTCATCTATATCTTGATTTATTATATCCTGCCCAATTCTAACACTCACAGTAATTGAAAATTCACTGTCATTAACTTCTTCTGAATTTACAGATTTAACTGCTTTTTTTCTATTTATCATATTTTTTTACTTTTATTGAAAAACCATAAAAATCAAATACTTTTTTTAATCTTTTTGAAATTTTATATTCGTCAATATTACCTCTTAGTTCGTCTATAAAAGATTTCATAGGCACAAATCTAATTGTCTTCTTTTTTTTATAATTTCTATCTTTTCCAAATAAATGTGTTTGTGAACATTCAAAAAAATCGGAATAGAAAATACCTATATTTTTAAGTTTTATTATTTCATTATCCAATATTTCTTGAATAATTCCTTCAATAAATAAATTGAATAAATATTTTGAATCAAGTTTTTTTAATTTTAGAAATTTTCTAGCATAAACAAATATTTCTTTGTGGTTTGTTTTTTCTGAATATAAACCCTTTGTTTTTCTATTTTTAAATTCTACTTCATTATTAATAAATTGTTTAAAAGTTCTGGACCCATAAAATCTAGGATTATAGAAAAACCTTTCATTTCTCTTTATATATAATTTTCCAAATAGCAATATATTAATATATTCTTTTTCTATTGTAATTTTTCTTAAAAAATAAATAAAATAATCTAAGATAAGATATATTTGTGGGATTTTTAATGATGTTCTTTCTTTGAATCTATTTAAAATGTTTTCGCAGTATCCATATTTATAAGCTATTCTATGAAATCTTGCTTCCACTGACTGATATTCCTAATAAATGATTTAAATTCTAGTTGTTCAAATAATTCTTCGAGAGCATCAAAATCATTTTCTTTATCATTCTCAAGACTAAAAAATAAATCAATATTTTCGTTAAGGGTAACTAATTTTCTTGCTAGTTTAATTATATTAATATTACCCCTAATTTTTTCCTTTATTTTATCACTAGCTCCTTTAATTCCATCAATATCTGCCAACATTGCATCCACTGTTCCATTTAGAGATATCAATTTTGAAGCAGTTTTATTACCAACTCCTGGCACACCTGGAATATTATCTTTATTATCACCTGTCAATGATAAGAAATCAACAACTTGATCAGGTCTTATAGAAAATTCTTTCATTAACCAATCAACATCAATATACTCATGACTGGTTGATCTTGTAATTTTTAAAAGCTTAATATGAGGAGAAATAAGTTGTTGAAAATCATGATCAGCACTTATAATAATAACTTTTTGCCCTTTTTTCCTTGCTTTTCTAGTTAATGTTGCAACAATATCATCACCTTCAACATCATCAATTTTATATTGTCTTACAAGTTTAAAACATTTAACAATAGTCTGAGTCATTTGTATTTGTTCATGATAACCAGATTGAAAACCCGTTCGGTTTGCTTTATAATCAGGAAAGATATCTCTTCTAGCTTTATTACCTCCATCCCAACCTACAAATATGTAATTTTCTTCTGATTTAAACTGTCTAACAAATGATCTCAATGAATTCAGAAATCCATAAATTCCCTGAGTTTCTTGACCACTACTTGTACAAAGTGGTTTCACACCAAAATAACATCTGGCAAAAAGATGATTTCCATCAATTATTATAACCATCACATCATCCTGTTAAATTCTGTTAATACTTCATCAATTGTAGTTATTTTTTCACTATCAATTTTTTTAAATATTATATTTTTCTGTCTTTTAGCTTCTTTTCTGTTCATTGAATCTTCAGGCATTTCACTATAAGCAAAATCAACAACTTCTTTTAATTCTTTTTTATCAATCATTTGATATCAGTTTTTTATTGAATTTAAAAAATATTCTGGAAATAAATTCTTATTTTTCATTATAAACCAATTTATTCCACTATCCATTATATACGTAGTACATTCATCTTCTTTATGTCGTACACCTCTACCAGCAGCTTGAACTAAAATTAATGCAGCTTTCCACACATACCAATCATAATCAATTTCCATTCTTCTTTTTATTTGTTTATCCCCAAGAAAAAGATATGGTATTTTTACAATAACAACAAATCGAGCAAGATCATCTTTGAGATCAATTCCTTCATACATAGATGGACTCATTAAAACTCTTGGCCCATCTGATCTCATAAAACTACTTAATACTTGATCTCTATTTTTATCATCATGAAACATTAATCTTCTTCTAGCTTGTGCATTCAAATTTAATCTTATATAATTAGAAATTTTATATGTATGTGTAAATATTAATCCTTTATCTCCATCATGATGATCCAGAATCTTATGGACATCATTAACAATATTAGGTAATGTTGAATTAATACTTGCAAGATTCATTTTACCAGTATTTGTCAAATAAATTGGTCTAATACTAACAGGAAATGTTGATGGATTTTGAATAAATTTTGTTTTATCTATTGATATTCCCAAACTTCTACAAAAATTATCTTTATCCAATATTGTTGCAGACATCAAAATCTTTTTATCACAATATTGAAATAAAAAATCTCTTGCAAAATATGAAATAGTAAGCGGTTTAAAGACAATGATTTTTCTTTTTAATTTTTCATTCGTTGTAATGTCAAAAATCCATTCAGTATGATTATAACTATCTAAAAAATTATTAACTCTATCTCTTTGTCTATCAAGTCCATCCAGTTCTTTTTTTATTTCTTTTATTCTCTCTTCATGTGCATGATAATCATCTTTTATTTCTTCAAGTTCTTTTGCAAGAATACCAATTAACTCATTTACTTTACTAAGAACTTTATTCATCCAAGGAATATATTCAGCTACTGTTTTATAAGTTGGTATTTTTGAAGTAACTCCTAGTCTTGAAAGATAGAATGTTGAAAAACTAAATTCAATAAATCCCATTAATATTTTTTCAACATTATGGGCTTCATCTAAAATTAATAATCTTCGATCTTTAAAAACAGTTGTATAATTCATTACATTAAGAAAATAAGTATAATTCATTAATGCAATTTTAGAATTTATTGCTTCTCTTTTTGCTATTTCATAAGTACATTGTCCTCTCACGGGACATTTTCCAATTAAACAAAATCCATTATCACATGTTTCTCTATTATCTAGAAACACACATGGATAATTATTTTTGCCTTTTAATATTTTAATATCATTAGAAGCATAATCAACTTCATATTGTGTTTGAAGAATTTTTTGTGATGTTAGAAGATATCCTTTATTGTAGTATAATCCTGCGGTAAGTCCTATTGCACTTTTGCCTGAGCCAGTAGGGCTTTCTAAAATAACATATTCATAACCTGCTTTGAAATAATCTCTTATCTCTTGTATGGTTTGTTTTTGGTACTGTCTATAATCATCATGTGGAAAAAATTCCAAAATATCATGAGTTGGTTCCCAAATATCATGTTCATTCATAAATAAAAATATCCTCTATCATCTATGCATAATCTAATTGACTGATTTTTACTTTTATAATTTTTTGAAAAAACGGTGGTAATATTTTTGCATATCCATTTCCAATATTTGCATCAACTACTGTTCCTTTTATACAAACTAATCCTCCTTGTTTTATAACTACTTCATCTCCAACATTATATACACGCTCATGTTCACATATAATTATATCATCCATATCGAGATAAGCTTTCAAAATCGCCATTTCATCGTCTTTTGCAATTCCTATATACTCGATAATATTATTTATATCAAGGAGTTTTGAATAATTTTTATCTTTCAATCTTATAAATAAATAACTCGCAAATAATTCATGCCTTTCTTTTAATTGTAATTTTTTATTTTTTACTTCTCCTATATCTTCTTCAATCATCTCAATTATTTTTTTATTATAATTGGGAATAAACAATTCATCAATATTTATTTCTACACCTATCTTATCAACTTCTTCTTTAATTTTAACTTCTTTTCCTAAATAATATGTGAAAACAAACCAGATATTAGTTTGATGCATTATACTATCCTTTGTATAATTATTATTTAAAAAAGACTTCATCGACAGTAAGATCAAATTTACTTTTCAATTCTTTTTTTGCAAAATCATGCAACTTATATTTTATCTTTGTAATTTGACCTCTTGATCTATTAAATTTTTTTGATAACAATCCATCATTTTTAATTCCCCAAAAAGAATAATTAATTATATCTTTAAACATCATTTTTTCAAATTCTTCGACAAAAATCTTTTTTAATTCAATAAATTTCTTATGAGTAATCTTATGTTTATCTGCTACGTATTCCAAAACCTCTTTGGTGTTGGCTTTCATTTTAATTATATTTAGTAAATCTTTAATCAATTCTTCAGGAATTTCCATATCAGTTAAAGCTAATTTTTTATTAATATGTTCAACAATTACACGCTGAAAATATATAGTTTCTTTGTTATCCTCTTTACGTCTTGTTTGCAATTTTCCAACTGCTTGTTGTGAGATTACTTCTTCATATTTCATATGCTCGCCATAAAGATTATTGATCTCAATATTATACATATTAGAAGATGTTTTTCGTTTTATTTTCTCATATCTTTTAAATAAAATATTCATTGATGTTTTCAATGTATCCCATGTATACGTAGAAAAACACCAATTAACATCAGGATCAAACCACTTTTCTAATTCAATGTGTAAATGAGTACATGCTTCTTGATATAAGTCATTCTCCGATAACATATTATACTTTCTTAAGCGGTTTGAATTTTGTTGTATAAAGTTGTGAATTATTTGATGCCATGTTGCACCGCCGCAACCCCTTTCAAATAGAATTATTTTAAACACTTTGTTTTTAATTTTTTGGTCTTCTGTACTTCTGTAGATTCTAACGAGATCTTTTTCGCACAAGTCACGTAAGACATCAATTCTAGGATTCGTGATAACATATTCGATGGTATATCTGGAATGGGCTAGCATCCTGACATCCTTTCTAGTTAGAGAGTTTTTAATATTATAATTATTGTTTTATCATGTTTCTCCTGTAAATTTTAAAAAAACTTTTCAAGTTTAAAATAATTATTTTTCTGTGAAAATGCATCATTAATTTCTTTTTTTATACAATCATCTGGATCTTTGCCTTGAGGAAGAAGAATATTAGAAACACATATATCTTCTAGACACTCCAGGATTTTTTTTGCTGCATCTTGACCAGGATTCTTTTTCTTTCCATTGACATCAATCTTCATATCGTTATCCAGTAAAATATCGATGGCATTAAAATTCTTAATTAGAAGTTTTATTCTATACGGATTTATATGACAACTTAATGCCGCAACGGCATTATATCCAAAGTTAATTAATTTTATCGCATCGAACACTCCTTCACAGATTATCACGTAGTCCTTTTTTACTGCTTTGTCCCAATTAAAAAATATTTTTAATAAAGGTGCACCGAACGGATATAATATTTTTTTAACTTCATATTTTTTTCTTAATTCTTTAATTTGATCTTTTGTATAATTTCCTGCTTTTATTTGGTCTTTTATTTTTTTCCATAAATCAGATCTTCCTGACATATCTCTTGCTGCAAATGTAGCTAATTTGTTTTCAAAATAAACTGGTATTATTAATCTATCTCTATATTTCTCATCATATGTAGATTTTGGATCATGACAATACATCATTTTCCATTTTTTTATATTCTTTAAACTTACTCTAAATTTTATTTTAGATAGATACTTTTCAGCTGGTTCAAAACATTGAGGATATTTTATTTCTTTAACTTCTTTTTCATCTTCCTCTGTATCACAAGGTCTTTTATATGCCAGCATTTCTTCATACGAACGACCTATTTTGTCAAATACATCTTCTGCTTTTTCTTCTCCAATTCCAACTTTTATTTTTATAAATTTAATTGTTTCCATTATGTTTGGTAATTTTTCCATCTTTTTTACAAATGTGAAAAGATTACCACCACCACATACAAAACAATTATAAACACCATCTTTTTCCCTAATAGAAAATGACGGACTTAAATCATCATGATCTGGAAATGGACAACAACATTGAAATTCTCTTCCTTTATGACCATGATATTCAGAATAATCAATATCATATTCATCTAAGATTCTTATTAAATCAATTTTTTTATAGATTTCTCTATATAATTTTTTAAAATCAATATCACTCATTTAATTTTTAAATTGTTTGCTGTAATATGATCTTTCAAAATATTATTCTTATTATACTCACAATCTACATAATCACAATATCTACAACCATCAGCTGGTTTTTTCTCAAATTCATTATTATCAATACAATCAAACATCTTATTTACTAATACTACAATTTCATTATAATCTTTATCTTCTACTTTTTGTATAAAAATATCATTTACTTTTTTGGCAGGATGTACAAACAATACAGCATCTTCAACATAACCATATTTTTTATTAAGTGCCCAACTATATATTAATCCTTGTATTCTATAATAATCATAATATTTCCCAGTTTTCCAATCTACAATAAATAATTTATCATCTACTTGAAATATTGCATCAATATATCCTTTTACATTTATTTCATACCTATCATTTTCATATGGTATTATAAATTCTAATTCAATTCCATAATCTTTTCCAAGATATTTTGCTTTTTGTAACCATTTATTTTTATGAGCCATGGCCACCCAATTTTTTATCATTGTGTAGCCACTCATTTTTGTATACTTTAAATATGGATCAGTACACTTATATTCTTTTGTCTTTTGATTAAAAACACCTTCCCAATCATTGAATAAACTCCTTGTTATGAAATCTTTTTTATAATAAAAAGCTTTCATTAATTCATGGAATGCTTGAGCTTTAACTAATGTTGCACCGGCTTTTGATATAGGTTCTCGTTTGAGAATCTTATCTTGTTGAAATGCCCATGGACAACCATCAAATTTACCCAATGTTGAAGCCGATAGATTAAAATCTAATTTTTTCATTTTTTAAATATATCAACAACAAAATCTATTGCTTTCTCATTTAATCTCATATTTTCCATTAATTTATATTGTTCTTTATTTGTTGCCATTTTCTCTATCATTGCTGCTTTTTTTTCATCATCATATAATAAGAGTTTTGATAATGAATTAACGTGTTCTTCAACTTCCTTCTTGTTGGTTGTAATATTATATTTTTTAGCAATATTTTCTAGTATTAATGTTATTCTTACTGTTTCACTTGCTTGATCATTATTGTTATCATAGAAATAAACTTTTCCATTTGCATTGTTTTTCAGAAACTCTTTTTCTGTTTTGCCAAGTCTTGTTAAATAATTATTCCAATTTCGAGCTATCTCATCATTTACCATTGCATCAGGAATAGGAGCAAATTTTGATTTCTCTTTTATTGAATTTATAACAATACGTTTAAAATTGTCATCATAATTTTTCTTTTTGACTTTAAATAATTCTTTTTTTACTTCTTCTTTATAATCATCAACAGATTTATATCCCATTCCTATTGCAAATTCTTCATTTAATTCCTGCTTAACTTTTTGTTTTATCAAATTAAGCTTAACATTAAATTTTGCTCTTTTTCCTGCTTTTGTTTTATCTCTATAATCTTCTGGAAATGTTACATCAATAATTCTTTCCTCATCAATTTTCATTCCTATCATTTGATCTTCAAAATTATCGATAAACTGGTGTTTACCATTTTGAAGTTCATTTATACAAATTTTATAATCTTTAGCAGTTCCACCCTTGAATGGTTTTTCCTCACCATGTAATATTCCTTCAAAATCAATTACAGCAACATCAAAATTATTAAGTATTTGTTTATCTGAATCAACAATTTTATCTTTCTTTGCCAAATCTGCTGTTATCTTATTCTGAATTGCATCTTCATCTACTGTTGGTTCAACATATGATAAATCTAAATTTTCAATCACTGGTAATTTCACATCAGGCTTTAATTCTGCTTTAAATGACATGGTGAAATCACTTTTATCATTTGTTAAATCACCAAAAAAATTGAAATCACTTGATGATACTATATTATATTGTGCTGCAACTTGTAAATATATTTCATCAATTAAGTTTTTATAAAGTTGTTCTATATCAAAGTTTTTTTCTGCAATATTTCTTGGAATATTTCCTTTTCTAAATCCCTCTAGTTGTGGCAAATTTTTTCTTATAGTATTATATGTCTTATCTTTTCTTTTTATGAAAGTATCAGCATCCTCTTTCACAGTAATCAAAACAGGTTGTGACATTTTTTTTAGTTTAACTTCCATTTAATACCACCCTTTTATTAATTATTCATTATTATTTTCTTCATCTTCATCCATCTCTTCATCTTCTTCAAATCGCATACGCTCAAATTGTTTTATAAAAAATGCTTCTTTTATGTCGGAATCTCTTGTTTTTGGAAATTCAAATTTTGCACGTTGTTTGTCACCTGTTATTCCAATCATATTGTCAGCATTATGACCAATTTTATCACTAAATGCGGCATCAACTGTGTCAACACCTTTTCCATGTTTATGTCTACTATGTGATTCTCTATTAAATTGACTTGCCGCTATAACTGGAAATGCCATTTTTCTTCCTAATAATTTTAAATCCCATGTTATAGCACCAATTTTATCATCAACTGTCTTATCATTTGGAACCATTTGATAAAGTGGATCAATTATTAATAAATCAACTTTTTCGTTTATTGCATTTTCGAAAGCTATAATTCTAGATTCAATAAATGAAGCATTACAATTTTCAGGTGCATCAATAAAATATAAAAAATTATCATGTGCATCTTTTTCTTTTTTTAATTGTTTTTCTAAATATTCAATCTCTTGATCTTCTAATAATTCTGGACGCTTCAGCTTATTATAATTTATACCACTAATGTGACAATAATACCTATTCCTTTGTTGATCTAGAGGCATCTCTATTGTTATCACAATGACATTATAACGACTGTTATATGCATGACCGGCAAAATTAAGTAGTAAAACAGACTTACCCATTCCTGGACGACCAAGAACAATAGTTAATTCTCCTGGAAACCAACCACCAGTCGCCCTATCGATTACGCTATATCCACTTGGGATACCTCTATATTTTGACGGATCTTTTTTCTTTGCTTTTATAAGATCCATATCCCTCTTAATATCATGAAAGATATTTTCTTCAATCATTCTAAAACTACCTGAACCAGCAGATATTTTAACTATTGTATCTGATATAGTTTGAATCATTTTTCTAGAATCAACTGTTGATTGATTACTATGAATCTTTTTTAATGAATCATTAACATCTAAATTAAGATCAAATACAATTCTACAATTTTGCAACTCTTTAAGTTTATTTAAAGTGATTTTAAATGACTTGGGCTCAAAATCTTTTTCAAATATTTTATCTAACAGTATTTCCTTGTTTTCAAACTCATCTTTGTTTGTATATTTATGCTTTAGATTTTCTATAAGCATATTCTTTTCGAGACATTCTGAATGTTTTATATAATTCGAAACAATCTGTTCATATAACCATTTTTTAAATGCAGAATAAAAAATTTCATTACTCAAACCAAAGTTTACAACATAACCAATATTTGAATTAATTTCATTTACGTTGAATTCACTATCTTTACTTGCATTATATAATAAACAACGCAAAACTCGATCTTCTAATTCTATATCAACAAACGGTTTTGGCACTATTTATCGCCCTTTTTCTCTAATAGTTCATCCATTAATTTTTCACCTAATAAATCTCTGTAATCATCACCAATAAGATCAATTTCTATTAGTCTTTCTTTGAAATTAGAATATAATGCATCACCAAAAACATCTTTATTGTCCCTTAACTCATGATTTGCTGTGATTATAGTTACTTTATTGGCATCATCACGTTTTGTGAAGATTTCATCAATATGGACTCTTTCCTTTTCAGAAACATCAAATAATCTTACAATATCATCAACAACTAATATATCTGTATTGTCCACTATATAATCCCAATATATTTTTCTATCCTCACTCTTCCAACCAGAGCGTGCAAAATTAATTATTTCAGATGATTTGCAGAAAAAACATTTATAATGTTGTTTAATAGCTTCTTTAAGTATAATAATAGAAATAGTAGTTTTTGCCACACCATGTGGGCCCGAAAGATATAATCCTATTCCTTTTTTAACTGCATTTTCAAGATTATTTAAATAACTATCAATTTTATCAATAGAATCATAATTTTTTTCAACTGTTAATATTCTTTTCTTTATTTTATCTAATTCAAATTTAAAATATTTTTGTGGTATATTTGCTAAAATATAATTTGTGTCTAACCATTTTTTAATAGAATCAATATTTTCTAATCTTTGATAAACCTTCTCATTTCCAAATTGAGTCAGTTCTCTGAATCTAAAATAATGATTCCAAAAATCTTTTTTCTTAGTCATCATTTAACCAATCATATCCATTAAATATTTCATCTTCATTGTTTTCATCTTTTAAAATTTTGACACCTTCATTATATAATTTTTTAAGACCTTTTATATCATTTAATTCTAAATATGAATTATATGCTATATTGTCATTAATTTGCCCTTTTGCTATTTTAATTGCTAGATTTCTATTACTTTCATTTTTTTCATCTGCATATTTATCTAAATTTTTAGATTTGAAATCATTACTTGAATTTTTTTGAATTGATTCAAATTTTCGTTCATCTTGTATATTTCTTAATATTCCTAAAATATAATTTGGATGTCTATTAGCATATAATTTCTCATCATTATTATAAATGTCACAAACTTTTTCTAATATTTTTTCATTTACTTCTAATAATGGTTCAGCCAGTTTTCTTATATCTTCAAGTTCAACTTTCTTATTTTTCTTATTATAATATTCAATAGTTCCTTCTATTGTTTTTCTTAATTTCTTAATAACTGTTTCTTTTGAACACCTTGGTAAAATACTTTCTTCAATATACTTATCTAAATATATTTTTATATTCTTCTTTCTTCTTATTTTACCTTTTTTATCAAATATTTTTATAGAAAATTCACCCTTATCATCAGAGTCATTATCTGAATATATTTTAGTTAAATTTAATACATAAACATTGTTTTTATAATATCTTTTTGCTAATTCCCAATATGATAATTCTCCCCAAACACTTTCTATAATATCATTATCATCACCAATAATAATTTGACTTTTAAAAACCGAAAATGGTACTTCGAATTCATCTTTTTTATCTTTATACTCTTCTTCATTATCAATATAAAATTTATAAAATCTAATTAGAGTATTAAATGCTTCCGGTGATAATAAAAAACAATATCTTTGAAGAAAGACACTTGGTATTTTATAATACTCCATATTATTTTTTGCCAACTTGAATTAAAATAAATTTTGATGGTCAATATTTAAATTTATAATGAATATTATATAATTTTTCACAACAAAATTATCATAATATTTTAAAAATGTTCTCTGACTTCAAATTCTTTTTCCATATTATATATTTCTATTCTTCTCTTTGATTGTCCAGTCAAATATCGTATACGATCATAAAAATCTACAATGATTGCCTCTTCCTTTATATTATTTTCAACATTTGGATATGGTCGTAATGTTCTACCAATCCTTTGAAAACATTTGATTAGTGATTTTCCACCTCCAGCAAGTATAGCAGCATCAAGAGCAGGTAAATCCAGTCCTTCATCAGCAACGGTAGTACCAATCAATACATTTAATTCTCTTTCTCTTATTTTTTGTAATAATATTTTCCTATCTTTCTTTTTTACTTCACCTCTTATAAATGCAGCTTTTATATCGGGTATCTCTTCTTCTAACATCTTTAAAATTATTTTTCCATGTTTTATCAATGAAACTGTTATTAGTACAGTCTTATCCATTTCTAAAAATCTATGAACACAATCAATTATCAATCCATTTCTTTCATCATTTTCAACAATATATTCTTTATATATTGTTCTAAATTTCTTTCTAAAAAATTGATACTTTGTAATCTTATTTGGTGGCAATATATAAATAATAGGTCTAACTAAAAATCCTCTTTCAATTAAATATGAAGCCGTAATATTTGCAATTATTTTTCCAGTATATGCTTCAAGTATTATATCAGTTGAATCATATTTAAAAGGCGTTGCGCTCAATCCGTATTTATAAAATGCATTTTCCGCCAGTGTTAAGAAGTTTACAAATGATACCGCCTTTGAATGTTGACATTCATCATTTATAACTACATCAGCATTCTCAACCATTCTTCTTACTTCATCTTTTTTATTTAATATCTTTTCTGAAATTTCTTCTTTTATATATGATTCATCATCAATAGGTTCATATTCATATCCTAACGCCGCATTTATTGTTTGAATAGTAGCAACAGTAAACTTTTTTATTTCACAATGTCCGCCGCCTAGTCTTCCAATTTCAAGTTGCAACATATCTGAAATTTCATCATATGCCTGTTCCAAAAGATCAATGGTATGTACAACAAAAATTGTATTTAAATTCAATCGTGCAATGATGGAAGCACCAATCACAGTCTTACCACCACCAGTGGCAACTTTTATTATGCCTCTTTGTGCTATTATTGCATCATCAATTATTTTTTGTTGATAGTCTCTGTACTCTTTACCATGTACTTTCAATTCTTTTGTCTGTTTAGGATATTCTCGTTCATCGACAACATCAAATTTAACTTTGTGTTTATCAAATACATTTGAAACATATGAATAAAGACCAGTAGGATATTTTACTTCATTACCATTATGTAGAAGGGAATATTTGTAATTCACAGATTCTTTTCTAAATGGAGAATATTCCTGAATTATATATGATAAATCTTCATTTATCTCTTTCAATAATTCGTGGTCTAATTCTTCCTTAGATTTTATGTGAGTCCAAATATTCCCTAATTCAAGTTCAACCATATACTTATTAATTTCTTATTTAATCCTTTATGAAATTTTAATTATTTTTATAATAAAACATCAATAAAATTTCATTATTTAATTAATAGTTTTTCATTTAATCTAAAAATATCATAGTGAACTTGTCCTTCTGCTGCTTTATGAACACCTTTATTTCCTATTTGAATAAACAAAAACATTTCACGTGTTCCTCTATCAATTACCAACAATGGCATTATAAATTCTGCATTTGTTGGATCAGTTGTTGGGTCTTCAAATATAACTTCTAAAAATGGATTATCTAAAAATCCTCTTGAAGTTGTTTCAGGAGAAGCAGGCATTGTTATTTCAGATTCTTCCCATAATTTGCCACCACCATAGTATCCTAAAACTTCATACGCAGCTTGTGTAATAATATCTGTATCAAATTTTAAAGTACCACAACTTCCTAATTCAACTTTTGAACCATCTCTTAGATAATCATCAAATGAACCAGGCAATCTTATTGAAAGTGGTGTATAATTAATATTTGAAGTTCCCAATGTAGTATTTGCAACAACCCCTCCGCCTGTTCCATTATTAAAGAAAAGTCCATTTTGTCTTTTATATAACATTTCAATAGCTTTACTTCCTACATCTGAACCTTGATACGGTGAATATTTGTAAACCATTTTTAGTTGTGCGCTTCTATGTGCTGCTCCAAGATAGTCAACATCAAGCCAAAGTGGTGTTTCATCAGACATTGTATTAAAATACAATGCAATATCTGCATCTGATCCGGTACAATCAATAATAAAACCATTCACATCATATCCATCGCCACTACCATTCCTCACAGGTATTTCTCTTCCTGCCCATCTATAATGGGTTACTAATGCACCGCCTGGTATATCATATTGAACACCTGTCGTGTTGTTATATAATCTTACGTAAGTACCTTTTGTATCACCTGTTACATTATGATGTTCAAATACGGCACCATAATCACCAGGATCACCAAGATTATTTATTAACAATTCTACTTCACTACCTGTAAACGCACCAGTTGGATCATATTTGAGGGATTCAAGTTCAGCAATATATTTATCCTCATGAATGATGAAATAATTTTCAGTTACATCTAGATCACTGATCTGTAAATTTGTTTCTGATTTTGTTGCAACTTCTGTTCCACCAGTGGCAGCTGAATAAATACCTTTTACATGTTGTAATGGAAAAGGAACATATAATGCTTTTGTACTAGCAGGACCCGCATCAATTGTTTCTACAGATAATAATCTTGTTCCACCATCTTTTGTTGAAGTCGTTTCAATAAGCGGACTAAAGAATAATTCCTTTCTTCCATTAATAATATCAATTTCTTTATAAACTTGAGTATCATCTTCATTTTCAAAAGGATGATTGAATAAAACGTTTTTATTCATCATAATATTCTCAAATGTTTCGCCTCTTAATACAGTTCCTGTAGAAAATGAAGCATGATCTACATATGAAACTTTGTAAAAATCAATAGGAACACTTGTTAATCCTTGACCAGCAGGATAAGTTAGTGTATAATAAATCCAAACACTTTTCTGAGTTCCTAAAATAAAAGTTCCACTACCATTAAATGTAAACAAATAAGGATCAGCAAGAGTACCTGTACCTGACCAGGTTCCAGCAGTACTCATATTAGTTTTATTTTTATCTTCAGTATAAATTTCAGGAGTACCATCAATTACTGTACCAGTTGGCAATTTAGTAGTTATTTGAACAGTAATTGTATTACCGGCTGCCCAATTTCCAGTACCACTACTTCTATATGCATCAAGACTTGTATCAGTTGTATCATAAGCTACTTTTGCATATATAACTTCTTGATCAGTTTCAGTATCAGACCATACAGTTCTTTTTCCACTTGTTCCTTCATTGCCTAAGAAATCTGTATAGCCATTAATATCAGAATCTGCAATTGAATCATACTGTAAAAAATTTGTTTTAGCTGAAGATAATGTTCCACTAAATAAACGATGAAGATTTTCTTCCATTATTTTATCGAGATTCACATCTGGAAAATTAACCTTAAAACGCATATCTAAAATATCATCAAAATCTATTCCATCATTAAATTTGCCATCAGGTCTATCAGAAATTGTATCAGCTAAAACTGTTGCATTTTGTTGTTGATTTTCATATGCAGCAGAAGGATTTGCACCTGTATCGTTATAAGCTTGATTTCCCCTTCTAGATACTTTAAACATTGGAACGGCATAAGTATATCCATCAGCAGTTCCTAATGCAGTTCTTGAAGCTTCATCACCTGCACCGGCTCTCCATAATCCAGGATCATTTAAAACAATATCCATATTTGTAAAATTATATCCTGACATTTGTGGATTAATAGCTGCTCCTTGACCTTGAACATTTGCAGTATCATCAAATCCAGTAGAAAAAACATTTGTAAATGTTACTTCATCAACAACTCTTATTCTATATTGAAGCTGAATTCTTTGAGATGTTTCAATTCCATCTTCTGATGGTTTTATTGTTGGATCAACAATATCATCAGGAAGATTTGTTCCACCATATTGTGTATTTCCATAAGCATAGATTTCTGTAAGAGACGGTTTATTCTGTGTTATTGGATTATTGTTAGGGTCTCTTGAACGAACTTGTGCATAGAATACTTCTAAAAATACAAAATCATTTCTTCCTTCTGTTGTTGCTGCTGAAAGTTCAATAGAATTCAATGAAGCATCAGTATAATTCACACCACCTACAATCATTGGCCAACCATTCACAATAATATTTGGCTTATCAATATCTTTCTGATCAAGCGAAGAATAAAATTGAAATGTGTTTGCAATTGCTGAATTACCAATAGGAAATTTATTTCTTCCCATATTCAGCCAACCACTTGGAATTTTTGAACTAACTAGGTTTCTTAACCATTCTGATCCAACATCATCCAATAAATTCCATTCTGAATCAAGTGCAGGTTTTCCTGTTCTCCAAACTATATTGACCCAAAATCTGTTCTTTGCTTGTAAAGTTCTACTTACAACTTCTTCACTTGGAATATAACCTTTGTTATAATTTCTTGTACCTTCGTTCATTACCATCCTCCTAATTTATATTTTATTTCATCAAGGACAAATTTATTTATCTGAAATTGTAACTTACTATTAAAATTTAAATTTTCTGGTGGATATTCTTCTTGTAATTTTTTAAAAATTTTATCTCTTAAATCTAGATCATTTGCTACTCTTGAAGGAAGTAGATCCCAATTTAAAATTAAACTACCATCTTTAGATATTGTCACTACTTTCACTTTACTATCCTTATTTAAATTGTGAAACATTCATTATGAATAAATTATTATTCTGAACTATGTCTCTTAATCTTTCTTCACCAATCTCATTTCCCCATATTGTTTTTGAAAATTCAGTTAAAATCAACCAAATATCCTTTGATAGTTTTATAAATTTATCCTCTATATTTTTATCATCAAGTTCAAAATCATTTAATAAATTTATAAAATCTATTTCTGAATATCTATAATTTCCACCAACGGTTTTCTTAGGAAATATTTTTTTTTGTTTACACAACTTATATAAAGTTGGTCGTGAAATATTTAATCTTTTAGTTATATCTCCTGTCGTATACATCTTAATATTAATCCTTTTACAGTTTTTACTGATTTTTACTATATGGTTTTATAAAGACAAAAGAAAAAGGCCTTCATAAGAAGGCCTTCATCCAAAAAGAGATATATTTTTTGTTATTAAAATTTTACATCAAAACTCATACTACATGGATTTTTAAGTTTTTCATCTTCAGCCTTATCTTCTACAAATGACCAAAAAACTTTCAAATATCTTATCTTTTTTCCTATCCGTTTACTTAATCCACTTTTAATTTTTTTAAGATAATCATCTTCGTCAAAAATACCTGGAAAATTATCAGGATTTATAGTGAAATTAAAGTTAAAAGAAATCTTTTCTTGGTCTTTACCTTTTAAAACATTATCGATACCAAAACTGAAATCAATAAGACAATCTTTTACATCTGGAAAGATATCAGAAAGAAATTCTTTGATTCCTTTTATTATATTTGTGTCTGCCACTTTCATATTTCCTCCTTACAGGAATAGTCGCCTGAAAGTCATCCGTTTTACCGGGAGAGGCGATAATAAAATTAATTAATTATATATCTCTTTTTAAAATGTTAATCTCCATAAAATTGCCATTGTCATTGCGGTTGTCTTATTTAAGACAGGAAAATTTTTAACATTTACCATTGTTCCATCAGACGCAATAGTTGCATCTTCACCACCAAAAAGACCCATTTCTACTAAAGGTCCATTGGCTTCACTTTCAAGAAACGTTGTGGTCAAATCAATGACATTTGTTCTTGTAAGTGTTGGATCACCGACATCATCAACATATGTTTTATCAGAAAATTCCTTTCTTGTTAATTCCGCAACAAGTTGAGTTTGACTTGCTGATTCTGCTGGTGGATTTTGTAAATCCCAACCAACACCACCTGTGCCAACTGCAAGAGTTAAAATTCCAGGAATTGTTGGTGATGCAGTTTCAATTGCCCATGAAGCTATCAAATCACTACAAATATCAACAATCAAATTATCATCATGATAATCAGGTGCTGAAAGAATCTTTTCTCTTGTGAGACCAATTCCCAATTTTATCCAAAGTTCTCCTTTGTAACGAAATTTAAATTTCTCTGATCCTGTTACAATCTTTTCCATGTATATCCTCCTGCTATTAAAGATTTATTGTTTGTTTTTTTCCATTTTCCGTTATTATTATTTTAACATTGCTTTCTCTTATACCTTTATATTTATCGACATTTGGTTTTACCTTTTGTTTCTGCTTCTTTTTCATTTTAATCTCCTTTATGGTACAAGTACTATTGTCACATCCACATCTGGTCCTACACCATAAGGACCATTTAATATACCGGCATCCTTATCAACAGGGACATCTGGTACTAAATAAAATCCTTTATAATGAGCAACAATTTGTCCTATTGTTTCTTCAACTTCTTCTATGTTTTCACTAAGAGCTACACCAACGTCTGGATTTGATTCTTCAACCGAAGCATATGTATCACTGAATCCAACAGCAGGATACCACATATCAACACCCAGTAAACTACCAAGCAATACTCGTTCTTCTTCAATTGGTAAAGAACCAACCAAAGGACTATATAATTTATTTAATATGAATATCTTTTTAAGATAATCACCAAACATAAATATAACAGTTGGACTATCAGTTGGTAGATCTTTTGTTTCTTGAAAAAATGAACCACCTAATAATAAATCTGTCCAATCATCAACTAGTTGGTCATACAAATCATCTAAATCATAATTCAGTGTTATCTCATGTCTTGGGCAATGTACATTATAACTTCTTGTATAATAATCATTAAAATATGAACCAACTTCTGGATCAAAATCACTTCCATCAACTCGATAATCATTTAATATGAATCTATGACTACTGTTACATGGTGGAATTACATAATCATCAGATTTTACCCATTCAAATGTAACTTGTCTGAGTTGAGTACAAACATGAGCATGTAGTGGACCTTCAAATTCAAATCCACCTAAATAATCATTTACATTAAAAGTATTGAAAATACTTTTTTCAGTTGGGTCGAAGTCACTTCCATCAACAGTGAAATCGTTAAGATAAAAAGTAATATGACGATATACATAGAATTCATTATAATAGTAAGTAATTTCAATTTGATCTCCATAATTTGGCGGTGCAGTTAATTTTACATATCCTCTTGTTGGATCAAACTCATCAACGCTTACAGGTGTTCCATTTATAGTTACAACAAAATCTGTCAATTCAGCAATTTCAAATTCATCTTCTTTTATCCAAGGCTTAAAATATGTGAAGAAATCATCTTTTGTTGGCTCGCCTAAAAATTGATTTGAAACATTTTCTGTTATCTCTTGTATTTCTGCAGCATATTCTGAACAATCTGTTCTCATATCTTCAGGATAAAGATTTTCAAAACCAACTTTATATCTATCACAAATTGCTGTGCTTGTTGTTTTAATTGCAACTTGCCATCCATAAATATCTAAGATTGGTATTTTTCTTCCCCATTGGTCCAATATATAATCACCTTGTGGATCTTTTTCCCATTGTAGTTCACAAGCATTTTGAAAATAGAAATGTTCTGTCCAAATAAATCTTATTATGTAAAAAATATGTGAAGGTTTAACAACTGTCATAAATGCATTTATCTGTTCACTCATTAATGATAAATTTGAATCAAGTGGTCCAGCACCTTCAACTAAAACATCAATTTTAACAATAAATTGCTCTGAAATATCAGCATCTTTGCTAAATACTGGCTCTCTTAATTGCACATCATTTTCAACAAATAATTCTAATCCACGTTGCAATGATGTTTTCGTTGAACCTTCAAATAATATACTTATCAAAGCTAAAAGTAATTGTCTATAATCTTCTTGTGATATCACATTACTTGGAGGGATAGTTATTAAATATCCTAAATTTTGCCAAATTAATTTTGGATCCAGAATATCATAATCTAAATCATTTTGTGATTTTTCTTCATCATATTCCAATCTTGCTTGTTCCATTGCATGAGATTTAAGATGACCATAAAATATAGTTGATGGTGATCTTGAATAACTACTACCCATATTTTTGAATATGTCTTTAATATACTCAAGAGATTGATAATATTGGTCATTTCTTTTTTGAATAGCTCTTGATGCTGTTATATGAGTTGTAAATCTATATTCAAATGGAACCATTACATTTCCAACATGATCAATTGCATTAATAATAACTATTATTGATGCATTATGTTCAAATTGTCCTGTTGGTGTAGCAAAAACTATATAACCTCTATTTCTTTCAAAAAATGAAAAATTAAGATTATCTTCAAACAAGAATAAATCAAGTATTTGGGAAACAGTAATATCAAGATTGTTTTCATTTAAAAGATATTTACTTAGCTCTTGATTGTATTTTGAATTTATAATTTCTGCTTCATAGTCATCTAATCCATTAAGATAATCTGCAAGCTTTTTAATTGTATTATAAGCATTATTACTTAAATTTAATTGTAGACTTATAATACTATTTATTTTGACAACAAAATTTACATTATCTATTGTTAGTCTTACATTAGTTGATGACCCAGTGTATCTGAATCTTATAGTATCACGTGTTATTGGTTTATATATAACATTATTTATTTTAATCTGGACTGTTCTTATATTAACTCCAGATTGATTGTCATCAATATATGCAATAACATTAGTTTTTGTTGATACGTCAGTAGAATTTGGAGTAGGATAAAGTTCTCTAACTCTAGGTGCTTCAGTATCTGCTTGTATAAAATTGAATATTACTTCATCAGCTATATTGCCTGCAATATCACTAACATTATAAATTCTGAGTACTTCTACATCCTCAAAATTTAAAACACCTTGAATAGGACTTATTGTTATTTCATAATCTGTTGGATTTAATGGAACCCAAGAAAAATATGAAGAATTTTTAGTTTGAGAATATTCTATACCATTAACTTCAACTTTTATTGAACTTACATCAACACCTGAAAAATCATCACTTACTTTAAATTTAAATTCTGTTGTTGATTCTGTAATGACACCATCAGGTGGCTCAATATCATAAATTACAGGTGGAATTAAATCAATTTTAACAATTTCTGTATTAACAGTTTCTATATTTCCAGCATTATCACGTGAAAAATATTTCAGGGTAAATGTGCCAGAACTATTAATATCAACATAATGTCCACTTGGTGATGCTATTGTTGGTGTTGAACCATCAATTGTGAAAAATGTTGTATCCCATCCTGAAGCTTCATCATCAACAATAAAATTGATTCGTGTTGATGAAGTAAATCCACTTGGAGGAACATCAGTTGTTGTTACAGGTGGGGTTTTATCAAATTTTACAGTTGTTGTTTTTACTATTTCTTCGTTTCCAACATTATCAACTGCATAATACTCAATATCATATGCACCTTCAGGCATAAGAAATGGTGCAGTATATTCAACAAATAACAAATCATCAGCTAATCTATAGTAAGTCTTGTCCACGCCTGAGTGAATATCAACTGGTACCAATGTTATTTGTACAGTTGGGCTAACAAACCAATCATCTTCTCCTGTTGGAGTTACAGGATTGGTAAAAAGTTGTGTTGTTGGTGCATCTCCATCAACAAAAACATGAAAGGCTGCTTCTTTAACTGCTTCAATATTTCCAGCAATATCGACTGAAAAATATTTTATAATAAATTCACCTGAATCATATAATATTATTTTACTATTGACAACAATAGGGGATAAAACTGTAGGTGTAGTACCATTAATTGTGAAATATGTTCTATATAAACCTGATGTCACGTCAACTACACTAATATTTATTGTAACCGGACCCTGTCGCCATGATAAATCTACAACATCATCAGTTGTTATAGGCGCAATTCTATCTAATTTAAATGGTAAATTAGAATATGCACTTGCTTTTTGATTTTCACCTGTTGTGGGTATAGAATTATTATCATATGCTCTTGCAAATATTGTATGTTCACCATCACCATATCCTGGAAAAATTGTACTTAATGGAGCAGGAATATCAAAAATAAATTTAACTTCTGTTGGTGATATACTATCAAATTTTGTCAGATCATTTACAACAGTAATTGTTTTATTTAATGAAACCGAATCGTATCCAAGCTTTAAACTTTCAATTCCTACAAAATATTCATAATCACTTAATATTTTATCTTTAATTTTATAATTTGCAATAAGAGAATGAGGTGCTTTTATATCACCAACATGTGATTCACTATTCGGATCGTCACTTACAGCAAATCCTATAGTTTGACCTATACTCGTTGCTGTATCTGTACCAGTTGCCCATAATAATGTAAATGTTCCACCACCACCAACACGATTTGAAGAAAGTGTAAATTTACCAGTGCCACTATTAAAACTAATAGTATAATTTGATGCACCTACTGCTTCTAATTTTGATTCTATTTCATTTGCAAGAGTTGTACTTGTGTAAACACCTGCAGCTATAGTAGCAGTTAATTCAACAGCTACAGTTTCTTCAAAATTAATTTTATCATTTACACCTGTATTAATTCTATATTTCTGATTAATAATGGTAATTGCACCATTTTCATCATTATAACTATAATCAATACCAAGATCTAACATTACATCTGGATCAGGTTCTGTGTCCCAAACTTCTAACGTACCATCAATTATTGGAATATTCTGAATTACTGGATCAGTTGGATCAAGTACTTCTCCTACAAAATCTATTGCATCATGTATATTTCCAGCCATTAGAACTTCATCATAAAGTCCTAATCCTTTTTGCACACCTTTTATTGTATATTGTTCTTGTGAAATTGAAGAATGTGCAGCTATGACTTCTTTAAGAAATTTATTATATAATCTTATTCTTAAATAATCAGATTCATAAGAATCAAACCATGCAATATTAGAAGAAATATCATATCCTAATGTCTCACCTATTGATTCTCCACCTGTCCATAAAAATGTGATTGGAGAATAATCAGCTAAATAAGCAAGTGATCCTGTATTATCTGAAGTTATATCATATCCAATTATTTCACCAGCTGTTAGTGCTGTATTTGTTCCTGTTAACCATAACAAATTAAAAATATTACCGCCACCAGTGCCATCTGATGTGATAGTAAACTTATTTGTTCCAGTATCATAAGCTACTGTATATGTTGAAGCTCCAGCCAAATCCAATCTTGTCTTTATTTCTGTTTCAAGTTCAGTTGATGTATATTGTCCTGAATTTAAAGTAGCAGTTAACTCAACAGCAGCAGTTTCTTCAAAATCAATCTTATCATTTACTCCAACAGAAACTTTAAATTTACTATTTATTGTAAATTTTTCACCATCACCATATTGATATTTTTCAATATCAGCTGTATATTCAAATAAATCTTTTACATTTTCAGCATTTAATTTCGTTGCAACTTCATCTTTTAAATCTGTTCCACTATATGTTCCAGCTGGTATTATAACATTGAAAATATCAGCTGATTCTTGGATTGATAATCTATCATTTTCACCTGAAATAATTTCATATGTTAATGGTCCAGGTACTGCTTCTTCTGATAATTTTATAGTTGTATCGTCAGTAGTTATTTCTACATGTAAACCAAAATCTTTATTATACCAACCATTTGTTCCAGTCTCAGATGGATCAGGAATATAAGTTATATCAAGTTGAGGAATTCTTCTATCAATAATAATTGGAAATACTGCTTCTTTTACATCTTCAACATTTCCAGCATTATCAACTGAAAAATATTTTAATGTATATGTTCCATCTTCTATAAGAGTTACTGAATCACCAAATGCCGATTCTTGAGTTGGTGTTGAACCATCAGTTGTATAATAAGTTCTATATTTTAATGAAGCATTATCGGTAGCTCTGAAATTTATAGTAACAGGATGATCATGAATTAATGGTGCATTTACTGCTTCTAAAATTGTTCTATCTAATGTATTTAATGCTTGTGGTTCACCTGAAACATCAAAAGCATAATCAACATAAATATAATCACTAACTGATAAAGGAACTCCACCAAATATATAATCAATTTCAACAACATCACCAACATCAATTGGATATTCACCTGATAATTTTAAATTACTTTTATTTGGAAATATTCCTATGACTGTATCAGGATGATTAAAATCAACCTCATAATATGCATTTTTATTTACATTAAAAACTCTTAATGCTCTTGAAATAGAATCACTTGCAATTTGAATAACATAATTTGATATTCTTATTGCTTGTTCATTTTCTGTTAATGGTTCAACAATAACTTCATTTCTATTAACACCATCTATTCTTATCGGATAATAATATTGAAGTTTTGTTTCATTATAAATTCTTGATATACTTACAACATTATTATTGTCAAACAATAATCTATTTAATGATATTACAGAAGGATGTTCATCTTCAATGTATTGATATCCTGCTGCAAATGTAGTATATATTATCCCTTGTAAACGAATAGAATCATCAATAGTTTCAGGAGGTGTTTTATCATATTTTATTTCATAACTATTTTGATTTTCTATATTTCCTGCTAAATCAGATGAATAATAATATAAAGTATGAATACCTTCACTTGGAAAATTTATTATATCACCATCTTTGTATTCAACAACTATACCTTCATCCCAACGATAAAACATTTTATATACACCAGAAAGATTATCTTCTGCTGATAATGTTATATCTTGGTCTGTTACATACCATCCATTATTACCATCTGGATCAGGAATTGTTAATGTTGTAACAGGAGATGTTCCATCAAGTTTATATTCTTTTGATTTTACTTCACCTACATTATCTTCATTATCAATAGCATAATATTCAAGTGTCCAATGTGCATCATGAGGCAAAGTTACAGGAGATGTATAAACTAAAAATATAACTGTTTCAGAATAAGTATGTGGATATGCACCTTCATCTAATCCAAACACTTCATTTGTTGCATCATTTCCCGTTGGAGCTAAAAATTTAACTTGAGCTGTAGCCGTATTAGGATTCAATGATTTTATTGTTATATAATTTTCACCAGATTCATCACCTTCAGCGTCTGTTTCTACAGCAACATCTTGTCCAATTGCATTATTAATTTTGCCTATTATTTCTACAAGTGTTGTTTCAGAAGGTAAAAATCCTGAAATTTCAATTTCTTCAGGAATACCTGAATTATCAATCTCAATATTTACTTTATAATTTGTGCTTAAATCAATTGTTGTAGCAATTTCAACAGTACTTGTATATTTTGCAGTTGACGTTACTCCTGTCTCATGTAACTTATAATAAATTGCTTTTATTCCTGATGGATCAGTAGCTGAAACAGTAATATCAGGAGTAGTACGATACCAACCATTTGTGCCATTTGGTGGAAAACTTTCAGAAACAAATGCATTTGGTGCCTCAAGATCAATACTAACTTCTACCGTTGCTTGTTTTACTGATTCTTCATTTCCTGCATTATCAACACCAAAATATTTTATTATATAATTACCTGTTTCATCAAGAATAACTGAAGTTCCCGAAGAAGAAGTTATATCAGGTGTGGACCCATCAGTTGTAAAATAAATATTATTTATGCCTGAAATATCATCACTTGAGAAGAAATGAATAGTAACAGGTTCTTTTTGTAAACCTTCGGGGGCATCATCAGCAGTAACAGGTGCAACATTATCTAATTTAAAAACATGTGAATTAAGGTCTTCAGTATTGCCAGCAAAATCAATAGCATAATAATCTAATGTATATAATCCTTCACTTGGCATTTGAAAACTGTTACCTACTGCTTGAATAACATTTTCACCAATATATGTTAAAGCACCTGTATCATCAGTAACATCAAATCCTGCATCGGGTCCAACACTTGTTGATGTGTTTGTTCCTGTTGCCCATAATATATTTAATATTCCAATGCCACCAGCACCATCAGAAATTATTGTAATTTTTCTTGTTATAATATCAAATGTTACTGTATAAACTGAAGATCCAGCAGTATTTAATGCAGCTCTTATTTTTGATGCAAGTGTTGGACCATCATAAGAACCAGGATCAATTATTCCAGTTAATTCAACTGATGGTGTTTCCTCAAAATTAATTTTATCATTTACACCACTTTGGACATCAACTTTAAGATATGATTGGAAAGTATCACTATTCCATCTATAAAAAATATTTCTTAAACCTGACGTGCCATCTGTTGCACTTATTAATATAGTTGGATTTGTTTTATACCATCCATTTTCACCATCTGGATCAACAACTGTAAGAGAAGAAACAGGAGCAACATTATCCATCCATAATTCTTGTGTTTTTGTAAATTCCTGATTGCCATTGTTATCAATAGAAAAGAATTTTACAGTTGTTTTTCCTTGCCCAGTTATCTCAACTTCTGTTGTTATATTATCTGGTTGATTTGGACCAGAAGGTGAACTATAATTAGGTTCACTTCCATCAAGTGTATAATATGTAGCAGCTAGACCAGAAGGAATATCATGTTCTGTATCACCACTGTCTATACCTTGTAAACGCAACAAAAAGGTATTTGTTTGGTTCCATGTCTCAAACGGAATATTACTAGTCGTAACTGGAGGTGTATTATCCAAAGAACGAACCTTTCAAATTTATGCTACATTAATTACTAAAGTATTTACTGCTAAAAATTCTAAATCACTAATTGCAATATCACTTGATCCCGATTCACCATTAATTATATATGAAACAGTATAATTATGATTACTTGGTAAATCTCCATCAATTGTTGAAACTACTATTTCACCTTCAGAAGAAATAAATCCTTGACCTGGTGCAGTATCAACATCATTTTGGTTTGTTACAAGTGTCAATAATCTATCACTTTCAAAAATTGCATAAAATCCATCACCTGCATTACTTCCTAATGTTTTATGCAATAATGTGTTTTCACCTGTTGAATAGGAATTTACAACACTAGATTGAAATAATATAAAATCAGTATTTATTATTTCTCTATTAACTTTTGTCCCATCAGTTTTTATCATAGTTGTCAAAGGAACTAATACCGATTTCACTTTATCAACATCTTCAATAATATGAATAACATCACTTTGTGCTAAATGACTTCCCATATCTAATGCATCCAGATAATTAACTATTTTTGTAATTATATCTGATTTTACCGTTTCAATATCAGCTTCTGTAATAACTGAAGATCTTAAAACAACTGAAAATTCAAAATCAAGTTCAGTTTGCAATACACTTTTTACTAAAATATCAGCTGTTATATTTCTTACTTCTTCAATATCTTCTTGAACTATATTTACCAATCTACTCATTGTATATGTAATTGTTAATAATTCTCCATAAACATATATTACAGTAACTGGAATACCATTTGGAATTGTTGAAGATGCTGATCTGGCAATCTGAACTTTTTCAGTTGGTTCAGCTTCTTGAATAAGATAATCAATATTTTCTTGATATATTATTGAACCACTTTTTATAATAATAGATGCTGTATCTATTCCAAGTTTTTCTAATTCTTTATACTCATTGTTTACAAGTGTTATTTCTTCAGTGTAAGAAAATACATCACCTAATGGAATACCATTTGCAAATATAATTTTAACTTTTCTTTGTGATCTAGAAGAATTTCCTTCTATTAAAATATCATCAATGCTCTCAAATTCATAATTTACATTTTCTTCTAATGCACCACTTTCCGATCCAACTACAGAAATTATTGATGTTGCTGGTTGATAAGTTAATAAAATAGGTTCACTATCTCTATATCTATATGTTGCTTTTATTAAATCAGTTATAAGCATTCCGATTGATGCATTTGTATAATTTGTTGGTTCAAGTTCAAGTGATACCCCATCAAGTCCAACAAGAAGACTTTCAACGAGATCAGTATTTGCTAATTGTGCTGTTGTTTCTCCACCTGTAGCATTTGAATATAAAACTTCATTTGTAATCGATGTAGTATATTTATAATTACAAGATAAATGATCACCAATAATCAATCCTGTATTTAATATTATAGAACCATTTAATAATGTTACTGTATATTCCGATTCATTCATTAATGTACCATTTTTAAAAACAAATAATGATCTTTTTGCAATCGGAAAATTAAGAGTTTGAAAAAATACTTCACCACCTATTGCTGTCTCAATTAAAACTTCATTTGTTATCTGTGTCTTATAATAATAATCAGCTTCAACTACATCCCCTGTTTCTAATGCTAATGTGAATGTCACTAATCCTGTTTCAAGATCACAATTAACATCAATTCCTTTTAGCATTTCTGATGAATTTTTTCTTACTCTCCAGTTTCCAAGTAAATCATATTCGCCACTTTGTGTTAAATTATTCACATTGTTTACTCTGAATATTGGATATGTTAAAGATGGTAATCCACTTGTAGAACTAATTATCATATTTGTTGCATCATCAATATTAAATTGTTCATCTTCTGACTGATTAAATAGAAATCCAATACTTTCTGTAACTTGAATATCATCACCACCTCTTATATAAATATCAACTTTTCCGTAAACGTGTTTTTTTCTTACTTCATCGTAATCTCTTTGCATCATTGGATGTCCTGCTCCAACAACCATCATGTCTCTCACTTCAGGAACTGACATTACAATTCTTCTATATCCTGCATCTGTTCCAACATCTAGTCCAACAAAAGCTAAATTTGCTCTATCAGCCAAATCAGCATTTGATTCTGAATCTTCACCGCCAATAGCAGGTTGTAAATTTGTAACTCTTAATCCTGCTACAGTTGAACTAACTATTGTATTTGCATTTACATTTCCTGCTGCTCCAGGAACTAGAGCAACAGCAGCCAATGTTATTTCATATTGTTCCGTAATTTCATTCCAATAATCATCAAGTCTATCTACATACATTGTTGCTTCTGATAATGTTGAAAAAGCAATAGCTTCTTCAGTTTCTGTTGGAATTGTACTTGCTTCAGTTTCAAAAGCTATTGTAATATTTGTTGTTGGGGCAATATTTGTAAAATAAAGAAGATCAACATTTGAACTAGTAGCTTCACCTCTAGATACTCCAAAATTTGATGCTAATCTATCAAATGATAAATCAATCATTGATTGAACATCATCATCATTTTCAAAAAAGTATGCATCTTTAAGTAATAATTTTTTAGTAGATGTCGCAACTGGATCAGAAATTCTATCATTATCCTCATCATCAAGCTTTCTAAGAGCCATAAATGATTGAGATCGCATTGCAAAATCTAATCTTATATATGCTAAATAAAATTCTCTACTTTGTGGATCAATATGAATTTGTCTTTCAACAGAACCAGGTTTCACATCTAAATTTGGTTCTCTTCCCAAGAGTATTGTTATTAAATCAAGTGCAACTTCTTTTTGTGTTCTAATTGGAAAATCAATTTCTTCTGTTGTAATCGTAAAAGGTATTACACCTATTTCAATTGAATGTGAACTTTCTTCTGCAATATCATTAACCGCAGTAATAACATAATATTGTTTTGCATCTTCAGTTAGTCCTGTATGTTCATAAGAATATATCGTCTGTTCTTCAATTGTTTCAACTATTGTTGTTGTCTTTTCAGCTCCAACCTGCCTTACCTCTTCATTAGATGATACAATAACTTGGTCAATTCTTGTTATTTCATCAATTAAAGAATTATTCAGTTTAACATATCCGCTAACACCACCACCAGATGTGGTAGCATTGTAGATATTGTATCCACTTATATTCGTTTCAGGATTTTTTACCCAAAATATAGTAATTCTATTTGAATATACTTGATATGTTAATCCTGTTGGAGGTGTTGGTATAGACATTAAAATATCCTTTTATTGAAGTCTTATTTCGTCTTTAAGCTCATCCATTTGTCCAGCTTTATTTACAACATTTACTTGAATATTATATAATAATGGTTCAGTTTCATTTTGAGTAACAATTACACTTTCAATATATTCCAAAAATTCTTGATCTGTTACTTCTTGATATTCAGCTTGCTTTATTTGAACAGTTTTAAATGTTTCAAGCGTATTTACAATTTCACCAGTTATTTTAGTTTCTACAAATTCTGCTATCTGTTTTGTTCCTATCATTGTTTCAAGATTTGTACCATACCAAGATGCAATAGTATCACTTCCTAAAACTGTTTTTATCATCTTTTTCAAATCTTGTAATAATTTATCAATACCTCTTACTGTTTTATATTTACCCAATGGATTAAGAGTATAATCTATTAAATCTGAATTAACTTTGCATTTATCACATTGGTTAGGATCAACAACATAATCAACTGATATTTTATCTTGTGTAACATCTGCTTCATAATAATAGGATGCTTCTACAAGATCATCATCATGAGGTGTTAAAACTATTTTTACCCATCCTGTTTCTGGATCAACACCTGTAACTTTTACAGGTTCATTATTTATCCAAACAATAATAGCATTATTTAATGTATCAGCTGGAGTTTCTACAAAACTTTGATTCAAAGGCAACAATGGAGAATGAACAGTAAAAAATTCATTTTCTGTTCCAGTAAAATAACTTGATACATCTTCTCTTTCAATAAATGTTCTTTGAGTATTTAATTTTTCAAAAAAGATAATATTCAATGCATTTTCAATTAATGATGTTTCATTTTTTTCTGTATACCACCCATTATTATTTCTTGTAAAATATTGAATTGTTACTTCTTGATCTGCAGCAGGTGTTTCTTTAATAACAATTTTACTATTCACAGCATCTAGTTCATCAATTTTTGCTTTAAAATAATATGATATTGTAACTGTATCTGAAACTAATGGTGGTTCTGATAATTGAACTCTTCCAGATATTGGTTCAATATTTACAATATCAGCATCTTCTACAATATCACCATTTATTTTTACTTCAATATCATCTACTTCAATTTCAGTATTAAAATCATATGTTTTTGATCTTATTAATGGAATTCCTTGAGTTATAAAATAATCTTCAGTTCCAGTTAATTGTTCAGAAACATCTTCGTCTACAACCTTCATTTTTACAGTAACATCATCACGATGTGTTGCGTATTGAGCTAGCTTTAAACCATTATATATTGGTCCAGATGTAACATAAATTATTCTATTTGTTCCATCAAATTGATCACTTACATTTTCCATAATTAAGGTTTCTGTTAAACTCCCCCTTAATCTTCGAAAATCATTTATACGCACAACAGTACTATCTGATGTTTTCATTGATTTTTTCAAAACAACAGTCTGATGATCTTCTCTTACAATTTGATCTTCTTCAATTATTTTATTGTCACATTCTCTTACAAGACTTTTGTCATATGACATTATACTCTATCCTTATCAAATAATTTCTCTGCATTTATTTTATCTTGTTGTGTTCTATACAATGATTTGATATTTGAATTTGTGAATAACGAATTTAAAGTATTTAATAATTCAAAGGTTTCTGTTTGTGCTATTACTCTTAAATCCCTTTCTTTATATTTTTGTTCTATTGTATCTGTTATCTTTTTTATTTTATACTCAATTCTTTCTCGTTTATATTTAATATTATCAATAAATGGTTCTTTAATTCGTGCCATAAGGATAGCAGGATTTATATCATCATACATATGTTTTTCTCTTGCTATTTCATTTTCTTTCATTTCAGTTAGGGCATTTCCACCCATTGCACTATCTGCTGTTTGTAATTCTGCTCTTGTAGTTTCCAAATTAGCAATTTCAGTAATTAAAGTATTTATATGTTCATTTGTGTTTTCTATCTCAATGCTCAAAAATGATCGCAAACCTTGCAATTCATCACTTGTCATTGTTCCTAGAAAGTTGAACGCCATATATTTTCCCTATTGTTGGTTTTTACATACAGCACTATAAGTAGTGCAAAAATGCTCTCCTCCGACTATAAGAGTCTATGAGCATCTCTGAGGAATCTAGTCTTTTGAGGTTATTTAATGGCTGCTATTATAAAAACTTAAGAAAAACAAACTAAATTATTAATCTTATTTTCCTAAGAATTTCATTAGTGCTTATTTTCCTAAGAGTTTCATTAGTGCTTCTTTTCCTAAGAGTTTCATTAGTGCTTCACCAGTTTTAACAGCTGGATCACCAAAATTTGGAGCACCCCATGTGACTACAACTCCTCCTGTAAATCCATCAATACTACTTGATGGACCACCTTCAGCATTTGCAATAGAATCTTTTAAATATTCATTTCCGCCTTTTGATGTAGGAATACTTAATAAATGTAAATCTGCATCAAAAAATATTGTATCTAATAGATCTATCATTTCCTGAAGTCTTATTAAAACATTTTGTATATATTCTATTTTTTTCTGAATAAGTTCAATAAATTTAACAACTGCATTTGATAATTTTTCTGTTCCTGCAAGTAATGATTTTAATAATTTTTCTATTAATCCAATAAGTTCTTCAACTGGTAAAATATCACCAATTCTTATTGCATTCCAGTTTGGATATAATCCTGTTAATTCACCAGGTGCAAACACTTTTGAATATCCATCACAACGTTGTGACATTGTGCCATTTTGACAAGCAGCAACATCCCAAAATTTTTCAAATGGAATATCTTCTGGAACTATTTTTTGATTTTCCAAGTTTGGATCAGCTTTATCTGTAATTGTTTCTTCATCATAACCATAATGAATTTCAAGTATTCCTGTATATACTGCTGTTAGTTCTACTGTACCATCCTGGGCATTTAATAATTTATATTCTGGTAATACAGCATCTTCAGGAAATATTACTACAGACCCTTCATAAACTGGTGTATTCCTTAAATTAATTGTTTGTTTACCTAACTTTGTAATTTCATATTCTTCACCCGATATTGCTTTATATTCACTATTTTTAATTTTCTCTATATATGTTGATATTTTTCTAGTTGAAGTTCCTGTATTACTACATGAAAGACCATCATTATATATACAATTTGCATTCTCATATCCATCGCATTGTGTTGTTCCATCATGACAAGTTATTTTATCAAAATAATATTCATTAAAAACACTATCAGTACATCTATAATTTGTTGAACCTTCAAGATCATAATAATTATACTCAACATTATATTCTATCGGTTGTGTTAATATTGTTGTAGTTATTGAAACTTCACCTGTTTCTGCATTTACTAACTCAACTTTTCCAATATATGTTGATGGTGTAAATCTTATAGTTAATGGTTCAACTACAGGATGTTTTCTTAAATAAATCGTATGTGTTTCTTCTTCTAAATTAAGTTTATGTTTTTC
>Ga0307376_10000327_pt1 | contig 62513 bp, 88 predicted proteins | sample TR2MG_FD_202536 | JGI IMG/M metagenome (GOLD analysis project Ga0307376, IMG submission 202536) | Soil microbial communities from Risofladan, Vaasa, Finland - TR-2 | ecosystem: Environmental > Terrestrial > Soil > Coastal area > Acid sulfate soil | place: Finland: Risofladan, Vaasa | collected...
ACCTTTCTTCAGCTATATGACCGAGTATTGACAAAGACAGAGTTGGATTTGAGGGGAATGAACCTATGAACCGAATGATCATCAATTCAGTTGATCCTGCCTCTGGGATACAAATCGGATTTTATGCAATGGAGCAGATACGGTTTTTGACTAATTCTTTTCTTGGCCAGATAAGCGCTTATTTGTATGTGAATGGAATCCTACAAACAGTTTCATTTTCTTCTGGAAAGCAGATTGATTTGCCCATTGAGAAACAGGCTGTTTTGTTAGTGCAGGAAAAAAGAAAACCTTCTATTTTTGGAAGAATAAGGGTCTGGGGGAGGAAGGTTTTATCAAAGTTTAGTAAGAAGGAGAATTAAAGAATGGCGTTAACAGCAAAATATCTTCCGGTTTCAAAACATCGCTATTTTCGTTTCTTTGCTTCTGATGGTAATCCGGCAGGGGCCTGGGACGATACCTTGGACGAACAGTTTGATCCGTCCTGTGCTTTTATCCTTGATCAAATTCATATCCATCTTTCCACTGTTCATGTCTCTATTGTCAGTTTCTATGTCATCGTTTCAAATCACATAGATAGTGCATATAATGAGGTGTTGATTTCTCAGGCGATGCTTGGAATTAAGGATGTAGTCTATCAGGCCGACCCACCTCGGATGTTTTGGGCGGGAGATACCCTCAGCATTGGTATGGCGATGTCAGCAACCAATTCGTTTGGATTGACGATCTCTGGGTGGAGCGTGACACAGGAGACGGGGTAAACGATGACCGTAACGATTGAGGCAAACAGAACTAGGTCTACTGGCTTGCGGGTAGATGCCGTCTCTGACTTTTTCAGGCATCGGGGGCCGATTTGGGCAGACGGGGAAGAGGTCTATGATTTTTTCCGTCGCTTTGGGGTATTAGGCAACAGTCTAGTTGGTTGGTTTGACCAAACAGCAATGCAGGCAGAGGATCTTCAATCGTGGCGGAATCTTGTGGCTGGGAGAGGAGTCCTTGATCAGCCAGTTGCAGGCAAGCAGCCCTCCATAATTCTTCCTTTTGGAAACAAGACTACACGTGTTTTTGATGGGATAGCAGATTACATTCCTCAAAAAGTCTTAGCTGACGAAACAGGAGCTACGGCTTTTTACTTTGTCACTGTTAATGGTTCTGCTGCCGTGCGTGTTGCAGGGGTAGACCTGACAGATTATATCGGTAAGTTTGTAGTATTTACTGATAGCTCAGGCAAGACCTGTTCCGGCTATATCAAGGCAGCGGATACGGCAGAGGCGTTTGGAGCTGATCTATTATTTGGATGGGACTTTACAGATGGGTGGAGTGCAGGCCCCGGGGGAGACCCTGCTGTTATAGATGATGCTAATAGTTTTACTTCGCCAGGTATTGGTTATGTTTACAAAGGTGGTGTAGTGAATATTAGAAAACTCTACAAGATAGTGACTGCTGGTAGTACCACATCTTCAGTTATGCAAGCTAAAAGCGGTAGCCTTGTTGTAATTTATCTCGCTGACTTTGGAACTGCTTATTTTAATGCCCCCGATGCTTATGCCCTCTTATATGTTCCTGATGCTGGAACTTCTGATATTACTACATATACTATCCAGGAAGTCACCCACCTCGGCACCGATGCTGTCCTCATCACCTCCACGCCCGGCGGCTCCCAGAACTGGAATATAGATGCAGGATTTAACCCAAATGATAGCTCAATGACGTTTGAGATATTCGAGCCTGATTTTAACCACGTTGCTGCTTTTTCTCAATCCTGGTGGATTTATCCTACTGATCCTACTAATTTTGTTATCTGTGATAAATTGGATGCTACAGCTTTTCAAGGTTATCGAATAGGGTGTGATGCTGCTGATAAACCTTATTGTTCAATAGGAGATGGTACAGATATTGTTACAGCTACATGGGGAGATGCTATTTCTGCTAATACTTGGTACAAAATTACAGCCGGTCATGATGGAACAAAGGCCTTTGTCTCGGTGGGGGTGGGGGCACGGGTAACAGCCGCACAAGATGTTCCTGCTGATACGCATACAACGTTTAAAATGGGATATGACGGTACTAACTTTGCAGATGGAAGGGTTGCCTCTTTCATAGATTTCTCTCGTGGTTTAACACCAGCAGAGGCAGAAGTGATTGCCAGGGTCTTTGCGATATCAGGGAGGAATTAGGGAATGTTGCAATTTTGATCCCTGAGATGGAGATAAAGCCGAAGTTTGACCTCTTTGATTCAAAAACAGAAGAGGAAAGGGCGTTGACCGAGTTAGAACAACAAACCTTGGATTCTTATTTAACAAGCAAAAATCAATATCAGAGATTCATGGAAAATTTTAGTCGCTGCTTTGGCAGGAGTTATTTTAAGAGAGGGGTGAATTCAATTGTAGTCAATTGTGTTGTTTATCGACAGGAGGAGGGAGAAGAATGGAATCCTATCACTTTGTAGTTGCTTCTTGGCCAATTGCAATCTCTATTGGTGTGATTATATCTACTTTGGCAGTTGCGCTTTATAGGATCAATCAGAATTCTAAACTAAAGCAGACTTTGTTCAAGGAGGACGGAACTTTGATCTATATTCCTGCTGAGGAAGTACACAAACAGATAAAGAAAGCCTGTGATAAAATTGTTACATTGGAGGTAAAAGTGAATGAAATTGATAGACTTTCTTTGAAAACAGATAAACATGCAGATATGTGTGCTATTGCATCTTATTCTATCAAGGAGTTTATTTCTGCACGATTGGAAGAATTTGCAGACAGAATCGAGAAGAAGATTGATAAACTTGATTCCAAGTACGAAGCAAGATGCAAAAATCAGGATGGCAAAATTGAAGATCTATCAAGGAAGACAAAAACTGCTCTTGATAGAACCAAACACCTTACAAGTGTAGATCAAGAAGATGGGATCTGATAAAATCGATGATGAAAAAGATGTTGTTCTCAATGGTGTTGTGGCAATTCATGTAATGGCAAAGAAACTTTTTGAAGAGGCCACTAGGCCTTGTCATAGATGTGAGGCAATGGAAAAAGACCTTAAACAATTGAGAGAAAATTTGATGGAAGAAGGTTTTGATATTAAAGACTAAATTAGAGGGAATAAATGGCGGATTTTAATTTGGCATTTGATAAAACAATGGGCCATGAGGGGAAATATTCCAATGACCCATTGGACCCTGGGGGAGAAACATATAGAGGAATTTCTAGAAAATTCAATCCTTCATGGGAAGGGTGGAATATTCTGGATGCTTTCCGACAAAGACGCTTAGAGTTGACTGGTGATATTGAGAGTAGATTGGATTTATTGACAAGCCAATTTTATCAAGAAAATTATTGGAATAAGTTTGGAGGGGACCAGATTTCATTTCAACCCTTGGCAGAGGAGTTATTTGATACATCTGTGAACTTGGGAGTTGGTCGGGCAGTTAAGTTTCTCCAGATTGCCCTTAATTGTTTGAATAGAAATCAGGTTATTTATGATGATTTAAAAGAAGATGGTATTTTTGGACTCAAGACTCTTGGTGCCTTGAATTGTATAGATGATGATGATTTGAAATTGATTTTTAAAATGATGAACGTCCTTCAGGGATTTCATTATATAACAATAATGAAATCAGCTTCCAGACAAGAGAGATTCTGTCGTGGTTGGTTCAAAAGGGTAACAATTTTAAAGGAATAGCCTCATGAGAAATTTAATTTTATGCTTACTGTTTTCATCTGTTATAATTTTTGCATCTTGCGCTAGCAGGAAGGTCGTGTACATGCAAGTAGATACTGGGTACAGTAGAGTCATTTTCATTGTTTCTGAGGGCAAAGCCGGAACTGAGGGGGTTGAAAAAACTTTACTTAAAAGCAAAGAGATGAACAAAAAGAAAGATGACCAAGGAGCAAAATGAAAGAATGGCTGAACAGAATATTCAGACGGAAAGAGAGCCGCACGGTTGGCATAGTTGCCAGCCCTGGCTCAACTAAAGTCGTCTGGCCACAAAGAGGGTATGATAACTTTGCCCGTGAGACCTACCTGAAGAATGTCACGGCTTTCCGGGCCATTGATGAGGTTGCCAAGTCTGGAGCCTCAGTGCCGTGGAAGATTTTTGACAAGAATGAGGATGGCAGCCGGGAGGAAGCGCAAGATGATCCTTTCAATATGATTTTAAAAAGACCTAACCCAGACGAATCTTTTGCGTTTGTTACGTTGAAGACACTTGCTTATCTGGTTATGAGCGGGAATGCATTCTTGGAAAGAATCAAATTAGATACAGGCCCAAACAAAGGGCAGATGAGGGAGATGTACTCTCATCGGCCAGACCGTTTTAAGTTCAAGACTTCAAACGGCAGGTTGGAACAGTATGTTTACACGGTTGGGGGGAGGGTGACGGCATGGGATATTGATCCGGTAACCCATCAGGCAGACATTCTTCAACTGAAAGCATTCCATCCTCTTGATGATTGGTGGGGCGCGGCCCCGACAGAGTCAGCGGCTAGGGAGATTGACACTAGCAATGCATCCACAGAATGGAATAAGGCGTTGCTTGATAATCAGGGGCGTCCCGGCTTGGTTTTCACTTTGGTCGGGGCTCAAGGGTCACAGGCATTTGATGAGTTGGAGCGGCATCTTGAACAGCGCAGTGGGCCGTCTTTTGCTGGGAAGGATTTAATTATCACAGGGGAGCGGGGCACTGGGGTTGCACCTTATGGCTGGTCTCCGACCGATATGGATTTCAGTGAGGGGGATGTTCGCCTGATGCGTAAAATTGCCATGGCTTACGGAGTTCCCCCTGAATTGCTTGGGATTGAGTCCTCCACCTTCAATAACAGGAGGGAAGCAAGACTATTTTTCTGGGAAAATACAGTCGTTTGGTGGCTGAATTATCTTCGAGGAGAGTTGAATAATTGGTTATTTCCAGGCGATTCAAATCGCTTTATCAGTTATATTCTGGATGATGTTCCTGCGTTTGCGGAAAAGAAAGAAATGTTGTGGAAGCGTGCTGAGGAAGCAACTTTTGCATCTATAAACGAAAAGAGAGAAATGGCAGGATTGGATAATTGGGGAAAAGAAGGGGACGTGATTTTGATTGATGCGAGCAAAATCCCTCTTGGAATGGAACCAGCGGAGGAAGAGGAAACTGAGGAAGAGACAAGAAAAAAACTGCTTGCTGAGGGATATACGGAAGAGGAAATTGAAGAAATGTTAGAATTGGACTATGAAGACGATGAAGAAAAGGCAAAGTACAATTGTTCGTGTATTAAGTGCGGTTACAAGATGACTTCAGATAAGCATTGTTCCGAGATTTCCTGTCCAAAGTGTGGGGGGAAGATGAGAAGGGCAGAGAGACCAGGGCCAGGTAAAAGCGAGGATGAATAAAAATGCCGTTGCCTTTTAAATTGAAACGGAACATCAAAAGGAAGTGTAAAGGATGCAGGAAGAAAAGATTAATTGCCCAATCCAAGAGGGCGTCATTGAAGAATGATAAACATTACAGACAGAAGAGCCCGCCTCCTCTGGCAAGCTGAGATTGAGAGGATGATGGCAAGCCTGGAATATTCACAGACCAAAGAATGGACAAGGCTGCTTAATTCTCAATGCTTCAAAGCCTCTCGATTGGCCAAGGTTGGCAGGTTTGATGATATTGATTTTGTTGTTGATGATGCTCGTCCTAAGATGGTCGAGACCTTGCAGAACCATTACAGAAGGGTTGCAACTGTCTTCAGCAACAAGGCATTTGGGATATTTGCCAACAAAAAGTTTATTCAGCCCTCAGAGATCAAGACCCCAAAAGAAGATTTCTGGAAAGAGATTGGCGCGTGGTCCAAAACTCAAGCAGCTAGCAAGATAACCAAGATCAACAAGACCACAAAAAACGTTATTGCCGGGGTCATTCATAAAGGTATGCAAGAGGGGATATCCCATGTTGATATTGCAAAGAATATTCGTAGCACAGGGAAGATCACAAGCTCTTATCGAGCAAAGACAATTGCCTTGACAGAGACCCACACAGCAGCAATGAAAAGTATTGATTCTGCTGTTAAGAGCACCCGGATTGAGATGGAACGGGAGTGGGTGAGCGCACGTGACATGCGCACACGTAGGCCCGACAAGAATAATATCTGGAATCATTATGGAAAGTTTCCAAATGGAGCAGATGGGGAACGGGTGCCACAGGATAAGGATTTTGTGGGCACGGGGCAGCCTTTGAGTTATCCAGGAGATCCGAAGGGGAGTGCGGGAAATATTATCCGGTGTTTAACCAATTATGGGACTCCAATTTACACTTCTGAAGGTTGGAAGCAGGTTAGGTATATCAAGCCTGGTGATCTAGTTTTGACTCATAAAAATAGGTTTAAAAAAGTTTTGCGTCTTAACAAAACCTTGTATGGAGGGGAGGTTGTCAGGATTACTCTTGATGGGCAGGGAAAATTTATTGTAGTTACTCCTGAACATCCCTTTTTGGTTTCAAGGGGCGGAAGATTTTTTAGATGGAAAGAGGCTAAATATATCAAACTTGACGATAGCGTTCGATTTATGGCCTCATATTGTCAATGGTGTGGGAAACCTATCCCGTATTATAATAATTTCTGTGATAAATATTGTTCTGGCAAAAATCTTGGGGAAGAAAGGACAAATAATTCTGAATTTTCAGAAGAAAGAAGACAAGTTGCATTGAAACAATGGGCAGATCCGGAACATAGAAAAAATATGAGTAAAAAAACGTCGGCTCAATTGAAAAGGGAATATGCAAATGGAATAAGAAACGGAAATGAAATAACAAAGAAAGCGAGAAAGGCTCATTATGCCAAATGGGGAGTAGGGGGGTCTTTTGGTGTTCTTGGGAAGACAGAAGAATTTCAAAAGGCTCGAAAAAAAGCGATTGAGAAGAAATACGGTTCTATTTTGAATATGCTAAAACAAACGGCATTTCCCGCATTAGGAAAGACTAATTTTGGGGGCTCAAAAATAGAACAAGCGATGGCAGATTTTCTTGATAAAAACAATAGAGAATTTGTTGCTCAATTTCAGATTGGGAGAAGAAGAATTGATTTTTATGTTGAAAAAGAAAAACTGTTTATTGAAGTTGATGGTTTTCCTTGGCATGAGGATAAAGAGCGAGATAGGAAAAGGGACCTGGAAATATTAAGTGAATATCCAGATCATAAAATTGCTCATGTTGATTATAAACCGACCCCGCCGAAATGGGAGTTTTTTGACTTAGTTAGTTTGAATCATACTGGAACTTTTGCACAAGTTGGTATGAAGGTTAGGTCCGTATCAAGTCGAGTTCTCAAAAGAAGAATTAATATATATAATTTTGCTGTTGAAGATGATGAAAGTTATATCGCTAATGGATTTGTGACCCATAATTGCCGTTGCGTTCTTTTGTATCACACAGTTAAACAGATGGAGAAGATTAAACCGTATGAGCCTGAAAGTCCTCCAGAGGCAGCAACTCCGTTGTTAGAGGGAGATTTGCATAGTTCAACTCCTTTGAACGGCGGAGTGAATGTTAGCAGTGTTGTTGGGGTTGAACATGAAGGAAAAAGGTTTAAAGCTATTTTCAAGCCAGTGGATGGAGAAGATTGGAGTCAAAGATATACTGTTTCAAATAAGAATTTTCCATTGGCAGAGAGGGAGGCGTTGGCTTATGAAATTGATGATAATCTTGGATTTGGAATGACTCCTCCTACAGTTATGCGGGATTTTGGAAAAGGGAAAGGGAGTGCTCAAAAGTGGATAGATGATGCCTTAGAGGAATCTAAATGGAATGGCAGGCAATTGACTTATGAAGAGAGATACAAAATTGGAATTTTTGATTATGTTATTGGGAATACAGATAGGCATATTGAGAATTATTTGAGAATGAAAAAGAGAGGAGTTCCGGTTTTGATTGATCATGGATATTCTTTTCCAGATCCTCGAAAATATCCAGTGCTTGTTATATCAAAAAGGATGAAGAAAACTGGGCTATCTGAAGCAAGATTTATTTCTGTTGCATTTGATGACGTGAATGTTTCTGATGATTTGCGCAAGAAAACATTGGCAGGGCTAAAAAGGTTGAAGGTGAATAAATTAGTTGAAAAGTATAATTTAACAAAATCAGAAATATCAGCATTGAAAGAAAGGATAAAGATAATGAAGAAAGCGGTTGAGACAGATCAGGTTAGTTTCTTGTTGAGAGATTATGGTAATGTTGGGGTTGAAGATTTGGTTGAAAGGGCTGGAAAATGAAAGAGGTTGAATTTTATAGAACGGTGGATAGTGGCAAGCAAGGGTTGGACGGAAAGGCATTGCTTATTGAGGGGAAAGTAGTTTTCAGAGACTTGCCAGGAAAATTGATTGCTGAGTTAAGGGAGGGAATCAGGACTAAAAGTGGGTTTATTTATCCAGATGATGGAATCCGGTTTTTGGAGGTTTTGAAGTTTGCTTATTCTGGGAGTCGCCTGAGGGCTTCTGATGTGATAGAGGTTTGATGAAAATTACAGGAATGAAAAAAAATAATTGACAAACTTAATTTTTTCAGGATTTTCATTATATAATTTAAAAGGGAAGATTAAAAGATGTCACCATTATATATAGATGTTCCATTTGAAGTTAAAGCCGCAGATATAAAAGAGGATGGTTCTTTCCGGGGCTATGCTTCTCTTTTCAATCGCAAGCCGGACGCTCATGGAGACCTGGTCAGCAAAGGAGCCTTCCTGGATACTATTGCTAAAGGGGGCAGGAATGAGTCTGGGGTTGCGATGCTTTGGCAACATGATGTGAGCAAAATCCCCGGTATTTGGTCTTCCTTGCAGGAAGATAACAAAGGGCTTGTTTCAGATGGCCGCCTTGCGATCAATACAACTCTGGGCAAAGACGTTCATGAGATTATGAAATTGGCTGCTGAAATTGGGACTTTTAAACTGGGTCAATCTATTGGCTATGATGCCATTGAATATGATGTTGATGAGAAAAAGAAAATCCGAGATTTAAAGAAAGTTGAACTTTGGGAAATTAGCCTCGTCACGTTCCCTGCTAAATTAGGGGCGAATGTGCTGACGGTGAAATCAATAGAAGAGACCAAGACACCACGTGAGCTGGAAGATCTCCTGCGGGAGGCAGGACTTTCAAATTCAATTGCAAAGTATTTGGTCAAGTTATGCAGACCCTCCTTGCGGGAGGCTGGGGAAATGGGTCCGTTGGAAGCTGGTTTGCTGGCTGAGATACTTGCCAGTTTGACAAAAACAAACGAGGAATTTGAGATACTCTACAAGTCCGTTGTTCCCTTTAAATCCTATTCCCTGGCCGATGAAGGGGAGGCATGGGATGCAGGGGCACAGGTTAAGGCCGCTGATGTTGATGATCTGAAAATCATGTGCACTTGGTACGATAAAGCTAATGCAGATAAAAAGAGTGCATACAAATTGCCCCACCACAAACAAGACGGTTACACGACTGTCTGGCGTGGGGTTGCTGCCGGGATGGCCCGCTTGCTTCAGGCAGGCACGTTGATTCCTGATGCAGACCGCAAGGGGTGTTATAACCACTTGGCAAAGCATTATAAGGAGTTCAAAAAACCTGTGCCGGAATTTAAGGATTACAGTGATCAGGAGTTGTTTGAAATGTTTCCTGACTATGTGATGGAAATTGGGATGGACGGAATATTGGAGAGTCTATCTGAATTGAATTTATTAAATTGAGAAGGAGGTACTCAAGATGACTGAGGCAGCAAAAACACTTGAGCCTGAAGTTGTAAAAGCGGTTCAAGATGAGATTAAAAAATTAGGGGATAATGTAAAAAAGAATTATGAGGATCTGCAAAAGGGCTATAATTCCTTGAAGTCATTGGTGGAGGCCAGTGAAGGAAAGTTTGATGCCCTTGTCCAGGCGCAGATCACGAAGCTGGGAGAAGACATTACAACCCGGCAGGAAGCCTTGGACCAGAAGATCGTTTCGATTAATATTGAAGAAGAAAAGAAAGTCTTGAACGACCGGATGAATGACCTTGAGACTGCTATGAAACGACAGCTCAAGGAATCTTTACCCGGAGAATTGCCGGAGGATCTGAAAGATGCCAAGGATTTCTTTTTTGCAAACATGGCAGTAGCTATAGGCACTGCTGGGACAGCAGCGGATGAGCCGAATGCGATAGGGGTGCATTGGACAAAGGCTGAGGATTTTAAACCCGACGTTGAGCTTTATAAAGAGTATTGTAAGGCATTCAATGGTTTTATTCGGAGACGAGATAAGATGCCTGTCCCACCTGAAGAGCTTAAAGCCCTGTCTGTGTCTGTTGACCCTGACGGGGGCTATACTGTAACCCCGACCATGAGCAATCAGATTGTGAAACGGCTTTTTGAGCTTGATCCTTTGCGTTCCCTTGCATCAGTGGAGACCATTTCCACAAATGCCATTGAATGGTTGGTGGATTATGATGAGGCCGGTGGGGGATGGGAAGGTGAGACCGAGTCCGGAGCCGAGACAGGGACACCGAAGATCTTCAAAAAGAGAATCCCGGTGCATGTCCTGTATGCCAAACCGAGGGCCACACAAACCCTGTTGGAAGATTCAGCGATCAATATTGAGAGCTGGCTGGCCGATAAGCAGTCTAACCGCTTCTTGCGGCTTGAGTCTGCGGCCTTTGTCAGTGGAGACGGAGTTGGGAAACCGAGGGGCTTCTTGACCTACGGCAATTATGCCACTGCTGGAGTTGATGAGTGGGCCAAGATTGAACGTCAGAATATTGGAAACCCGATTACTGCCGATGGCCTTATTGATCTGAAGTTTAGGTTGATCGAGCAATACCTGCAAAGAGGCACCTGGTTGGTTAACCGGCTGACGGTTGCAGATTTTATGCAACTGAAGGACGGGGCAGGTCGGTATCTGTGGAGCCCTGGTCTGAAAGAGGATGAATACAGCACCCTGTTAGGACTGCCCTTGCGGATGAGCACAACAATGCCGATTCAGGCCGCGAATGCCTTGTCTGTTGCAATCGCTGATTGGCGAGAGTCATATATGATCGTTGATCGCCTTGGGATCACTGTACAGCGAGATCCCTATACCCAAAAACCTTATGTGGAGTTTTACACAAGGAAAAGGGTTGGTGGGGACGTGATCAATTTTCAGGCAATTAAATTGGGCGTTGTAGCGTAAATTAACAAATAATCCTTCTGGCAGGGTTTAATCCCCTGCCGGATAATAAAGGAGGAATAGATTATGGGCGGAGTAAGAGACGGATTTTCAGGTTATCGGTTTTTCGAGGCATTAGGTCCTGGTGATTACACTGGTGCGGCAAAGGTGGGAGCAACTGTTGATAAACAAGGCTATGAGACATTGGTTTTTGTTGTTCATGCAGGGGAAGACGGTTCTGGGGCATCGGCAGGAGTTTCTGTGGATTCTTGTGGATGGATCAGGATGCAGCACGGAACCTCTAATGCAGCAGGGACAATTGTTTGGAGCAATTGTTCTGCTGAGCACATCCTTGTTGATGTCAGGCTTAGTGATGATGCCACAGTGCTTGGCGCAGGAACAGGCGCAAATACAAGTGGATGGGGAAGTGCTAGTGCGGGCATCCTTTGTGTGAGTAATGCCGGGTCTGGCCTTGCCAATGGAACCTTTTTCTGCCTTGGCGGAGTATCTGCGGACCACCAGAGCTATTGGGAGTCTCAGGCATATCCGGCGGGATATATCGGCGACCATCGTTGGGTACGTCTGGTGGTTTCTGTTAGTGCGGCTGGTGAGACGAGCGGTATTGCTCTGGCTGCAATTGCCATTCTTGGGCTTGAGGCAAATTGGCCGATTAACGCTGTCCGCAAAACCCTTTAAGGCTTGAGCTTTCACTTTAGGATAACGGGAGGGGAGAAAAGCCCCTCCCTGATTAAAAGGAGAATGAGCTATGGCTCAAGATGAAACTTATCAAACTGCTGTATATCAAGAGCAGGGAGGGAATGCCCTTATTTTTGGGTCTGGTGGAATGGGGAGAATAGAATCGGGAGGGGCTTTTATTCCTTGTCGAAAGATTCTTGGTCTTAATTCTGTATCTGATGCTGGGGCTGGCGTAGGTGTTCTTTCTGAAGTAAATCTCCCTTTTAGCAGGGGAATTGTTATATTTTCTGCTGAGTCCAATTTGATCAACGGTTCTTTTTGGCTTACTTCTGTCTCTGTTGGAGCTGATGTGACGCTATTGCTAAGAGGAGATATTACTGGCACATTTACTAACTATAGCACTATTATCGAAGTATCTCTTTCAGGGTGCACTCTTCTTGGGTCTGAAGGCAGAGCCATACTCAGCTTTGAAATGCATACGTCAGGCGCAAGTGATCCTTGGGTTCAACTGAAGTGCTTCGCAGATGATGTCTGGTCAATTGTTGCCCAAAATGGAAGTATAACTGAATAAAAATAGGAGGCTTTTATTATGGCCCAAGATGAAACTTATCAAACAAAAGTATATCAAGAACGAGGGGGAGACGCTTTTGTTTTCGGCTCCGGCGGAATGGCTAGAGTGGAATCAGGAGGGGCAATAAGAAGCCCTGTCATTGTGATAAACCCAAGTGTTACCGCAGAATGTTTTTCTGTAGTGGAGTTGCCTATCAGTTATGGCACTCTCATATTTTCCGCGGGGGCTGCGGCTGCATGGAGTGCGTCGTGTCGGCTCGGGTCTTGTTCTGTTGGGGCCGATTTAATGATAATGCTGAGAGGAGATCCAACCGGGACATTCACCAATGCGACGGCAGAATTAGATTTTTCAATTTCTGGCGCTGCCTGTATTCTCCTTCTTTCTACTGGAGGAGCGGGAAGCGGATGGGAAATGCATACGTCAGCCGCAAGCGATCCCTGGGTGCACATAAAGTGCTTTACGGATGGGATATGGTCAATTGTTGGTACTGGTGGAAAGGTTGTTGAATAAAGGAGGTATATTTTGCCTAAGATTCGAATAACAAAAACAATGCCAGTGGCAGTTGATGGCATTCACATCCGGCTTTTTCAGGCGGGATTGGAAGAGGATGTTGAGAAAGATTTAGCCAACTTGCTTGTTTACAATCTTAAAATTGCGTCATTTGTTAGAGAGAGGGCAATGCCAGAGCCTTCGGAAAGGGCTGTTGTTGAGTCTGCTCCAGAGATTAAAGAGGAAACCGTTGAAGAGAAATCAGAGGAGACAGGGGAGGAAGACAATCCCTATATCCGAGTTTTTCAGTTGGCAAAGGATCTGGGAGTTTCAAATCGCCTGATTTTGAATAAGGCAAAGGATTTGGGAATTGCCGCAACCGCTCCGGCATCGAATCTCTCTGATGATGAAGTAAAACGGTTGAAGAAGGCATTAGGACTTTAAATGAGCTACGGATTAGCAGAGCAGGAATTTGGTTTTGGAGAAGGTCTTGCCCGTAAAACGGGCAGGTTGATTTCTAAAGTATTGCCTTCTCACGGAAACCGTGTTTGGGAGGTTATATCAGGCCCGGCCATTGAACCCGTTACTATTGATGAGGTGAAGTCTTTTTCCGGTATTGATTACGCTGACCATGATAGCATGCTGGAGGGGTTCGTTGAAGCCGTTAGGGGGGCGGCTGAGGAATATACTGGCCGGGCCTTTATTGAGCAAACAATTCAAGTGAAAATGGATTATTGGCCGAGGACGACGGTTGAGTTGCCGTGCCCTCCATTGATCTCTGTGACTAAGGTTGCAACACTAGATGAAGATGATGTTGAAACTGAATATGATTCAGATAATTATTATGTCATTACACAAGGCACTCCTGGCAGGATTGTCTTGAAGAAATCTGTTACTGCTCCACAAAATACAGTCCGGGATTATGGCGGATTTTTGATTGAGTTCAAGGCGGGATATGGCGAGGCAGCAGATGATGTGCCGAGGCCAATTCGAGATGGGGTTATAATCTGGGTCGGGGCAGCATATGCGACACGGGTTATTGATCCAAAGAATCCGCCACCTGAAGCCCGAACATTTTTGGATTTATATCGGCGGGGGACGATGATTATAAGATGAGCTGGATCGCTCCAAAATTTGTGAATAGGGTTCAGATTTTAAAGCCTTCTCAGGAGCCAAATGAGGCTGGTGGTTTTGATTTTGGATTTGGCTTTCCTTTTGGAGAAGGATTTGGTGGAAGTGGATTTGATTACCTTGCCCCATTGACGACCGTCTGGATGGGATTTTCTCCTGTTGGTTACAAAGGGACAGGTCAAAAGTATATCAGGGGCAAGCAGGTAAACGAGACGGTTACACACGAGTTTATTGTTCGACATCTAGCAGTAGCGAATTTGGGCAAGGAATTTGGAGGAGCATTTGATATTGGATTTAAATCCATGCCGGATTTGGGACCGTTAAAATCTGATTATTATCTATTCCTTCAAAACGGCTCGTCTGTTAAGGGAAGACTTTTTCGGGTTGATAGTATTGTGAATGTTGCAGAGGCAAAAGAATATCTCTCAATTGCAGCAGAAGAGATCGAAGAGAGAGGCACAGGATATTCAGCATGATCGATTCAGAGGCATTGAAAAAAATGAACAAAAAGTTGGATGAGATTGGGAAGAAGATTCAGAAAACTGTGGCTGAAATTCCCGATGTAGTCACGCAGGAGTTGGCAATTGGTGCTAATGATATTCGCAATACAATTATCGATTCAATGAAAAAAACTCCAAAAACGGGCATGAGATATCGGAGGGGAAAGAATTTTCATATTGCATCTGCCCCTGGAGAGGCCCCTGCCGTTGACTATGGAGAATTGCTCCGGTCGATTATGTTTGATGTGCGTCATATGGAAGTTGAGGTTGGAAATGAAGCCGGTGCGCCTTATGGAGTTTTCCTTGAAAAAGGAACAGAACATATCGAGCCAAGACCATGGCTTGAACCAGCAGTGAATGAGCATTTTGGAGGTATCCTTAGTCGGGTTGGTAAGGTTTCTTTTGAGATAATAGGAAAACCATTTGAGGGAATGTAGTGAAGATAGGACCAATAGTTTTAAAATTACGTGCTGCGGAAACTCGTTTCGGTGATATGATTGCCGGGGCTGCTGAACTGGCCTATGCCCTGACAGGTACATTGACCAAGGAAGTTGCATTTGTAATCCCATTGACCGAGACAGCAAAAGCAAATGATCTTGACAGTGGAATCAGTCAGAAGATAACAGAAAGGTTTGGGGTAATTGTTGCTCTAGACAATGCCTCATCAGATAAAGACAAGACAGGCTTGACAGCCTATGATACATTGCATGATGTCAGGGCAGAGATCTTCAAAGCAATCCTGGGCTGGCAAATACCGGGAACAGAAGATCTGGTTTCATATGGAGGGGGAAGAACTATTGGTATTACACGAGCCACTTTTTGGTATCAGTTTGAATTTGTGACTGTAACTCGAATTGATGATGATGACGGGGTTGATGTCGGAGTAGAGGCATTGGATGATTTTAATACTGTCTATGCTCAATGGGTTTTGTCTCCCAGTGCTCATTTGCCAGTTGGTGGGGTGCCAGTTACAGCGTTTATGCCTGATATGACCTCAATAGTGGATTTGACTGATGATCCTCGATATGGGGCCTTTGGGCGGGGGTTTGGTGTGAAATTTGAAACCTATGATGAAAAGAGAAGGAGCTAAACTATGTACGGTAAAGAATTTTTAATTCCTGTGAATGATCTGATAGTGCGCGATCCAAAAACGAAGAGACCCTTGCCAAAAGAAGGAGCCATGAAACCAACAAGAGGCCCTTTGGGGCGTTATTGGAATAGGAGAATCAGAGACGGAAGTGTAATAATAGGAAAACAAGTTGTTAAAAAACAATCTGTTATTTCAAAGAAATAGAAAAAACAAACGAGAACGAGGAGGAGTAAACTATGATTTCTTTTAACAATATTCCAACAACGATCCGAACTCCGGGTGTTTATTTGGAGGTTGATAATTCGAGGGCACTCAAGGGGTTAATCCAGAACCCTCATAGAGCCTTAATTATAGGCCAAAAATCCGGGCACTCAAAGACGCCAGCAGACCAGGTTGGCAGTGCAGACAACGATATTCTGATGGCGATTACAAACGACAATCTTGCAGACGGATTTTTCGGCATTGGCTCTCCTCTGGCCAGGATGTGTAAGGTTTTTAAGGCAAACAATCCCAATACAGAATTGCAGGCGTTAGCTCTTTTGGTTTCGACTGGAGATGTTCATGCAAGCTGTGATCTTGAATTTTCAACTGCTTTAAATGAAGCAGACGCGTCTGTGGCAGGCACATGGTATTTGATGATTAATGGGAAAACGTGCTATTTGGATATTGCTGCCGGGGAGAGTGCAGCCGATGTTGCAACTAATCTGGAGACGCTGATCAATTCAATGGACGATCTGCCTATTTGGGCCTCTGCATCTGATCATGGGGCTGGAAGTCACGGGCATATAACACTTGAAGCAATGTTCTCTGGCACTTTGGGCAACCAAATAGATATCAGGGCGAATTATTATCAAGGCCAGGTTACCCCTTCTTGTTTTAGTGCGTCTGTGCAGAGGGATTCTGGCGGAGGCGGAGGTTCTGTTTTATCCTTTGCTGGAGGAACCGGCACCGTTCATCTTGATAGTGCCTGGGCATTAATTGACAACGATCAGTACCATTATATTATTCAGCCTTATGTTGATACGACTAATTTGACCGCAATAGAGGGAGAACTTGAAGATAGGTTTGATCCGTTGAATGATCTGCAAGGACACGGGTTCACAATGATAAGGGACAGTCATGCGGGGCTGACAACAAGGGTTGCTGCAACTGCTGCCGGGGGAGGGAGAAACTCTCCTCATAATACGATCATGGGTGCCACTGGATCTCCTAACCCGCCAGAAGAATGGGCTGCGGCATTAGGGGCCATTGCTGCATGGAATTTGAATAATGATCCTGCGAGACCGTTGCACTTCTTGAAATTAAAGGATATTTTACCTCCTAAAATTGAAGACCGTTATTCTAGGGCAGAGAGGGACATTCATCTTAAAGATGGTGTTGCAACTCATTTAGTGGATACTGGCGGAAATGTGGTAATTGAAAGATGTATTACTACTTATCAGAAGACTGCCCTCAATACGCTTGATCCGAGTTATCTTGATATTCAAACCCTGGCAACGCTGGGGGAGATTCGGTATCAATATAAAGCGAGAATGGTTTCCCGCTTTATCATTCCGAGATTCAAATTGGCTGATGACACTTTTCCTGTTCAACCGGGAAGTTATGTAGCGACACCCAAAACGGTGAAGGCGGAGACTGTTGCCTTGTTTACCTTGCTGCGAGACAAAGGGCTCATAGAAAATTTGGATGAGTTTATTGAGAACTTGGTTGTTCTTCGAAATGATACAGACAGAAACAGGATTGACGTTCTCATTCCAAGCGATTTGATCAACCAATTCAGGATCTTAGCTGGACAAATTCAGTTCATTTTGTAAAGGAGATTATTTGATCTAAGGCTTTGATATTTAATTGTAAGCAGAAGTGAGGCAACCACCAGAAGGCCAACTGCTGAATAAGAAAAAGTATTCTTATTTGCATTTGGCCTTTTTATTTTAACAAAGGAGGAAAAAGAAAATGGCAGGAAAAATTACAGGCCGGGTAGAAGTCCTTGTAAATGGGAATCTTCTTCTCAATAAGGCAGGGGCAAAGGCCGTCGGCATTGGCATTTCAGGACAACCGAATTTTGAGCTGAAGGCAGTTCAGGGGGACACAGGTCCACATGGTTATGTTGAGGAACCGGTGCCTGCACGGTGTGAAGTTACAATCACAGATAGGGATGACATCAGTCTGAGTGAGCTTGCTTCCATAATGGGAAATGGCACTATCATTTTCCGCGCTGCCGGTGGAGGGAAAGAATACACAATGGAAGGAGCAACATGCTTGCGTAACTTCACAGTCACTGGTGGGGAGGGAGAGACCGAAGTTGTTTTTGAAGGCCCTTACTGGACAGAGACAACCTCAGAAAGCTAAGGTGATTTATGGACAATGAAAAAGGTATCGTAAAACTGAAGTATTCCATTCCAATTCCCAAAGAGGGGGGTGGCACGGTTGATGTTAATCAACTGAAAATGGGTCGTCTAAAATTGAAGCATTTGCGCTTGTTGCCAAAAGACTTTGCCGAGAGAGAGGGGAAAGTTGCCCCTGCGGAGTTGATCCCTTTGATTGCTGGTGTTGCTGACATTCCAGTCGAATCTGCTGACGAGATTGATATGGAAGATGTTGAGCCAATTGTTGAGGGTCTAATGTCTTTTTTGGCAGATTTCCTCCAGACTGGGAAGAGTTAGTCTGGGGGATAGCATATCTGTTTCATTTTCAGCCCAGTGAGATTTGGGAAATGGATATGGATGATTTAGAGTTTTGGCGTAAAGGGTCAAATCAAATTGCAAGGTGGTTGAAGGATGGCTGACAAGTACGATCTCAGTGTTATTTTGAGGGTTTTGGATAAAGCCAGTGCTCCTCTGACTAGAATAGGGGGCAAATTTCGGCAGTTGACGAAACCTATTGATGAGGTTAATAGACGGACACAAGCATTGGGGAGAAGCCTTCAGAAGATAGGTAAAAGCATGGGCCAGGTTGGGCGCAATATGTCACTGAAATTGACCTTGCCTTTGACCTTGATGGCAGGGATTGCAACAAAAGCCTCCATTGATTTTGAAAGTGCTTTTACTGGAGTACGTAAAACAGTTGAGGCAACGGAGCCACAATTTGAGGCATTGAAGAAGGGTCTGATGGGATTGGCCCGGGAGATTCCCCTCGGCACTCAGGAAATTTTTGGTATTGCTGAGGCAGCAGGCCAGTTGGGGATTAAACAAGGTGACATGATGAAATTTACAAAGGTCATGGCCGATTTGGGAGCAACCACTAACATGACTGCTGAAGAGGCGGCAACGGAACTTGCAAGATTTGCTAATGTTGTCGGGGTGTCTTCAAAAGATTTCGATAGGCTTGGATCTGTGATTGTCGATCTTGGAAATAATATGGCTGCAAATGAAAGGGAAATTGTTGAAATGGGAGGGAGGTTGAAGACAGCGGGAAAACTTTCTGGAATGTCGGCTGCTCAGATAATGGGACTTTCAGCGGCATTAACATCCATTGGCATAAATGCTGAGGCTGGAGGTACAGCATTTTCTCAAGTTATGATGAGAATTAGCAAGGAACTTGGAACAGGCAGTGAAAAAATGCAAGGGTTTGCTAAGATTTCCGGGATGTCAGTGGCAGAATTTGAAAAATCATGGAAGGATAATGCCGCTGAAACGCTTTTGAAATTTACAGAAGGACTTGGCAAGCTGGACAAAAAAGGAAAAAATGTTTCCGAAATCCTTGATTTTCTCGGAATGGACGGTATTAGAGTTTCAATGAGTTTGTTAGGAGCTGCTCAATCTGGTGATACGTTTCGCAAAGCTCTGGCTAGAAGTGAAAAAGCATGGCGAGAAAATATTGCATTAACGAAAGAGGCTAATTTGAGATATAAAACGACAGCCTCCCGATTGAAAATTGCAATGAACTGGGTCATGCAGATGGCGGCGGCTTTTGGAGATATATTAAAAAGAGCATTAATTGCAGTTATTGATCGGCTTATGCCTGTGATTAAGTGGTTAACAAAATTGGGGCCAACTGGGAAAACAATAATTATCATCATTGGGGCGTTGGTTGCTGCAATAGGACCTTTGTTAATTATTTTTGGTCAAATAGCGTTTGCAATAGGAGCTATAATGGCAATTGCGACTCCTGCTTTGATTGCCCTACTTGCACCAATTGCTGCTGTTGTAGTGGCCGTTGCTGCAATAGGCTTCGCTATAATTCAGGTGATAAGACATTGGAATGAATTTCCTGAAATAGTTAGAGATATTTTAGGGTTTGTTTGGGACATATTTTCAAGAACAGTCGGGGCTATTGTTGATCTCATTAAGAGTATCGGGATTGGACTTTTTACTGGCAATTGGGATCCATTGATAACTTATTTTCGTGATTTATGGAAAACTATTGAAACTATTTTTACTGATGCATATTTGTTTGTTGAAGATATAGTAAAAAAGATTATGGGGGTAATCCCTGATTGGGTCAAGAAAAGGCTTGGTATTGAGGTCGAAACAAAGAAAACTGAAACAGGAACTCCAGAGTTGAGCAACGTAGAAAGATCACGAGAGGAAATGAGAAGAAACCTTGAAAGGCAAGGAGTCGGAGGAGCAGTTGGCGCAATAGCAGGGAATCAAAAATCTCAGACAGATATAAATCTCAAAGTTTCTGCCGAGCCCGGGACAACTGCTACAATAGAAAAGGTCAAAAAGAAAAAAGGAGATGCAAATGTTTCTACTGACCTTCTTGGGTTTGTAGGGGAATTTCAATAAAATGACTTGGCGTGATAAATTATTATGGGATCTGGCGGAAGTCTCTGCCGGCGGAGTTGTTAAGTATAAATCTTCTTTCCGGGGGGCAAAATTCTTCTTTGAAAGATCAGAGGCCAGCGTTGGGCGGCGAAATGTTGTCCACCAATACCCATATAAGGATTCTCCGTATATAGAGGATTTGGGAAGAGATACGGATGAATTTACAGTTGATGGGTATGTTGTTCAAAATGAAGAGAATAATCTTGATTACTTTACAGAGAGAGATGCATTAATCAATGCCCTGAAGGAGCCTGGACCTGGGATATTGATTCATCCGTTTTTGGGTGAAAAGCTGGTTAATCTGGTTGGCAAAGCTCGTATTTCTGAATCGTTTAGGGAAGGGGGGCTTGCCCGTTTCTCCATGACTTTTGTCATGATTAGTGAAACCCAGTCATTTTTTCAAGGAGACGAGCCCCTAATACCATATCCTAAGACAGCGGCAGACTATATTGAGTCTGTTGATGACAGGTCAGAAGACGCTTTGGATGTAGCAGATGATAGTTTTTCAGATGTTTATGATATAGCAGACGCTCCCAGTTATGCTAAGAATTCAATTATGGTTGCAATCGGTTCTTTAAACAATATGTTGAAGTCAACAATAAAATCAATTCAAGGAGCCTTCCCTTCCCAAGTGTCGAAGGCATTGGCTTATTTGGCAGAGGCTCGTGCAGGGATTGACGTTTCAGCGATATCTGATGCATGTGGTTTTGCAAATAGTATTGGAGGTATGTTTGATGGGCTGAAGAGCATTGCAGGAATGTATGGTGAACTTACCTCTGATCAATTGCTAGGGGCTTGCAGTGACAGAGTTTATGGGTTTTTCACTGGTCCGATGTCTTCTGCTGTAGTGATTCCGTCTGGGGAGAAAACGGGATTTGAAGCCAGCACAATGGAAAGCCCGTCTAAAATAGGTGAGAATTTAGGCAAGACAACTGTTAGAGCAATGCTGGCAGTGAACCGTTTTGGTGAAGACCCAGGGGCAAATTCAAGCACATACGGTGGGACTATCGCCCCCGTGTCGATTACAACATATCAGAGGGCAAGACAGTCAGCGAATCTGGTTGCAATCGTTAATTTGGTTCGAATTAATGCAGTTATTGCAGCCATCAGGACAGCAGTTAGGATCGATTATACTAGCTACGATTCGGCAATTGAAATGATGAAAGAAGTAACAGATGCCTTGGAAAATTTATTGCTCAAACTCGGCAACGATGCTGCTGATACAGAATATGACGATTACAATATCACGATTGCTTCCCCTGGTTCGTATCAGGCAATAGAATCTTTGAGGTCTGTGTTTACTGAATCGATGATTGGGATTGGGGCATCTTTGGCAAAGATTGTTGACTATGAGGTTCCTCCTACGACATTTCCATCATTAGTTTTGGCCTATGATAGATATTATGATTTGGGGCGGGAGGCAGAGATTATCGGAAGAAATATTCCACTGATTCAACATCCTGGCTTTTTGCCGGGAGGCAGAACGATTGAGGTTTTGAATGAGTGATGAAGTTACATTAAAAGTAAAAGGTCAAGCCTTCCGAGGTTGGACAAGTGTTATGATTGAGAAGTCCATGTATCAGATGGTCGGATCTTTTGGATTAGCAACAACAGACCTTTTCCCTGGAGAAGCTAAAAAATGGAATGTTGTTTTGGGGGATGAATGCGTTGTTGAAATAAATGATCAGAAAATAATCACAGGTTATGTTGAAGATATTCTGGTTAATTATGATGCTTCAAGCCATAATATTCAATTTGGTGGCAGGGATAAGACAGGGGATTTGGTTGATTGCTCACTAGATCAGGTGACGAAAGAATGGAGAAATCTGTCCATCAAAGAAATTATCAAGCGTGTTTGCGAACCATTTCATATTGATATAGTTGTTGATGATTCCGTTTCAAAGGATGCAAATGCAATATGGACAGAAAGTGTGAAAGCAGATGAAGGAGATGTTGTATTTGATTTGATTACAAAGATCTGCAAAATGAAAGCAATTTTGCCGTTGAGTTATAGTGATGGAAAATTGACTTTGACCAGAGCAGGAACTGCTTATAAAGCAACTGATTCTTTGGAGACAGGCAAAAATATTTTAAGAGGAAGCCTTGATAATAGTAATAAAGATCGGTTCCAAACTTATATCGTAAAAGGGCAAGGGAAAGGGGAGGATACAAAAGTAAACCCTATAGAGGATATTGCAGGACCTGTTGGCAGGATAACAGACGAAAAAGTTATCACGAGATACAGGCCGATAATTGTTTTTGCTGAAACGAAATGTGATAGAGGAAAATGTCTTGAAAGGGCAAGATGGGAATTGAGCAAGAGGATAGGTGCATCCCGCACTGTTGATTATGAAGTGCAAGGATGGACGCAATCAGATGGGAAAATCTGGCCATTGAATGCAATGGTACAGGTAAAGGATGATATATTGGGGATAGCTGGTGAAAGTTTATTGATGTCTGATTTGTCTTTTACCGTTGGAGATGCAGGGGCAATTACAAAGATGAGATTAGTTGATCCGAATGTTTTTGAAGTTTTGCCTGAAGCTCCAAAAAAGAATAAATTATCAATGATTGACTAGCCGAGCAGATAAATATGAATTTACCTAATTTTAAAAGATTGATTCAACCGTTGAGAAACAAAATATTTTTGTTGTTAGGAAGGGCTGTTTTGATGGCGGTCTATAATACAAAATTAACCCAAGAGATTCAAATTAATGCTCTTGATGGGGAAACAATCACTGATATGGAGCGTTTTCAGGAATATGGGTTTGAGACTTACCCTCTGGAAGGGGCAGAGGTATTGGCGGTATTTTTCAATGGCAATCGGGATCATGGAATTGCTATCTGCGTTCATGATAGACGTTACAGACCAAAGGATTTAGTTGCAGGAGAAGTAGCAGTATATACAGATGAGGATGATTTTCGCATTCATTTAAAACGTGGAAGAATTTTTAATATTTTAGGAGACCAAGAAACAAAAACTTTAGATACAAGCAAAACGGTTACGGCTCCAACAGAAACTCATGTTAATATTGCTGCTCATATTATTAATTCTCCAGAAGTTTCATTAGGCGGACCAGCTTTTGCAGGGTTGAGAAAGATAATTGATGAACGTTTTATTGACTTATTTAATAATCATGTTCATGCAAATGGCGGGGGAGTTGGGAATTCAGGGACTCCAACTGTAGCAGCTTCTGAAGCAAACCAAGCAACGACTAAGGTTAAGGCGATATGATATGGCAGATGATATTCGCATAAGTTTAGACCCTATTTTTTTGGAGGGAGATTTTGTTTTTGATGAAACCATCCAGGATCTTGAATCTGATGGGGGGCTTGAAACCGCTGTAATAATCAGTCTTTTCACAGATCGAAGGGCGAATGAAGATGATGCCTTGCCAGACTCTAATAACCTTGATCGCAGGGGTTGGTGGGGGGATTTAACGAGCAATATTGAAAATGATCAAATTGGCTCAAGATTATGGCTATTGGAAAGGGAGAAGACAACGCCAAATGTCGTCATTAGAGCGAAGCAATATGTGGAGGAATCCCTCCAATGGTTGATTGATGATGGAGTTGCTATGAAGGTTGAAGTGGAAGCAGAGCGGCAAGGGACACCAGGGAATGACATATTAGCATTGAAGATTTTAATTCATCGAAAATATGGAAACAAACAAGCTGAGGAGTTTTCATATCAGTGGTCTGTACAGGAGGGTAGAACATAATGCCGTTTTCTCGATTATCTCTTCAGGGAATTGTTGATCGAATAACATCTGATTTTCAAACCAGAATTACAGGAGCGACTTCTCTTTTGCGGAGGTCTGTTTTGCGGGTGATTGCAAGGGTAAATGCTGGGGCATTTCATCTGTTGTATGAATACCTTGACTATCAAGCCCGTCAATTATTTGTCTCAACAGCAGATGAGGCAGGACTTGAGACCATTGCCGCTGAATATGGGATTACGAGGCAGGCCGCAGTTGTCGCTATTGGATCAGGCACGGCTACGGGGACGAATGGGGTTGCAATTCCAGCAGGCACCCAATTGACATCGACAAATGACCAGACTTATGAAACAGATGAGGACGTAGTGATTGCAGCGGGCGTGGCAACAGTACCGTTTACTGCAACTGCAGCAGGGGCAGATGGAAATGATGATCCTGGAATTACATTGACTTTTGTTAGCCCAATTGCAGGAGTTAGTACTTCATTGACAGTTGATGCTGATGGAATTTATGATGGGACGGACGTGGAGACTGATGATGAATTGAGAACAAGGGTTTTAGCACGAAAAAGACAACCCCCACATGGAGGGGCTGAATTTGATTATGAAACTTGGGCGCTGGAAGTGCCTGGGGTTACTCGGGCATGGACCTTCCCTTTGTATATGGGAATCGGCACGATAGGAGTTGCATTTGTCCGGGATGACGATGATAGTATAATCCCTAATGCTGTCCAGATGGCAGAGGTTAGGGCATATATTGTTGAACATGAAGACTCTGGGACTGGGCAAATAGTAGGGTGCCCTGTGACTGCGGAGCCTGGCCTGTTTATGGTTGAATTGACCTTGCAGACAGTTAATTTTGAAATTGCTATTTATCCAAATACTGTAGCTGTTCAGTCCGCTGTTGAAGATGCCTTGGAGGATCTAATAATGCGAGAGGGAGGTCCCGGTGAGGCAATTTACTTGTCTGAGATTAATGAGGCAATCTGTTTGACGACTGGAGAAGAACACCATCGACTGGATTCTCCAGCATCAGATGTTACAGCAACAAATAAAGTGCATGCGTTAGGCACAGTAACTTTTACGGATTATTAATGTGATCAGGTCTGCAACAGATTATTTGCGGTTATTGCAATCATTATTGCCCCGTGGGAAGGCATGGAATCGGGAAGAGGGGTCTGTCCTAACAGAATTCTTGCATGGGGATGCAGAAGAATTTGCTCGTGTAGATGCTCGATCGAACACTTTACTTATTGAAAGAGATGTCCGATATACAACTGAGTTGCTTATTGATCATGAGATTGATTTGGGTTTGCCCGATGAATGTTCACCAGAGACCCAGACGATTCAAGAACGGAGATTGGCAGCCCATAGTAAACTGATTGCATTAGGGCAACAGAATCCAGCATATTTTATTGAGCTTGCAGCGGCATACGGTTGGACAGTTACGGTGACCGAATATAGCCCTTTCTGGTGTGGAGTGATGGGGGCAGGAGATCCTTGTGGAGATGCATGGGTTATTTTTTATTGGAAAATCACGATTTCATATGGAGGTCTTGGAGAGATAATTTATTTTATTTGCGAAGGCAGTGAGTGTGGAGATCTTCTTTCATATATTTCTGGTGCTGAATCGATGCTTTGCCAGTTTGAGAAATATAAACCTGCACACACAGTTTTGATTTTTGATTATGATGGTCCAGAATTTGATTTTGCATTTAGCTCTGCTTTTGATGCGATGCTTTCCGGGAGCGAGAGTTATCTTTATGGGGAGTTTTGGCGAGAGTTTAGCTCTGCCTTTGATGTTCACTATGGGGGTGAATATTTTACGGGCGAGTTTAGTGGAGATTTTAGAAAACCAATTTAATAGGAGGATTTAGTCATGGCTGATACACAACGCACAAGAGCACAACTGATTGCCCTGTTTGCAGATAATGTAACAGGCCAGATAAGTGCTCAGGATTTAAGGGATTTTTTAGTGACTCTGATGGAAACTCCTGAGTTCACCTATGCGGGAGATTTCTTCAATGGGCCAATTGCTGGTGGCATTATCACAGATAAGACCACAAGAGGATTTCATCTTTATAGCCAAACATTACATGCTGATTACAGCATTTCATTTGGGAAACCGATGGCTTACAATCAGGTTTCTGGCAACTGGTGGTTTGCTGATATTTCTAATTCAGCCCAGAATCCCGCCCGCGGAATTGCTGCTGATAGCTATGCTTCTGGGGCAACTGATGTCAAGATTCTCATCAAGGGAATTGTATATGATACGGACTTGACCCGGTTGAGCGGTTTCATTGGCAAGCCTGTATTTTTGCAATCAGCGGCAGCTGCTTCTACGCACGGGAGTATTGACGTTGCTTCAGCCACAAGTGATCCGCCGAAAGGTATTATTGGTTATGTTATTGGGTCTATTACCGTTACCTATCCTTCGATTTACAAATGGCGTTTTGATGGGACTGGCAACTGGGCTGTAACTGGCGTATAAAAAAACAAATTGTTGGGAGGCGATAGATCATGCACAGAACAGAAGGCGCAAATAATGTAGCAAACTTCTTTGCAAACGGCCCACCGGGGACACGCCTTGAAGAAGATTGGCTTAATGCAATTCAAGAAGAGATTGCATATGTTATTGAGCAGGAGGGAATACCTTTAAAAACTGCTGCGACGGAAACGACTCAACAATTAAACGAAGCATTGAGAAAGGCTTTTGCTCCTATTCCAACCGGAACTATCATGCTTTTTGGTCAGACTGTTGCTCCTGTCGGGTGGACTCGCAAGGATGATTGGCAGGATAATGCTATGCTCTGTTATGCTGCTGCTGGGGCCATTGGTTCGGGTGGGGCTGTAGACCCTCAGACTGCTCATACACATACTACTGGGGATCATACTCTAATCATTGCTGAGATGCCTGCTCATGTGCATGGTATGTATGATAGTTCAACTGAAGGTTGGCAAGGAAATGGGGCAGGAGGTTCTGCTCCTGGGAATATTGGTTCTCGTAATCAGGATTCTGAAAGCATTGGTGGAGACGGTGCCCATAATCATGGTGCGACGGGGGCGAATGGGGCTCCGCATTATCAGGAAGTCATAGCAGCAGTAAAAGATTAAAGGGAGAAAGAAACTAATGGGAACTTTTACAATAAAAGAGTTATCCAAGAACGGCAAAGAAGTTAAGGTGCTAATTCAGTTTGAAGAGTCAGAAGAAGAGGTCTGGTTTCCATTACAGGAATCCCAGGAACTTCTCAAATCTATTTTTTCTGAAATGGAGAGAAGAGAAGGGCAGAAAAAAACAACTGTCGATCAAGTTAAGGAGATGGTTGGTAAGAAGATGACGGTTTCAAAGACTCTACGATATAAAGTAGTTGCTGTGCCAAACAAGGATTATGAACCAGAATATCTAGATGATGGCAAAACGAATCCTAAATATGACCCTGATGTTTCTGAAACTATTGAAGAGCAAACGATTGACGGATTTGATTATGTTATGAAAGAGGTTAAAAAATGAAAAATCCTCCTTGTATACGAGGTTTAAAGGTTTTCGAGAGGAATGGCTGCCCACAGAAAGCTTGGGATGGAAATGAAGGATGCTCTTGTTGGATTGAACTTTCGGTATCAAAACGGGGAAACCCCTTAGAAAAGGAAATACGAAAGCAATGTTTAGATATGTGGTTATTTGATTTTCAATGGGCGATGATGGGCCTGCTAGAAGGAAACCAACAAGCAACGGAATCTTTTAGAAATGCAATGACAGAGGAAGGAGCTGATGGAAAAATCAAACCCAAATCAGATGAGGCTTCTCTTGCCCTGTTTGGATTGTTTAGGCAATTGCAGAAAGAACAAGCCCGTTTAACATGATCAAGAAGATTTAAAGGAGATAATCATGCATAGGACTGAAGGTGAAAATAATGTTGGTAATATGTTTACAGATGGGCCGCCAGGAACAACGGTTGAAGAAGATTGGCTTAATGCTGTTCAGGAAGAAATAATTGCTGTTTTAACTGCCACTGGAATTAATCCTTTGCCGGCTTCAGCCGATACAAGAAATCAGTTGTGGAAGGCAATTTTTAATATTGATAAAACTAAGTATGCTACTGATGTTGGAGCATCTGATGATTATGTAATTACTCTTGATCCGATTGTGACAGCATATTTTAATGGCATGTTAGTTAATTTCAAGGCAAATACTGCCAATACTGGGGCAGCAACTTTAAATATCAATGCTCTTGGTGCTAAAAGTATAAAAAAACTACATGATCGAGATCTTGAGACTGGAGATATTGAATCAGGACAGATAATAACTGTTATTTATGATGGTACTTATTTCCAAATGCAATCTCAACTTGCTACAGGAATATCGGGTTTAACCAATCATGCAATGGTAATTGCAACTGGCCCTGTTGGTATAACAACAATAGCCGCCATGACAAATGGCCAGCTCGTAGTAGGTGCCACTGGTGCCGATCCTGCACCCCAGACAATGGGCGGTGATGCTACATTGGCAGCCGATGGAGTTTTGACTATTGCAAATCTTGCTGTCGAGGAGGGGATGCTTGCAGCCCTCGCCGTCACTGAAGGCAAACTTGCAGCCTCCGCAGTTGCGCAGGCGAAACTTAAAACTAGCCAGGGAAGCGTTAGTGGTACTGGTGGCATTGCCAATTATACTCTTCCGGGCGGCGAATATGGATTTTATCCGCAGGTCAAAAAAAGCGCCGCAGGTGCAATGGATGCGTATATGGCAGATCCAGCAGTCTCCGTTACCACTTCTTATGTTACCAATATTGCCCTTGGTGCCCAAAGTGCAAATACGGCCTATGCTCAACAACGATATGTTACCGCATCCGGAGAGGTATTTTGGATTTTTATTCTAAGAGATAAAATCACCAAAAAAATTAGATCAATGTGGCAAGCACCTGACCATCCTTGTTTCGGCAACGGGGGGAAACCTTTACTCGTGCCTCATCCTTTTGGGGATTTTGATAAATCAAAATATGAAATTATTGTGATAAACCCATCAAAAGAAGAACTTGCTGAAATGCGAGCAAAATGTATCAAAGGCGAAGAAGAACCGAATTTGGATTTATTACAAGTCATTGAACAGGATTATGACATAGACGAAGATTCCAATCCTGTATGGCCCACGAAAGAAGTTACGGTTGGCTTGCCTCCTGATTATGATGAAGCATGGTTGAAACAGGAGCCGGTTACGCCCATAAAAAAAGTGATCCCTAAGCCAGATTACGCATTGTGCAGGAGGCTAAAAAAGAAGGAGAATTGATCAAATGACAAAACATACCAGCAGCATAGAGGAAATAATGATTAATGATCTCAATGTCATTTTAGATATGGCAAAAAATTGCCCACTTGCTTCATCGGCTTTATGAGGTTAAAAGGCTATTTTGGAGACTCAAGCAATACAAAGTTTGAGAGAGAAAAATCTTTTGTAATTACTCATAAAAGTGTCCATAACTTCTGTCTCTGACGGCCATTTCATATTCAATGGCTTCAAATAGTTCGGTATGCCTATCCTCTTCAATGAAGGCTTGCTCCAGTAACCACTTGAGGTAACCAGAGGGAATTTCTTCTATCTCTTTGCCCTTATGTTTTCCGAAGGAGATAATCATGGGCTTCTCTTTCCTTGTGTTCCAACATTAAATTTCTCATTTCCTCTATTGGTAGATCCAACACTCCGCATATCCATGAGAAACTTCCTATAGAGGTTCTCTGTTCTTTGACCCATGATACAGTCTTCTCTTTCAAAAATTCGATTTCTCTTTTCTTATTTAGGCCATAATTATCGGGGTTTAGAAGTAGATCATCATATGCCCGATGCATTACTGCAATCCATAAATTTCGTTCAGGGTCTTGCAAGCAGGATTGGCTCATTTGTTTTTTGGGCTTATAGATTGAGCCTTGTTATATGCTTCTTTGGCCTCTGCTTCTCTGCCGATTTTATGTAGGCAATTGCCTTTATGATTCCAAGCTTTGAAGTCATATGGGAATTTCTCAAGATAATTTTCATATGCTGTTAGGGCCTCTTCCATCATTCCGCTTTGCTCATAGATTTCACCAACCCGGATCAGAAAAGAATCAAATTCTTTTGTGCTTTCCATAGCCTTACCGATTTCTCGGAGGCCGTCTTGTATCTGGTTATTGACTAGGAAAACTTGTCCAAGCTCAAATCTGAATCCTGCATTGTCGGGGAAGTCTTTGACCAGTTTTTTATATTCAATGATGGACATTTTAAGATTGCCTGAATGGTGGAGGGCAGTTGCCAGCCCCCATCTTCCTTCAATTTCGTTCGGCAATAGTTTAGTTGCTTTTATTAGCAGTTTGAGGGCTTTGTCAAACTCTTTGTCCTTTTTGCCAAGTTTTTTTGCCCTTTCAATCAGATCGTTGTATTGGAGGAGTTTTCGTTCATGGTCTAGGTTGGTGTCTTCATTCCATTTGGCAGTTTCAATAGCCTCTTTTCTCATTTTGGTTGCTTTATTGAGGACTCTTATTGCCTTTTGTCTTAGGGTTGATTTTCTGTTGTTTGAACTCAATAAAACCTTTTCCGCATCCAACAAAGGATGTGCCCAATTCCCGGTTTTAAAGTATTCCTCTGCATCGTCTAAATTGACCTCTTCTGGTTCAATTGGCCTTAATAGGGCATCTTCTTTTGTCTCATTGTATTTTTTCAACAACTCTAAGGTCTCTGTATAAGACTTTTTCAAGGATTCAGATGCCTTTTTAGCTGTGTTTAGGATCAGACTGTTCCTTTCCAATCGGGTGAATGCAACCTTCTTATCCTTCAGGAAGTTTACCAGTGTCTCGTCTGCCTTTAAAGCCCTGCCCTGAATCGCTCGGCTTGCTCCATAGATAGCTACATTGACCAGAGGGTTTTTGATTGAAGCGATGTGGGCCTCCTCAGAGTGTTTGAAATTGCACTGGGACAGCCTTATGATGTGTTGTAGTTGAGGTTTGTGGATTTGCTTTAGGAGTTTCTCATAAAACTTGTGGTTGATCTCGACAAAATTATTGCCACACTCCTGCCTGGCCTCCATAAGGCATATTTCAAAAATCTTTTCAGTCTTTTTCTTCATCAATTTTTCATATGCCTTGCGGGACATTAACTTTTTTATGCCTTCGGAGGCGGCCAGCCCTATTCGCGAACTTTTAATGATTATGTCCAGATTGTCAATGTCGTCTTGTAATAGCGGGATGACCTTTTCAATTAGTTTGTCTCCATCATCTGCCAGTTCAAGCAAAGGAGTGAGCTTGGATTTGTCAATTGTCTTCTTGCAATATTTCTCGATGAAATCACAAAGGGGCATTGGGATTGTGCCTTTGATTCTGGCCCCGCCTTCTGTAGAATTAATGACTGTTCTTTGTATCATTCTAAATACCTCACTTTCTTGCCTTTTTTCTTAGCATAATTTAATTCATTGGTTGTGGATTCTCCGATATAGCCTCCTACATTCAAAATCAACACTTCATCAGACAAATCAATTTTCGCTAAATGTAATCTATCAAGATTTCTTTTTGTGGCCGCAAAAGTATCAGGAGTCATGTCCTTAAAAATTTCATCATCTGGTCTCATATCACAGCCTATCGTAAGTACAATCTTTCCAGATAAAGTCTCTTGAAGATTTGCTTCTACAAATTTGTCTTTGAATCGAGTAGAACCACATAAGCAGACAACTATTGGTTTTTTCATACTATTTTCCCCTTTCATTCGCAAGAGACATGGCATTAAAACGCCAATTTCTTTGTCTTTATCTAATATCCCAACAGGCCCTTGAATTAATTTTGCCGGTTCCTCTGGGCTGCTTGCCATTATTTTTAAATTTGCTATGTGCTTATGGAGATATAGGATGTAAACTGTGGTAAAGGCAATTTTGAAATTTGTACATTTATAGATAAGAATTCCCTCTTTTTCATTTTGATCAGAAAAATTGCACTCATGGAATTCCCTCTTGGACATTGCTTCTATCACGTCTTGACCGTGAGGATATTCAGCCTTTGCCGAAGTGAGCTCTGCGACTTTGTCCTGAAAGACTTTAGGCAGAAAAGAGGCAAGAACCATCCAGTGGCCGTTGGTTGTGTGCCCTGAATCGCATTTCCTTACATTTTCTGGACTAGGGATAAAATCATTGATTATGACTCTTTTGTTTGGGAGCTTTTGCATAGCTATTTTCCTTTACTCTTCTTCTTTTTTTTCTTCTTTTTGGTTTCAGGCGTCCCTTTGACTACTGCCCTTTTTGAGGGTTTGGGAGGTTTCTTTTTCTTCTTTTTGCTCATTTTGGGGCTCCCTTGTTTAATTGTTTTGGAAGCACAGCAGGCTCATTTAAAATCCCGCTGTGCTTTCCGGCTCGCTCGTTATTAATGGTTTTCTCCGAGATCCTGGCTCGCTCGTGATTAATGGTTTTCTCCTCAAACCTGGCTCGCTTTATAGTTGAGGGTTTCTCATATTATATGACTCGCTCTTTAACAATGGTTTTCTCTCCTGATATGGCTCGCTCTCGAACTATGGTTTTCTCTTTCCTCTTGGCTCGCTTTTGACAACGGTTTCCTTGGTTCGTTTGGCATTATGTTATGGGCCGCCGCTATGTGAAAGCGGCGGCTCTCCTTTAATCACTTTTTATTCTTGGGCTTGGATTTATCATCGTGCTTATGCCCAAGTTTTTCCTCATGATAAGGGGGTCTTACTGGCAACCCCTCTAGTGCCCTCCATGTGGGATATAACCAATTGGCAATCCACATTTTCACGGCATATCGTATAGCATCGTTGTGCCTGTGCCCTGGTCGTTCTCCCCACTCCTGACTTTCTCTTCTCATCTTGCGGGCATCGTAAACAGCTCTGTATGGATGGCTGAATCTGAGTATAGCCATGTGCCCGAATGTTCCAACCAACTTAGTTTTGAGGAATTTGTTATACTTATTCTTTTCCCCTTTCTTGCTTTTAGCTGTTGGGTCAAGTCCACAAAATCTCCAGAGTTTGCTCACTGTCGAGCCTTCCTCTATGTCGATCTCAGACAGGATTACTCCGGCCAATTTGTAATCGATTCCCTGTTGCTCTCTTAGGATTGTCCCAAAAGGAAAACTATCATCGATCATTTCCTTTTGTTGCTTTGTGAGCTTTTTCTCTTCATTCTGCATGAAAGCTAAAAGCACATTCAAAAGGTTGAAGACATCCTCATTAATGTTTGCTTTTAAATTTGACCCATCGCCTACGTTTATTTTCTTTTGTACGCCGTTGGATTTGAGGCCAAGCCTTCCTTCCACTCTTTTCCTTATATCTTGAATATCATACAAGGTCTTGGTGACTCTCCTCAAATCGTATCTGTTGTAGTTAGCCATTTTTAAATCCTCCCTATTTTGTCAGTTAATGGTTAGATTGCCTTAGCCTGATTTTATGCACCTCCTTTCTTTTTTGGAATACGCTCTTTGAAGTTGGTTTTCTCGGGTCTTGTGGCTCGCTCGAATGAAATGGTTTTCTCATCGCCGGTGGCTCGCTTCCCATGAGCGGTTTTCTTCGGTTAAGTGGCTCGCTCGCCCTTGATGGGTTTCTCAAACCAAATGGCTCGCTCATAAACAATGGTTTCCTCGTACTGGGTGGCACAATTTCTTTATCCTTCTTGAGCCTCATCTTCTTTATGTGCCTCTATTACTATAGTAAGGGCATCACGGAGTTTTTCAAGCATGTAAATCAAATCAGCAGTATAGAGTATGCAATTGCCTTTGATCTTGTCCAGCAGGTCTTTTGCAAGGCGTGTTGCCGCCACCCCCAAAGCGTGCTCGTTAATCTCTGCCTGTTCCTCTGTGATGGAATCCTGAGAACTGAGCTTAGTCATTCCTCTTTTAATAGAGACCTTGACTCCAGTTTCTTTCATTTTCCCTTTCTTGGTTGGTGCTACTACCGGCTTTATCCTGTTGAGGATTTTCTCCGCCTTGTGTTCTGTAATGTTCAAATACCGGCAGACCATATCAATCTTTATTTCCATGCCCTCACATTTCATCAGAATTCTTCCAATATCAAAAATGCTGAAGGCCATGCCATGAGAGGAGTTGAGGGTTACTGCGTCTTTGAACATTTCTGCCTTGTTCCCTTTGTAATCTTTTATGAAGGCCGGGACTTCTTGCATAGGCCCTCCGAATTTCAAATATGCCTCAACCCGATGATTGCCGTCTGAGATTATTTTTGTTTCTTTGTCTGCATAGATTGGGGGAAGTTCTTTTCCAGATTTCAGGGCTTCATGAAGTTTGCTGACATGGAAACGATTGATCTTTTGCCTGGGGTAGAGGTCCATGTCTACCACAAGCTCTCCTGCTTTGATGTAAGTGATTTTGTTGTTAGTTTTCTTTGTCATTGTTGAAAACTCCTTTTGTTAAAGGTTAATAGATACGCTCGGGAACTGTGGTTTTCTCAACCCTTATGGCTCGCTCCGGCTTATTGGTTTTCTCGTGAAAATTGGCTCGCTCCTATAATATGGTTTTCTCTTGTTGCTTGGTTCGCTCCTATAATGTGGTTTTCTCGTTTTAACTGGCTCGCTCAGTCTTGATGGTTTTCTCCACCCCGCTGGCTTGTTTTTATCCTTTTATTTCCATCTCTCTTTTTCTGCTTGGGATTCTGCCTCGCTTTTTTCCTCATCCCTTTTTGCCTTTTCTATATCTGAGATAGCGTCCCGTAGATGATATTCATTATTCATAATTTCCAAGCCTCTGTCGAGGATTTGGCTTTTGAGTTCTGCTGTTTGCTTTTCTATTTGAATTTGTGATTTCTTTTTAGTTTGGTCATTGAAATCTTTTTGGTAATCCCCGAGTTCTCTACAAACTTTACCAAGAAGATGAACTATTTTCCATACTGGAAGATCAGGGAATTCTTTGCGATTGTTGGTGATTAGGGTAAGGAGATTCTTCCTGAATTCAGGATACTTTTTGTCCATCTCATCATAATCTATATAACCTGTTTCGTCTGACATTTTTTTCTCCTTCTTATTTGATTGTTTATTTTATCCTTTATCTTATTATACTGAAAAGCTGTTCAAATCTTGAAAAGATTATTATTCAAGTTCTGGCAGTTTTATTCCAGCCTTTTCCAGTCGCCTTTCTATCCTCGTTTCGACATGGGTTTGCAGAAAATGCCATTTTACCCTTTCCAATGCCACATAGACATCTTCGGCATAAATGCCGTCGTGTTCGTCTATAAAGTCACAGCATAGGCTGTCTATCATGTTCACCAGATCCCAATTGGCTTCGAAATCTTCTGCTTTCTTTTCCATTTCTGGGTTTATAATCCCTGCTATTTTGTTATTTTTCATGTTGGTCGTCTCCTGTTAAATTTCTTTTAAAACCATGCCATACCTTACCAAACCTCACCACGCCTCGCCGTGCCAGTCCTGACCCTACCTCACCCGACCCTACCGCATATAAAAATCAAGTTAATTTCCCTTTATTTCCTTCAAGGTGACGAGATATCATTCCCTCAAAAACTGTCAAAAATGACATTAGGCCCATGTTTGTTAAAGTTTTTCCTCCATAAAATCCCTCAACATAATGCACCATGCCCATGCTGTATGATTTCCCTTCGCCTGTTAAACTGCATCGGGGGTCTTTCACAACCCAATCGATCCCACCTGCTGCATTTATTTTTACCTCCCCTGAAGCATCTGCCAGTGGAATATGTGATCCATCCGTCAAGGCCAAATCTTGTCCCAAAAAAGCAATAGGGTTGCAGCCAAGCAATTGTGCGAGACCGAATGACAAATGGGCTACACTGCCACCGGCCTCGATAAACCCTTTGTCTGTCAGTATTCCAGTTGCCATACTCTCATATCCGGGGACCGGTGTGGCAGCAATAAATTTGGGTCCTTGCCATGCTTTTATTAAAAGGGCGTAGGTTCTGTTTATTGTTACAAGGGGAATATTACAATCAAGTAACCCCTTAAAGTGTCCAATATTGACTTCGCCAAAATCGACAGTTGTTGCAAAATCAGGTTTAATTCCATAACCTAGCAATGGCCGGATTGCCTGCCCGACACAAATAATAATTGCCCTGTCTTTAAGGTCAATTAAATGATGTATATTCTTTGCCAGTGAGGGACCGGTGCTTACACAAATAGCAGGTTTATCCTTATACAGTCCTTTTAATTCATTTACTCCCCGGTGTCGCAGGACGTAGGGCATACAGGCAATGTCATTGTCAGCGATTATCCCTCCAGCGGCCCCTGCAACAGTTCCAGTATTACACATTATCTGGTTAATAGTCTCCTGGGCAGCTGAGACGATTTCATTATATTCATGGGGGCGATGGCGAGTATACTTTTCGGTTGTTAGTAACCAATCGGAAATAACAAATTGACCACTAAGAAAATGCAGGGTATAGACTAATTCAATCTTGCCCGGCAGGAATATTAGATTTCCTTTTCGGAGATCCTCTGAGAAGTCAAAATTAGACAGGGCTAATTCGATCATGCTTCCAACAGGTTCAATTACAATAACTCTATGTTTCTTTTCCATTTTTTCTAAAACGGCTTTGCAAAGATAGCCTAGTCCAGCCCCAATGATAATACTAATATTTTCCTTGTATAGATTCATTTGGTCTGCTACGCTCTCGGCCTCTTTCATTGGATTGTCCATTGGATAGGCATTGATCAGATTGCTGCCACTTTGAATAAGCAGATTTCTGTCTCCGTTTTCGCTTTTAATCTCCTGTATCCAATCAATCTCTGGTTGCTTTTTTAACCAACTGAACATACCGGGGTTAATTGTTTTCAGAGCATTCAGATTCTTTTTAAGTTTCGATCGTTTCTGCTTTTTCTTTTTGCTCATTTTTGATCCTCATTTCTTTTGCAACTGTTTTAAGGCATTCTTGCCATCGTCTTGTGAAGTGGTTCTTTTTGTTAGGGGTGAATGTTTTTATGTGTGCTGCTTTATAGGCATTACGACTCAGAAACCTTCTTGCTGTTTTGGTTTTCATTCTATCAACTCCTTACAAAGGTCTTTGATCTTTTCATCACACTCAACAATCTTTTGCATAATTTTCTTGGCATTGTATGGATCTATTCTAAAAGCTAGCCTCAAAAGTTCCATCCAGTTTTCATTGTTCTGGGTACGAATCTTTTTGACTTGATTGAAGATGTCATTTGTTTTCATGTTGTCTCCATTCTTTTTCGGTGATCCCAAATTCATAAATATTAACATACTCTCCATTGAGAAACATAGCGTCAATGAAAACCCCCTCATTTGTCATGCCCAATTTCTCAGCAACTTTTCTCATTCCGGCGTTTGTTGCTGCCGTACCAGTCCACACCCGGTGAAGGTTTAGTTTATCAAAGGCGTGGGCAAAAAGCAGGCGGGCTGCTTCAGTGCAATATCCCTTATTCCAATATTCTTTTTCGCCCATGACCACTGCAAACTCTGCACTGCGGTATATATAGTTGATATTTTGTAGGGTGAAGTTTCCAATGTGAATTCCCTCAACAAGGCAGGCCCAAACGATTGCTTTATTGCTCTTTTTGAGTTCTTGTATATATTGGTCTCTCGTCAAAGAAGTGTATGGGAAGAGGCCCCAATGATTGTATTTGGTTACTTCTGGATCATTTAGCCAAGACAAGTAATTGGTAGGGTATTCCTCTTCCACCAATTCTATAAGGCTGACTAATTCAAGGCGTTTGGTTTTTGCTATAGGGGTCATTATGCCTCCTTTATCATTTCCTTTATTTGCTCCAATGCCAACCAATGGGGATTGTTGTCACTACGGTATTCAAATTGGTTGAATTTTCCTATTGCTCTGATTTCAAATCTATTTTTACCTATATTCATTGTTGTGTGAACACTTTCCTCTTTTGTGATTAATGTCTCATGCAATTTCTCTCCAGGCCGAATCCCCACGATTTCAATTTCTGCATCAGGACAGATTGCATGTGCTATTGTTGCCACAGCAGCACTGGACATTTTGGGAATGAAAATCTCCCCTCCTTCCATATCTTCAATTGCTTGTAAAATGAAGTTGGAGGCCTGGACCAATGTAATCCAGAAACGGGTCATATTTTTGTCGGTGATGGTCACCTTTCCTGTCTCGGCATATTGTTTTTGGAACAAAGGGATAACGCTGCCCCTGCTTCCAATTACATTTCCGTAACGACAAACTGAAAAGTGAGGGATTCGATTTCCGCTGTAGGTATTGCCTTGGATGAACAACTTCTCAGCACAAAGTTTCGTTGCTCCGTATAAATTTATCGGCATTACGGCTTTGTCTGTATTGATCGCCATAACCTTTTCAACCTTGTTTTCAAGGGCAGCATAAAGCACATTTTGGGCGCCGATGATGTTTGTGTTGATGGCTTCTAAGGGGTTATCTTCACATGAGGGCACTTGTTTAAGAGCAGCAGCATGAATAATAATATGCACGCCTTTAGTTGCCAATTCAACCCGTTTCCGATCTCGGATATCGCCAACAAGAAAAGACACGGGGAGGGTTTTGTATTCCTGGGCAAGAGCACTTTTCATTTCCCATTGCTTCAATTCATCTCTACTGAATATTCTGATGCCTTTTGGATGGTACTCATTGAGTAGTTGTTTTGTTAGGGCTTTCCCGAGGCTGCCAGTGCCACCAGTGATTAAAACTTCCTTTTCATTCCAGTTCATTTTGTCTCCTTGTAATTTAAACTTTTGCACAGTTATTCCCAAAAAATTCCCATAATTGCCGCCTGCCACGGGCTGTAAGGTGTTTCTTTTCCGTTATTAAACCAAGTTCAACCAATATACAAAATGCCGTATGTCCGGTGCTGTATTCACTTGCCCATTTGAGCAGTGCCCCTTTGACGACATCCATTTTGCGCTCATTTAGATCGGAACCGAAATTGGCATTGCCCCATACTTTTTCAACTTCTTCTTCTGTTACCGACTTAAATTGTCTCATTTCAAATCTTCCATTTCGTCACTTCGATCCCCGTTATTCGATCTTTTCCGGTTATGTAATATGCCGTCAAAATTGATTCATCATCACATTGAATACTCACAGGATACCCGATGTCATTCCCGGCATGAGGCATTTTAAATTTGCTTTTCCATTTTCTTTTGTGCAGGCTGCTTGAATATCCGCCGTCTTCTCGCAGAATTGTCGGAGCAGACCACATTCTCCCTTCATCTTCAGACACAATTGCCCGAATGCCCATTGGTTGAAAACGATAGCCATAGCTGCATATTATCCTGCCATCATTCAATTTCAATAGATGTGGAGGGCCACCGATTATATTGCTCCTGGCACTGGAAACCTTTGTGGGATATGACCATGTCATCCCAGCATTTTCTGACCAACTTTCCAGCAGATAAGGGTGCTTGTCACTGCGAATATGAGCAAGGATGCCATTGGTTGTGGCAATAAAAGCCATTTCGTTTCCATCAATTTCATCAGGGAACATATTCCATAGATGGAAAGTTCTCCCATAGTCAGTTGATCTCCATACAAGGCAACGGCTTTTCCCACTTCCTTTCAAAATTGCATAGGCAGGAATCAAGATTAAATTGTCAATCTGGAGGAGCCTTGGAAAGGTTAAAATGATATCAATACCTGGGATTTCATAGGTTTTTTGATTGTTGAGCTTTTCCCAGTCTTTTGGGTAATGGCGATAGAAGAGATTTGTGCTTTTTGTGATTATCTTCTCTTTGCGGTTTATCTTGAATCCATATGAGCCGGTTGCAATCATTGATTCCCCGGCTTCAAATACAAATCTGTCTGATTTCTCCCGTGGAGAATTGGCAGGCCAATTGTAATGATGTATTACAGAACGGGGCTTCGAGTCTGTCCACCGATTGAAATCCTGCCACGTTTCTCCTTGGTCAAATGATTCAAGTACATTCCACCAAAACAAGCCCATGTGGTCAGGAATGGGGGCAGTGAAAAACCCAATTAAGATTCTGTCATCAAGTTTCTCCAGCAACGGAAAACTGGCATATCTGTCTTTGTTTTTATAGACAATTGAATGTTTCATGGTTTCTTTCCCTCATTGCAATAATAAAACGGCCAATATCCCTCGTTTTATTCCAAATGTTCTGGCAGTCTTTAAACTTGGAAAACAGATGTCAATATGCTTGCCCTTTACTGATGTGCTCATTCTGTCTGTGGCCCTTCCAACTCCCCAGCCATCAATATAGATTTTCTTTCCCAGCCAGCCCAAACGAAACAATTCATTAGAAATTGCCAGGGTGTAACCAGCAATCGGCCTTTTCATCGTTGCTGTCCTGGCAGGGTTTCGATCTGAGTTAATGCCCTTTGAATTCGGATGATAAGCGGTAACAGTAACCTTTTGGTGAGTGTAATTAATGCTGCCCATTTCAATGTAGGTTTCCAGTTCCGTTATTCGTTTCTCAAGGTTAGCTAGTCTTATCGCAACATCGTCTGAGTTTGAATTGACCAGGGAAGGAATGAATAGCAAGATAAAGGCGAGGAGAAAGAAGATTTTACTTTTCATTTTTTTAAGTTCCTTTTGATACCTTTTCATCGTTCTTTTAATGTTTCTTCAACTGTTGCTTTGAATTTATTATTTTTTCCTGCCCAATTAATCCATTCAAAAGCATTTCTTGGTGTTTTAGTTATTGCTACAAACAGATTTCCCATATATCTCAATCTCTGGTTAAACTCATCTGCAAAGTTAATTAAAGTGATTACCTTATCAAATTGTTTGATCTTTTGGTATACATATTCAATATCATCTAATGGGTGTCGATGAAATTTAGCAATTGTTTTTAACATTTCTTTTTCAAATTCATCCATTTAGTAACTCCTTATATTATTAAGTCCACGCTCTTCCTTTCAATATATTGAAAATGTGTGTTTGTGTTACATTATATTCTTCAGCAAGTTTATACATCGAATATTTCCAAGGAACATATTTTGATCTAATTTCATTTGCGATTTTCATTGAAAGAATTGTTTTATTTTGGTTTCTGTTATTTTCTTTTTGGGTGATAAACCAACAATTATTAGGCTCATAATTGCCATTATTGTTTTTTCTGTCTATCGTAAGATCGGGTTTATATCCATTGGCCAGTGCCCAATCTCTGAAAACAATATAATCTAACCATTCATTATAAACTTTGATTCCCCTCCCTCCATAATATTGGTAGCCCCCATTATTTGGATTCACACATCTTTGTTTCATATCTAACCAAGTTTTATAAAGTCTAGTTTTGCCTTCACGATGCCTTGCTCTATTTATACCTGCCAATTTTCTTCTTGAACATCCGCAAGATTTATCTGCTTTGCCGTTTTCAACCGCTTTCTCAATCTCCTGCTTACAATAAGAACAAAAGAAAATCCCATATTGTCTTGTCTTTCCTTTTCTGTCTTTGCGGCTTGGCAATTTTTTAATCAATTTCATCTTTCTTCCCCTAAAAGACAAAAAGTAAAGTTATTTTTTAAGTAATTCTGATCTATATTTTTGCAACGGTCTCAATCCGTCTTCCGGGTCCGTTCTCCATTTGCTGGCCTCATTTTCCTTTGTTGAGGCTGAATGAATCCATTGTTCTTTGTCTGGGTATTCCATCTCGATCCTTTCAAAAAATACAGACCTCTCAATTAAAAACTTGGCTTCGCTGGGTTTCCAGCAATGATTATATGACGATTCTGCTCCCTTGCCATCTTCAAGATCAAAGTGAAACTCAACAATAGATGCTCCTTGTTCAATTGCAGTCAAAACTAATTCTGGATTTCTAGTGTGATCGCTCCATCCAATTTTTGCAGGCACATAATTTTGTTCAGGTCTTTGCTTCTCAAGAATTCTTGTTGATTTTTCAATCTCCTTGATCCGGGATAAATTGCAATGTTTTGGCAGGGCAGGGTAATTAGAGTTGCAATGCAAGATAGCATATGGGGGGTTGCCCTTATATAACCCCATAGATATCAACCATCCAATTCCATTCATATCGTTTGTCATTCCCGTTGAGAAAACCCAAGGGAGCCCGGTATCAATGACGGCTTTTAATAGAGGGAACCACAATATTTCATAACTTCCTATCTTTAGCCAATCTGCATATTCTTTTGCAATTTCGACTGACCTTAAATCAAAAACTGAGATGCCAATTTTAATTCTCTTCTTGTTACAGTGTGCTTTGATGGAGGGGAGAAATCTCTCTGGTAAAGCCCATTTTTCCATCGAGGCTATACGATCTTTAAATTCTGGGGCATAGAGTAGCCTTGCATTGAATAATTGAAATTTCACCCCATTACAGCCGATCTCAGCGGCCTTGTCAATTAAGCTGAGGGTTCGGCTTAGCGATCTGTTGTGATTACTGCCTATTTCTGCTACCCATTGAATCACTTTTTTTATTCTCCTTCTTATATTATACTGATTCAAGCTGTATATTTTAATTTAATTCTTTTCTTTTCCTGCATGGGGCCACCCCTCAAATTCGATTATTAAATCGACTTCATGCTTGATTTTCTCTAAGTCCTCTAACCCTGCCCCTGTAGGGTGATCATACCTCAGTATTCTGCGAATAATCGCAGCTTTATGATGAGGGATCTGATTTTTAATGAAAAACTCGTAAGGTTGGATTTTGTACTGTTTATAATGGTTTCCTCCTACCTGTTTGCTTGATGCCTTTGCTTCTTCCTTCACTTTAACTCCCTCCGATTTTCCCAGACCTTGGAGAATGCTTGCCCAACATCGTTTATATCTTCTTCCGTTAAAGGCAAACTTTGTAATCTCCATAAAAACAATTTATCCTTCCATAGCCTTTCGGCAACAGGGCAAGAGCCGGGAGCGTAGTTTTCTGCCATATTACCTCTTGGCGCTAAATTAAATGGGTATGAGGTTCCACCATAGAGCTGTTCATTCTGAAACAAGGGAAAAAGATTAAGGGGTTTTATGTATCCACAACCGATGGGCACACCTTCTGATTCCCGCCCTTCCTCTGGTGTAAGTTCTGCTTTCACGGCCTCAATATACTTATCTCTGTGCATCCCTGCTGCCTCAGCATCCCATTTAAACGATTGCACATAGTATGAATGTGTACAGTTGTCCCTAATTGGGGACAGTTTTATGGCTGGTATATTTGTCAATGCATCGTCAAGGGCCTTGACATTCTTTCTCTTCTCCGCTATAAAACTATCCAATTTTTGCAGTTGGCATCTGGCTATGGCAGCAGTCACTTCAGTCATACGGACGTTGAGACCAAGCATATTTACGGTAGGGTAAAAGTAAAAACCTCCATTTTCATCTGTGTTAGGATATGCAAGGTCATTGATAACTGCCTCAGCATGGTTTCTGATAAGTCGACACTTGAAAGCAAGATTTTCATTGTTAGTGACAACCACTCCCCCCTCGCCAGAGGTAAGGTGCTTGCCATGAGTGAGGGAGTAAATGCCTATATCTCCTATAGTTCCGGCAGCAAGTGTTTCATTTCTGTCAGGCGTGTCTTTGCCGTATAAATGAGAGCCAATCGCTTGTGCTGCATCTTCTATGATAATTAATCCATACTTTCTGGCAATTTTGTTAATTTCATAACTATACGGTTGCCCAAACAAATCAACTACGATTATTGCCTTTGTCCTGTCTGTTATCCGTTCCTCTATGCTGTGGGGGTCAAGACAGTAGTGGTCATATTCAATGTCGCAGAATACAGGGATTGCATTCCACCACAGAGGGGCAGTTGCGCTACAACTCATTGACCAGGGGGTCACAATAACTTCATCTCCTGGGCTTAAACCAATGGCCCCACAAGCCACTATCAACCCACTTGTGCAACTATTGACACTGATGGCATGTTTGACATTGAATTTTTCAGTCCATTCCTTTTCAAGGGCTTTAATTTGTTCGCCCCCATAGAAGTTCTTGTTCCAAGATCCCCGGAAATGGGAAAGGCGACCACTGCGGATTACTGCCGCTGCGGCTTGGGCTTCTTCTTCCCCCGTTGTAATTTGTGAGGGGAATAATTTAGTGCGGACTTTAGGGCCTCCGTTGATTGCTAATTTTGACATTTAGTTTTTCCTTATCATTAAATTGTTTCCAAAAAGTAAGAGGAATAAAACTACCAATAATTTCCAATTATACCATATGAGGCATAAAGTAATTCCTGCTATTTGACAGAAACTTTCAATAAGAAGGTTTCTTGTTTTTTTATCTATTTTTCTCATTTTATCCCTCCAATATTTCATGCACTGTAATTGCATCCTCTGCTGTGCAAATTAGCTTTTCCTTGCCGTCAAGGAACTTCACGGCATTATCGATCAGATAATACAGAGCAATGTTCAGTCCTGTCTCTCGCCGGATAACATCTGTGAGCCGATAATTCAGGGATTTATGTCCCCATTCATTTTCCTCTGTAATAGGATACATTTCATAATAGAGGCCGTTGTCGATGAATCGAATCCTGCAATTTTCAAAACAGATATCAATTTCAAATATCCCGTATAGTCGGCCATCACAGGGTTGGAAGACAACACTTGGGCATCTTTGAAATTCAAATTCTGCATAGATCGAGGGATCATTTTCGTTTCTGTCAATTATCTTTTCACTTGATGGTATTAGGAAGTCTCTGTCCTCCATGAGAGATTCGGTACATTCCCCAAAAAAATATCTTAAAATGTCAACAGCATGGCAGCCCTCATGGCGAAGTCCTCTTCCGTACAAAACCCTTGCATTTTGAGCCTTTCCAAACCTACCAGAATCAAATTGCTTTTTGATCTCCTGATAGCCCTTGGCAAACCTGCGGATGTAATCAACGGCAATAGGAATGCGTCGCCTTTCCTCTTTTGCTTTTTCTTTTTGTTGCTGGTTTATGTCGTTAGCAGAATAAGAACTATTACAAAAGGGCTTTTCTGCAATGATTAATTTGGGCTGATAATTCAATATTTCTGATAAAACTTCATGATGGGTTTCAGTCGATGCAGCAATGATTATAATATCAGGTTTCTCTTTTCTCATCATCGGGGCAATGCTAGGATACATTGCTTTTACGTCCCACTTTTCACAAGCAGATACGCCCTTTTTTGTATCAGGATCAACAAAAGCAACCAATTCTGTTCTTGGATGAGAGCAAACAGCATGGGCGTGGGTCAGGATGTTCGGGCTTCCGGGATAGTCGACATGGTCTGACTTTAATGCTCCTATGCTTCCAGCACCTATAATTGCAACTTTATAAATGTTCATATTCGGTTCCTTTTTAAACCCACCTTGTCTTTCTTATTGAAGCAGACAGGCACAAAGCCTCAATTCCCTCTCCTACTTCATCTGGCCTTGCCCATTCCAGATAATGAGATTGATCAACTCCGTATGCTTTAGCCCCCATGTAAAAGCCAAGTCTGCCTATTGCAATACTGATGAAAGGGAGGATAATGAAAGGAATTCTCAGCACAAACCAGACATTTCCTTCTGACCAGGGATTTATTTTCCACCACTGTTTGGTGAAAATACAGGGCACTGGATCTAATACTTTGCCGCATAAGAGGGCAATTTTGATTCCAAATCCTACAGGCTGATAGTTTTGTTTGTCTGAATCCCACCAGATGCCCCGTTCAAAAGTGCTAAATCCTAGTTGTATGCCGTGAACTTTTTTCATTTATCCCCTCCTTCTTGACGGTGCAACGTTGTGTTTAATTTTGTGCCTTTTAATGCCTTTTCCATCTGGAGTTTTCGTCCAAATTGTCAATGGATTTTCTTTTATTACTGTTCCTCTGACAGTTTTACCATTTAATTGATATCTGATTGTTTTCATCTAATCCCTTTTCTCTAGTGTTACACTGTTTTGTCTTAGTAAATTTAGAAAGCAGGAAATGTCATCTTTTCCTTCTATGAGCATTCTTGGTGTTGGAGACCCACAATAAACAATAATGGACTCATCAGTTTTCTTTTTATCAAAAAAAAGTTCGATGTCTTCACTTGATGGAGATAAATCTATTAAATGAATTTTATCAATATTGATGATGGCCTTTTCTAAGTGAACGAAAGTCGCTTTCATTTTCATTCTTCCTCCGGCACTTTACGCTGAACTGATGAATTAATTTTAATTAACTCCGGATTTTTCACTAAAAAATTGACAACCCCTTCTGCACTGAATGCAGGGTTATGACCAAACTTATCAAATATAATTTTCAATAATTCATAATCTTCTGGGGTGTCAAGCGTCAATCCAAGATCAGGAAAATACATTAATGGAGGGGCTAGCCAATGGTAAATGTTGAAGGCTTCTGGGTGCTGGGCAACGTTCCACCCGCAATGTTTCTGAGGATTAAATAGGTCTTTGCATCTTTGAAGTGTCCGGGTCCAGTAGCATTGAATATCCAATCCGTTGGGCCAGGAACGGTCAACAATATCATTTGAAACATAATCAAAGTGCTCAAGATTTGAATTCAATCCCATTTTCAATTTTTTGATTAATTTGTCGATATGCCTTGGATCTATACAGGGGCAATCTGCCGTAATATCAACAATTATATCTGCTCCATGAGTTTCAGCAGTAGATATAACCCTTCCGATTACATCATCCTCTTCCCCTGCATAACGGTAGACATAGGCAGGAAATCTATTAACCCCCTGCTTTTCATGGATGCATATTGGATCATTTTGTGATCTTGCTGTTGTTGCAATCACAACCCTGTCGACTGAATCTGCAAGGGACGCTCGTTTAGCCATCCACCATAGGACAGGTTCTCCTGCCAATGGCAAAAGCACCTTGCCGGGTAACCGGGTTGAGGACATGCGGGCTTGGATGATGGCGACGATTTTAGGTTTCATTATTCATTCCATTTTCATTATTTAATCATGATAAATCTTTTACTAGATATGCAAACTTAGACCCTTCCCAGGAAAAATACATGCCTGCCATTATTTTTTTTTCAACAAAAGCTTCTTTGCCAATAGGTATCAATGGAGGAGGAATTATAACAAGAACTGCCTTTTCTGTTTTAACTTCCATTTTATAGGCTTCAAAAAAACTTACAGTCAACAGTCTTGAATCAATAATTTTTCCTAAACTTTCTTCCATTTTAACCTCCTTCATAGTTTACAGATGAAATTCCATTTTTGATTGTTACATTGATGATTTGATCGGCACAACTTATAAGTTCAGGAATGTGACTGATCATAATAATTTGTAATCCCAACTGTTTGGATATCTCTTGAAGCATCTGCCCTGCTAGCGGCATTCGATCCCGAGAAATCCACTTAAAGGGCTCGTCTAAAATTAAGCATGCCCTGCTCCTGGGTTGTGCCAACGACCAACTACCAACCCGCAATGCAAAACTGGCAACGTCCACCGGTCCTCCCCCACTCGCCTCAAGAGGTTTAATCAGGTTATCATTTCGTTCAAAGGCAAGGCGACATTCGATTGTGCCCCTGCCTGTGATCTCAAATTTGGCTGACATTTTGTATGGATTGTCCTCGTAAACGGCTGCAAGTGCGAGGCTGACAGGCTCACAGATTCGGTATTCCAATTCATTTTGTGTTGCCTGTGCAACAGCAATTATGATTGCTTGGGATTTTTCGGTTATGGCGATTTCCTTTTCAACTGCCTCTCGTGCTGTAATAGTTGATTTCAGATCAGCAGCAATTTGATCTCTTTTGCCGACTTTCTGCTCATATGTTTTGCGTATAGATTGAATGGACATCTAAACTGTTCCTTCCCATAAAATTTTCCCTTTCTCTCCGCCATGCAATCGCCATGTTTTGCCGTCAAATGAGGGCACGAGGCCCATTTTCCAGAGGTCAACTGCCGGTTGAAAGGGGTATTGACCTAGCTTATGGTCAATGTATTTCCAAGTTTTAATACCGGGGAAAAATGAACCAATATAAGCCCCCACGGAATCCCACACGGAAGCCCCCATGGAATCCCACACGGAAGCCCCCACGGAATCCCACACAGAAGCCCCCATGGAATCCCACACGAAATCCCCCACGAAATCCCCCACGGAATCCCCCACGGAATCCCACACGGAATCCCCCACGGAATCCCAGTCCTTTAATAGTGATATTTCCCTGTCTGTGGTTTTTGGGAAAGATAATTTAAAAGGATGAATCGGATTTGCGGCTTCCGAATATCTCCAACCGAAAAGAGCATCTAAGTCGTGAATTTCTTCGAAGACCTTAATTGCTTTATATCGTACTTTCTGAGCATCTCCAGCTATTCTCCCCACACCTTGCACCCGAAAAGCGGCACATGGTATTTTTGCTCCTATGAAACAATCATTGGGATCGCGGGAGACATGGAGCCCACGACCACAAACTCCATGCTCAGGGGGATCATAATCTGTTACCCTGATAATACTACCAATAGCATGTCGATAGTTTATTCTACCAGAATAAAAATCAAAGCCATCGGGTTTTGTTAATTTATACACCTCTGCCTCCTTATTTCAAGTTGCCTCCCCAACATATAGAGTCATTCCTATTCCTTCTTTATCGGATACTCAATATCTGGCCATTCCACTGTCTTCTCTCCAAGCGTAGTGTTCATTGGGGCAGGGCCTACAAAATATGTCTCATCTTTGCAGGCTTTAATAGCGTCTTCCCGTTTTCTGAAAATGCCATATAGATCCCAATCTGTGTTTGGCCATTGCCCGCCTTTAATTTGTCCCACGACGTAGACTTTTTCCATTTCAATTAGACCTTCCTCGGAAAGGGCTTCGGTCATCTCTTCTGAAAATACTTTTGTCTGCACGCAGGCCCAACCTGGGGGAATAAAGGTTTTCTTGAAATCGCACTGCATTCTGGTTTCTTCCAACTTAATGCGGATTATTTTTTTTACTTTGTCAATCGTATCTTTCTTCTTTTTCATCATTCCTCCCAAGAATAGGCTTTTTCTAGTTCTTCCTCCCCCTTCTCGAAATTCTTTTCCATTTGGTCAAGCTCCTCTGCCCTCTTTTTCAATTCCTTGTTTGCCTCTTCCGTGGTCTTGACCTTGAATTTTGCAGTCATCTGTTCCTCAATGCTGCGGATCTGCCCTTTGATCTCTGCCTGTTGTGTTTTGGCATTGTCAATTTTTTCTTTGATTTCTAAGAGCCTTTGTGTTGTCATTTTTTCTTTCCCTTATTATACTAAGAATTTTTTATATCAATAAATTGATTATCGTATCCTTTTCTATTTTCTCTGGTGCAAGATTAATGTCATAATCTCCCTTGCTATCCATTATTGTTGCCCCCGCCTTTGTTAAAATTTCATTGAAGTTGATGGTGTTCTCATAAAAGTTAAATAGGTATCTTCTACTATGTTCTGCAAACTTAGAATTAGACGCAGTGATTGACCTGCCTAAATAAGTTTCTGCAAAGTAGAATTTGCAGTCATTTTCGGTGATTGAGATAAGCCCCAATACTTTTTGTTTTTGGCTTATAGTAGAATTGGCAATAGCCATTACATTGTTAGGATCGATCATGTGGTTTTTATTAAACTGATTAATACGTTCTTTGGCTACCACTATTTTATATGGAACCTCAACGGAGCTATTAAAGTTAAAATAGTTGACAAACATAATCCACGCAGACGGTTCTTGCCTTTTGACATAAAAAAGTTCTGTGGCTCCGTTTTTATCACTGGCATTCGTCATGTCACCAGAGAACAACACATTGAGCTCACTATCTCTGTAATAACCATCCCACCCGTATTTAACATTAGCATTCATTAGGGATAGGTCTAAATCAATCCTGTTGCTTTTCACATTTTGCCAGTTGATACCAAATATCATATCCCGGTCTAGCGAAACATAAGTGCCAGAAGGAAAAAAGCCTGTAAATTGTTTCTCCGTGGCAGGTAGGGCATAATGCATGTATTCAGGAATGTAGATGTTTTTCCCGTTTACATTCTGCTTGATATCCTCAACAATAAAATCAAGCACAACATTGAGGATTTCTTCAGCCTTTATACGATTGTGAAAATCAAAATCAGTAGCATACCCTTTACCGTTCCTTATTCGATAAAGGATAGACTCACAATCCTTTGTCCTGAATTTCAGGGCATAGGCAAGGCGTATTTTCCTGAAAGTGTTTACCCTGCCTAATTCTTTTTCTAAGATACTGCGATTTATGGTCTCGCCCCTTTTAAGCCTTGCCGTTACGGTATTAAGGTAATCTTCTTTCATGGGCTTGTGATATTTGACAGCCAATTTTCTCAACTTATTAATTTTTGCACTAAGCTGCGTGTTAGTCTTGAAAGCCAAAAACAGGGGCTTGAACCTATAGAAAATCTCAGCCAACTTTTCTAGCCCATGCTCCTTTTCATATTTTGAAAACAGCCTCACTGTGACAACGTTCTTGTGTGTCTTGATTTCCTCGATTAACCCATTGCTCTTTATCAGGAGCGTTTTATCTGCGGCTTTATAGACAATGTAGCGCAAAAATTCAGTAGGATTTTGTGGAACTATGCCTAAGTAGTCATACAAGATAATTCTGGTTTCTTTATTTTTGATTGCCTCTATCTCTTCTCTGCTTAGCTCAAGCCATAGCGCAATATCAACAACACTTTCTATGGTTTTTTCAGCCAGAGCAATACCAGAGCCCAGTAACCTCAACAGCTTTTCCTTGAGCTCTTCCTTGGTGTATCCGTGTATAACGACAAGGGAAATATTCTCGATATCTATATCCGGTATTTCCAGTTTCTCATTTGGAATATACACAGAGCTTTCGCTGTAAATTCCCATTTGCTCGAATCCGTAGGTAGTAATGTAATGAACTACTTGCTCCACGACTAGCTGCCCAATGTCCGCCTCTGCTATCTTTTGCCAGGACTTGTGAAAAGAGCTATTCATCTGTTCAGGGGTTAATCCCATTTCCTGCTCAATTATATCTGCCAATCGCATCAGTTCTGCTTCGGGGTAGTTGTGTATTACTTCAGGTGAAAACACGAATCCCTTGTGTATGGTCTTTTCGAGCAAGGTTTTGGTTGCTTTCTTTTTTTTCTTGGTCTCAATTGGTAAGGCCCTGAAAAGTCTCAGTGTTGATTTCATTTTGCCTCTCCTTTTTGTTTGATGAGGCGAGAAGTATATCTTAACAGGATTTTTATAGGAACTTCTTGTGCCTCAAGATTAATCTTGTGAGGAGAGACAGGAATCGAACCTGTGACCACCGGATTCCATTTTATAGGAACTTTCTGTGCTATAAGCGGAAAGTAAATTTTCCGGTGCTCTACCACTGAGCTACTCTCCTCATTACTAAGGGTGAGAGGTAATATCGCAAATGATTAGTAGGAACCCCATATGCCCTAAATATTAAAAGGCGGGCAGTATATATACCAATTATATTTAGAGGAACTGCCTGTGCCTTTGTTTTTTTGTCCTCTCCTTTATATTATACTGAAAACCAATTTATATCTTAAAATTTATATGACTGCTTGCCAGACTTTTTCTTTCACCAATTTCTCAGTTCGATATTTCTGAAAGTAATTTTCAATATTCTGCTCATACGATAATTGAATTTCCACATCGTTTTTCACACGGGTAATCAGGGCATTAAACCGATCGTCCCTTTCCTGAATATTATCAATATGAGTTCTATCAATTACATTTAATTCAATTGGCAGATAGATAGGTTCAATTTCATTTGTTTCTGCATACCAGAGATAGACACGGGGTTTGTGATTTTCCTGGTCTGCTGTATTCCTCATCATGCTGCCAGGATTCACAAGCCCCCTTCCCTCTGCTTTCACTGAAAAGGACTGGTGGTTATCCCCAGTAAGTATCAGTGAATATTCTGGAAATTTTTTAAGCAATTGATGACTTTTGGATCCTTCATCTCCAGGCCACCGGGGCAAGATTTCAACAATCGGCTGATGTGCCATAGCAACTTTAATAAATGGAGAATCGAGTTTAATAGAATGGATAGACTCCCCATATGGAAAAGCATCGATACAAATATTATCTAACATATAGTCAGAACCAAGATCGTGCGGTCCTAACAATTCAATTGCCCCAGCAGCATGCAATACTCCAACCCCTGCCTTTTCCCATTGATCAAGGCGATGGTTCGGAAGATCATGCTGGCCGGGGATGCAAATTATATCATGCTCTTTGAATTTCTCAATTGCCCATTCCAATAGCCAATTTGGCCATTGTGATTTATGCCCCAGATCGCCAGCAATCAAAATCGGACATTCATGTTGTTCAGATAAAGCAAGGATAAAATCAATTTTCCTTTCCATGGCTGCAAAGTAATCGTCTGTGCGGCCAATTGGGGTGTCTGATCTTAGATGCCAATCGGCAGTAAGAACGGCAGTGGGCTTCTTGGTTTGGCTCGTTCGTTTGAATCTGGTCATTTTCTTTTATTCCATTCTTCAATTGCAGAAAGAAATGATTTTTTGTGTTCTTTTTTAGCTTTGATTTCTGATCTTATTTTGTCTCCAAAGTTATATTTTGAATGTTTTTCGGCTTCACATTCTATGCACTCCGCCCAATAAGAGGGAGTGTGTGTATTAAAGACTGCTATATTTTTACTTCCACAGAATGGGCATGACGATAACGGAGGATCAATTCCGGGTTCATATTCTCCATGACCACTGAAGCCGTATTTTTCATCTCCATAAATTTCTAGTTTCATTGTTTTCTTCCTTTTAAATATTCACACGGCACATCAAATATTGGACATAAGTCCGGTAAAGATTTTTGAAACTCTGCTTCTACTTCTTCCCTCTGACTGTTTACAGATTTAAGCTGTTCGATTAGTTTATTCCATTGCTCTGTCAAATCAAACAGCTCATTATATTCCCCTGTTTTAATATCGATTCTCCTATCCAATTCAATTAAATTATTTGCCTTGGGTTCGAGCTTCAGTATAGAGGCATATTTTGAGGTTTTGTGTTCCAGGGTTATCAGGTCTTTTTCAAATTCTGCCAATTCCAGAAATTCATTCCTCTTGATATTTATTTGTTCGGCCTGATGGATTAAGTTGTCGACAAGCTTCTCATGATGAAGAATTTCTCCGATTTTTTGAGATTGATCTTTTAAGGATTGCTGCCTATTTGATAAGAGTTCTAACTCATTGTATTCATCTGTCTTTGCCTCAATTTGTTTATCCAATTTTAACAGGGCATTAACAGCCTCTTCATACTTGACAATCTCATTTAATTTGTCATGTTTTCCTTTCAAAGAAGTAAAATCATATAGTAGCCCAGTCAATGAGGTATATTCAGATTCAAGCCGCCGGATTACCAATTGAATCTTTTCCAATTTCACAAGGTCTTTTTCTGCCTCTGGCAACCATTCATATGCTTTTAATTTTTCTGTCTGCCCTTTTTGATCTGCCTTTAGCTTTACAAGTTCCCCTTTTTCCTCTCTCAGTGTTTTTGAAATGTTGCTAATTGAACGGTCAATGATTTCTAAGTTGACGGCATCGTTGTAATGCTTGGCGACATCAGAAGAGGATTTGCCAAGTAAAAAAGGCCCTTCTAATTGAAATTGGATATTTTGAGAATTAAAGCTGAGGACTTTTGAAATTGCTTCTGGCACATTTTGACCAAATGATTTGAAAGGTTCTTTTTGTCCTCCTATTTTATAGAGGTTTTCTGAATCAGATCGAAAGCGTTCAACAGTTTGAAGCTTCTCATTGTCACTGACTGTGAGACGGGCAGATGTATCCCCTCCCCAATATGACCGAACGTCCTCACCGGAGGGGCGATTGTTAACGGGCCAGTTTATGCCCCTTAAAATATTCGTTTTCCCAGAATCGTTTTCTCCGGTGATGACATTCACACCGGGGCAGAATTCAACGAGGGCGTCTTTCCAAGAACGGAAGTTTGTTAGTTCAAGAGATTTGATCATATCTTTCCTATTTTATGGATTTTCTCCAATTTTTTGGCAATTGAATTTCTTATATTCATCCAATTTTTATCAGGCCCGAAAGGGGCAGCCGTTGGCAATTGTGATAATATCCAAAAGGCCTCTGCTGAAGCTATTTGATGTGATCTTAAATTAGAATATTCTTTGATCAATGCATCATGCATTTCAGCGAGAGATTGTTTTTCTTGTTTTATATTTTCAAGTTCTCGATGACAAGAATCAAGGAGGTTATATCCCTTCCTTGCTTCCTGTTCCCATGAGACGGGCCACAATGGACCGCATCCATTTGGGCAAGTTTCTGTCTTACTATTCCCTGGACCAACAGTTCCACTTTGCATATATAAATTCTTTCTGACAAGTCTGAAATTGCACTTTGCACAATACATAATGCCTGGGACTAAGTTTTTATCTGGCCCTGCCATATTTCAATCTCTTTTGTAGATGAATCTGATTCCATTTGTTGCGAGTCTTGAGATTAGTTCCATTGCAGTTATATTGGAGAGAACATCTGCGGTAAACCCACATCCTCCTGCTTTGGAAACTGCCTCTTGCAATGATTCATACATTTCAATTCCATCTTTCATTGCTTTTATTCTTATTTCTTCATTCATGTTCCCTCCTAAAGGCATTTGCCTTTTCTATCATATCCTCCCATTCCTTTGTCATTTTTCCGCTTTTTGGGTATTCTGGTATCTTTCTTCTCTTGGGATACATTTCAAAGTAATATTTTTTTATCCTGTTGTAATCTCTTTTGCCAAGTTTCTTAGCCTTTGGCTTTTCGCTTGGATGAATATATTTTTGTGGCATTGGTGGATTTTCAAGGTAGTCTGCAATATTTCTGAGCAATACTGGCAGAGCAATAAATTTATTGAGGCTATATCTCTTGTATAATCGTGCAATTTTCCCTTCCATAACATTAGCTTGATCATGCAAAACTCCTCTCAATAAACCTTTGCCATCTTCCCCTACCTTGCCCTCTTCAATTTCTCTTCGGGTAATGTGCTTATGGTCGAAAACAGAGTCTTCAAAACGGATTATTTGTTTTAATATAGGGCAAATGCTTTTTTGTTCTCTCCATTGTTTGTGGCGCAATGTCCTTAATTCTTCCCAGTTTATTTGGATGAGTTTAGTCATTCGATATTACCAAATAGACGGCATTTCTCGTGTGCCTGTCTATGTCAAATCTGGTTATCTCTTTTGTATTGACAATCGGCAAAACTCCTGTTGTATGATCTTCCAAATCTTTTTCTGTTCTGGTCTCGACTGTATGAGCATAAACTTTTCTCCCCTGCCAGTATGCCTGTGCCATTTCATAACTCCTTGCAAGGACAACAGACATGACTTTTCCATCATAATTCTTTGCAATGAATATCACTTTAAATTCTCCTTTTTCTTCTGACTGTGCCCAAAGGAACTCCTGTTCCTGTCGTTGGATCTTGTGTCCATGCAGGATCTTCTTTTCTTAGATATTGCTCAAAATTGGCACGCACATTTTCTCCTTCTTGAATTGCATCCTGCAATAATTTTCGGCAGATTTGCATTCGCAATTCATCAGGATTATTGTCTGGACCGACTGTTCTGCTTTCTCCCATGCCGATTCTTATGGGTTCATATTGCTCAACTTGAATGGTGCGTTCTATGCTTGCCCAGACCTTGTCATCTAATAAACTTAACAGTTTTTCAATGTCTTCTTTAGGCATTATTCAAACCTCCGGGACCTTCCAATCCGCATGGACTCTTCAACCTCTAACCATGCCTTGCCCGTGATTTTTTGTAATTCTTTTTCTGCCTGTTCCTTTTCGATTTTTTCAATCAACCCTGCCCGGCCAGCTTTCATATTCAGATCATGTGCAATAATAGTTTCTTTTTCTTTTTTCCACCACTTGCAGGCAGTTAGAAAGTCAACATTTGCCGCAACATCATCAATGCCATAGTCATAGTAGATGTCAAATTCAATTTCTTGCATCTTCCCGTTCAACTTATTTTTAGTGACTTCTGCTAATGTTCGAGACCCTATTTTCTTTTTGATTCCACCAACTGTTCTGGTATGGTTATTGGTTTTCGTCAACCAGACCTGGTGAAAGGAATAATAGAAGGGGGCATGGCCACCGGAGGTTGTTGTTTGTTTGCCGAATGTTGCCCCAATTTTGTCCCTGGTCTGCTGAATAATGAAGAGAGCAGATTTTGTTTTCTTTAATTTTCCGTTGATCATGCGGAGGGCTTCCCCGAGATGTTTGGCCTTTTCAGTTTTGTAGCTTCCTTTCAATTCTGAGACGGCTTCAGCCGACTTTGCAGCCGCAATTGCCTTTTTGTATTCCTTTTCAATCTCCTCTGATGTGGTCAGGGCGTCAAGGGAGTCCAAAGTGTAGATAAACGGTTTTTCGCTTTCCTTGACCAGTCGCAAAATTCGGCCCTTGAAATCTTGAATTGTTTCTGATGGAATTGGGACTCCTTCCTCATCATAGGCAGGGGCCTTGATCCTATCCTTTAATTTGCTTCCGAAAAGATATGGAATGTCGATTGATGATGCTGCTGCTTCCCCATCGTCATAATAAAGGTCATATTCATCAAATCTCTTGTCGGCAGAGCATTCGGCCAGCATCGTTATTGCAAGCATAGTTTTGCCCCCGACCGAACCTCCAGGCAAAGTGACAATTTGGCCGAGCACAAATGCGCCTGCCGGATCATCTGAACAGGCACAATTGAGCAGGGTGACACCAGAAGGAATCAACAAACTAGTGTCAGTTGGGGCGGGCCTTTCAGTCTTTTTCTCTGCTGCTGCCTCAACTTGTTCTGTTAAATCTGATCGCCGTCTACGAATTTCCGGCATAAGTCCCTCCGATTAGCATTTGCTCAAATTTCTGTTTATCCACCTTCCACCTTCCGCCGATCTTCAGACCGATGCCATACCGTTTACACCAATCGACAATCGTGAATTTGCCGACCTTGCCATAGCCTTTTTCTTCATGCAATTTGACGGCTTCTGCTGAGGTTATATATTCTTTGTTCAAATTTCTCTCCTTCTCCGTCTGGGCTGGTCTGTTGAAGCAGACTCCTTCTCTGCCTGTTTTTCAACGGGCTGTGCGGCAAATGCTTTAGCACATGCATTATAAATTGTCTCTTCGCATTTTTCACACTCTGGCAGACTGTTACAATCCTTTCCAAAATTTCCACCAGAGGGGCATTTAAAAGGGATGTCGTCTTCCAACTCCCTCTCTTCTTCCTTTACGCTGTCAGGCTTCGATTCTGAAGGAGATCCCCCTCCAATTCTTCTTCTTCTCTGAACCCCTGATCCTTGTTGTTCCTCTTCTTGGGCTTCAGCTCTCTCTTCATCAGGGTTGATTCCGAGATAGGCCATTTTGACTTGGTCATATGTCGGGATAATCAACATGGCGTCTAAGGGGTGAACCTTTGCCAATATAGACTCTTCATAAGAATCGCGGGCAAGGAAATTGATGCTATGGGCTTCATGAAAAGCATTTCTTCCAAGCCTTTTTTCACGGGTCTTATATTCAATGCTGCGGCCATCAAGTAAATCCCAGAATGTTGTAAACCCGTCTGGGTCGCTGTCAGTTGCCTCTTGTAAAATTTCTTCAAAAAGTTTGTAGGAGATATCAAATCCTAATTCAATGAGACCAGTTTCGCTGTTATAATCATAGACATTGTAGAAACATCTCCATGAGGCATACAGGGATTTAATCTTTTTCTCATCTTGCTCTGCCTCCGGCTTGTCCCACTCTGCATACAATTGTTCGCAAGCAAAACATTTGCGGCCAAACGCATGCTGTAGGCAGAGATATTTATCGTTGTCGTCTCCGACATTGGAATGAACTGGAATTTCCAGTTTGTAATCCCAATCGCCGATATCCAACCCGGTCAACGTCCCTGATTTCATTCGTAGGTCTTTATACCAGGGCTGGGTAATTTCAAACGGCAGGAGATCAACGCACCCTGTTTTCCCTTTCTCTAATTCAATGGCAAACTTATTCACAACACCGTTTGCCTTGGAGAGATCGAGGACAGATTTTCGGCCAAGTCCTTTCTGGTCTCGTTCCTGGGCTCCTCTTTTAGTCCTGTTTTTCAGTTTGTCGATTCTTTCTTGTCTTGTCTTCGTGCTCATATTTGCTCCTTTCTTCAAAAAATGTTTTAAAAATAACCTTTGTGATTAATCGAAATATGACAGCAATAAGAAACAATGCCAATATTGCCGCAATACAGAAAACAATGGCGATCACAAAATTATCTAGTGTTGTCATGATTCCCTCTTATTCTTGTCTTCTGCGGCGTCTTTCATTAACCACTGTCCGACTCGATTGAGTTTTCTCATCCTGAATTTCCTGCTTTATTCCTTGGGCTTGTTTGCCGGGTGTAATTTCTCTTTTCTCTCTTGGTGTGGAGAAGTAATCATTCTTCCAGAGAACAACTTCATTTTCCAGGGCTTGCTTTTTGTCATCCATCGCTTTCAAGGCATTCTTTGCCATATTGAGACCATATTCCATTTCAATCAGTTTGTCTTGGGCATCGGAGTATTCTTTTTCAACAGGCTTCAATTGTCGATGACCTGTCACAGTTGCATCAACCTGCTGGACGGTCATTTTTGGGTCTAGCCCTTTGATCTGTATAATCAACTTGCCTGTGGCCTCTTTCACATTTGTCTTTTTAACATCAATTAGTTTGGTTTGCTGTTTAACTTGTTTCTCCAAAAAGGCAACCTCATCAGCATATGCCTTTCGTTTGTATGCATGGCTCCGCCATTCCTCGTGCAAGTTATCCAGGTCGATTGATACATCTTGTTCAAAGTTTAATTCTGGCATTTTGTTTCTCCTTATTTACTTATTATACTGAATCTCTTTTCATATCCTAAAAAAATTAAGAAAATACATCAGCACATGCTCTTGTCAATCCTGGCTTTCCATTGTAGAAAAAAGTGTCAGAAAAACAGGTCAGCACCAATAATGCACGGGGATTGATTGTTGGAGATTTCAATAAAACCGCCTGCATATAGTAGTTAATAGCTTGTCTAACTTTTTCTGGCTCATCTGTTATGTCTTTCAAAATCTTCCTTACATTGTCCCAATTATTTTTTTCATTCAGTAATGCTCGGCACAGATCAATAGTCTGTTTCTGGGCAAGTTGCAGTGTTTGAACAGACTCCAACATTTCATCTGGAGAAAGATCAATGATCTGGTCTAATAGGACAAGGGCTTGCCTTGGACAACCATTTGCTGCTTTTGCAATTTCTTCAATGACCTCTTTATCAACCCCTTCCTCTCCTTCCCCCTCAAGAACATTTTGAATCAGTTTCATTATTAGATTATCGGACAGGTTTTTGACTTCAAAGATTGAACACCTGTTGCGGATAGTAGGTAACAGTTTTTCTGGTTCTGTAGTGCAAAGTAAAAAGAAAACATGAGGAGGGGTATCTTCCAGGGCTTTCAACATTGCGTTCATAAAATCTCGGGTGCCAGCGTGGACCTCATCCATAAGGTAAACCCGGCATTTGCTACTTTTATTGGCAGGATAAAACATCATTGTCCGTTGAATTTCTCTTGCTGTATCAATGCCTCTGTTGTTGGAGGAGTTTATCTCTTGGAAGTCCTGATTTGTTGCTTCAGGGGCACATCCAAGATGTTTGGAAATGATCCGGGCCAGAGTGGTTTTTCCACATCCAGTTGGGCCAGTGAAAAGCCATGACTTTGGAAAGTCCTTTTTGCGGTTCAGGATTGTCTTGATTGCTTTAACTGTTGTTTCATTTCCTACGATTTGGTCAAAATCATTTGGTCGATATGATAGATGTAATGGCATTGTTATCTTCCTTTCTTCTTTTGTTTTTGGCCTATTGTCAAATTCTTGATATATGTATCACAACGGCTGCAATGAGCAGTTTTAACCATTGTCGTTTTAATGTTTGGAATTCCAATAAACCCGCATTTTGGGCACTGCAATTTCTCGTTATTTGCCATATCTAGCTTTCAACTGAAATGTCATCAAAAATCACTGGGATAATTGCCTTGACCTTTTCCAGGAGCATCAACATTACTTCTCTCATCTGCGGATGAGCTGCTTTGGAAGTTCTGAGTCTAAGAATGTGTCTCCACTCTCGGAAGTTTGCTGTTACAACGACCTCAGTTTTGAGAGAGTTTGGGAGTACGGAGCGGGCTTGTTGGGGCGACCATCCATCATCATTAATTAGTCTCTTATAATTCTCTTCCAACAAAAGCATCGTATTGAACCAACAAGTCTCGGCATCTCCCTTTGTCTGGTCTTCTGACATACGGTGATTTAAGTATTCCCCAGGCCAGCAGGTTACCCACGGAGGAATCACAAACGTTACTCCTCCCTTATAGTTACAATACCTTGTACTCTCTTGACTGAAAGCACAGAGTCTATGCCGCACTAATTCGTGAGTGACTCCACGATCAACTATGAACTTTACAGTCATGGCTGAGTGTTCGATCACGGACTCATGGCCTCGTTTAGAGATCATCTCTGCAAATTTTTTGGCTGAACCTTCGGAAATTTTATCCTCGGATTTGTAACAAGTGCGGCCAGCCAATTCAATCAATTCAAGAGGATCTCCAAATCTTCCCAACCCTTCTATTCCCGACATTCTATAAATAGCCAGAATCTCAAAACTTGGTTTTACTAAGATCATTTTTCCCTCTCCCTTCTTTTTTTATTGCAGACCCTTCTCCTCTCTTGAAAATCCATTATGGATTCCCCTGGCCGGGCCTTCTTGGAAACAATCAATCCTCTTTTTTGAGGGGTGCCCTGATGATGTGCTGCCTTTTTCAATGTCTTGACTGCCCCCTGATAGACTTTTTCTTTTTGCTGTTGGGTCAGGTTAGGGGAGGCAAAAGCCAATTTCATTGCTGCTTTACGGATCTTTTTAATTTGAGATCGATTCATTTGAATTTTTCCTTATTTCTTATTAAATAACGATAAGCATTTGCTGTTTTATAGTCTGTTCCTAATTCTAAGGCCAACTCATGTAAAGTCATAGACTTAAGTTCCTTTGGAGATATGGCTTTTATTCTATCCATTATAGTTGGGTGTCGATGCCCTTTTGGTTTTCTTTGTATGCCTGCCCGCTTCATGTAGGTACTTAAAGCAGTGATGCTTACTCCCAGATGTTTTGCTACTGATATAATAGAGGCTCCTTTTAGGAGGTAGAATTCATTTATTTCTTCTTTTGTAGCTATAAGGCTCCAATCAATGGTCATTATTAAAATTTTTCTCTTTATCTATTATACTACTTCCCCGTTAATAGTTTAAATTTTCTTGCAAAATTTCTAATCCCCTTCTCGAAATATTCTGAATTGCTTGGACGACGGGCAACAGCAGCAGGATGAAGAGTATAACAAATCCATGCCCCATATTCTTCATTCCATTCAGTTGTTCCGCTCAATTTTTGAATACCTCCATCCTGATTCTTGAAAACCTTGACACAGGTATTGCCGATTGCAAGAATCAATTTTGGTTGAATGATTTTGACCTCTTCTCTAAACCATGGTAAACAGGTTTCAATATGTTCTGGTTTGGGAGTTCTTGTTGATGAAGGATAACACCGGACGATGTTGTTGACAAAAAACATGCGTCTTTCCAGTCCATATAATCCCAATTCCTTCCACAACAGTTCACCTGCCGGGGCTTCTTCATAAAAACCCCTGCCATATTCATCCTCAAGATTTCCAGGGGCCTCCCCGACAATAAACGCATTGAAGATGCCAGGGGAAGGCAATACAGGGGCCTTGCATTCTTGCCTTAATTCACATCTACTACAATTTTTGATCTCTTTATTTTGGAACCGTTTAACTGGATAGAGTAACCCCGGATAATAGGACTCAAGGCCCAAATCAAGGGTGTGTGTCAATTTAATTAGCTTAGGGTATGTCTTTTCAGGGGGAGATAAGATAAATTGAAAGTGTTTTTGAATTGTCTCTGAGTCTGGCATTGCCTCTGGATCATTTGCCCCTATTTCATTCAGCAGTTTCCCAAGCTCAGTTTTTGAATTGACTGTTGGTTTGATATTGAAAAAACCAACATTTTGGTCTTCTTCGGGGGCACAAACCTTTCTGGCTTGCTCCGGGCCAATTGAATTGACTTCAGTAAAAGGGGCATAAAAGGTTTTCCCGTCTTCACTTAACGTCCATCTGTTTGCGTCTGAAATGCCAACTTTGGGCAACACAACTCTAAACTCCTGCCTTAATACTTCATCAATTAATTCCTGCTTTTCCGCTTTGCTATATGATAGACAAGCGCAGAAAAACTCCTCTGGGTAGTAGATTCGGAGCCAACATGTCCAATATCCGATCATAGCGTACTCGACAGAATGGGCTTTGTTGAATGAATTGTGCACAATAAACCCATTAGCAACAAAATTTCTTGGTTTTTCTTCCATTTCGATATCGTACGTTTGCCTTTTTCCAACAGGAATTATTTCTTCCACTTTTTCGTAAACAGTATAATATCCTTTCCTTATTGCACCTCCTTCTTTTTTAGAATGCTTTCTTTTCTTATGACATTTTCTGCAAAGAAGTTCTGTATTTTCATCTGAATTATTAGAGCGATCTTCATCTATATGGTGAAGTTCAAGCCGATATGTTGAACCACAATTTTGACAACCTTTATAAACTAATAAGTATTTTTCTTTCTGTTTTCTGACTTCATTTTCTACCCCTTCCCCTTCTCTTTTCCTTGGGGAGCT